>Ga0316198_10000726_pt1 | contig 18000 bp, 15 predicted proteins | sample OudBieAanoxic_MG_FD_204935 | JGI IMG/M metagenome (GOLD analysis project Ga0316198, IMG submission 204935) | Coastal sediment microbial communities from Oude Bieten Haven, Netherlands - site A anoxic | ecosystem: Environmental > Aquatic > Marine > Coastal > Sediment | place: Netherlands...
TGCGGTGGACGTGAGGTCGATGATGCCGACGTTGCCGTCGGACGCAGCAGCGGCAGCCGACGTACCGTCGGCTGAGATCGCAATGTCGTTCACCTCGCCGCCGACGTAGTCGGAGTTGTCCGCGACGACGTTGCCCGCCGGGCCCCACTGGCGGAGGCGACCGTTGGCGTTGGGCGCGATGATCCCTCCGTCGGCGACGACGGGCTGAGGGTTGACCAGCCGAGCGCCGCTGGTCGATGACTCGCCGACCTGCGCACCGTCGGCGTCGACGAAGACGACCGACCCGCCGGTTCCGACGATCGCGTAGCCCGGCGTGTCTCCATAGGCGACGACCGTGTCGACCGTGTCGGGCCCGTCGAGCTCCCACGAGGCGTCGAGGGTGCCGTCGAGGCCGTACAGCCGGACGTCGGATCCGACCACGGCGAGCACCCTGCCGTCGTGGCCGACGCTCCAGACCGGTTGGACGGCGTCGTTGCCGACCTCTCGCCGCCAGCGCTCGGCGCCGGTGGTCAGGTCGACCGACACGAGCGCCCCGACGGCCCCGGCACCGCCGGTGATGCCGAAGACCGCCCGATCGGCGGAGGGGTCGCCGACTGCTCGAACGACTCGGAAGAGCCCTCCTGGCTCGTAGCCGGCGTCGACCAGTTCGGTGCCGTTCCAGATCTCACCGGGTCGGCTGGTCGAATCGCCACGAACGATCAGTGTGTGTCCGTCGGTGCCGAACCAGGTCACCGAGTTGATCGGCCCGGGTGTCGGGCGAGCGCCCTGGCTCTCGGTGGAGCCATCCGTGGCGGACAGGCGTGTGGCCGAGTCCCGGCCGACGATGTCGACCCATTGGCCGTCGTCGGTGAATCGGGCCGCTTCCGCCGATTCGAATGACGCAAGTGGTCTCATCGGCTCGAGCGACCACAATTCGCCGGCCCCTGTCGACGACAACAGCACGAGCGACTGCGCGTCGGGGGTGATCGCAATGTCCGTGATCGGGAACGCGAGCGCAGTGGGGATCCCCTCGACGTCGTCGCCGCGGTGCACGTTGACACTGATCGTGGAGGCGATCACGGTCGATGAGTCGGTGGCAGCGGCTGCCACGGCGCGTCCGGATCCGAAGCGCGAGATCTGTTCGAACCGGTTCGTATCGGCGCTCAGGTCCGGGCTGGTCGAGGCCTCGGTGTCCGACTGGGTCGGCGACGTGGCGCTGCAGGCGGCGAGGGCCATCGAGACTGCAGCGACAGCCAACACAGAGGCCCGGCGGGACGGGGTTCGACGGGGGCGCACGAACATCGCCAACAGTCTGGACCACCGGTGTCCCTTTGCGGACGTCAGCAGCAGGGCCCAACGTCACTGATCCCGGTGCAGATCGCCTACAGTGCGCTCACACATCGCATCGGGGGGCCGGATGGGCAAGTTGTTGATCGTTGGAAACCGCTCGCTGGGTGGTTCGGAACTCGCGGCGCTGGTCGGCGAGCGGGCCGAAGCAGCTCCGCACGCGGTCCACCTGGTGGTGCCCGTTCCGAACCCGGTGGCGTCGGCGGTGGCCGTGGGCGCAGCGGCGCCCGACATGGCGCCGACCTTGAGCCGTGACATCGACGACGATCGACGGGCAGCGCAACAGCAACTCGACTTCGGCCTCGAGTGGCTCGCCGGGCTCGATGTGGAGGCAACGGGGGAGTTGTCGCTCGATGCCGACACCCCATCGGCGGTGGCCGACTTGGTCGAGTCCGGCGGGTTCGACGAGGTGATCGTGTCGACGCTGCCCACCAAGGTCTCGCGTTGGCTGCGTCAGGACCTGCCGTGTCGCATCGCGCGCAAGGTGTCGGTGCCGGTCACCGTGGTCTCCACCACCACCAGCTGACGTTCGTGCCGAGCCAGCGACAGGACCTTGGCCTCTGTCCATCGATGAGTCGATGAGCACGTAATTCATTGATCGGCCGGAACACTGCTGTTCGGCCAGGCCCAGGAGGCCGCTCATGCACATCCGAGGCTCCGTCCGATTGTCGCACATGTCAGCGGCTTCCCCGGCCGGGGAAGCCCTCGGCTCTTCCGGGATGGCGACGGCGAACCGTGATGGGGCGTCGGTCCCTTGGTGTCGGGTCGATGAGTCGGGCGCGCTGAGCACATGAGACTGGAGATCAGCCGACCGGCCGGCCTCACCGCGCGGACGCTGGTCGCCCTCCACGCGGAGCCGGTCCGGGTGAAGCGCGTCGACCTCGCTGACACGCTCGGCACCACGGCGGGTCTCCACAGGTGATGGGTCCGATGGTGTGTGCCGGCAGGGTGCGCTCGGTCCCCGGACCGACCGGTGGCCACCAAGCCCAACGCGGGCGGTTGGCATTGGAGGTGGCCTCAGCGTGAACACCCGGACGGCTCCTGCGCACCCCGTCGGCGAACGACCCACGTGGAAGACGGTGGTGATCCCATCCGAACACGGCGGGTGGGGTCTCACCGGAGAACCGATCCTGCTCGGCCTGCTCCTCGCGTTCTCCTGGGCCGGTGTCGCGATCGGCGCTGCAGCGATGCTGGCCTTCCTCGCACGCACACCGCTCAAGCTGGCACTCGTCGATCGCCGCCGCAACCGCGAGCTCGAACGCTCGGCGCTCGCCAGGCGCATCGGGTCCGCCGAACTGATCGCCATCCTCACACTCGGCGCAGTCGCGCTCGGCGGGGCCGGCTGGCGGTGGCTCGTGCCGGTGGCCGTCGCGCTTCCGCTGTTCGCAATCGAGCTCTGGTTCGACGTGCGCAGTCGTGGTCGCCGTCTCGTGCCCGAGCTGTGTGGCGCCGTCGGGATGGGTGCGGTCGCCGCGGCGATCGTCGTCGCCGGCGATGGCAACGTGCGGCTGGCGGCCGCCGCGTGGTTGATCCTGGCTGCCCGGTCGGTCGGGGCGATCCCGTTCATCCGAACCCAGATCCTCCGACTGCACCGTGGCTCGTCGAGCACCCGATCCAGCGATCGGTTCCAGTTCGTGGCGCTCGTCGTCGCTGCCGTCGCAGCGGTCGTCGATCCCGACGTCTTCGTCGGATCGGTTGCCGTCCTGGTGATCGTCGGGCTGCACCTCTCCTGGGTGCGGCGCTCTCCAGTGCCACCCGCCAAGGTGCTGGGTCTTCGGCAGATGGCGCTCGGCATCGGCCTCGTGGCCGCTACAGCGATCGGAGTTGGACTGTCATGAACAACAGCGGGATCGAGACGGCGCTCGGCGCCATCGTGACCACACATCTCTCGCTGGCGCGCGAACTCGAACGCCGCAAGCTCGACTACTGCTGCGGCGGAGCGATCACGCTCGGCCAGGCGTGTCGCGACACTGGGCTCGACGGAAGCGTCGTCGCCGCCGAACTCACAGCCTCGATTGGCGACGGCGGTCCGGCTGAGTGGTCGCACCTGGAGATCGGCGATCTGGCCGAACACCTCGTCGAGACCCACCACCGCTATCTGTGGGGTGAGTTGCCGCGGTAGCAGGCGCTGCTCGACAAGGTCGTCGACGTGCATGGTGAACGGCACCCCGAGCTGCACGAGGTGGCCCGTTGCTACCGAGCGATCCGGGCCGACATCGAACCACACCTCGTGGAGGAGGAGCGCGTGTTGTTCCCGGCGATCGAGAAGCTCGCGACGTCAACGACCGTGCCGACGTTTGGATTCGGTTCGATCGGAAACCCGATCTCCACGATGCTGAGCGACCACGACGACCTCGGCGCACTGCTCCGTGACCTTCGGGCGGCCACGGCTGACTTCACGGTGCCAGGCGATGGATGTGCGTCCTACACCGCGCTGTTCGAGGGGCTCGAACAACTCGAGGCCGACACTCATCTCCACGTCCACAAGGAGAACAACGTGCTGTTTCCGCGAGTCGTGCTGCTCGAGGAGCGACTCGGCTCGTGACCGCGGGCGCATCGTCGGTCCACAGCGTGTTGCCGAAATCGTGGAGCTCTCGTCGCCCGAGAGACTGCCGGACCTGGTCTGCCACGCCGTGGTCTGCGCCTGTGTCGGCCGTGTCGTCGTCGTGGGGCGTGAGGGCGTCGGTTCGGGCTGCGCCTCGATCGTCACGGTCGACGCCCCCGGCATCACTGGGGAGGGTGTCTCGATGGTGCTCGACCAAGACGACTTCCCGGTGATGGCCTACCAGACGCGCCCGGTCAGTCCGGGGCTCACGTTCTTGCAGCTGGCGCGGTGTTCCGACCCGGTCTGCGCTGGGCCGATCACCATTGAACGAATCGACGAGGTGACGAGATCACAGTTCGGTCCGTCCCTCGCCCTCGATGCGGCCGGCCGCCCTGTGATCGCCTACAACAACAACGACCGCGACCTCGTCGTCGTCCACTGCACCGATCAGAGCTGCGCCGCTGCTCCGTCGACGGCAACGATCGCCAGCGGCGACGACTTTCCGGTCCGGCCGTCGCTTGTGCTCGACGCGAGCGGGAATCCGGTCGTGGCGCACCAGGTGTCCAACGCAGGTGGGGAACAGGGGGTGCGCGTCCAACGTTGTGCTGATCCGGACTGCAGTGCCCCGCCCAGCGTCGCGACGATCGACACGACCGCGTCGTTCCAGTTGTCGCTGGCCATGACCGACGACGATCGGCCCGTCGTCGCGCTGAAGACGCCGAGCAACATCGACGAAGGCAATCTGCGGATTGCGACCTGCGCCGATCCCGGTTGCAGCTCCGTCACGCTCGCCGACATCGCCGACAACTGCCCCAATGCACCGAATGCAGACCAGCTCGACACCGATGCGGACGACGTCGGCGATGTGTGCGATCTCGACGACGACGGCGACGGTCAGGCCGACGATGACGAGGTCGCGTGTAGTTCCGATCCGCTCGATTCGGACAGTCGATCGCCCGACGGTGACGGTGACGGCGTTCCGGACTGCGTGGACTCCGACACGTCGACGACCGTGCCGGCCACCGCGTCGCCGGCGACCGGCCCGCCCGCAGGCGAGCTGCCGGCAACCGGAGCCTCGACCGGCGCGACGGCGCTGCTGGCAGGTGTCGTGTTGACGTTCGGCTTGTTCGCGTCCCGACTCGCTCGACGCTGATCACGCTGTTGGTCGCCCGCCCACAGTCTGGGTTCACCGCCTGAGTGGCTCCCGGAGCGTTCCGAGGCTCGTGATCGCGGGCGCATCGTCAGTTCACGGCGTACGCCTCGACGATGGGGGAGAGCTCGTCGGGGCTCGCGCCGTGCATGATCAGTGCATCGGCACCGAGGTCGAACTGGCCGCGCACGGCGGCTGCGCACTGCTGTGCGGACCCGCTCGCGGACGGCGCCAGCCATTCGTCGGGGATCAACGCGGCGATGTGTTCGAGCTGCTCGGTCGTGGCGCTCACGTCGATCGCACCACGAAATCCGGCGACCAGGTCGTCGGCGCGGAACGCGGCGAGCACCGCAGGGTCCCACCGATTGGTCTCGACCATCAGATCGCCGTATGCCTGGAGGTAGGTGGCGAGACGCCCGACGGTCTTCTTCAGGCGTGCGGGCTCGGACAGGTGGTCGCCGATCGTGGCGAAGCACGACCACACCGTGACCGAATCGGGATCACGCCCGGCGCGTTCCGCGGCGTCCTTGACCGTGCGAACGCAACGCTGGAGGGTCTCGTCGGTGAAGAACGTGTGCAGGATCACGTGGTCGAACGCCCGCCCGCCCAACTCCAACGAGTTCGGACCGAACGCCACCAGGCCCAACGGGATGTCCTCGTCGAAAGTCGGGTCGAGTCGGAGCACGGGATACGACCCGATCGGGCCGTCGTGGCCGATGATCGTGTCGCCGTGCCAGAGGCGACGCATCACGTCGGTGAAGTCCTCCATCTGTGCCGTCGTGATCCTTGGGATGCCGTAGGCGTCGAACATCGGGGCGATGCCTCGGCCGATGCCGAGCACGAACCGGCCGCCGGTGAGCCGGTGCATCGTCGTGGCGTACGACGCGGTGACGATCGGGTGACGCGTGTTGTGGTTCGTCGCGCCCGTGATGATCTGCATGTTCGTGGTGGCGACTGCAGCAGCCCCCGAGAGGGTCACGGCCTCCTTGACATTGAACCGCTCGCTGATGAACACGGCGCCCAAGCCGAGCGCTTCGGCCTGCTGGCACTCGGTGACGAGGTCGCGGGGGTTCTGCGCGCCTCCGGCGAGCGTGTAGAAGCCGAGCTCGGGGAACCGCGGCGAGTTCATGCCGGGACGGTGGCGGTCTCGGGGAACGGTGCGGGCGTGTGTGTGCGGATGAACACCGCAGCGCGGACCAGCGCGTCGGTGGCTTCCGGCATGTAGCCGGCGAGCATCGGATACACATGCCACAGGTCGTCGCGCAGGTCGAGGCGCACCTCGACGCCGGCGGCGGTGTAGCGCTCGGCGAGCCGGGTCGAATCGGAGAGCAGGATCTCGTCCATGCCGGTCTGGATCAGCGTCGGGGGGTAGCCGGTCGGGTCGGCGAACAACGGTGACACGCCGGGGTGGTCCAGCGGGGTGTCACCCGCATAGGTGGTCGCTGCCTCGATCAGACCGTCACCGTCGAACATCGGGTCGAAGGGTTCTCGGGTGACCACCGACTCGCCCGAGGCCGTCAGGTCGGCCCACGGCGAGAGCACGTAGGCCGCCCCTGGCATCGGATCGCCTCCGGCCTTGAGCGCTCCGAGCGTCGCCAGCGTGGCACCACCGCCGGCAGAGTCCCCGGCGATCGTGACGAGCGACGGGTCGACGTCGGCAGTGATCGCCCGGTACGCGACGACGCAGTCGTCGATCGCGGCCGGATAGACGTGCTCGGGAGCGAGCCGATAGTCGATCACGGTGACCGTGGCTGCAGCCCGCTTGGCGAGTCGGGCACACATGGCGATGTGGCTCTTCGGTGATCCGAGGACGTAGGCGCCGCCGTGGATGTACAGGATGTGGCGGTCCGCCTGGACTTCGGTTGGGGTCGCCACGATTGCCGGGATGCCGCCGACGTGCGTGTCGACGTAGTCGACCTTGCGCGGGCGCGGGATCGAATCGAGCTTGTCCATGTTGGCGCGCCGTTCCTCGATCGGGACGTCGTCGCCCACCTCGAACTTGGCGATTCGTTTGCGGAAGAACCGTGCCCGTCGGCTGAGTGTCATGGTCGCAGAGTAGAGCAACTGCCCCGAATTTCGCCGAGGCGACAGACGGCCTGTTCAGCCGGAGTTGCGCAGGCCGGTGGCGATCGCGTTGATCGACAACTGGATGCCTCGTACGACGAGCTCGTCGTCGTCGCCCTCGCGGAATCGGTGCAACAGGTCGACCTGCATCACGTGCAACGGATCGAGATAGGGGTAGCGGTTGCGCAGGCTGCGGTCGAGGAGCGGGTTGTCGGACAGCGGCGTGTCGGAGCCCGTGATGCGGTGGTGCCAGTCGAGTGTCAGCGCATGCTCGTCGGCGATGGCCCCGAAGATGTCGGCGCGCATCGAGTCGTCCTCGACCAGGACGTCGGCGTATCTGCGGCCGATGTCGATGTCGGACTTGGCCAGCACCATGCCCATGTTGTCGATCGCCGTGCGGAAGAACGGCCAGGTCTGATACATCGACCGGAGCAGCTCGACACGCTGCCCGTCGCCACCGGCGAAGGCGGACACCGCCGACCCGACCCCGTACCACGCCGGGATCATCAGGCGACACTGCGTCCAACCGAACACCCACGGGATGGCACGCAGGTCCTCGATCGCCGCAGACGCCGTTCGCGAGGCTGGGCGGCTGCCGACGTTCAGGGTCGCGATCTCGTCGGTTGGAGTGATCGCTCGGAAGAACCGGACGAACCGATCGTCTCCGTACACGAGCTCCCGGTAGGCATCGAACGCGGCTGCGGCCAGCGCGTCCATGGCCTCGACGAACGTGGGGTCGAGTGGTGGCGCCGTGGTGGCTCCTCCCAGCAGTGTTGCTTCGAGGGTGGCAGCGACCATCGTCTCGAGGTTGCGTCGGGCCATCGCAGGGTTCGAGTACTTCGCAGCGACGATCTCTCCCTGCTCCGTGAGCCGGATCGACCCGTTGACCGACCCGGTGGGCAGCGCCAGGATGGCATCGTGGGCGGGGCCGCCGCCTCGGCCGACGGTGCCGCCCCGGCCGTGGAAGAAGCGGAGCTGCACCCCGGCCCGTCGGGCGGTCTCGGTGAGTTGGGTCTGCGCCGACCACAGGTTCCACTGCGAGCAGAGGTAGCCGCCGTCCTTGTTCGAGTCGGAGTAGCCGACCATCACCTCCTGGCGGTTCCCTCGGGAACGGACGATGTCGGCATAGACGTCGTGTTGGAACATCTCGGCCACGACATCGGCGCTGCGTTGGAGATCGTCGATCGTCTCGAACAACGGCACGATGTCGAGTTCCGAGGCAGCGCGGTGGCCGTCGTGGGTGGCGCTCGCGAGCCCGACCTCCTTCAACAGGACGGCAACTTCGAGCACGTCGCTCACATCGTGTGCCATCGAGATCACGTAGTGCGGCACGATGCGTCGCCCCACACGACCTACGGCGCTCGCAGCGGTTTCGAGGATCGCCAACTCCGACACGGTGCGGTCGGCGAGCTCGGCGGCGGGGTGGCGGAGCAGCCTCGGTGTGCGGAGCTCGGCCGTCAGTACGTCGACGCGCTGGGAAACCTCGAGCGACAAATAGTCGTCACAGACGCCGGCCTGGGCGAGCAGATCACCGACGACCTGTTCGTGCACCGCAGAGTTCTGGCGGAGATCGAGCCCGCACAGGTGTGCCCCGAACACCGCGACGCTCCATCGCACCGGCGCCACCATCGAGTCGGCGAGCGCTCCCGCGCCGTGATGCTGCAACGACTCGATCACCTGGTCCAGGTCTGCCAGCAGTTCCGACAGATCCCCGTATGCATCACCGGGTTCGGCGGGGGTCGGCCCGGGGACGTCGACGTCGGGGGCGAGCACCCGGCGTGCGAACGCGTGCAGGCGAGCGTGCATCCCGCGCAGTGCACGGCGGTAGGGCTCGTCGGCCCGGAACGGTGAATCGTCGCCCGATGCGTCAGCGAGTGCCAGGACCGCTGCTGTCGGGGTGACCAACCGGTCGGTCATCGACAGCGAACGCGACAGCTCGTACAGCCCCGCCAGGTGGTGGCCGAGTGCGGTCTCGGTCTGCCGGTCGATGGCGTAGCCGACGACGTCGCTGGTCACGAACGGGTTGCCGTCGCGGTCGCCGCCGATCCAGGACCCCATCGTGATCGACGTCGCCGTGTCGATCGGGTCGCCCCCCAGGCGTGTGGAAACGGCTACCGACAGATCGCGAGTGAGTTCCGGCACCACGTCGAACAGGCTGGCCTGGTAGTAGCGCAGTGCCTCGTTGATCTCGTCGCGGACCCGCAGCTTCGACAGCCGCAACAGCGCGGTCTGCCAGAGCAGCAGCACCTGGACGGACAGGTCGTCCTCGATGTCGACGGTCGCCACCGCGTCGCCGCGTCGCAGGTCGAGTTCCTCGAGCAGCCGAGTCACCTCTTCGAGCACCTGCAACACCGTCTTGCGGCGAACTTCGGTGGGGTGCGCGGTGATGACCGGGGTCACTTGGAGGCGTTCGAGTGCGGCATGGACGTCCCCGGGTGCTCGGCCCGAGTCGAGCAGTTCGTCGAGTGCGGTATCAAGGCTGCCGGCACGGGAAGGGGCGCCCGCGGTGCGGTGGTGATGTCGACGTCGCTCGAGGTGGACGTCCTCGGCGGTGTTGGCCAGCAGCGAGAGCCAGTCGAGTGCTCGGAGTACGAGCACCTGTTGGTCGAGCGGGTGCTCGGCGAGCGCTGCTCGTATGTCGTCGACGGTGGTTCGGCCGGTGCGCCGCCCGTCGACCGCGAGCTTGCGAACCTGTTCGACGAGGTCGAAGGCCGCCTGGCCGTTGGTGGTTCGGATCGCGTTGCCGAGCAGGCGACCGAGCAGGCGGATGTCGTCGCTGACGGCGTCGTGGGTCATGGTGACAGTCAAGCCGTGCGACCTTCGGAAGGAAACCGGCGCCGCCAACGGTGCCGGGGCAGACTGTTGGAATGCGAGTCGTCTTTGCCGCCGCCGAGTTGTCGCCGGTCGCGACCGTGGGTGGGCTGGCCGCTGCTGCGGCGGGTCTCGGTACCGAGCTGCGGCGTCTGGGTGTCGATCTCGAGATGGTGATGCCCGACTACGGCGATGTCTCCCTGGTCGACGAGACCACGTTCGCCCTCGACGTGCCCGAGTGGGTGGGGGCGGCATCGGTTCGTCGGGGTCATCACCCGTCGGTGGGGCAGATCAACCTGGTCTCGGTTCCTGGTATGGCCCGGCCGCACCCCTACCTCGAAGCATCCGGCGAGGGCTGGCCGGACAACAGCGAGCGCTTCTTCTGCTTCGCCCGGGCGGTCGCTGCGTACGTCGAGGACGATCCGCCCGATGTCTTGCACCTGAACGATTGGCACACGGGGCCGGTGCTGGCTGCGCTGAGTGAGCCGCCGCCCACCGTGGTGTCGATTCACAACCTCGCCTACCAGGGCGTTGCCGATGCCTCGTGGCTCGACCGGATCGGACCTCGCGCAGCTCACTACGAATGGTGGGGCGGCACCAACCCGCTGACCGGCGCGCTGGCATTGGCCGACCGCATCGTGGCGGTGTCACCTCACTATGCGACCGAGATCGTCACGCCCGAAGGCGGCTTCGGCGTCGACGAGCCGCTGCGCAACCGTGCCGAGGCGTTGGTCGGAATCTTGAACGGCATCGACACCGAGGTGTGGGATCCCGCGAACGACCCGCTGATCGCCCGTCCGTTCGACGCCTCGACACTCGAGGCCAGAACCGAGAATCGCGCGGCGCTCCTCGACCGGGTGGGGTTCCCCGACGACGGTGTCCTGCTCGCCGCGGTGGTCACCCGGCTGACGCACCAGAAGGGCGTCGACCTGCTCGCCCCACTGGTCCCACTGCTCGAACAGATCCCGATGCGGTTGGCGGTGCTGGGGTCGGGGGACGCAGGCCTTGCCGCGCGATTGCATCAGCTTGCCGCCGAGCATCCAGCGTCGTTCGAGTTCGTCGACGGCTACGACGAAGCGCTGTCGCACATGATGTTCGCAGGTGCCGACCTCTGCCTGATGCCGAGCCGGTTCGAGCCCTGTGGGCTCACCCAGATGCAGGCGATGCGGTACGGGGCGATCCCGCTGGTCACCGCTGTCGGTGGCCTCGTCGACACCGTGACCGACGCCGATCTGCATCGCGCCGGCACCGGATTCGTTGCTCGTCGTGCTGCAACCGAGGATCTCCTCGCCGCGCTGTTCCGGGCTGAGCGTCGCCTGCGCGATCGGCGTCGCCGATCGGCGATCCAGAAGCGGGTGATGGCGATCGACTGGTCGTGGAACACACCGGCACGTCAGTACCTCGCGCTCTACGAGGAATTGCAGGTGAACGAGCGCTAGCGATTCGCGGACCAAGGTCACGAATCGGAACCGACCGTCACGACGGTCGGGTGCCTCCTGTGTACGGTTGCGAGCGATGGCCATCGAACCGAAAGTTCTCGTGATCGTGTTGGCTGGCGGCGAAGGCAAGCGCCTGGCGCCGCTCACCAACGACCGGGCGAAGCCCGCAGTGCCCTTTGCCGGGACGTATCGGCTGATCGACTTCGCACTGTCGAACTTCGCCAACGCCGGCTACCTGAAGATCGTGGTGCTCACGCAGTACAAGAGCCACAGCCTCGACCGTCACATCTCCCAGACCTGGCGTTTCTCGGCGATGCTCGACAACTACGTCACCCCGGTGCCCGCCCAGATGCGTCGGGGCCCCTACTGGTTCCAGGGTTCGGCGGATGCGATCTACCAGAACCTGAACCTGATCGCCGACGAGTCGCCCGACATCGTCGCCGTCTTCGGTGCCGATCACATCTACCGGATGGACCCCCGCCAGATGATCGACGAGCACCGCGAGAGCGGTGCGGGTGTGACCGTGGCGGCAATCCCGGTGCCCAAGCACGAGGCGAGGGACTTCGGCGTCATCGAGGTCGACGACGACGGCAAGATCCTGGCGTTCCACGAGAAGGTGGCCGACCCACCGACGATGCCCGGCAACGACGAGATGTGTCTGGCCAGCATGGGCAACTACGTGTTCGACACCCAGACGTTGATCGACGTGGTGACCCCGCGCGAGAACCAGTACACCGACCTCGGCAGCCACGTGATCCCGGCGCTCACCGATGCCGGCGTGGCACGGGTGTACGACTTCTCGAAGAACGACATTCCGGGCCAGGACGACCGCGAGAAGGGCTACTGGCGAGATGTCGGCACGATCGACTCGTTCTTCCACGCGAACATGGACCTGATCGCTCCGGTGCCGATCTTCAACCTGTACAACGAGCACTGGCCGGTGTACACCACCCGGCGGGGGCTGCCGCCGGCGAAGGTGTCACGTGGGCGCGGCGGCGAGCCGTCGTTCGTCGATGGCAGCCTGCTGTGTCAGGGCTCGATCATCTCGGGTTCGCACGTCGAGCGTTCGATCGTCGGGCCTGGCACGTTCATCGACCACGACGCTCATGTCACCGATTCGATCATCTTCCCCGATGTCCACATCGGTGCCGGCGTGCGTCTGCACCGGTGCATCGTCGACAAGAACGTGATCGTGCCCGATTGGGAACGGGTTGGGCTCGAACTCGACGCCGATCGAGAACGCTTCACCGTCAGTGACGAAGGTGTGGTGGTGATCGAGAAGGGGCGCGACCTCGGTCACGGCTGACCTGTTACGTCCGGTGTCTGACACCAAACGTCACATCTCGAAGAGCTGGGCCGGGGTCTGATCTCGGGGGCCCGTGAAGGGAAGTGGGACGTCGATCGCTCCCTGGCCGGCCGACCAGTGAGCGGCACAGATCACGTCGAGCACCTGACGTCCGAGCCGTGACGTGGCCGGCACCGGGCGGCCGGTGCGGACGTTGGTCCAGAATCGCTTGAGCTGCGGCGCGTAGCCGTAGTCGTCGACGAGCGATGGCCCGCCCACCCGAATCGGCGGGCCGATCGCCACCGGATCACCGTTGTGCTCGAGTGTGGGAGACGGGTACAGCTCCGCCCGGAGCACCGCACTGGCGCTCGACGCCTGCAGATCCCAATCGGGCAGAGCATCGGGTTGCCACCGTGCGACCACCGTGGCGACCAGGCCGGACTCGAAGCGCAGTTTGATCGTGCCGTGTTCGTGGCGTGTGCCGGCGTCGACGATGACTGCACTCAACGAAACGGGACGTCCAGCGCCCGACTCCAGCGCAGTTCGCAGCGTGAGGCCGACGGGGTGCACGCCGAGATCGAACAGTGCGCCGCCGCCCCAGTGCGCTGCGACACCATCTTCGGGTCTCCACGACGGTGGCGCCTGCGTGGCTCGTGCCGAGAGGTGGGTGAGCGGACCGATGCCGGCGACCCGCACGAGCAGACCGTCGACGGTCGGTGCGGCAGCGAGGTGCTCGGAGTACAACACGGGGCGCTGTGCGGCGGTCTCGGCGGCGATCAGGTGGTCGGCGCCGGCGAGCGTGAACGACATCGGCGCTTCGACCACCACGTGATAGCCGGCGTCGAGCAATGCCGCCGCAGCGTCGACGTGATCGGCTGGGGGAGTGGCAACGATCGCGATGTCGCCCTGCCGGCGAGCGACCAGGTCGTCGAACGTGGTCGCCCTGGCTCTGACGGTGCGGGCCAGCGTCGCCGCTCGGGTGCCGGTGCGCGATGCGACGGCCGCAACTCGCCAGTCGAGCGCCTGGCAGGCCGCAACATGCACGCCGGCGACCATGCCAGCGCCCCACAGCACCACTTCCGGACGACGTTGCATCGCCCTGACGGTAGCGGCGCCGCCACCGGCAGTATCCTCATCGGCACTGTGCGTTGGCTCGGTTTGCTTCCCAGATTGCTGCTCGTGGTGGCCGCCGGCGCGCTGCTGCTCACAGCGACCGTCGTCGGCATCGCCCCGCGGGTGTGGTCGACGGCGAACGCGCACGAAGAACTGCCCGTCGTGCTCCCCGAGTTCGAAGCCCTCGCGCAGCGCACGTACGTCTACGACGTCAACGGCCAGGAGATCGCGTTCTACGAACTCGAGAACTCTCAGCCAATCGCCTACGAGGACATCCCCCAGCCGGTCATCGATGCGTTCCTGGTGGTCGAAGACAAGGAGTTCTTCACCCACGACGGCATCAACATTCGCAGCTTGGTGCGAGCAACGCTGTCGAACTTCGCGTCCGATGCGCCACAGCAGGGTGCCTCGACGATCACGATGCAGGTGGCCAAGAACGACTTCCTCGCCGGTCTCGAACGCGACGGTCGCTACAAGCTGCTGCAGATGCACTACGCCCGGATGCTCGAGAAGCAGATGTCGAAAGAGGACATCATGGCTCGCTACCTCAACACGGTGTTCTTCGGCAACAACGCCTACGGCATCGAGGCCGCCGCCGAGACCTACTTCGCCAAGTCGGCGTTCGACCTCACCTTCATCGAGTCCGCATTTCTCGCCGGGCTGGTGCGCTCACCGTCCGGTTTCGACCCGATCAACGAACCCGAGCGGAGCCGGGCTCGCTGGTTGCAGGTGATCGAGCGGCTGGTCGACGAGGAGGAGCTCACCGAAGCGGAGGGAGAGCAGCTCGCCGAGGAGTTCGTGTTGCCATCTCGGGTGCGGAGCCTGCCCGATCGTTCGTTCTCGCGCACCTACTTCACCGAGGCTCTGCGCGACTACCTCCTGAACCGGACCGACATTCTCGGCGACACCTATCAGGAGCGCTACAACCAACTGTTCCGTGGCGGTCTTCGCATCCACACCACCCTCGACGCCAACATGCAGGCGCTCGCCGAACAGGCCCGCAACGAACTGCCCGACACCCCTTCGCCCGGTATCGATTCGAAGTTCGACGCATCGATCGTGTCGCTCGATTCGACCTCCGGGGCCATCCGGGTGATGGTCGGCGGGCGCGGCTTCGTGCCCAACGAGCGTGAGGTCAACATGGCGCTGTCGCCACGCCAGACCGGCTCGAGCATCAAGCTGTTCATCCTCTCCGCCGCCGTGCAGGCGGGTGCCCAGCAGAACGATGTGCTCGACGGCACCGATCCGTGCACCTTCGACGTGCCCGACCAGCCGCCGTTCGTCGTCGACGCCGTCGGCAACGGCGTCAACACGCTGCAGTCGCACACGACGAAGTCGATCAACTGCGCCTTCGTCCGGCTCTCGCAGATCGTCGGGCTGAATCGGGTCGTCGACACGACCTATCGCATGGCCGAGTCGCCGTACCTCTACAAGGAACAGCCTGCGTCCGAGCGTCGACCGATCGACCCGTTCGTCAGCTTTGCGACGGGCGCCAACGAGATGTCACCGCTCGACATGGCCGCAGGTGTGCAGACCCTCGCCAACGAGGGATTGCACCACGAGCCGTACTACGTCGAGTTCATCGACGGCCCGGACGGCGAGCGCATCCACACCCATCTCGATCCCGGGTCGCAGGTGCTCGGCCGTGAGGCCGCCCTGCAGACCGTCGAGATCATGAAGGGCCCGATCTACGGCGGTGGTACCGGCCGTCGTGCCGCCTTCGACGACCGACGTCCCGCCTTCGGCAAGACCGGCACGCAGGAGGACAACACCAACGCCTGGTTCGTCGGCGGCACCAAGCAGCTCTCGACCGCCGTCTGGGTCGGCGACCCCAACGCGTACACCCCGATGCGGTACCGGGGATCGGATGCGATCCCGGAGCTCCGAGCAGTCGGATTCAGCGGCGCCGGAGTGCAGGGCGGCCACTTCCCGGCAGTGATCTGGAACGCCTTCATGGAGCCGGCGCACGTGTTCCTCCCGCCGCTCGACTGGGAACGGGCGGCGCCGACGCGTCCGAACGCCCGGCTGTTCCTGCCCGGCAACGAGTGCGAGGCGCGTGTCGTCGGCTCGATCGAGGTCCCGGTCGCGGTCGATCCGAACGCTCCCACCACGACCCTGGCCGAGGGCGAGCCGCCGTCCGAGACGGTCCCGCCGGCGACGGCCCCGCCGGTGACGATTCCGATCATCGAGTCGGTCCAGGTCGGCACCACGATCGCACCGGACAACCTCGACCCGTTGGCGCCGCTTCCGTCGCTGCCCGCGAGCGCAGTGCTCGGGCGCTGCTGAACCACCCACAGCTGGCACACTGGTCAGCAATGACCGACACCGGCGACTCCTCGTCCAGCGAACCGAGCACGATCGCCGAGCTGCTCCTGGCACTCCAAGCGGCCGACACCCAGGCCGACCAGCTCGCTCACCGACGGGAGAACTCTCCGCTGCGCGACGACCTCTCGGCGGCCACCGACACCATGCGGGCCTGGGAACGTCAGCGCTCCTCGATGCGTGCCAAGATCGACGAACTGGGCACGTCGATCGAGCAGGCCGAATCCCGTGGCGCCGAGCTGCTCGAGCACCGCAAACGTCTCGATCAGCAGATGAAGACCGTGATCGCACCACGTGAAGCCGAAGCGTTGATGCACGAGATGGACACGCTCGGCGCACAGATCGACGAGCTCGACCTGCACGAACTCGAGTCGCTCGAAGAACAGGCACGGATCGACGATCAGCTCGCCGTGCATCTGCGAGACGAGGATCAGTTCCGCAAGCGGCTGCGTCACGCCGACGACGCATTGGCCGCCGAGGTCGGCGACATCGACGACGAGCTCGCCACGCTGGTTGCCACGCGTTCGACACTGCGCGGTCAGCTCTCCGAGGCGCTGTTGGCCACCTACGACCGCAAGCGCGCAGCGCTCGGTGTGGCCGTCGCCCGGCTGGTCGGCAAACAGTGCCAGGGATGCCACCTCGAACTGTCCGCTGCCGAGATCGACACGGTCAAGGACGAGGCGGCAGACGCCGGCGTCACCGATTGTCCCGACTGCGGCCGCCTCCTCATCGTCTGACGGACGGAGGTCACCCGTGTTCTTCTGGTTCATCGGTACCGCGATCGTGACCGTCGGGGTCGTGTTCCGCGATCCACGTTTCGACAACCGGCTGCTGATCGTCGGTTCGGTGCTCCCGATCGGTGACGGTCTGTTCGGCGGCGCCCGGGCGCTGCACAGCCTCACCGTCAGCGTCGGTCTGCTGGCGGTGTTGATGCTCGCCACCGCGGGCCGCAAGCCGATTCGCAAAGTGCTGCTCGGGCTGCCGATCGGGATGATCCTGCACCTGGTGTACGACGGTGCCTGGAACAACACCGAGGTGTTCTGGTGGCCGTTCTTCGGTGTGTCGTTCGACGACTCGCCGTTGCCGGTGATCGACCGTGGCTGGTGGGCGATACCCATGGAAGCGGTCGGCGTGGCGATCTGTGTGTGGTTGTGGCGACGCAACGGCCTGTCCGACGGTCCCCGACGCGCGGAGTTCTTGCGCGACGGTCAACTCGATGCGGTACCCGATCGTTTCGGCTGAGTTGCGCCGCCAGTGCTGTGGGACACTGCCACCGTGCTGATCCTCGTACGTCACGGACGAACCCCGGCCAACGCCGCAGGACTGCTGCAGGGGCGTCTCGACCAGGATCTCGACGAGATGGGCCGCCTGCAGGCCGCTGCGGTCGCTGCCTACGTGCAGCGCTGGTGTGACGTCGACGCCGTGGTGTCGAGCCCGTTGAAGCGGGCGCAGCAGACTGCCGCAGCGTTCGGGTTACCAGTCGACACCGACGATCGCTGGCTCGAGCTGTCCTACGGCGAGTACGAAGGCACTCCGCACACCGATGTGCCGTCGGAGGTGTGGCAGCGCTGGCGGGACGACGCGCACTTCACGCCGACGGGCGGCGAATCGCTCGCCACGCTCGATCAGCGGGTTCGCTCGGCATGCGAGGACCTGGCCGGGCGGGCGGCAGGGGAGAACGTCGTGGTCGTCAGCCACGTGTCGCCGATGAAGTCTGCGGTTGCCTGGGCGCTGGGTGTCGGGGTCGACATCTCGTTCAACTGCCACCTCGACCAGGCCGCCGTGTGTCGCATCGCTTTTCGAGGCGACCGTCCGATCCTGCAGACGTTCAACGAAACGGCGCCGGGCGTCTGACGACGAGCGGTGAGCGCCGCGAGGCGCTCACCGCTCACTCCGAGGGGATGATCAGCCGGCGGGGCTGGGGTACTCCGGCGGCTCCTCGCCG
>Ga0316198_10000727_pt1 | contig 17961 bp, 13 predicted proteins | sample OudBieAanoxic_MG_FD_204935 | JGI IMG/M metagenome (GOLD analysis project Ga0316198, IMG submission 204935) | Coastal sediment microbial communities from Oude Bieten Haven, Netherlands - site A anoxic | ecosystem: Environmental > Aquatic > Marine > Coastal > Sediment | place: Netherlands...
TCTTCAGGACCCTGAGCGACAGGGATGTCGCGCCGGAGCTTACATGGATGTATTCACAGCGAGTCCTGAAGAGAGGTACTGCATGGCCTCTGATACCCTGACGAAGCACTAAAGGGTTTCCTATAAATTGAGTCCGAATATACGCAGTGAATATTTGAAACAATCGCGCCGCACATCCATGTGCTCCATCGCGATATACCGTTCAACCTGAACATAACTCAAAAGGCCAGGTTTAAACGGAAACGCACCGGGCGGTACCCCAGTAGTTAAAAGTCGCAGGTTTCCAACCGGGTAAATACATGGTCTGCAAATCATCGGACCGGAAACCGGACTTTTCAAGCAGAGCCGGAATAGGGCGGTTCATGTTGCAGCCGCCTGCCAGGCTTCTCCAAATCGGGTTAAGCCGGTTTTGCCAACGCTGAATATTCAGGTCTGGCGCTTCGCCATGTTCGCAGAAAATCAATCTTCCGGAAGGTTTCAGAACACGCCTGACCTCATCGAGTGCCTGGTGAATATCAGGGATGGTACACATCGTATACGTCATCAATACCGAGTCGGCACTGTTGTTTTCAAGTGGAATGGTTTCGGCGCTGGATTGGATATACTCTGCATCCAGATGGTGTTCGGCTGCGTTTTTCTGGGCAATGGCCCACATTTCTGCAGAAGGATCCAGGCCCCAGAGGTGCTCGACTTTTTGGGTGTCATAAAACGGGATATTGAGTCCCGATCCTATACCGATTTCCAGCACCCGGCCTTCCGCCAGGGGAACGACTTTTTGCCGTTGCCGCATACTCGGGTTCTGGCCGCAGGTGAAGTGGACGAGTCGGGGCAGCAGGTGCTTGTCATAGAAACCCATGCCGGGAAGGGTATCACGTGATTGGCTCTATTTTCAGTACAGGATAAGGAGCTTTGGATTCATAAATTGCTTTGACCCCCTTTGTTTTTAATCAAAAATTTATTACCAATCAGAGAAATAGAGCGCTATATTTATTATGCGAAATACCTTACGCGTCGTACTCACATACCACATGTGAATATCGGCAGGAAGGTGCAAGGGGTTGCAGAGGGCCGCGAGAATGTCTCGCGCCTTACCACATCATAGGAGTTAAATGATGAACCCGCGAAACTGGCAAATTACCTTCTCTAACACATTGATTGCTTTAGTGCTGATGGTACTCAGCGGTCTTGTTTTTGCGTATCCGGATTACGATGGATGCAAGGGTTGCCATGGAGACTTTGAGGAAGACAACTATGTGTCCAAATCGGATGGCTCACCATGGAATGAGAGTCTTATGGATGGTCACGAGACCTTCGTTGGAAATAAATGCGACGCCTGCCACAAGGACGGTTCAAAGGGCTCCGTCTACCTGAATTTTTCGATTGACAGTACGCTTTCCAAAAGTTGTGTGGGTTGTCATGGCCGGCAAGAGGATGTGAATGGCAGTTGTGTCGGTGGCAGTGGTACCCAGGTAGAGTGCGGTGGTGGTGCGGGTTTACGAAGTATGCATGATATGAATGTCGGTTCCGGAACGTGCAACTCCTGCCATTCTGGTGATCCGGTTCCGGTTGGGGAGGATATCAACCCGTTCAACTACGATAAGAGCGGTGTTCAGATGATGAATGCATGCGATGCGGATGGCTCTGAAAGTCGATATGGTTCCACCGGGTTGGACAACGATGGGGATGGCCCAAGGGATGGAAACGACTCTGACTGTCAACAGGCTGTCAATACGCCGCCAACCCAGCCGGGCGTGCTATCAGCCTCAGCAGTGACTACCAGCTCTGCCACGGTAAGCTGGGGTGCGTCTACCGATGCGGAGAATGACACCATTACCTACCAGGTGGACTACCGTCAAAATGGCGCATCGGCATGGAGTAATGGCGGCAGCACCACGGGTACCAGCCGGGTGTTGAGTGGACTTACTTCCGAACAGTTCTACGACGTACGGGTCATTCCCAATGACGGCACCGAGAATGGTCCGGAGCGGTTGGCGAGTAATCTTTTTCAGACAGACGCACCCGTCCAGACGAACTGCCTCGAAACGGGAGCGCTGGCATATGACAACTGGACCAAGACAGATGCAGGCGGCTCAGGCAGTTTACCGGCCGGTGTTATGAGTTCAGATTATATTCGCTGTAAAGCCTGCCATGGCTGGGACCATATGGGTACCGACGGTGGTTATGTCAGGCGTTCACGCAACGCCAACCGTCCCAATGCCGGCGCAGATGATACCGATTTAACCAGCCGTAATATTGGTCTGGCGGCCAGGAATAATGCAGACGTTACGGCCGATATGATCTGGCACACCGGGACAGGGCGGCTATTTACAGAAGGTGCAGGCAGTTGGGTGGAACTGGATGATACCCACTCCGCCGCCAACAAGGCCGCGCATTCAAATGGCTATACCCTCGGTAACCAGCACCCTGATTTTACCAACGGCGCATTGACCGAAGAGCAGGTCGGTTGCCTGGTCGAGTTTCTCAATACCCCAAGTGCTGATTCGTCCGCCTATTTCAGCAAGATCGACCCCGGTCCTGATCCGGCCCTGTATACCATCGTGAGCACGGCGGAAGCGATGGCGGGAGAATCCTACTACAACAGCAACTGTGTGAGTTGTCACAGCGATCCGGCGGGGCTGTCCCCGGTAGGTTCCCCCGATGGCGGAATCCTGGCCTACCTGGAGGGTGACGGCAAATTCAGTGAGTTTGCGCACAAGGCCCGTTGGGGTATCCCCAATACCACCATGACCCGCGAAGCGATGGGTTCCCCCGCTGCAAGTGATGTCGCCGATATGATGTTGTGGCTCCAGCAGTTGGGTGGCAGCGGTTTTGAAATCAACCCCGGTCTCAGCGGTAACTGGTGGGGTGGTCTGAGCCGTTACGGTGAGGGTTTCCTGATTGACGTTGCGATCAACGGGAATGGCGACACCATTATTGTCGTGTCGTTTTACACCTATGACAGCGTCGGTAACCAGGTCTGGCTGATCGGAAATGCCAAGGCCAATGGCAACACGGCGGATATTGCCCTGCTGATCCCTGAAGGCGCCAAGTGGGGTGCGGAATACAACCCCGATGACAGTAATGAAATACCGTGGGGGACGGGGACCTTCACATTCAATTCCTGTGGGGCAGGGCATATCGTTCTCGTGCCCAATGAGGTTATGCTGAACAATGCGTTCACCAACCTCGAGTATGACATCAAAAGGGATATACTCATCCCCGGAATTGAGTGTCCGACACCGACCGATTAGAGGACAGGTCTACTGCAGCCCGGTTTGAGAAAGACCGGGCTGCAGGGGCTTTTTCTTTGACAAACCGCTGGATAATTTTAATCATTGACCGGGAACGCGACGTTTCAATCACGGGCCGATGAATGAAAAAGGTTATCTCATATCAAATTCTGGTTCTCGCCGTGCTGGTCTTCGCCTGGGCCCAGGGCCCGCTGGGTAATGTGCCTGCCTGGCTGGCGGCTTACCAGCTTGTAATAAACTGCATCCTGGTGGCGTCCCTGGCTGGGGTCCTGTATTGCATCAGGGCCGTATATACAAACTACAGTGCCAGGAACACCTGGGAAAAAAGATGGGAGCTCTGGTATTACCTGCGCCCATTGGCCAGTGGCATTGCCGGCCTGGTTGCATTCATATTTCTAAAGGCCGGTATAGCGGTTCTTGAAGCCTCCCAGACCGGCGCAGGAGGTATGTATGGATACATGGCATTCAGCTTCGTCGCAGGTTACAACGTCGATCGGTTTCTGAAAAAGATTGAAGACCTGGCCCAATCAAAGTTTGGGGTTGAGCAGTCGGGCACCTATCGAAAAGATGACAAAGACGGCACTTGATGACGTGATCAACTCCCTTACAACACCCGTCTAAGCAGGGCGCGTCCGATAAACCGGGCCTTGTTACCCATCGTGAAGCGCTCCAGGTTGGTTTTGACGATACCTTTTGTGAAGCGGGTACGCTTGGAGTAATCAATTTTTACATCCACGATTACCGGTTTGTTTTGTGCTGCAAATTCAAGCGCTCTCCTGATACCCGTCGCGCAGGCTGAATCGTCTTCGATTGCGATGAATTCACAACCTGTTGCCAGCGCGATACCCCTGATTTTGACATCATGCAAAACCGTACAGGTTTTGCGGTTGTACGGAATTTCCTGGGCCTGGGAGATCTGTGACAACTCGCCATCATTGAAAATAAAGAAAACCCCACCAATGCCCTGTGAGGCAGCAGTCAGGGTTTCCATGCAGGTCATCAGGAATGCACCGTCGCCGATGATTCCAACGACCTGCTTTTCCGGGTTGACCAGGCTGGCCGCTATGACCGCCGGCGTGCAATAACCCATGCAGTTAAAGTCTGTAGGGGATATGAACGCGCGCGGGTGGTGGATCGGCATCAATTCAGCTGCCATGAATGTATGATTGCCGTCATCGGCTACAACGATCGCATCATCATCGAGTTGCTTGCGCAGTTCCGTAAAAAACCGGGCCGGGTTAACGCGGTCGCCACTATCGTGCTTTAACCACTCCGCCAGGTAGGTCTTTTTGTCATTTTTGATGGTTGTTTTCAAAGTACCGGTATCACTTTTTGGCGCACCCAACTCCTTGAGGAGCTTGAACAGTTCCTTTAGTACAATTTTGGCGTCGCCTTCGATGGTAATGGAGGCCGGGTAATTGGCATTGAATACAGCCTTATTGATATCGACATGAATCAGGTTTTCGGGTGGATTAACACCGTAACTGGCCGTTGCAATCTCAGCGAAGCGGTTTCCAACGGCCAGCAGGCAATCGCATTTTCGAAAGGCGTTTTCAGCGGCCGGAACGGCTGCGGGGCCAATACCCATACCGGTATGTAGCGGGTGATCGGCAGGAAACGAACTCAAGCCCTGTAGTGTCGTTGCAGCAGGTGCTCCCAGGAACTCGGCTATTTTTATGGCTTCCTCGCTCGCATCGACCGCGCCCCATCCTAAAAACAGACCGGGGGATCTGGCTTCATATAGCTCCTGTGCCGCCTTCTGTATGGCTGCGTGATCCAGCCGAGCTTCGGTGATTTCAGGCGCGAATGGCGGTGTCTCTGAAACCTCTCCAGGAAACAATTGCAAGTTGACCGGCACTTCCACGAAAACCGGGCCCGGTTCACCGTTGGTTGCTAATTGATAAGCCTCGTAAATGGCTGGAATGATCTGCTCGTGCGTTTCAATCTTCCAGGTCTTCTTTGTTATCGGGGCGAGCAGGGCATGCTGGTCCATCTCGTGCAGTTGATAGGTTTTTCCGCTTTGGGTATGGATACCGCCGGAGATCACCATCATCGGAATACCATCCAGAAATGCTTCCCCTATGCCGCTGGCGGCATGCGTGACACCGGCCGCCGGAACGATGAGCAAGGTACCGATATGATCGCTGGTCCGGCTTATCGCATCGGCCATGAATGCCGCGCCGCCCTCATGGGTAACCAGCATCGGCTGTATCGATTCAGATTTATTCAGCTCGTCATAAATTTCGGTGGTGTGAACCCCGGGAATCCCGAAGGTGTACTTGACACCAATTTGCTCAAGGGCGAAACGTACCAACCAGGCGCCTGTTTTTTTCATGTTGTTCTCTTCATTGATGATTCACTCTAATCATGGTGTCAAAGCCTGGCCGGTAATGGAGCGCACCGCCATGCGGGCATTCAAAATACAATTGGATATAAAGGTACCCTCGAGTGATTTTAGCCCATTGATACCACCGCCGCCGAAACCGGCTGCCTCACCAGCAGCATACAAACCGGGTATCGGCTCTCCACTGTTTGAGAGCACGCGGCTTTGAAGGTCTGTCTGGATACCACCCATGCTCTTGCGGCTGACGATAAACTCCCTGAAAGCGACCAGTGGCAGGGATTTCCTGTCGAGAATCTTTGCAAATTTGCATGTCCTCGAGCGATCGCCGCGCCAGTGCCTGACCTGGGCGATACGACGCAACTGGTCATCGTTATGAAACTCCCTGCCATTGTCTATCTGCGTGTCGTAGCTTTCAATGGATTGCCTGACGTTTTCAAACTCAACAAAGCCTTTGCCAACCGTCTGGCTTTGCGCGTTGAGACTGTTCATCTTCTCAACCAGTTCTTCAAGGGAAGTGGCGGTCACTACGTCCTCGCATTCATCGACAAGGTAATCCAGCAATGCATGGTTGCCCAAAAAAATATCCCGGGCCAGCTGTATGATCCTGCGGTCGCGAAAAGCCGTATTGCTCTCAGCACCGGATACGGCGACTTCCTTGAGGGCGATCTTCCAATTCATGACCTGCCAGCTGTAACCATAAGGGTCCATGGAGATTCGTTTGCAGATATTATGGGTATCGAAGCCGGTAACCAGTGGAACAGGCCCAAACCGTTTTCCGGTCGCATCCAGCCACAAAGCGGATTTTGGCGGAATCAGGCTTAGCCCTTCCTTTGGTACCCGGGGGGCAGGGTGATGGATACCCGCCGCATAATTCCACATTTGATGCAGGTTGGTCACTTTACCGTTGATGCTTTCGACGGCGTCGTGGATGCTGCCATCGGCATACCTGTGCGCGCCATTAAGAATGTGTTCCGGTGGTTGCCCCCAGGACTGATCCCATTCCCGTTTTACACGGTCGATGTCGCCGTTGATCCCGCCACTTGCTACCAGCACGTTGTCGGCGCACACTTCAAAAGCTTCCCCGGTCTTTTCATTCAGGCCTCGGATACCGCTTATTGACTGGTTGCTTGTTACTATTGATTCAACTTTATTATCAAATAGATATGTAATTTTTCTAGAATTAGGATGATTTACTAGTTCATTAACCAGGATTCTCACCAGGTGCTGGCCGGTACCCCATATGATGTGATAACGGGGCACTGAGTTACCATCACCAAACTCACCTCTTTCCACCCAGTGGGGAATCGGGAAGAATTTAATCCCCTTGGGCTTGAGCCAGTTATAGATGTCATCGACGCTACGGTTAACATAAAGCTCGGCCCATCGCCGTGGCCAATGGTCATCTTCAGAAAACTGCGCCATGGAGAGCCAGTCCCTGAGCGCGGTTTCCGGGTTGTCCCTGATGCCGTTAAATCGTTGCACGGGGGTATTGACCAGCGTCATTCCTCCCAGCGACTTCATTGCCAGTCCACCAAAATTCCGTTCTGAATCCCGGTCGACGATGACGATTTTCAGCCCATGGTCCAGCAATTCGATCGCCGCGCTGATACCGGCCAGCCCGCCACCGATAATAGCTACATCAAATCTTGAATTTTTACCCACTCGTGCTATCCCCGGTGATCAAAATTTATCATAATATAGTTACGTATAAACACACCAACTGCACAAGGATTGTATCCGATGAGCGACTACCATTTCCCGTACAAAGACGCCTCGTTTTTAATCAATAACCTGCTGAATTTTGACCAGGCCTGCCAGGAAGCCGGTCTCGAGGACGTAAATGGTGAACTGGCGGATGCCATTTTGGAGGAAGCAGGCCGCCTGGGCACTGAAGTTTTTGCCCCGTTGAATGAGGTTGGCGACAAAGAGGGCGCCAGGCTCGAGGAAAACGGCGTACATGAGACACCCGGCTTCGCAGATGCATACCGCCAATATGCCGAAAACGGCTGGGCTGCACTCACGGCGGATGAGGAGTTTGGCGGCCAGGCTATGCCCAGAGTGCTGGGAGCGGCAACAACCGAGATATGGTATTCATCCTGTACCGCCTTATCACTGTGCCCCCTGCTGACAACCGGCGCGGTTGAAGCGATAGCAAAGCATGGCTCGGATGAGTTGAAGAGCGGCTACCTGCCAAAGCTGGTCAGTGGTGAGTGGACTGGTTCGATGTGTCTCACGGAACCCGCTGCGGGTTCTGACCTGGCGGCGGTCGCCTGCAAGGCGACGCCCGAGGGTAATCACTACCTGCTTTCAGGCCAGAAGATATACATCACCTGGGGTGATCACCAAATGACTGATAACATCATTCACCTGGTGCTGGCCCGGCTGCCGGATGCCCCTGCCGGGGTCAAGGGGATCTCATTATTCGTGGTGCCAAAATTCCTGCTGGATGAAAACGGCCAACCTGGTAAACGAAACGATGTTTTTTGCGTGGGACTCGAACACAAACTGGGTATCCACGGCAGTCCAACCTGCACCTTGAATTTCGGTGATAACGGCGGCGCAGTCAGTTACATGGTGGGTGAGCCGAACCAGGGCTTGAAAGCCATGTTCACGATGATGAATGAGGCCCGCCAGGGCGTTGGTATCCAGGGTCTCGGTGTTTCCGAGCGTTCCTATCAGCAGGCTGTCCCTTATGCCAAGGATCGCCTGCAAGGTACACGCAGCGATGGCACGCGTTACCCGATCATCGAGTTTCCGGATGTCCGGCGTATGCTGATGGTCATGAAGTCGGCCACCGAGGCCATGCGGGGTCTGGCTTATGTTGCGGCGGCCGAGACTGACCTGGAGCACAACGCCACCGATGCTGACACAGCGCGGAAACACACCGCGCGTATTGGGCTTTACACCCCGATCGTCAAGGGCTGGCTGACCGAGTTATCACAGGAGATTACCTACCTGGGTACGCAAATACACGGGGGCATGGGTTATATCGAGGAAACCGGCAGCGCCCAGTTTTACCGCGATGCGCGCATCATGACCATTTACGAGGGAACAACCGGTATCCAGGCAGTGGACCTCGCCGGACGCAAGACCCTGGGTGACAATGGTGAAGCGCTTGAAGCCTTACTGGATGAAATACAGGGTACCGCCGAGGATATGTCAGGCGTTGAGAGCCTTGCAGTCATGGCTGGCAGTCTGAAAAATGCAGTGCAGGCAGGCAGAGAGGCAAGGGCGTGGCTGCTTGAGCACGGCTCACAAGACCGCAATGCTGCGGGTGGCGCCAGCGTCAATTTCATGATGCTGATGGGATACCTGTGTGGCGGTTGGGTGATGGGTAAATCAGCCCTCAAAGCGGTGCAGATGCTGCAAGCCGACAGCAGTGACGTGGACTTTCTAAAAACAAAACAGGTGACTTCGCAATTCTATTTTGAACACCTGTTGCCGCGGACCGCCGCGTACCTCACTACGATCAAGGCGGGTATTGGCAGCATGATGGCCCTGGATGTCGATCAATTCTGATTCGGGCTTCGGTACCTTTGCGGTTTCAGTTTTCTGCACGGTTGTTCTGCCGTGAAGCATGAGTGGCTGGCGCGCTGGGAGAGTGGTCAGACCGGCTGGCACGAGGCTGGGGGTAATTCGGCGCTTCGAAAATTCTGGCCACGTCTTCCTGCTGGTAACCGTGTGCTGGTTCCCTTGTGCGGCAAGACACCCGATCTGCTTTGGCTCGCTAAACAGGGTCTCGACGTGACCGGGGTGGAGCTTTCAGAAATCGCGGCCCGGGCCTTCTTTGTCGAATCGGGTATCCCCTTTGAAACCAAAACACATGGAAACCTGTTGTGTATTCGTGGTGTTGATCAGGCTGTGACGATCGTATGTGGTGATTACTTTCAATTTTCGGATAAACCCTTCGACGCCTTGTATGACCGCGCCGCATTAGTGGCCCTGCCACCGGAGCTACGCCCCGACTACGTGGAGCACACCCGGTCCTTGTTGAAACCGGGTGCTGCACAATTGCTGATCACACTTGAATACGATCAGGTAAAGGCAAACGGACCACCGTTCTCTGTTTTACATGATGAAATGAGTGAGTACTGGCCCGAATTACGCAGGGCAGGTGACATGAGTGCCCTTGGCAATATGCCGCCGAAGTTCATGGAAGCTGGTATCGACGACTTCGTTGAGGCTGTTTGGTTGACAGATGAAAAACAGGATTAGGCTTGGTGAGGGCCTCTTTCCCATAGATTAGGCGCTTACTGTTTGATTTCTTGATTGTGAATAGTGGAGGGGCGCTGCGGTGGCGGTATTGCTTACCAGGACACGGCACGAGTACTCCCCTGCAGCCTCTTTCTCGACATCCCTGTCTCGCAAGGTCCTGGTAAGCAATACCGCCACCCCAGCTTCAATCTCAATGTAGTTCAACCATCAGAAACCATTGGCCTATGATTTCGCACATAGCAGAGGGTTATGTTCAGGATGAACGGTACTTCGCGATGGAGCACAGGGATGTGCGGCGCGAAGCCGCACGGAGGGCAGAGAGTTTGTTCGCTGGATGTTGTGCAAATCTGAAGCAGGCCGCTCCCGCGCATCCCTGCGCCCACGGCATACCGTTCATCCTGAACATAAGCGCGTCCTGAAGAGAGGTACCGCGTGGCCTCTGCTACCTTGACGAAGCACCAATAAGTTTCTAACTGTAGCGAGGTCCAAAAGGGTATGCGCTAGGCTACCCTGCGAAAGATATTAACTTGAGGCCATGAAGTCAGCAGTTTTTCAACCCGGTTTTTTCAGTAAATCTACACGTATTGGTTTCAAAAAATGCGCACCATCGTCACCCATGTGCTGTTCAAACTTTTCTCTGACCTGTTCATACAAGTCAGTACTGAGGCTGTGACTGCTGTAAGTGGCATTGATAATGTTTTTATCAAACTCGGCGAAATCCCGGTAATGCCCCGGTGTATTGAAGAATGTTTCCTCAACGAGTTGAAATAAACCGGCACCGACAGCTTTCTCAAGTGTACTAAACGCCGCCTCACGAACCTTATGTTCATTGTGAAATAGTTGCAATATATCGTTGAAATCGCCGTAAAGTATTGGCTCAGATATATACGCGAGACCACCCGGTTTCAATACCCTGTGGATCTCCTCTAGCGAGGTTTTCATCAACTCCAGCGGGACATGGTGCAGTGACTTGAACATCAGCACTATATCGACCGATTCATCAGCAAGGGGAATATCCTGTGCTCCGGAAAGAATGAACTTCACATTGGGCAGGTCGTCTATTTCCAGGTTTCTCCGGTGGGCGGTCTCATCGACTTCCAGGGCAGTAATTCTGCGATTGACACCGGTTGTCGCGATATCTCGTGTCTTCAGAGCAGAACCGCAACCCAATTCCAGAATGTGCTTGTTATCGAGAGCCAAAAGGCGATTGTAGACTTCGGCCTCCGGGCAAATTACCTTGATGGGGTGAACGGCAATTCTCATATCACTTGGGCTTTAAACGTGCGCTGCAACCATGACCCGCTTGTGGAAACGCAATTGCTCATAAGCATCGGCAGGTGGCTCTAGCACGGTTGCGCTGGAAAAGCCGACTTTCTCGAGTATCCACATCAACGCATCCAGGCTGGGTACCAGGCTGATCCCGGTAACGCTGGCCTCAGGACCATGGGTATCATCCACCTCATCGATGATGCCAAAGCTGCCTTTCAGGGGGCGGACATACTGGTAGCTGCCATAATCGACAAAACCGGTCATACCCGGAACTATCTGCGTTTCTATAATGCAAAGGTTCTTGCACAGGCTGCGGCAGGTGCGCAGCGCACCAACCGGGTTTTCGAGGTGGTAGAGCAGACCGAGCATTAATACCACGTCAAACTGCCCCAACTGCTCAGGGCTTTGTTCATGAATATCCCCCTGTATAAAGGAGAGCTGGTCCATGTCATAGATGTCTGAGATCAGGGTCGCGTCCTCCACGTGTGACTGGCGGGCGTCAATACCCAGCACGGGTGAAAAACCGGCGTTTACCATGTTGACGGCGAACCAGCCCTGGTGGGATGCCAGGTCCAGGGCTGATAAACCCTCCCGGTTATTACCCAGGTTTTTGTCAAGGCAGGATTGAAGCATGCGCCAGCGTGTGTCGTGGATAACGTGGATGTCAGCATCATGATAGGTGGAGGTTGAGCTGCCATCAGGCAGATCGTAGGAATAAAACCACTCCCTGGAATGCGCCTGTTCGATCAATGTAGACATCGGAAACCCCGTATTGAATTAAGCGTTGGGATTATGCCACCAGCTATCCCCCAGAACTAGCATCAAAGCAAAACGACCGTGGTTGCCAGTCAGCACAGACTAGTCTGCTTGAATCGCTTGCCAAATGGCCGATTTATGCTGTAATTTGGTTAAATTCGTGGCAATTAGTTCTTATTCGGCCTATTGCACTCATCAATTACAGACTGTTTATGAGGGAACCATGAAATTATTTTACTCACCAGGAGCTTGTTCTTTGGCACCGATGATCGTTGCCGAATGGCTCGATATCAAGCTCACTTTGCAGAGAGTCGATTTAAAAAACCTGGACCCTTATTTTCTCAGCAATAACCCGCTGGGGTCGGTTCCCGTTCTGCAAATGAACAACGGCGACTATAAAAACCAGGTGGACGCCATATTGCAATATTTCTGTGCCCTGAACCCCGAAGGGAAACTGGTCGGCAAGGATATATTCGACTGGCTTGAGATCGATCGCTGGATTGCGTTTCTGACCGGTGATTTTCATCCGCCCTTTGGTGTCTGGTTCAACCCCGGCCGCTACACAACCGAAGAGGATGAGGAATCCATTGCGGCCGTAAAAGCCGCGGCTACCAACCGCATCCACAAGGTTGCAGCGGTGCTTGAGAAGCAGATTGGTACAACGAACAATATCGTGCTTGGCCGGCGTACATTGTTGGATGCCTATGCATTTGCGATGGTCCGCTGGATGGACCTCCTGGAGGGTGGTTTCGACCCTTATCCCAATATGAAGCGGTTCATGGACCGTATGAAAGAAGACCAGCAGGTCCAAAATGCCCTGATCAAGGAATCTGCCTGATCAGGCCGGCCGGCGTTGTTCCAGGTAGTACCACAAACCTGCTGCTGCCAACAGGAATACAAGCTGACCGGTGACAAAATCCAGCCAGCGGGTATTAAGAAGGGGAACCGCGATACTCGCCACGGCGGCATTGCTTACCGATTGAAGAAACCCCTGCATGGAAGCTGCTGTTCCGCGGTGGTTGGGCAGGCAATCCAGCGCCAAAACGGTTATAGCCGGCATCATCACGGCCAGACCGCTTACATACAACACAAGGGGGCCTACAAGCGTAATAATTCCTGCCGTGGTGAAATTGACCGAGAGGATGTTGAGGACGCAGGCCAGCATCATGACCAGCAAACCGGCTGAGATCGTTCGGTGTGCGGGCCAGCGATGAGCGAGACGGCTTGAGATGAAAGCGCCAAGCACCAGGCCGCTTACAATCGGAATGAACAACCAGCCAAAGTCGGCACTGCCCAGGCCGAGGAAATCATAGATCACCGTCGGCGCACCGGCAATGTAGAGGAACAGGCCGCCGAAAGACAGCGAAACGCACAGGATTAATGCGGGAAACCGTTTGTGCAGGATTGCCTCTAAATACACTCGCTTAACGGCTCCGGGATGTATGGAACGGCGCTGTTCATCGTGCAGGGTTTCCTTGATAAGAATACCCATCAGTACCAGCAGGCTTCCAAACACGCTCAGAAACCAGAAAACGCTCCTCCAACCAAATTGATCATGCAACCAGCCCCCCAGTACGGGGGCTATCGCAGGCGCCAATGCGAATAGCATCATGACCTGCGACATGGCCCGGTGCGCCGCCTCGGCGTCATGGGCATCGCGGATCATGGCGCGTCCGGCAATAAATCCACCACTGGCGGCCAGACCCTGAACTACACGTAACAGCATAAATATTTCTGCGTTTTCAGCCAGGGCGCAACCAATTGAGCCGAGTGTATACAAGGCCATGCTGATGAGGATGACCAGTCTGCGGCCAAACCGGTCTGCCAACGGGCCCCAGGCGAGGGTGGAAACGGCGAACGCCACCAGGTATACCGCGAGACTTTGTGAAAGTATTGCACGGCTGATACCGAACTCAATTTCTATATCGGGGAAAGAGGGCAGGTAGGCATCGATACTGAATGGCCCGATCATCGCAAGCAACGCCGCGATTACGGTCAGGTGCCGTGTTCCAGGCCTTGTCAGGTTCAGCCCTTTGATTGTCATACGGAATGTTGCCCCCGTTGAAAAGTGGCTTTCAGAACGTAATGCCAGCGTGCTTTGAAGGCAGGAATGTCGATAGGCTCAAGGCGAACATTATACAGGCGTGCAACGGGGAAGTTAAAACCCTGTTACACGCCATTTATTGTAGTTAAACCTATGCCGGTCAGACGATCTCAGGCTGCAACGGCTTTTCACATTTACGTGGTGCCGCCTGCATGAAGCAGCCGTGGCTCTTGATTTCCTCGAGCCGGCAACTCCAGTAAAGCTGACCATTGTAAACCGTCATATCCGGGCAGCCGTCACACATATTGGCGCGGCCATCAGCCATCAGGTCTACTGGTTGGATAATCGTGAATGTCTGCATATGCAGTTTGTCACGAATGGATGCATCGTCATGGCTCAGGGCTTGAATGTACTCTTTGCCAATTTTTCGCATGCCGCTATCGACCATGGAGAACAGCGCCGTGGTGGATTTGCCTCTCTGCAAAAGTTTGGGTGTGGAATAACTCAGCCAGGTTCCCTTGAACAAGTGATGGCCCATCTGCAGGTATTCCATGTACTTGGGGCTGACGTAACCGAACCCGCGACTCTTGTTGGCCATACGGGCGCCTATCAGCCACTTGGTGGAGTTGGGGTCAACGGTTCCGCCAAGGTAAGCACTCGGCTCAAAGTCCGGGTCTACTTCACGGATTTTAGCCACGACGTGCCGCGCTTCGACAATACTGTCACCACCCCAGGGGGTTTCTTCATAATTATCGTATTCGGTAATGTGTTCACCGTTGGCGTAGAAGTCGAAGTCACCGGTAAGGCTGGGGCTGCGGAACAGGATAAATACAACAGTATGCACGATATCGGGGTATTGCAGCGCCCACTCCATCGTATCCTTGACCTGGTCCAGGGTGTTGACGCTGACCGTCTGGTTAAAAGAGCAGGTCAAGCCGCCTGCTTCTGCGACCATCTTGGCAAACTTTGTACGTAATTCGTTATGGTCAGCCTCGGATTCAGCTTCTGAATCCTTCCTGATCTGGGTGGTATCGATATGAAAAGTGAAACCCGAAGCCCCGGCTTCCTTGAGTTTCATCAATAATTTTTTGCCGAGCGCCAGCCCATTGGTATTGATGATCGGTTTCCAGCCACCCTCGCGAACCATGCGGACGATCTCTACTATTTCAGGGTGCATCAGCGGGTCACCACCCGCCAGGCTCATACAATCGCTGTTTCGCTGGCTCTTGAATACGGCCAGTTCCTCAGCAATCTGCTCAAGCGACTTGTGGTTATCGATATGGGGACGATAGCAACCCTCGCAGGTCAGGTTGCAGGCATCGGTTACCTCCAGCCAGGAGATACCATTGTCATTTAGCGTCCATGGAAGCCGGTAGTACTTTTGTGGGGTGAGTGCCGGTGCATCCGGAATAGGGTCTTTGCCCTGTTTACTTGCTCCCGACTGAGTGTCCAATACTGCTGCGTTCATTTGTCTAAACCTCTTTTCCAAATCCCGAAGGGATATGCCGGCCACAGGCCAACCTGGTCGCCCAATTTTGATACTCGGTTTATTTATAGTTTTAACCGGGAGGAGATTATGGTTTAAACGGACTTGAATACAATGATATAGATCATGTTTTTGTAAGAAGTACGAGGGTTGCATCTGGGGCAATTTAAAAATTCTGTGACCTAAGTGCCGCGTAAATGACTTATATCACCGCGCGGAAATAGTATTCCGTTTATCGTCTACCACTGCAAAAAATTGTGACTTTATTTTGACTTAATTGATGGATGGAGACGAAGCATGACTTCAAAAAAACCACAAAAATACGTTTACCTCTTCGGGGAGGTAGAAGAGGTATTGGACCGTTTTGACGGAGACTGGGATGCAATGCGTGGATTGCTGGGCGGAAAAGGCGTTAACCTGTTTGATGCCACCAGTCTTGGTATTCCAGTTCCCCCCGGGTTTACCGTGACGACCGAGGGCTGCAATGACTACCTCGCAGCCGAGCAGAACTTCCCGGAAGGTTTGTGGGACCAGGCACTGGCCGCCACCACTGAATTAGAAAAGATTACCGGCAAGAGCTTCGGTGATCCAAAAAACCCGTTGCTGGTCTCATGCCGCTCAGGCGCCAAGTTCTCCATGCCCGGTATGATGGATACCATTCTCAATATCGGCATGAATGATGAAATTGCCGAAAGCATGGCCAAGCTGACCAACAACCCCCGTTTTGCCTATGACCTTTACCGCCGTCTGGTACAGATGTTCGGTGGTGTTGTGATGGGTGTGCCCGATGAAGTGTTTGAAGCGGTGATTACGGCCCAAAGACGTGAGTCACAGGTTGTGCAGGATGCAGACCTGAATGCAAACGCCTGGAAAGCCGTTACTGCAAGGTTCCGTGAAATCATCCGAAGCTATACTGGCCGGGAGTTTCCAACCGACCCGTTCGAGCAGTTACAACAGGCCACGGAGGCCGTGTTCAAATCATGGAACGGCAAGCGTGCGATTGATTACCGCAATGCCGCCAAGATTGATCACGACCTGGGTACGGCCGTAAATATCCAGACCATGGTCTTCGGTAACCTGGGTGATGATTCAGCCACGGGTGTCTTCATGTCACGCAACGCCACCAATGGCGCACCTTCACTTGAAGGCGACTACCTGATCAATGCGCAAGGGGAGGATGTCGTTGCCGGAACGAGAACGACGCTTCCTATCAGGCAGTTGTCGAGGGATATGCCGAAGCAGTACGAGGAGTTGGAGCAGATCGCCCGTCGTCTCGAGAAGCATCATCGCAATATGCAGGATATGGAATTCACCATTGAACAGGGCAAGCTCTGGTTACTGCAGACACGTGATGGCAAGCGCACCGCGCAGGCGGAAGTGCGTATCGCGGTCGATATGGTCGATGAAGGTTTGATCACAATCAACGAGGCGGTTTCACGTGTGCAGACGAACCAGGTCGACTTCTTCCTGCACCCGCAGCTGGAGGCTGAAGCACTTAAAACGATTCAACCGGTTGCCAAGGGGCTTAATGTCTCACCAGGCGCCGCTGTAGGTATCATCGCTTTTGACCCTGGCCTTGCCGAGCGTTGGGCAAAGGAAGACGGCAGAAACGTTATCCTGGTCAGGCCCGAAACCCGGCCGGATGATGTTCACGGCATGCTGGCGGCAAAAGGTGTGGTCACATGCAAGGGTGGGCGTACCAGCCATGCAGCGCTGGTTGCAAGGCAGTTTGGTAAACCGGCCGTTGTAGGCGTCAGCGATATCGACATTGACCTGGATAACCACGAGATGACAGTGGGTGAAGACCTGATCATCAAGGAAGGTGACTACCTTTCCATCGATGGCAACACCGGCTTGATCTATGCCTCCAAGCTAGCCACGCAGATACCGGATTTCAATGACCCTTACCTGATGAAGATACTCTCCTGGGCCGATGACATTCGCAAGATCGGCGTACGCGCAAACTCGGACTACCCCGAAGACGCCAAGCGTGCGCGCCTGTATGGTGCAAAGGGTATCGGGCTTTGCAGGACAGAGCATATGTTCTTCGAGGAAGAGCGCTTGCCAATCATGCAAAAAGTGATCGTAGCCAACACGCTGTCAGAGCGTAACGAAGCGATAAGCCGGCTGTTGCCGATGCAGCGGTCAGATTTTGAAGGGCTGTTCCGCGCCATGGATGGTTATCCCGTGATCATTCGCCTGCTGGACCCGCCACTGCATGAGTTCCTGCCATCAGCACCCGACCTTATGATGGACCTGACCGACCTCAAGTTACGTATGCAGCACCTGTCCAACCTCAAGGACGTGGACCAAACCCTCGAAGAGATCGAGCAGAAACGGATATTGTTGCAGCGTGTCACGGCCCTGGAAGAGTCAAACCCGATGCTGGGTACCAGGGGTGTGCGTCTCGGTATTACCATTCCCGGTCTCTACACGATGCAGGTCCAGGCGATTTTCGAGGCAGCCTGCCGGGTTGCGGCAGATGGTGTTGATGTGCGTCCCGAAGTGATGATTCCGCTGGTTTCTCATGAAAGTGAATTCAACCTGATGCGCAAGACACTGGAAAAGAAAGCGATCGCGGTGATGGAGGAGCATG
>Ga0316198_10000728_pt1 | contig 17931 bp, 14 predicted proteins | sample OudBieAanoxic_MG_FD_204935 | JGI IMG/M metagenome (GOLD analysis project Ga0316198, IMG submission 204935) | Coastal sediment microbial communities from Oude Bieten Haven, Netherlands - site A anoxic | ecosystem: Environmental > Aquatic > Marine > Coastal > Sediment | place: Netherlands...
CTGCTCGTGGGCATGGGTCCGGTCAAGGTCGCCATCGTCTACCTCGCCGAGACGGCCGACTTCAGCCCGGACGTCCGGAGGCGTGTGGCCATCCGGGCGGTCAGCGTGGCCGGCATCGTGGCGGCCTTCCTGCTCGTTGCCGGCGCGCTCCTGGCCCGCCTGCTGCACTTCACCACCGGCGCGCTCGCGATCGCGGGCGGCATCGTCCTGCTCATCCTGGGCATCCGCATGATCCTGGGCCAGGGCAAGCCCAAGGTGGAAGGCGGGCCGCCCACGGACCCCGACGCGCTCGCGGTCTATCCGCTCGGGCTGCCGCTGCTGCTCAACCCCGTCGGCATCGTCGCGCTCATCACCTATTCGGGCAGCCCGGACCTCGTCGACATCGGCATCGTCGCGGTCGCCGGCCTCGTCGTCCTGGGCGTCGACATCGCTGTGCTGCTCGGTCTGTCGCGAATCGGCCGGCTCAACGAACAGGTCGTCTCGGTCACCGAGATCGTGCTCGGCTTCCTGCTGGCCGCCCTTGCCATCCAGCTCATCGTCGACGGCGCCGTCGACATGGGCGTCATCAGCATCGTCAACACCACCACCTAGCACCAGTCCATGGGAGTCCCAGCGCATGACTGACGAGCAAGCGGCCTCGGTGACGCCGGCCGAACCGCCCAAGCAGTCCGCCTTCGAGTGGTGGATGGTCTCCAACTTCGCCGTCGGCGCAGGGTTCGCGGCCTTCGTCGCCTTGCTCATCCCGCCCTACGTCACGGAGGTGACGGGGAGCGCTGCGGATGCGGGCATCGTGATGATGTTCATCAGCCTCGCCGCGGTGATGGCGCCGGTCATCGGCAACTTCGCGGACCGCTACTCCGCCCACCGCCTGGTCCTCACGCTGGGCGTGGCCGGCATGGGCGTGGCCTTCGCCATGTACGGCCTCTCCGCGGACAACAGCGCCGTGCTGGCCCTCGACGCGCTGATCATGGGCGTGTCGATCGCCGCCCAGCAGGCGGTAGCCCCGGTCTTCGTCATCGCCGCTGGGCTCGACCAGAAGGTGCAGGCCAAGCGCCTGACCACGCTCAACCTCGTGTACCCGGCCGGCCAGGTCGTCGGCGGCGCCTTGCTCGCGATCGCCGCATCGGCCAGCCTGGGCTACGCCGAGCGCTTCTGGATCGCCGCGTTGTTCATGGCCGCCGGGACGGTCGTGACCTGGTTCGGCAGTGCCAAGGCCGCCAAGCGGATCCAGTCCTCGCCGCTACCGAGCAAGGCGCAGGTGGACAAGACCCGCAAGTCCGGCCTGAAGGCCGTGCTGCTCTCCTCCTTCGGCATCTACCTGGCGATCCTCGTCCTGAGCTCGGTCACCAACAACGGCATCAACAACCAGATCGCCAACATCCTGCCCAACGTCTACGGCATCGACGCGGCGACCACGTCCGCCCTCATCGCCCTGGCCGGCCTCCTTGGCCTCGCCTTCTACCCGCTCGCGGGCTGGTTGATGGCCCGGCGCGGGGCGCTCTCCACGTTCACCATCGGTGCCATCATGCGGCTCGTCGGTTCGCTGGCCATGGCCATCCTGGGCCTCATCACCGGCTCGCCGATCCTGCTCGTGGCGGCCGCCATGCAAACGCTCTACCAGGCGTCGCCCTTCATCCGCATGGCCCAGCCGGTAGTGGCCGTGCGCTTCTCGACCTTCGGTGCCGGCGCCGCCGCCGGCTGGGTCATCGGCGCCTCGGCCATCGGTTCGGCCATCGGCAGCCTGCTCGGCGGTTGGCTGGCCCAGAACGTCGGCTTCAACGCCATCAACTGGATGGGCGCGATCTCGGCAGCCCTGTCGATCGTGCTGCTGATCATCTACCTCTGGCCGGCCGAGCGCCGCAAGCGCGAGCAGGAACCGCCGGAGGGTGGATCGGAGCCGCCGGATGAGATCACCGAGCCCGAGCCTGAAGACACACGGCCCAAGGGGCCACATGACGTGCCCGTGCATGCGTAGAGCAGAGTCCTTCCACACCAGGGCCAGTACCACCGAAGGATCGACCAGCAACCACCTCCAATGACAGGCGAGCCACGCCGACGGCTGACCGCGCACGCCAGACCGGATCCGCCGACCTGCCTCGGATGGTCCTGCCCATCCCCGAACGCGAGCGCGTCGGTCGCACGACGTTCGATGCCCAGGACTCCAACACCTCGTTCATGCCGATCGAAGAACTCCGGCCGCCTACAGGCGGGCGGCTGGCCCCTGCACCTTCACGGGGGCGTGGTGGAGCAGTCTGAGGGTTGTATGTTCTCGGCCGACGAAACCTGCGACGTGGGGGTCGATTGACGCCTCACCCTGTCCGCACTTCCGTCGCCTGAGCTGGCCCGAACGAGGGCATCTTCATCGCCACCATCGGCATCCAGCTGATCCTCGGCGGCCTCGCCAACTACATGGAGGGGCTCGGCTGAGATGCGGAAGAGACACGAGATGACCGAACTCACCTAGTCTGAGGACGCCTTCGCACGTTCGATGCCCCTCACCGGCACCGTAGAGACATCGTCGGGAGACTATGAGCTCGATCATGGCTTCCCCAAGCAAGAGAGCGCGGAGCACCTCTACGACCTGATGGACCGGCAGCGCGCGGCGCAGCTCTATCTCTGGGGCCTCCCGCTGGTCGGCATGACGCGCTGGCATGTGGGCTACGAGCAGGCCTAACGGGACTCCGACGATGACGTGTTCGTGTCCGCCAGGACGTTCACCGAACGTCGCGGGATCCTGACCGCCAACGGGACCACCGACTACCTGTTCGGCTTCTCGAGCATCCGAGTGTCAGCCGCCGGGCTCGAGATGCCGGCCGGGCTGACGGTGGGCATGATCGTCGATATGTGGCAGCAGAGCCCCTCCGACATCGGCATCTTCGGCCTGCTCGGCCCGGATGCACCACCAGCGGGCTGGGAAGCCAACCACGTCCAGACGCGACCCGGCCGAGGCTGGTTCCCCTACTTCCGGGCCTATGGCGCAGAGGCGGCGTTCTTGGACGGTACCTACGAGTACCCCATCATCGAGCGCGTCGACTCGTTCGACCGGTAGCCACGAGCCAGCAGGCAGCGGGCGCGGGTGGCCTGAGCCGCCCTGTCAGCTCGCTCACCGGCGCCAGCGTGTGCGGCCGTGACGCACCCCGGATCGTGCTTGCCAAAGGGATACCAGGTGTCCTGGATGCTGACGGCCTTGAATGCCTCATGGCCGCCTTCGACCCAACGGGCTTGGCTGCGGTCGCTGCTACCCGTCCACCGCGGCGATGGCGGCGTCGATGGCTGCCCGCGAGGGCAGCGGCAGGTCCCCATGGCAGCGCTTGAACTTGCGGCCGCTGCCGCATGAGCACTCGTCGTTGCGGCCGCGCCCCGCGTCGGCCGTGGCGTACACGCGCATGATCTCGGCGGCTGGCCGGCCGGCCCGCAGGAAGGCCTCCATCTGCCGCATCGGTTCGGTCACATGGCCGAAGAAGCGCTTGAACCCCGCACAGAGGTAGTTGTGACCAGGGTTGCCGTAGGGGTCGTCCTTGAAGCGATCCTTGGGGCAGCCACCGTGGCAGAGCGGACGAACATCGCACTCCAGGCAGCCCTGGGTCAGCGTGTCGCGCTTGTCGAGGCCGAACCGCAGCATCTGGGGTGAGCCGGCCAGGTCGACCATGTGTGTCTCGTTGATGTTGCCCAGCTTGTGGGCCGGCTCCACGAAGTGGTCGCAGGTGTAGAGGTCGCCATTGTGCTCGAGGGCGGGGCCGCGCCCACAGGTCTCGGTGTGGATGCACAGACCGGGCGGGCCACCAACGAGGTTCGAGAGGGTCACGTCGAACAACTGGACGTAGACCGAGCCCACGTCGCGCCGCACCCACTCCTCGAAGATGTCGACGAGGAAGTCGCCGTACTGCTGCTGGCCGATCGAGCGGCTGGTGACGAGGTCGCCCTTCTGCTCGTAGAGCGGTCGGGCCTTGTTGCTATCGCCCCAGCCGGCCTCGGCGATCTCCAGCAGCTCGGGCGTTGCCCGCTCGATGATGGGGATGAACTGCATGTAGCGGGCGCCGACCTCGTCGCGGAAGAAGCGATAGACCTCCTTGCCGCGGTCGCCGTTGACGGCGTGGACGGTGCACAGGATGTTGAACTCCGCGCCCGCCTCGGTGAGCAGCCTCGCCGCGCGCATGACCTTGGCGTGGGTGCCCGCCCCGCCCTTGTCCACGCGCTGGGCATCGTGGATGTCGGCAGGACCATCCATCGAGAGGCCCACCAGGAAGCCGTGCTCGGCGAAGAAGGTGGCCCACTTTTCGTCGATCTTGGTGCCGTTGGTCTGCAGCGTGTGCTCGACGATCTGGTACGGACGGCGGTAGCGTTCGACGAGCTCGAGCGTCTCGCGGAAGAAGTCGAGTCCCATGAGGCTTGGCTCACCACCCTGCCAGGCCACGGTCACGCGCTCTGTCTGGTGCGACTCGAGCAGCTGGCGGATGTACTGCTCGTGCGTCTCGTCGGTCATCCGGAACTTGCTGCCCGGATAGAGCGCCTCCTTCGAGAGGAAGAAGCAGTACGTGCAGTCGAGGTTGCAGATCGCACCCGTCGGCTTGGTCAGGACATGAAAGGACGGAGGCGCGGTCCTCGGTCGCGGGTCGGGCGCCATCGGCAGCATGCGCGCCTCATCTCCCGTACGCACGTCGGGCTGCGTCGTCCCGGTGAAGACGTCGTGGCGGCTGAACGCGCGGGTCGGGTCCATGGCGACCTGGTGTCGATCCTCCACATGGTCAGAGCGGGAGGCACGCGGCGCTGGCGGCACCCCCTCCGGGCTCCAAGCACGAGTCTGTGCTCCCGCGAGTCTAGGTGCTATCGGGTTCCCGCACGTCCTCGGGTCTGGACAGCCGGGCCAGTCACGAAAGGTCGAGGGATGCCGCTCTAGGCTGAACAGCATTCTAGGCGTCGGCGAAGATGGTGCTCCAGTCGTCCCTCATGCTGATGACCGTCCAGCCCTGACGATCGGCGACCTTCAAGACGGGCCCTGCGGCGTCGAGCGTGCCCGCCACGCTCTCGTACTCGTACTCACGCTCGGCATCGTCGTGGTCAACCAGGAGCGCCAGCGATGGGCCATCGGTCGCCATCGCGTATTCGAGCATCTCGATGTCGCCCGCCGAGTTGCCGGCCGCGAGGATGGGGCGCTGCCCCAGCACACGCTGGATGCTGGCGATCTTCGCAGGCCCCTCGTTCGGGTCGCCCGACAGTTCCGTCGTGCGCACGAGACGGGGCTCACCGTCGACGCGGTCAAGTTCGTAGCCGATCTGAGACCCGACGACCCCTTCGGGGCGCACGCCGTAGAACGAGCGGCTGATGACGCGCACGAACTCGGCACCGCCACCAGTCACCACGAACACCTGGAACTGCCGTGAACGCAGCTCATCGATCAGCTCCAGCATCGGCTGGTAGCGAGTGCCACGATACGGAACGCCGCGATCGGGATGCTCAGCCGACGCGAAGAAGTCCTGCACACGGCGGGTGAACTCCTCGGGCGTGATGCCGCTGTGGATCTGGGCCAGAGCCATGACGAGCGGCACGAGTCCGAACGCGGCCAGGGCATCCTTGTCACCGGCAAGCACGGCCCGGTACTCGGGGCGATCCCCGAGCGCAGGGTCACGTTCGACGGCTTGCTTCAGTTCGCGCACGAAGAAATCGAGCTGCGTGTAGCGCGGCTTCTCGCCCCACAGCGTGCCGTCGTTGTCGAAGACAGCCACTCGCTGTTCGACGGGGACGGTTCGGGTCGCCTCGAGGAACGCCTCGATCGCATCGCGGCTGGCGCAGCGTCGCCACGAGGGCAGTGTGCTGGTGTCCATAGGCAGGGGTGCTCCTCGCAGAAGGCACCCGACGTCCAAGTTTGGCAAGGTACCACGACAGCCAGCTGCTCGTGGCGGCTGAAGGCGCGGTCGTTGGGAGTTGCCACCGATCGAGCGAGTCGGCTTCGCCGACGACACACGCCGCCGGCGTCAGCCGAGTGATGGCCGACGGTGGCGCTCCAAGGACGGCGTGACTGTCGCACTGGACCCGCGTAGACTCGCCTACGACGGTGACGCCCTTGGGGGCTTGGCGGCAGCTTCGGGCCTGCGACCCACGCACACCTAACAGCGCAAAGGAGTAAGCGGGATGCTGCCGGACCTAGTCGTCGACTCCCTGCCCATCTGGGGCGTGTTCTTGGCGTTCGCGCTCATCGCGCTCGTGTTGTACGAGGTCGGCTTCCGCATCGGGCGCTTGTGGCAGGACCGCACGCCGGAGGAGAAGGAAGGGCCGACGGGCATGATCGTCGGCTCCATCCTGGCCCTGATGGCGTTCCTTCTCGCCATCACCATGGGCATGGCCACCGACCGCTTCGATACGCGCCGCGGGGTGGTGCTGGCCGAGGCCAACTCCATCGGGACCACGTTCCTGCGGGCCGGCTATTTACCCGAGCCGGTCTCGAGCCGGAGCCAGGAGCTGCTGCGGGAGTACGTGCCGCTCCGGATGGCACCCGATGGCCTGGAGGGCATCGAAGAGGTGCTGGCCCGATCCGACGATATCCTCAACGAGCTGTGGGCCATGGCCGAGGAGTTGGCCAGGGGCACGCCCGACTCAGAGATGCTGGCGCTCTACATCGAGTCGCTGAACGAGACGATTGACGTCAACACCACGCGGGTGACCGCGGGCCTGTACGCTCGCGTGCCCGAGACCATCGTGCTCCTCCTGGTCATCGGTGCTGGTCTGACGCTGGGCATGGTCGGCTTCACTGCCGGCCTGACAGGCAGACGCAGCCCGCTCACGGCCATCGTCCTCGTCGTCGTCCTGGGCGCGGTCATCGCCCTCATCATCGATCTCGATCGCCCGAGCGGAGGCACGCTCACCACCAGCCAGCAGCCGCTCATCATGCTCCAGGAACAGATCGGCCCACCGGCACCATAGGCTTGGCCCTGTCACCTTCGCACGACAGGAGCCGTAGACCGACGTGCCCATCTCTCGACGGCAGCTCAACCGTACGACCCTGAGACGACAGTTCCTGCTGGAGCGCGCGCGGCTTCCGCTGCCCGAGGTCGTGCACCGCGTGCTGGCCTTGCAGGCACAGGAGCCCGCGTCGCCCTACCTCGCGCTCTCGAATCGGGTCGAGGACTTCGACCCACGGGGGCTCGACAAGGCCTTCGCCGAGGGCGCCCTGGTCAAGGCCTCGCTGATGCGCATCACCCTGCACGCCGTCTCGGTCGACGACTACCCGCTGTTGCACGCGGCCATGCGGCCGAGCCTGCGTGCTTCACGCTTGAACGACCGGCGCTTCAAGGAAAGCGGGCTGACCATCACCCAGGTCGACGACCACGAGCCGGCCCTCCTCGCCGGGAGCACAGAGGCACGCACCGGTGCCCAGATGACCGATTCGCTCCGGGCGCCGTTCGGCGATCTGGCCAAGAACGCCTGGTGGGCCTACCGGACCTATGCCGCGCTGCACCACGCGCCGACCGGGTGGCCGTGGTCCTTCGGCCTGCGCCCGTCGTTCATGGCCGCCCCCATGGCGCTGCCGGTGGACGCGCACGAAGCCTCCATCGACCACCTCGTACACCGCTACCTGGCGAGCTTCGGGCCGGCCACCGTGGCCGACATCGCCCAGTTCACGCTGCTCTCGCGCGGCGTGGCCCGTGCCGCCCTGGACCGGCTCGGCAACATCGCCACCTGCCTCGAGGGTCCGGACGGAGAGGAGCTCCATGACATCGCCGGGCTCGAGGTGGCCGCGGACGTTCCGGCACCACCCCGCCTCCTGCCGATGTGGGAGAGCATCCTGCTGGCATACGCCGATCGGAGTCGGGTCATCCCGCCGAACTACCGTCCGCTGGTCATCCGGCGCAATGGCGACGTGCTGCCGACCCTGCTCGTGGACGGGTACGTGGCGGGGGTCTGGCGCCCGCGAGACGGGATCATCGAGGCCACGGCCTTCGAGCGTCTGGCTGAGGCGAGCTGGGCCGAGCTGGCCACCGAGGCTGCCGAGCTGGTCCGTCTGCTGAGCGTCCGAGACCCCGCTGCCTACAGCCGTTTCGGTCGATCGTGGGCCGAGCTCCCCTCCGCAGAGGTGCGGACACTGCCCGGCTGAGATGGTCAGCGGGCGACGGTGTTCTCCGGCAACACCGGCAGGATGAGCATGAAGTTGCCGTCGCGCCTTGGCCACTGCGCGCGCGGACGGGCGTAGGGCAGGTAGTCCTCCGCCAGCTTGCCCACGGGCACGAGCGTGTTGGGCGGCCGCGATGCGCCCCAGATGGTGCTGACGAACGGGTACCAGGTGTCCTGGATGTAGGCGGCCTTCACCTGGAAGTCCTTGTCGTAGGCCGGGTCGGCGGTAGCGGTGAAGCCGGACATCACCCACGAGTGCGCGCCGCGCCAGGTCACGAGCCCGACCGGGCGACCGGTGCGGCGGATGGCCCTGGCCGCGCGGCGGATGGCCCCGCGCCGCGTCTCGGCAGGGGTGATCTCATACGGGCCGTAGCCCCTGGTGTTGAGCAGCTCGGCCCAGCCGATGAGGTCGACACCGATCGGCCCCAGCTTGCGCTTGACGGGCGAGAGCTTGCGACCGCGCTCGTAGATCCGCTTCTGGGCAGCGACCGAGTTCCGCGGCTTGCCGTCATCGATGATGTTCATCATCGTCAGCGTGGAACCGGCCACGCACCAGTTCTTGTTGGCCTGGTGGACGAAGTCGCCCTTCCGGTAGAGGTTCATCCTGAAGGCACCGGGGGCCGGTCGCGGCCGCAGCCTCCTGACCGTCCGTTGCCGGACCTTGCTCCCGTCGACTTCGCCCTGGGGCTTGGCCTTGGCGCCGGCTGCAGCAGATGGGGACGGTCGAGGTGTCGGATCCCGTTCGACCATAGCGGTCGCCTCGGGCGGCACTGGCGTGCCGGGCACGAGCGCAAGACCGCTCGACAGCGTCGAGCAAGCGCTGATGGCGAACGTGCCGACGAGTGCCAGCATGGCAACGCGGCCGGCCGAGCGGGGCAGGGGAGAACGGACCACGCCGGCACCCTACATGGCCCCGCGCGAACTCGTCCGCGAACCTCCAGAAATCTTCACCCAACCCCTTCCGCGCGCTTGACTTCCGGCCTACTATCGATTCTCGATAATCGATGGTCCACATCGATTCGGTACGGAGGAGGGAAACGTCTCGATCCGTCACGACCGCCGGGGCCTTGGCCCTGGCCCTGGCTCTCGCAGCCAGCACCGCTGTGGTGGCGCAGGAGGGAGAGGCGACAACGCCGGTGGAGAACCCCAATACGGGGGAGATCTCCGACACGCTCATCCCGCAGGCCAACGCCTATGAGACGTATGCGGAGCACATCCGCGTGCTCAACGACTGCGACTGGCTCGGCCTGATGGCGCAATACCCCGAGGACGCCGAGATCCACCTCGCGGGCGGGACCGTGGTGAAGGGCCGCCAGGCCATCGGCGACCTCTTCGCGGGCTTCGTGCTTGAGCGTCCCGACGGCAACTGCGGTATGACCTTCACCGAGGAGTCACGCTTCGAGGTCGGCAACACGCAGAACGTGCAATGGGTCGCTGAGGCAGACTTCCTGGCTCAGCCACACCGCGGCTCTGACGCCTACGTGACCGATGGGCAGTACATGGTGGCGATGGTGACGACCTTCGGCCAGCCCGGGGACTCGCTCGTGTACGCCGACGTGGAGGCCATGGAGAGCGAGGAGTAGTCGCACGCACCCTCACATTCACGGCCCGCGGGAGCGAGCAGCTCTCGCGGGCTTGTTCGTGTCCACGAGATGGCAGGCCAGGTCAGGTGCCCGTGCCGCTGTGGAGTGGCAGCTCCGGCCGGATGATCATCCGGCGTTCGCCGCGCCAGTGAGTCACGAGGTCGGACTAGCCGTCCTCGAAGTCCGTTTCGTCGCCCGTGTCCTCGCCGTCCGTGCCCTTGACGCTCTTCTTGCCCTGCCTGTCCTTCTTGCCCTTGGCGGGCTTGTCGAGCCGGTCGTCCTTGCGCTTCTGGCTCTTCTCGCCCTTCTTGCCCTTGGCGGGCTTGTCGAGCCGGTCGTCCTTGCGCTTCTGGCTCTTCTTGTCCTTCTTGCCCCTGGGCGACTTCTCGAGCCGCTCATACTTGCCTTTCTGGCCCTTCTCGCTCTTCTTGCGCTTGAGCGCGTGCTCCGACCGGTCGTCGTCCTTGGCCCACGGCAACGTCTCCGGCCGGTTCGCGCGGTTCTTGATGGTCTTCCCCTTGGACGACTGCCCTGCCTTGGCGCGCTTCGTGGTGACTCCGCTGCTGCTGCGGTCCGCGGCGGCTGAGGAATCGGCGCGCGGACGATCGGTTCGCGCCTCGCGAGCAGCGAGGGCATCGCGGGCGATCGTGCCTGCGACCTCGACCCCGGCATGGACGCCGACCAGGCCGGCTACGCTCGACACGCCCGAGGCGATCAAGACGAAGATCAGGACCCCCGCGGCCTGCGCTCGCATCATCGGTCGCACATGCCCGGCGCCCAGGGCCATCGCCAGCGCCTGCCGCAGGGTTCGCATGATCGCGACCCTGTCGCGTGCTCGAGTCGCCGAGGAGAGCCGGCGCGCGGGTGAGGAGCCGGGTTTGCTCGCGAGCTGACGGCCGATGTCCTCGACAAGCCCAGGGGGCGCATCGAGGTGCGTGGAGCTCAGGTAGCGGTCCAGCCTCGCGACCCCTGGATGGAACGCATCGCGCTCGAAGCGGTGCTCGAACGGATCGCCCTCCTCCGGGCACAGGTCGCTGCGGTCCCTGCGATCGTTCGTCATGTGCCCGGCGCCGTAGCGGCATCGACAGTTGAGGATGCCTCCCCCAGTAGATCGACGGCGCTCTCGAGCGACGCCGAGACGTCGGACGCCGACCGCCCGGTCAGCGCCGCGATCTCGTCGAGCGACAGCTCACCGAAGAAGCAGAGCGACACAGCCTCTCGCTCGAGATCCGGCAACGACGAGATGGCGAGGCGGGTGGCGGTCCGCTCCGAGGCGTCCATGGACCAGCCGGCTCCCTCGAGATGGGGTTCGAGCGAGGCCTCACCCGCGGACGTCCACGGCGTATCCGAGTCGCGCACCAGCTCATGCTCGCGCCGGGCGAGCCGATGCCGCCAGGCCTCGCGAGTGGCGATCGCCGAGAGCCACGCGGCCGGCCGGAGTGCAGGATCGTAGGTCTCGAGCGTCGCGAACGCCCTGGCGAAGGCCGCCGCGGTCGCCTGCTCCGCCGCGGCCTGCGACCCGAGCAGGCGGAAGCAGATGCGGAAGAGTCGCTCCGTCTCGCGCTCGACGAGGAGACGGAAGGCGGACTCGTCACCGACGGCGAGCCCGGCTGCGAGGGCGTGGTCGTCGTCCCGGTGATCGGGGTCCGGCGAGGGAGACAGCAGGCGATCCGCCCAGCGAGCGCGCGCGACGTTCGCCCGCTCGAGCAGCTGCGCGACGTGGCGCCGCCCGCTCGCTTCCATGCTCGGGCTTCGACCTCCGGGTCCGCTCACGTGTCGGCGCGGTCGTCGGGTGAGCGGCGAGGCCTGATCCCGGCGTTCTCTGACATAGGCACACGCTGACCGCTGGTACCTTCGAGGGGGACCCCCTGGATGGTCCCATGCGGGCAGCGCCGCCACCTGCCTGAGCAGGACCTGTGCGCTCCATGACACGGTACGCCGCTCCGGCCTGGATCACACATGGCGACCGGTACCTTCGGGCTACGGCAGCCGGCTCGTCGGTAGGACCATCGGCACAGGGCGCGCGCGTCACGACTCGCGTCGGAACGGTGACCGTCATCACCAGGCCCAGACCCAGTCGCAGTCCCCGGAAGGTCTCCCATGCCGCAGGCCCTCGATCGGATGGGCGTCCGACAACGGACGCTGCCTCTCGTCACCGTGGAACAGGCTTCCGCGTTCGCTACACTCGCGTCCAGATGTCAGAGCAAGACGATCGGGTCGCCCCAGGGACCCGCATGCAGCCACTGTCCGCGGACGAGATCCGCTCCCGCTTCCTGCGCTTCTTCGAGGAGCGGGGCCACGAGGTCGTGCCCAGCGCCAGCCTCGTGCCGGCCGGCGACCAGACACTCCTGTTCACCAACAGCGGCATGGTCCAGTTCAAGGACGTGTTCCGGGGGGTAGAGACGCGCTCCTATTCGCGCGCGGTCGACTCGCAGCGCTGCCTGCGCGTGGCCGGCAAGCACAACGACTTCGAGGAGGTCGGGCGCACACCTCGCCACCACACGCTCTTCGAGATGCTGGGCAGCTGGTCCTTCGGCGACTACTTCAAGCGCGAGGCCATCCTCTGGGCCTGGGAGTTCCTGACCGAGGACCTGGGCATCCCGGCCGACCGCCTGGCGGCCACCACGTACACCGACGACGAGGAGTCGTGGGTCATCTGGCGCGACGAGATCGGCCTGCCGCCCGAGCGCATGGCCCGCTGGGGTGACGTCGACAACGGCGACGACCACAACTTCTGGCGCATGGCCGACACCGGGCCCTGCGGACCCAATAGCGAGATCCACTTCGACCGCGGGATCGAGTTCTCCGAGGGGGAGGGCTGCGTGCCCGACCACACCGAGACCTGTCCGCGCTGGCTGGAGATCTGGAACCTCGTGTTCATGGAGTTCGATCAGCCCGTCTCGGGCCCGCGCACGGAGCTGCCCTTCAAGTCCGTGGACACCGGCATGGGCCTGGAGCGGCTGGCCTCGGTGCTGCAGGACGTGCCGACCAACTACGACATCGACCTCTTCGTGCCCATCCACGAGCGCATGCGCCGGCTGCTGGGCCACGACCCGGAGGCCTTCGAGAGCGAGCGCTTCAGCTACCAGGTCGTCGCCGACCACTCGCGCGCCATCACCTTCCTCATCGCGGACGGCGTGCTGCCCTCGAACGAGGGCCGGGGCTACGTGCTCCGGCGCATCGTCAGGCGCGCCGTTCGCCACGGCCGCCTGCTGGGACGGCAGGAGCCCTTCCTGGCGGAGACGGCCAAGGTCGTCATCGACCTGATGGACGAGGCCTATCCCATCCTGCGCGAGCGCCGCGAGTCCATCCTCGGCGCGGTCATCCGCGAGGAAACGGCCTTCGCGCGCACGCTCGATGCGGGCACCATCCAGCTGGAGGAAGCGCTCATCCCGCTCACCGACGCCGAGCGCGTGGTCGGCCGGCGCCCGGAGGAGGTGCCCGCTGACGCCCCGGAGCTTGCCGGCGACATGGCCTTCCGCCTGCACGATACCTACGGCTTCCCCATCGACCTGACCGTCGAGCTGGCGGCCGAGTACGGCGTGCGTGTCGACCGCGCCGGCTTCGAGGCTGCCCTGCAGGAGCAGCGCGAGCGCAGCCGCTCGGGCAAGAAGCAGGACCTCGCCCGGCAGGCCGAGCAGACCGCCCTCTTCGACGGCATCAAGCGCCGCGTCGGCGATACCACCTTCCTGGGCTACGAGACGACCTCCTCCAGCAGGCTCGTACGCGGCATCGTGCGCGAGACCACCGAGTACGAGGAGCTCGAGGCCAGGCCCGACGCGCAGGGCCAGGTCGAGCCGGCAGCCTCGGCGCAGCTCGTCCTCGACGAGACGCCCTTCTACTCCGAGGGCGGCGGTCAGATCGGCGACCAGGGTGTCCTGCGCGGCGAGGACGGCGATATCCTCTTCACCGTCACCGACACGCAGCGGCCGGTAGCCGGCCTCATCGTCCACCACGGCACCCTGCACGGCCGCATCGCGCTGGGCCAGCGCGTGCAGGCGGAGGTGGACCCCGCCCGTCGCGAGCGCACCATGCGCAACCACACGGGCACGCACCTGCTCCATCGCGCCCTGCGCAACACGCTCGGCGATGCCGCCCGCCAGGCCGGCAGCCTGGTCACGCCCGACTATCTCCGCTTCGACTACCCCTTCGACCGGGGCCTGACGCCGCAGGAGCGTCAGGCCATCGAGGCTGAGGTCCGGCGGGTCATCCGCGACGATCGCCTGGTCGCGCCCGAGTTCATGACCATGGCCGAAGCGCAGGCCGCCGGCGCCGACGCCTTCTTCGACGAGAAGTACGGCGAGACCGTGCGCACGGTGCGCGTCGAGGACTACAGCCACGAGCTCTGCGGCGGCACCCACTGCCGTGCCACCGGCCAGATCGGTGGCTTCATCATCACCGGCGAGCGCTCGATCGGATCGGGCATGCGTCGCATCGAGGCCGTCACCGGCGAAGCCGCCGAGAGTCTGACCGAGGAGCGCTTCCGCCTGCTCGAGGCTGCGGTCCTGGCCGCCGGCGCCCAGACGCCGGACCAGCTCGTCACGCGTATCGAAGGGCTGAAGGAGAAGCAGAAGTCGGGCAGGGCCCCGACCGGCATGCTGCCCACGGCGCAGGCGGCGGTCAAGACCGCCGAGCTGCTGCACAAGGGCGCCTTCGTCTCGATGATGGGCGGCTTCCGCTCCATGGATGAGCTGCGCGCGTGGGCCAAGGAGGTTCGTGGCTCGCTCAAGAGCGGCGTCATCGCGGCTGGGCTCGACGATCCCGAGAAGCCGCAGCTGTTCGTGACCGTCAGCGACGACCTCGTCGAGCAGGGCGTCGACGCCGGCGACCTGGTTCGTGACGCAGTAGCCGAGGCCGGAGGCAAGGGCGGGGGCAAGGCCGAGATGGCCCAGGGCAAGGTGCCCGAGCCCAGCGGCCTGCAGACGGCACTCGAGAGACTGCGCGAACGTCTCGAAGGATAGGGCGGGCTCGGGCCGTGTCCTTACTGCGCAACCTCCTCCGGCGAGGCGGGCCGGCGACGCCCAGCGACGCCCACATGGCCCTCGACATCGGCACCGAGTACGCCAAGGCACTCGTCTTCGAGTACGAAGACGGCGGCAGCGCGCTCGTCACCGGCGTGGGCCGTAAGCGGCAGGGTCTGGCCCACATGCAGTCGGGGACCGTGGCCGACATCCCCGCCGTGGTCAAGAACTGCCGCTCCGCGCTCGATGACGCTGAGGCCATGTCGGGCCGGCGCGCCGAGAAGGTCGTCATCGGCATCGCCGGCGAGCTGGTCAAGGGCTTCACCACCTCCCGCACCGTCGAGCGTCGGCGTCCCGAGAGCTCGGTCACCCACTCCGAGCTGGAACACCTGCTGGAGGGGATCGAGGCGGATGCAGCTGCAGAGGCCCAGCGCACGATCACCTGGGAGACCGGCCTCTCCAACGTCGACGTGCGCCTGGTACAAGCGAGCGTGGCCTCGGCCGGCATCGACGGCTACGCCGTGTCAAACCCGGTCGGCTTCCAGGGCCGCCACCTGCGTATCTCGGTCTTCAACGCCTACGCCCCGCTGGTCCATCTGGGTGCGCTGGAGTCGGTGGTGGAACAGCTGGGCCTGCAGCTGATCAAGGTGGTGGCCGAGCCCTATGCCGTGGCCCGCTCCATCGCGGGCGAGCAGCTGGGCCAGTCGGGCGCACTCTTCGTCGACGTCGGCGGCGGCACCACCGACGTGGCACTCGTGCGCTCGGGCTCGGTCGAGGGCACGCGCATGTTCGCGCTCGGCGGCCGCGCCTTCACCAAGTCGCTGGCCGACCGACTCGACACCTCCTTCGAGGACGCCGAGCGCATCAAGCTCGCCCACGCCGGCGGGCGCGAGCTGGAGGACGCCGACGAGGTGGCCCAGATCATCGCCGAGGACATCGCGGTGTGGGCGGCCGGTGTGGAGCTCGTACTGGAGGAGTTCGGGCAGGAAGGGCTGCTGCCCGGCCGCATCGAGCTCTGCGGCGGCGGCGCCGCCCTGCCCGAGATCCGGGCCGCCCTGGAGGCCGACGGCTTCGCCACCGGCTTGCCCTTCGCGCGCCGGCCACTGGTGTCGATGATGGAGCCCGACTCGGTCACCGAGATCGGCGACGACACGGGTCTGCTCGTCGACCAGCAGGACGTGACCCCCATGGCCCTGGCCTTCCAGGCCGTCGAAGCCGCCGGCCCGCAAGAGCCGCTGGACGCCGCCCTGGCGCGCGTGCTCAAGGGGATGCGCGTTTAGCTCGGTGCCCGCCCGGCGCCTGACGGAGAGTCCGCCCGTAGGGCAGACTGCGGACCATGGCCGTGTGGTACCTGGACAACGACGACGAGATCACCGATGCCGTCGCGCGCCTGCGCAGCACCGATGACGAGCGCGTCGTCTTCGTCGTACCCCCGGGCTCACGCATCGCCACCGGCCGCATCAACTTCAGGCTGCTGGCACGCGAGGCCGAGGCGCGCGATCTGGCCATGGCCGTGGCCAGTCCCGACGAGCAGGTGCGAGCCCTTGCCGCGTCCGCCGGCGTGCTCGCCAGCACTACCCCGGATGAGGCCGAGGCGGCCCTCGAGCGCGGCGACGAGCCGGACGCCACCGCCTCGCCCGCGCCGGTGCGCTCGACCTCGCCAACGGCCGCTGCGACGACGACCGCCGGGCAACCGTCGTCGCTGCTGTCCTGGCGCAGCCAGCGCACGCGCGTCGCCACACTCGTGGTCCTGGTCGTCGTCATCGTGGGCTGGATCCTGGTCGCCCAGGTGCTGCCCACGGCCGAGGTCACGCTGCGGCCGCGGCTGGCGGGGTTGGGGCCCGTGGAGGCCACCATCATCGCCTCCGCCGACGTGGAGGCACCAGACCCCGACGCTGGGACCATCCCGCTGACCGTCATCTCCGTCCCGCTCGAGCTCAGCGAGTCGGTCGAGGCCAGCGGGGTCGAGGTCACCGAAGCCAAGGCCCGGGGCGAGGTCGTGTTCTCGTCGGACGGTCGCACCAGCGACAAGGAGATCCCGGCCGGCACGCGCGTGCAGACGCCCGCCCAGATCCGTTTCCGCACGACCGAGACGGCGGTGCTGCCGGGCGGCGAGGACGGTGCGCCAACGCAGGTCGTGGTGCCCATCGAGGCGCTCGCCGGGGGCGAGGCCGGCAACGTGCGCGCGGAGGCCATCAGCGAAGCGCCCTCCCTCGCGGACCAGGGCATCAGCGTGAGCAACCCCACGGCCACGGCCGGCGGACGCACGGAGACCGCCCCGCTCGTCGAACCCCGGGACTACGACGATGCCGCGGTCAACCTGGGGGAGTCGTTGGAGGGCAGGCTGCAGGCCTGGGTCCGTGACCCGGCGAACACGCCGGCAGGCCTGACCATCTTCGCCGAGACCGCCATCCGCGGGCCGGTGACGCTCCAGCCGTTGGCGAGCGACGTCGTGGGCACAGCCATCGAGGGCTTCACCCTGACGGGCACGGCCACCGGGGAGGTGCTGGCCGTCGACGAAGCGCTCGTGGACGAGCTGCTGGAGGCGCAGCTGCGGGCGAGCCTGCCGGCGGCCATGGTGCTGCGCGACGAGAGCGTCGTGGTGGAGCGCGAATCGGGCCGCGTCGACGGCAGCCTCGTCCGTTTCGCCGGCCGCGCGTCGGGGATCATGGAGCCGGTCATCGACCCCGAGGCCCTGCTGGTTCGGATCGCTGGCCTGCCGGTTTCCGAAGCAGAAGCCATACTGGATGGGCTCGGGACGGCGACCGTGAACGTCTGGCCCGGGTTCCTGGGCGATCTGCCGAATGATCGCGAACGCATCACGCTGGACGTCCTCGAGGCGTCCGCGACGGAGTGACCGAACCGACTGGATGACCACCGATCCGCACCCCCGCGAGTCGAGGTACGAGTGACCGTGCTACTTGGTATCGATCTGGGTGACCGCCGCATCGGCGTCGCCACCGGAGACACCGCCACCGGCGCGGTCAGGCCCCTGCTGACGCTGCGCCGTGGCACCCCCCAGCAAGACGCTGAAGCCATCGGCCGCATCTGCGCCGAACGACACGCCGAACGCGTCGTGGTGGGCCTGCCGCTCAAGCTCGACGGCAGTGACAGCGAGCAGACGGAGCGCACGCGCGACTGGGCCGGCCAGGTGGCGTACGCGCTGGACCTGCCGCTGACCCTGCGCGATGAACGACACACCAGCGCGCAGGCGGAGGCACGCATGGGCCGCGTCCCACGTGGACGCTCCGGCGGGGCGCCCTCGGCGGCCGCCCGCGATG
>Ga0316198_10000729_pt1 | contig 17929 bp, 15 predicted proteins | sample OudBieAanoxic_MG_FD_204935 | JGI IMG/M metagenome (GOLD analysis project Ga0316198, IMG submission 204935) | Coastal sediment microbial communities from Oude Bieten Haven, Netherlands - site A anoxic | ecosystem: Environmental > Aquatic > Marine > Coastal > Sediment | place: Netherlands...
GATTCCCGACACCAGACCCACGGTCATGGACACGCCTGTGGACAGCAGGATTGATCCAAAGGTGACCACCGTGGGCCAGCCGGCGTAGGCGGCGACGACTCGGGCGATCAGCAATCCCATGATCACACCCACCACCCCGCCCAGCAGGCTGATCGAGAACGACTCGATGATGAACTGCGAGCGGATGTCCACGCGGCGTGCTCCCACCGCGCGCCGGACCCCGATCTCGCGCGTGCGTTCGAGGACCGTGGCCAGCATGATGTTCATGATTCCAATCCCGCCGACCAGCAGGGAAATCCCGGCGATGCAGCCCATGACGATGTTGAACAAGCGCTGAGTCCTGCGACTTTGCTCGAGCAGAGCCTCGGGCACGATCACCTCGTAGTCGTCCTGGCCGCCGTGAATACGTTCCAGCAGGCCGCGGATCGCGACCGCGGTCGTGCGCGGGGCGACTTCCTCGTCGATACGAACGATGATCTCGTCCAGCGGTGCTTCCAGGGGCTTGCGTTCGAACTTGCGCATCGCCGTCGTCACGGGGACGTAGATCTCGGTCGAGGTCGTCCCGATGTCGACTCCTTGAAACGATGTGGCCCCGCCCGTATCTTCGAGCACTCCGACGACCTCGAACCACACGTCATTGATCTTCAACGGGTTTCCGATCGCGGTGCCATAACCGAACAGGTCTCGACGCACGCCGGGACCGATCACGCAAACCTGGCCGTGCTCCAGTTCGTCCAGCGCGTCGAGAAACCTCCCTTCCTGGAGGCGCAGGCGGCTCAGTTCGTTCTGGCGATGGGAAACGCCCAGCACGGTGGCTTCGGTCGTCGCGCCGGGCGCCATGATCTTGTAGGCATCGACTTCGAGACGCGGCACGGCCAGGACGACGCCGGGGATTCCCTCCATGATGGCCTGCGCGTCCCTCAAGGAAACACCCAGTGACTTCTCGCGGATCTCGGTCAGTTCGTCGTCATCGTACGATCTGTCTCGCACCAGGATGTTGTGCAGGCCCATGCGATCGATCGTCTCCATCGCCTGGCTTTCGGCGCCGGACCCGATCGACAGCATCGCGATGACCGCGCCGACACCGAAGATCATGCCCAGCATGGTCAATACCGAGCGCAGCTTGTGGGTTGCGAGGTTGTCCAGGGCGCTGCGCACCGCCTCGATCAGGCTCACGATCCGTCTCCCGGTCCCCCGGGGCCATCGGAACCGGCATCAAGTACGTCGGCCCCTTTCGATCGGAGCGTCGGGTCGGCCAGTGCGATCACGTCGCCTTCTTCGAGGCCTTTCTCGACGACGACCCTCCCGAGTGCACTCGCACCCAGTTCGACCTTGACCAGTTCGTATTCGCCCGCGGAGCGTCGGTAGACCCGTGTGTCTCCGTCCTCTTCCTTGATCACGGCCTGTCGTGGGACGGAGAGCACGTCGTCCAGGTCTGCCAGCAACAGCTCGGCCCGGACGCGCTGGCCTGGCTTCATCAGGTCCGGGTCGGTTCGCTCCAGTTCCAGGATGACCTCGAAGTACTGAACCGGCGATCGCCGATTGCGGCGCTGGGCCAGCGCGGCGACCTTCTTCACGGTGGCCCGGTAGCGGGTCAGTGGATACGCTTCGAGCACGACCTCGGCTTCCACGCCCTCTTTCAACCCTCCGGCGTCTGCTTCCAGCACGTAGACCTTGGCCTGCATGACGTCGAGACGTGGAATCTCGGCCAGCGGCTGGCCAGGCCATACCGACGCGCCGACCTGGGTCACGCCGCGCCAGTTACGTTCCAGCACGAAGATTCCGGCGTGCGGCGCGCGGACTTCGAGTGAACGCAAGGCCGAGTCCGCCTGGGAGATCTTGAATTCGGCCTTCTTTTTCTGCAATTCAATCAGTTCGAGTTCTACGGTGGAGAGCTCCTCCTGCAATTGCCGTGTTTCGCGTGCATGGTCCTTGCGTCGCGTGGCGAGTCCCTGATCGATCTGACTTTCGATGATTTCCGAACGAGAGAAGATCTCTTCATCTTTACTTTGAAACTCGCGAGCATAGTCCAGCTCGCGGCTCGCCATCTGTTCATCTCGCTCCAGGTTCTCGAAGACCGCTCCCGATTCGAGTTCCTTCTGTCCCATCCGGTTCAGCGCCGTGTCCTTCTCCGCCTGGCCGTCGAGAAGGTTCTGCTGCATCTCCGTGGGATCGAAGCGGACGACGATCTCGTCGGATTCCACGTGGGTGCCGTCGGGGGCGAGCCAGGCCACCGTCAGTCGTTGCCGCACTTCGCTCGGCACGGTCAGCGGAGTGGTCTTTTCGGCCTCTAGAATCCCGTTTGCGACGACGGTCCGCGTGAAAGAGCTTCGCTCGACGGTGTAGATCGGTACGTCGGATCGCTGGGTCAACCCGTTGAAGGTCGGAATGGCCAGTGCGCCCGCACCCACGGCGGCAACGCCTGCGAACAGCGTCTTGATCGCCCAGCCCTTCATGAACTGTTTCGCTCTTCGATATCGAAGTTGTGCTCGGCGATCCGGTCGCCGGCTGCAAGGCCTTCGATCACCTGGACCAGCTCGTCGTTGCGGCGGCCCAGTTCGACCCGGACCCTGTCGTGACCCAACAAAGTCCGACGAAAGACGACGGGCCCCTGGGCGGTCAGGAAGACGGCGCTCGCGGGAACGACCAGGACATCCTCCGCCCGTTCGATCTCGACCATTCCGCGAAAACGCATGCCCGGCCGCATCCGTCGCGTATCCGTTTCGTCCAGCGCCATGTCGAGGCGGACGACCTTGATCGGATTCCTCCACGATTTGCGCTGGACCGTTTGCCAGATCGACTCGACGCTGCCGGTGTAGTCGACATCCGGAAAGGCATCCAGGCGCACGCGGAAAGTCTGTCCGATACGGATCTTCCCGGCATCCGCCTCGTCGACCTCCCCCTCGGCCATCATCGACTTCAGGTCGGGCAACTCGACCACGCTCTCGCCACGCCAGCACGAATCTCCGACCTTCTTCTTTTCGCCGCGCCCTCTCGAAACGTAGATGATCGTTCCGGTACGTGGCGCCGTGACCGTCATGCGTTCGATGCCGTCCTGAATCTCGACGACCTGCTCTTCCGCCCGGGTCTTACGCGCACGCAGGACGTCGAGCGCGGCCTCGCCCGAAAGGGCCGACGCCGCCAGTCGCTTTTCGAGATGCTCGATCTCGGTCCTGGCCAGTTCGAGATCCAGGCGCGCTTCTTCCAAAATCTGACCCTTCTCGAGCTCTTCCGGGACGTCCACCTTCAGTTCGGCCTTGCGCGCCCTGGCACGCGCTTCGGCGAGCTTCAATTCGTCCATCCTGCGCTTGCGGACCAGTTCCTTGGTCAACTGCTCGATCTTCTTGGCTGCCTCCTCGCGCTCGGTCTGTCGTTCGATCAAGCGCCGCTCGAGTTCGCTGACGTCGAAGCCCAGCACCGGGGCGCCTTCTTCGACCTCCTCGCCTTCCGGAGCCATGAACGAGAGCTTGAAGTCCCACAGATCGGCTACGCCGGGAGGACCGAGGAAACTGGAGTTGCGCGACTGCAGGGTGCCCTCGATCGCGACGCCGAGCACCAGGTCGTCGACACGCGCCTTGACCCAGGTGACCTCGGACTCTCGCGGGAGCTTTGCCAGCAGCCAACCTCCGGAGGCCACGACGAACACGGCGATCAGTCCCCACAGGAGAGTCTTGCGTCGCCGGCTCATCCTCTGGCCCTCAGTCGTTGGCCTTCTTCCAGTCCTTCCAGCACGACGCACGCCGATGCGTTGCACGGCCCCAGTCGAACATCGGCGACACCGCCGTCGGACAGGCGGACACGCGGGGATCTGTCGAGTTCGAACTCCAGGGCGGCCCGAGGCACGAGCAGGACGTCCTCGTCCGTTGCCGCTTCGACCTCCACGAGCACCGACATGCCGGGGCGCATGATCGCCGGATCCGAACGGTCGAGATCGATCAGCACCTTGAAGTGACGACGCAGCGTGCTGCCGCGCTCTTCCTGCGCCATCGGGCCGATCTCGCGGATCGTTCCGCCGACGGTCGTGTCGGGGTAGGCGTCCACCGTACAGTTCACGCGCATGCCCGGCGTGATCTTGCCGTCGTCGACGTCGCTGAGTTTGGCCGTGATCATCATCTCCGACAGGTCCGGCACTTCCGCGATCTCCATGCCCACCCAGACGGAATCGCCGAGTTGTAACTTGCGCCCTTCCCAGGGGTGCTGTCCGAGCACGAAGATTCCGGAGCGGGGAGCCCGCAGGATCATCGTCTCCAGGGCCCGCTCGGCCTGTGCGATGTCGCGCCGGGCTTTGTCGAGGCCGATACGCAGTATTTCGATCTCGCGATCGGAGGCCTCGCGGGCGGCTTCGTAATCGGCGACCGCGTTCTCGTGGGAGACCTTGGCTCGCTCGGCTTCGAGCGCCGCCTCCTGAAAGCCGCGCCGGTCGACCAGTTCTTTCGGCACCGAGGCCTTGAGCCGGGCCTTCTCGTAGGCCACGGCAGCTTGATTCACGGCGAATCGTTTGTCCGCCAGTTGCACGGCAATATCGGCTTCCTTCTGATGCAGCTCACTGAGCGCGGTATCGGCGGCGATGCGTTTCTGGGCCACATCACCGATGACCTGCGTCGTGTCGAGTTCGAAGACCTTGTCGCCTTTCTCGACCGTCGAGCCGTCGTCGAGCATCCAGCGGACCGGCACCTGCCAGCTCTCCGACCGCGGGACGATGATCGGGTAACCGATGACCGCTTCGAGCTCACCCGTCAAAAGAACCGTTCTGCGAAAATCACCGCGTTGAACGCGCAAATCCTGGCTGGCCTTCGACCCGGGGTCGGCGTCGGGCAAGGAGGCCCGGTTGTCGGCGCATCCGTGGAGCACGGCCGTCGCCAACACAAGCCCAACGGCGTGCAGTACGCAGCGGACCCTCACAAAACATCCCCTCTTGCCCCGAACCGTTCACAGCAGTATCTCGCGGACTCGCAACCCCGTCAAACGAATGTAAGATGCTTGTCACGATGCTGATCACGATCAGGGACCTCGCCAAGGTCTACCGCGTAGGCACGGAAGACGTGCGCGCGCTCGACGGGATCGACATCGACGTCGAGGCTGGCGAGTACCTGGCGATCATGGGCCCGTCGGGGTCGGGGAAATCGACCTTGATGAACCTGCTTGGCTGCCTGGACACGCCGAGCTCCGGCTCGTACGTACTGAACGGTCGACAGGTCTCGGGCCTGGAAGACGTCGAACTGGCGCGCATCCGCAACGAAGAGATCGGATTCGTGTTTCAGACGTTCAATTTGCTGGGAAGGGCCACGGCGTTGGCCAACGTCGAACTGCCGCTGGTTTACTCCAGCACGACGCGGGCCGAACGACGTGAGCGCGCCGAGCGAGCCCTCGAGAGGGTCGGCCTCGCCGATCGCATGCGACACCGCCCCAACGAACTGTCCGGGGGACAGCGTCAACGCGTCGCGATCGCACGGGCGCTGGTCAACGATCCGTCGTTGCTTCTGGCCGACGAACCGACCGGCAATCTCGATTCGCGCACGTCCAGCGAGATCATGGCTCTGTTCGACGAGTTGAACGAGTCCGGTAACACCATCGTCCTGGTGACCCACGAAAACGACATCGCGGCGCACGCCCGTCGCACGATCGAACTGCTCGACGGCAAGATTGTGGTGGATCGGGCCGCCTAGCGAAACGTTTCCGTTACGAACGGTATCGCGACAGGTGTGGTTACCTCAAGGCAAACGTCAAAAGTTCCAGTGGGTTGAGATCGTCGGTGATTGCTCCGTTAATGATGATCGTGTCCAGGCCACCCACGCTGATGGGGTACGCGTGAGTCTCGACAACAACTCCGTTGCTGATCACGGCGACTTCGAGTGTCCCGGACGCAGCGGTTGAACTCGTATTCGTCACCTCGACGGTCAGCGCCGTTCCCTGCAGGCTGAAGTTGGTGACGGCAAGTTGACCTCCACCGCCCTGAACTCCCACCGCGGCGATGGTCATTGCGAAGACGAATGACAGGACCGCGATACCGATGGTTCTCTTCATGACTGGCTCCTTATGTCAGTGCTGCGAATCATACGAGCGTCGACCGTCGCAGCAACGCACTCGGCGTGATATGTCGTTGTGAATTTCCAACGCAAAACGCTCGCGGCGATGACCTGCAGCGCACCAGTCCACGTAAATTCATCGTCGAACTCGGGCCGACGTCGCAACGCCAAGTCGAGTTGTGCGATTCGCGACCCGTCGAACAGGAGGAAACACGATGAAGAAGCGAATGGTGAGAATGTCCATTCTGGTCGCCGTGGTAGCGGTCGTCGTCTCGGCAACGATGGTCGGGTCTCAAGTGTTCTCTGAGCCGTGCGAGGTGGACGGACCGTGTCTGAGGGATTGCGAGACACAGTACGACGCGTGCGCCGCAGAGTGTCCGGGGCCGCCCTTCGAGTTGCCGTGCATCAGCGCATGCTTGGACAAGCTTGCCGAATGCTCGGACGACTGCATCACCTGCCCCTGATCTCATCCGGCCCGTCACGAGAGCCAATCGGCCTTCTCGCGACGGGCCTACCCCGGTTCTTCTCCTCCGCCAACCATCCGGGTCGGCGCCTGTTGTGAACTCACAACACCCGGCAGCCCATTTTTCTCACCCATTTCCTCGGGTTTCACCCTAAATTCACCTTTTCCAGGTTTCTCGTCGATACTGGATTCGGCGGAGACCGTGAGAGGGGTGAAGATTGGCCAAACCGGCCGGGATCGCGTTCGGTCGTTACATGCGTACGCTGCGGCAGCGCAAGGAACTGTCGATTCAGGAGGTATGCAGGGTCCTGCTGAACGCGAGCGAAGGAACTGACGCGGGCAGCTTGTCCCGTCTCGAACGCGGGCGGCAGCAACTTGCAGCGGGCAAACTCGCGGCACTCTGCCGCGTCTACGAAGTCTCCCCGGCAGTCCCACTCGAGCGACTGGACCTCGACCACGCCGTGGAACAGCACGTGGTTCTGGACACTGATGGGAAGAGCGCGGCGGTCCTTCTCGACCTGGGCCGTAAGGCTCTGGAGCGGGCGGAACGATGGGACGCTTACGCCTGCTTCCGCGACGCCCTGCTCGAGGACGTTCAGGACGACCACGCCTTGCGTTTCAATCTGGCCACCGCGGCGCGGGCGATGGGCAGGTTTCGGTTCGCCCTTCACGAATTCGAGGTTCTGGGAGAAGATTGCCGGGATCGACCGTTACATCCGGCGGTGCTCGAACGTATCGCCAGCACGCTCAGGTCGATCGGCGATCTGGATTCCGCGGAACGGTATGCCTGGGCCTCGGCCGAAGCGGCACGATCTCGTGATGACGCCAGGACCCTCGGGTACGCCTTCACCAGTCTGGCCAACGTGAACATCGCGCGCCTGGGCGACCCCGAATTGACCGTGGACTACCTGAACATGGCCCACCGTGCGGCACGTGACTCCAAACTGGACGACGGTGCGTTGGTGCCCAACGCACATTTCGAAGTCAGCACGTTGAACTCGCTCGCCGAAACCTACCTCGCTTCCGGTCGCGACGAGTCGGCGAGGCGCGCTGCCGCAGCAGCGCTCAAGCTCAGCGATCAGCATGGCTTCAGAGTCGGGCGGGCCTACGCACAGCTGTTTCTCGGCCAGGTCGACGAATCCTGCGGGCGCGAGGAGCGGGCGGAAGAGCGCTGGCGCGAGGCCCTGGCGACCGCCGAGTCGGCCGAGAACAAGCGCCTGAGTTTCTGTGCGCAGTTCTATCTCTTCAGGCAGGCGCTTCGACTCGGTGAGTTCGCTCGGTCCAAGGTTCTGCGCCGCAGCCTTCAACGCTTGGCCCCATGGGTTCCCGAGCAACTTCCGCTGCTCGCCGATTTTCGAAGTCTCGCCGCCGGTGACGCGAAGAGAACCCCGGACAAATCGACCCAACCCAGGGCCGGATCGACGGCGCGCACGCGGCGGCAAGCTTCCAGGGCACAGCCTCCAACGGAATGACACCCAAGTCCACAACCCCTCGAAAGGAGACACGGATGAACCGATTCAGGATGACCTTGCTGTTGACCGCGATCGTCTTGTTCGCATGGGCTGGCATGGCCTCGGCAGAAGACCCTCCACCGGAACACCCGGTCCTCGAGGTTACCCAGTGGTCCACCAACTGGCAGAATCTTCACACGAGGATCAATAACCCGAGCCAGGAGACGCAGTCCGGCAAACTGGTCGTCTACTACATCTTCCACGGGCAAGTCGACGGCATCGCTTATGACATCACGGTGCCGGCGGATTCGGCGGTCGACGTGACGATCTCTTACCCGATCGTGCCCCTCGTCGTCAGCGTCAACGTATACGAAGAGGTCCCCGACGGCGTGAACGAAGATCCGGATCCGATCGCCGAAATAAAAGTAGTCGATCCTGACGACTGAGTCGGACGAGGTACGGCCGTAGTTCGGAACTACCTGCGTCCGAACTGCGGCCCCACCCCGACGAGATACGCCCCGGCCAGAGCGGCCACCACGTACCCGAGTCGAATTCCGAGCGGGCCGGGATTGGCGCCGCCACCGATCCCTCCGGCGGCTATCGCGGCCAGAGCGCCGCACACCAGCAGCGACCCGAGGATCACTCGCCGGAGCGGTAACTCGATCGGCTCCTTGGGCTCGCTGAGTCGCTCGAACCTGCCGAATACGGCCAGGAACAGGGTCAACACCACGGCCAGCGCGGCCATCCAGAGCGGCCGCGTGATCCACCACTCTCTCGTGCCCGGCTCGAGTTGCAGGCCGAATCCGCCGAGAAGATTCAACAGGCCGGTCAACATGATCAGTGCGGTCATGTGCCAGAGGTAGACCGACATGATCGTGCCGTTGACCAGGATCGTCGCGGCCCAGACCCTCGTGCGGTGCAACAGTCGCCGTGCGGGTCCTTCGAGCGAGAGGACCAGCCCCCCGTGCAACATCGCCAGGGCCAGCATGGCGAGCGACGGCGGCCTCGTGTTCGAGACGGCCTCGTCGGGTACGCTGACCATGCTGATCGGGTAGCCGGCGAGCTTGACCAGCGCCAGCATCATGGCCAGTCCACCGAACATCCAGGGCAGGCTCTTCCTCGGACCGCCCAGCTTTCCGTCGCGCCACATGTAGCCCATCTGGTGCACGGCGAGCCAGATGAACAGGTAATTGATCCACGATACGGTGCCGAGTCCGCCCGCGAAGCGGCCGACATCGACCAGCACGGCACAGAGCACCAGGCCCCAGAACGACCCGACGCCGTACTGCCGCCAGGCCCGGTGCGTCACCGGCACCAGGACCACGACCATGACGTAGACGGCCAGGAACCATATCGGGATCAGCGCGGCCTGCGAGCCGTACTTGATCAACTCCGGCGCCACACCAGCCTGATGGGCGATCAGCGCGACGATCGCCCAGAACAGCAGCAGCGGAATGATCGGGCCGACCAATCTCCGCAAACGGGTACCGACCCAGACCCCGTAGGGTTGGCCGTTCCGTAGCGCAGCACTCCACGAGGCCGAATTGGAGTAGCCGCCGACGATGAAGAAGACCGGCATGACCTGAAAACCCCAGGTCAACCACCGGATCCAGGATGCAACGCCCAGCATGTGTTCGAGGCGTAGCTGACCCTCGTCGACCCAGGGAGCGGCCATCAACCAGTGGCCGAAGACGACCGCCGTGATCGACAGGGCGCGCAGGAGATCGACGTAACGATTGCGTGCCTCGGGCGTGCGCTCCGCCAGGTCCAGTGCGCGGGTCCATGCGTTCACGATCGGTCTCCGTCGGGCGACATGCCCGGGACGAATATAGGCCTGTATCCCCAGAATTGAAATCGTCACACGGAGAAGCACATTCCGGTCGATGGAACCCGAATCGCCGACGTGACGTTACACACAGCGACGGACGCGAATGACACGATCGGGGAACCGCCATGACTTCCGAGGCCAGACAGGCACGAGAAAAGACCTGGACAGTGGTCATGTGTCGCCTGTTAGTCGTTCTTTACGGGGTTGCTCTGGGGCTTGTCGTTCGGACCCTGGTAGACGACCCGACGACCAGGTCGGCTTCCTACGCAGCCATCGTTGTCGTGACCGCCCTCGGCCTTCGCTCGAGCCGCGTTCGTTACTGGATTCGAGTCGTCTCCGCCGTGCACCTGTTTCTCGTGATCTTGTTGTTCAGGGTCATCGTGACCGAGATCGATCAAGCACTCTTCCTGCTGGTTACCAGCCTGACGATTCCGGTCGGAGCCGTGCTCTTCATTCGCGAGCCGACCGAGCCGGCCCGGGATCTAGACCTGCCTCCAGGCTACGAGATGAGCTTCGCGAAGGACCGGGTCATGCCGACGGGCCAGCGCCTGGTCATGTGGATCGGATTCACGTTGGTACTCCCCCTGGTTCTGGTCGGGGGGCCGGCCCTCTTGCTGGTGGCGTCGATCGTGTTGGTCCCGATCGGGATCGGGCTCTACTTCTTGTGGGAAACGGTCATCTCGAGAAAGAGGACCAGACCGACGGGACCCCGAAGGGTGAGCCTGCACCCCAGGATGCGCAAGCCGGTTCAGCAGCGCAGCCACTGGAGTGTTGGCCCGTCGCCCTACGAAGACGAACGAATCTACGAGGACTGACAGATCGCCTGCGAGCGGGCCTGGCGCCGTTTGCAATAGAATCGAAGGGATGGTCAGAGTAACGCACCACCTCACTTCGATCGTGTTGACTACCGCCCTGGCAGTCTTCCCGGTCCACGCCGCCGAAGATCCCCCGTCCCATTCGCCAACGGCGCGGGTGCCGCGCCCGTCCATGTCGATGGATCAGTGGGGGTACCAGCACTACGACCAGGGTGTGTACTACCGCGACAGGGCGCTGACGTTCGAAAAACAACTACAGGCCGCAACGACGGACAAGGCGCGCCACAAACTGAGCAAGAAGATCGTCAAGAACTACCGGTTGGCGGCGGGCGAGTTCGAGGATGCGCTCGACCTCGTGCCGACCCTGCACCAGGCGGCCGCAGGCCTGGGCTGTGTCCTGGTCAAGACCGAAGCCTTCCCGGAAGCGCTTGCGGCGTGCGATCTGGCACTGTCGATCGAGCCCGCCAATGCCGAGGCCGTCGCCTGTCGCGCTCGAGCGTTCATGGGTATGGGGCAGCTCGAAGACGCCAAGGACGTCTACGAGCAGTTGTTCGATCTGGATCGGGACAGGGCGCAGGAGTTGTTGAACGCGATGCGAGTGTGGCTCGACCGTCAGAACCTCGGGCCCAGCGACGTCCCGCCTTCGATCCTGGAGTACTTCGACGACTGGCTCGGCGAGCAGGCGGCGATCGTCGGGCGCTAGGAATTCCCCCGTCTGACCCCACGCGTGCTGTGGTAGATTGCCCCGCGTAGCCATGGTTACAGGCAAGATCCGACAGAAGCTCACCAACGTCCGCAACTTCAAGCCCCTGCTGCGTTTCCGCCTGTGGTTCATCCCCGTGGTCGTCGTGCTACTGCTGGCCATGGGCTGGTGGATGCGTACCTCGCTCGAAAAAAGCGTCAAGGTGCGCACGGCCGACGGGTTGGCCGCGATCCTCAAAAGTAACGTCACCTCGCTCGAGCTCTGGCTGAAAGATCAGCGTGCCTACGCGTCCGTCCTGGCCGGCTCCGATCACGTGCGAAACCCGGTCGTTGAACTCGAAGAGTTCTGGCGGCAGGACCCCGCTCAGCGCGACGGTCTGGCCACCTCGCCCGCGCTGGGCGAGTTACGCGACTACCTGATGCCGCTGTTCGAACAGCACGACTTCGACGGATTCGTCATCGTCGCACCGGACGGTACGATGATCGGCGGCGACCGGGACGAATGGGTCGGCGTTCGCATCACCCCCGACCGAGTCGCCATCCTCGCCAAGGTCCTCGCCGGGGAGACGCTGGTCAGCCATCCGTTCTTCGTCGAGGTCGCGACCCCGGTCCGGCCGGGTGACCCGCAACCACGAGTCTCGATCATGGTCGTCGCCGCCCCGGTTCGCGACGAACACGACCGCGTCATCGCGATGCTGGCCCTGCTGGTCGATCCCGACAAGGACTTCACACGCATCCTGCAGAGTGCGCGTCTGGAGAACAGCGGGGAAACCTACGCATTCAACTCGCGAGGATTGTTGATCTCGCACAGTCGTTTCGACGATCAACTGCGCGAAATCGGTCTGGTCGGAGAGGGCCCCGACTCCGATCCGATCCTCTCGCTCGAGATTCGTGACCCCGGGGGAGATCTGAGCCGCGGCTTTACTCCGTCGCTCGACCGCGGCGCCTTGCCGCTGACGCGCATGGCCGCCTCGGCCGTGACCGGCCAGTCCGGTGTCGACGTCGACGGGTATCGCGATTACCGGGGAGTGATGGTCGTCGGCGCCTGGACGTGGCTCGACGAATACGATTTCGGCGTGGCAGCCGAAATGGATCTTGACGAGGCGTTGGCCATGCCCGGCCAGCTGCGGCGGATCTTCTGGATCGTGATCGGTCTGTTCGTCGTCGGCAGCGCGTTGGCCCTCGGTGGCACCCTGTTCATTTCCCGCCTGGGCCGGCAGATGAGCGACGCCATGTTGAAGGCCCAGAAGCTCGGACAGTACACGCTGGAAGACAAGCTCGGCGAAGGGGGCATGGGGCAGGTCTTCCGTGCGCGCCACGCCATGCTGCGACGGCCGACGGCGATCAAGTTGCTCCACCCCGATCGCACGGGGAAGCAGGATCTGGTGCGTTTCGAGCGCGAGGTGCAGATCACCAGCAATCTCACACACCCCAACACGATCGCGATCTTCGACTACGGCCGGACTCCCGAGGGGGTCTTCTATTACGCCATGGAATACCTGCCGGGCATCGATCTGGCGAAACTGGTCGAGATCGACGGGCCGCAGCCGCCGGGCCGCGTGATCCACATCCTGCGACAGGCGTGCGGATCGATCGCCGAGGCTCACCAGCACGGGCTGATCCACCGGGACATCAAACCCGAGAACATCATTCTATGTGAGCGGGGCGGCCGACACGACGTGGCCAAGGTGCTCGACTTCGGCATCGTCAAGGATGTCGGCGGTCGCGAGGACGTGCGGCTGACCTCCGAGGGGACCTTCACGGGGACCCCGCTTTACGTACCACCCGAGGCCTGGAGCACTCCGGAGAAGATCGACGCACGCGCAGACCTCTACGCCCTCGGCGGTGTGGCCTACCTGCTGCTTGCCGGCCGTCCGATCTTCGAGGGTGGGAGCGTCGTGGAAATCTACAACCACCACCTCAAGACCCGTCCCCAGCCTCCATCTTCCTGGGTCGGAGGAGGAACGCCGACCGACCTGGATCGGGTCATTCTTCGCTGCCTGGAAAAGGACCGCGACGAGCGACCGGCGAGCGCAGAGGAGCTGGAGCGCATGCTCGCGGCCTGCGAGGCCGTGGCGGAGTGGACCGAGGAGAAGGCACGCGCTTGGTGGGCCGGTCACGGCCAGGATGTCAAGACCCGTCGAGAGGCCGGTACGACCAAGATCCCGACCGAGCAGACCGCGACCGTGGTGATCGATGTTGGGGCGAATTCCGGGGCAACACGGGCCGATTAGTGGTTTTTCCGGGAATATTCACCCCAATTCCGTACCAAAAAGGACCTGAAATCCACGACCGCGTCCCGCAAAAAGCGGATACCATCCCAGAGCATTTCGAATATGATTTGCCTGAAGTCTCATCAGGAGGAAATGAGCGATGAAGAAAGTTCTCGTGTTACTCGGCATCGGCGCGCTCGTGATTGCAGCGTCGGGTTTGATGGCCGTGGCAGACGACGTGATCGTCATCGATGATTGCGCCAACAAGAAGTCGGCCGTCAGTTTCCCGCACAAGGCTCACGAAGGCCTGGCCGAGTGTTCGTCCTGCCATCACACGCAGGAAGGGCTGGCCGCGGGCGGCGAGGCCGAGAAGTGTTCTGCGTGCCACCTGGAGCCTGAGGATCCGGCAACCCCGAAGTGCTCCGAGATGAGTATGTCGAAGAATCACTATCACAAGGGCTGCATCCCCTGTCACAAGGATGCCGTCAAGGCAGACGCGGAATCCAAGGCACCGACCAAATGCGACGGGTGCCACCCCAAGGCATAAACGCCTCAGGGTCCCCTCGCACACGATAGCGTGCGAGAATAGATGGCGGTGGGCGTGATGTCCGCCGCCATTTCCTTGTCTGGAGCCAGGAGTATGACGGTAAACGGAACCCCGGGCGGGCAGCCCGGCGGGATGTTCCAGCGGTTTTTTCATTCGCAGGTAGCCGGCAGCATCGTGCTGATGGCCTGTACAGCCGTTGCACTGATCTGGGCCAACTCGCCCTGGAGCGACCTTTACTACGATCTCTCCCACACCTACATCGGCGTTTCCTGGGGCGACGCTACGTTCAAGATGTCGCTGTCGCACTGGATCATGGACGGCCTGATGGCGATCTTTTTCTTCGTCGTCGGCCTCGAGGTCAAGCGCGAGATCGTCGTCGGCGAGCTGTCCACGGTCCGCAAGGCCATCCTGCCCGTCAGCGCCGCGCTCGGCGGGGCCGTCGTGCCGGCGGTCATCTACGCCTCGATGAATGCCGGCGGTCCCGGCTCGCCCGGGTGGGGCGTGCCGATGGCCACGGACATCGCGTTCGCCCTGGGCATCCTGGCCATGCTCGGCTCCCGCGTTCCGATCGGGCTCAAGGTCTTCCTGACCGCCCTGGCCATCGCCGACGACCTGATCGCCGTCATGGTGATCGCTCTGTTCTACACCGAACAGATCAGTGTCGCCGGGTTAGTCTGTACGGCCGTGTTCATCGGATCGATCGTCGTCGCCAACCGGCTGGGCATCCGCCAGATGTGGATCTACGTCCTACTGGCCACGGGGGCTTGGTTCGGCGTGCTGCTGTCCGGCGTCCACGCGACGATCGCCGGCGTGTTGATCGCCATGGTCGTGCCGGTACGAGCCACGATCAAGCCATCGAAGTTCCTCAACTTGGCCCGCAAGAGCATCGATCAACTGGAGAGCAGCGAGCTGACCCGCGAGAGCATGATCTCGAACAAGGACCAGCTTCGAGCCCTGACCCGCGTCCACATGGCCGCGGACGACATGATTCCCGCGGGCCTGAGATTCGAGAAGCAGCTGCACCCGGTACAGTCGTTTCTGATCTTGCCGTTGTTCGCGCTGTTCAGCGCGGGGGTCAAGTTCGACGCCGAAACGCTGTCTGAGGCGACCGGGACGATCGGCTGGGGCATCGTGCTCGGCCTGTTCTTCGGCAAACAGATCGGTGTGACGGCCGCCAGCTGGCTGGCAATCCGCAGCGGTCAGGCCGACTTGCCCGAGGGCGTCAGCTGGTCCCAGATCTGGGGCGTCAGTTGCCTCAGCGGCGTCGGCTTCACGATGTCGATCTTCATCGCGGGCCTGGCGTTCACCGACGAGACGCTGGTCAGCGAGGCCAAGATCGGGATCCTCGTGGCGTCCCTGATTTCCGGTATTGCCGGGTATCTGGTGCTACGAAAAGTCCTGCCGACTCGGGCCGAATGACCCGACAGCGCAAGGGGCCGAGCGCCACGGAATCGTAGTAGGATAAGCCCTTCCTCGACCCTGGAGGTTCGGTCCCATGCGAAACCGTGCGCGTTGGATTCAGGTAGTCGCCCTTGTCGCCGTGGGCCTGTTGATGGCCCAGGGCTGCAAGGTCGGGCCGGACTACACGCCGCCCCAGAAAGAACTACCCGACGCCTGGCACGAGGCGGCCACCGACGGGCTGGTCGACGGCGCGGCATCCGTTCAGACATGGTGGGACGTCCTCGACGATCCAATCCTGACTGACCTGATCCACCAGGCCCAAGAAGCCAACCTCGACCTTCACGGGGCGTTTTACAGCATCCAGGCCGCCCGGGCCCTTCGCGGAATTGCGAACGGCGAGCGCATCCCGTCGGTCACCGGTGTGGGAGGCGCCAATCGCGCGGATTTCAGCGAGAACGCGCGTGCTCCGGGTAGTGGGGAGCCATCGAACGAGTTCCTGCTCGGGGTCGGGGCGGACTGGGAACTCGACGTCTTCGGACGGGTTGCTCGTCTGGTCGAATCGCGAGATGCAGCGCTTCAGGCTTCGCTCGAGGACTATCGCGATATTCTGGTCAGCGTGCTCGCCGAGGTCGCGCTGGCCTACATCGATCTCCGTACCGTTCAATTGCGGATCGACTACACCGAAAGAAACATCGAGACCCAGACCCGGACCCTCGACCTGACCCAGGATCGTTTCAACGCGGGCCTGGTGTCGGCACTCGATGTGGCGCAAGCCGAGACGAATCTCGCGGCCACCCGGGCCGAACTGCCGGTGCTGCACCGGACGCTCGAAATCGATTACAACCGCCTGTCCGTCCTTCTCGGCCAGACTCCCGGAGCTCTGCAGTCCGAGCTGGGAGGCACCGACGGGAAGATCCCCGTCCCGTCCGGCGAAGTCGCGGTCGGGCTTCCCGCGGACCTCTTGCGTCAGCGTCCCGACATTCGCCGTGCCGAACGAGACCTTGCGGCGTCCACGGCCTTGATCGGAGTCGCGACGGCTGAACTCTATCCGCAGTTTTCTCTCAGTGGGCTGCTGTCGCTCGAGGCGACGTCGCTGTCCAATCTGGCCAATGGCGACAGCGTGACGTGGTCCCTGGGCGGGGCGTTTCGTTGGAATCTCTTCGCCGGCGGACGGATTCGCAACGGCATCAGGTTCGAGGAGGCTCGCACGGCCCGATCCCTGGTGGCCTACGAACAGACCGTGTTGTTCGCCGTCGAAGAAGTCGAGGACGCTCTGGTCACCTACAAGACCGAACAGCAACGCCGCGACCGCTTGATCGAGTCCGTCGATGCCAACGAACGTTCCCTCGATCTGGTCATGACCCAGTACAAGGCCGGACTCGCCGACTTCCAGAACGTGCTCGACACGCAACGGTCGCTCGTGAACCGACAGAATCAACTTGCCGCGAGCGAAGGTCTCGTCGTGCAGAGCCTGGTCTCCCTGTACCGTGCGCTCGGCGGCGGCTGGGATCCCGACGCCAACTACTCCGAGCCCCCGATGACCTCGGCACCTGAACAATCGGACTCCCAGGAGTCGTCGTGAACAGAAAGCAACTTCCGCCGGCCTTTCTCTTTCTCACCACCTTGATCGCGATCGTCGGATGCAAGGCGCAGCCCGAAGTCGCCGCGCCACCGCCACCCACGGTCGTCGTCGAGGAGGCGGCCCAACGCGACGTGACCGAGTTCCGGGACTTCACCGGCAACACCGACGCGACCGAATCGGTCGAGATCCGTGCACGCGTCCAGGGTTTCCTGCAGAGTTTCAACTTCGAGGCGGCCAGCCTGGTCAAGAAGGGGGAACTGCTGTTCGTGATCGAGCAGGACCCCTACCTCGCAACCAAGGCCCTGGCCGAAGCCGACGTCGAATCCTCGGAAGCCTACCTTCGTCGAGCAGAGTCCGATCTCGACCGATTGGAGCAGGCCGTCAAGACCAACGCGGTCAGTCAGCAAGAAGTCACGCGGGCCACAGCCGAACGAGATCAGGCGCGGGCCTCGGTGCTCGCCGCTCAGGCCAAACTGGACAGGGCGATCATCGATCTCGCCTACACCCGGATCCGATCGCCGATCACCGGCGTCATCAGTCGCCACTTCGTCGATCCTGGAAACCTCGTGGGTCGCAATGACGCGACGCTGCTCGCTTCCGTCTTCAATGTCGATCCGATCCACGTCTATTTCGAGGTCAACGAGCAAGTCGTGGCATCGGCCCTCCAGGAGGTGGGGGGGATGAGAGGGCGACGGAAGGTGACCGACAAGAACAGGACGAAGGTCCGCGTGACGGTCGACGGGGTCGAAGAACCGTTCGAGGGCTTCATTGACTACATCGACCCGGCGGCGGACCCGGACACGGGCACCCTGCAGGTCCGAGCCGTCGTTCCCAACGCGGACGGCCGGTTGCTGCCGGGTTTCTTCGTACGGATTCGGGTCCCCGGTCGGAATCTTCCGGG
>Ga0316198_10000730_pt1 | contig 17917 bp, 15 predicted proteins | sample OudBieAanoxic_MG_FD_204935 | JGI IMG/M metagenome (GOLD analysis project Ga0316198, IMG submission 204935) | Coastal sediment microbial communities from Oude Bieten Haven, Netherlands - site A anoxic | ecosystem: Environmental > Aquatic > Marine > Coastal > Sediment | place: Netherlands...
CCTTTGCCGCCGACAGCGTGCTCGGTCGCATTGTCGAAAATGACGAGCTTCGGGTCGGCACGTCGGGTGCCCAGCCGCCGTTCTCACTGGTCGCCAAATCGGGCGAGCTCATCGGCTTCGACATCGATCTCGCCAATCTCATCGCCGATGCCATGGGTGTTGAAGTGACCTTTGTCCAGAAGCCTTTTGGTCAGCTTCTCGACGCCCTCGAAAAGGGCGAGGTCGACATCATCATGTCGGGAATGACCATGACTCCGGCTCGTAACCTGCGGGTCGCCTTCGTCGGCCCCTACATGGTTTCGGGCAAGTCGATCCTGACCACCAACGCCGCGCTCGCCAAGATTGACGAGGCGGGAGACATTGACCAATCGCAGGTGAAGATGGCCGCCCTCAAGGGCTCCACCAGCCAGGATTTCGTGATCGAAGTGTGGCCCAGGATGCAGCTCACGGTGACCGAAGACTATGATGAAGCCATCAACCTCGTCCGCGAGGGCAAGGTCGGCGCCATGGTGGCCGATTTCCCCATCTGCGCCCTGTCGGTGTTGCGTTTCCCGGATGACGGTTTCGCCACCCTGACCGAGCCGCTCACCATCGAGCCCATGGGTGTGGCCATGCCGCCCGGCGACGCCCTCTTCATCAACATGATGGAGAACTATCTCGGCGCCCTCGAGGGCCTCGGGATCCTCGAACTCCTCGAGGAGAAGTGGTTCCAGGACGGGTCCTGGCTGATCCAGATGCCGTAGCTCGCTGCTCGTTACTGGATACTCGTCAATCGGCGGCGTTTCGGCGCCGCCGTTTTCATGTTGGAACCACCGGTGGAATCACGGCCCCCCGACCACGTTGTCCCACTCGTCAAGGTCGCCGAGTTCGAATTTCGCGAAGAAGATCAGCGCCGGGTCGAATGCTTCGTAGGCGCCCATGTCGACTGCCGAAACGCCCGGATCGGAGACCCCCGTATTGGGGACATAGGGAATCTCCTCGAAGCGCCGGTTGAAGTCGCGATCGCGCTGGATGGGTTCGTCAATCCAGTGGTTGCCGTCCGCGTCATGCACATCAATGGGCACCGCGGCATTGTCGCCGGCGTCGATCGCCGGGGAGTCGAGGTGGATTCTCAGAGCGGCGTCGGCGAAGGACGGGTCGGCATCGACGATGTTGGCACCGGTCGCCCACCCTCCCTGGACAATGCTGTAGTTGACCACGGGCGGGGATCCAAAGTGCCCGATCTGTGGGCTGGGACCGGTGTTTCCCCAGAAGATGGAGTTCTCGATGACGTGCGTCGCGGCGATGTTGGTGAAGATCCCGCCCCCCGTGTTGGCCGCCGAGTTGCCCGAGAGGCTGAGGTTCACGATTTCAGGTGTCGAGCCGGTGCCTTCCAAAGCGATGCCGCCGCCGCGGTAGGCGGAGTTTCCGACGAAAACGCAGTTGACCAGCGTTTGCGGCTCGGCTGATCCGATATTCGCGTAGTACCCCCCGCCGTGAAAACTGGGCGCCCGGTTGTTGATGAAGCTCGAGTTGTATGCCTTGACCGTGCCCGTGGTGTTGGTGAAGACCCCGCCGCCGGCGGACGCGGCGTAGTTGTCGATGACGGTCACGTTGGCCAGGGTCACCCCGCCGCCGCGGGCACGAATGCCGCCGCCCTCGCCGTCGGCTCCGGCGAGGTCGGCGTAACCGCGGGTGATGGTCAACCCATCGAGCACGGCGGTGGGGTTGGAGGCCTCGGCCACCACGACGTGGACGCAGTTGTCCTCGGGTGACGGATCGCCGATCTCGCAGCTGAGGATGGTCGGATGTGCGTTCCAGTCGCGTTGATGGCGAATGGTTTCGCCGCCGGTGAAACCACCGCAGACCCGAACACCGCGCTTTGGATTGAAGGTGCTGTTCCAGCTGGATCCGGGAATATACGTCCCCTCCGCCACCCATACCTCGATGCCCGAGACCGCCAGGTCGATCCCATCCTGGAGATCGGTGAAGGCATCGGCCCACGATGTGCCGTTGTTGGCGCCTCCCGTGGCGTCGATGTCGACGTAGACGAAGCCCAGATCGATGTCGATGCCGGTCACCGCGCCGCCGCTGACGGCGACCGTGTCCCTTTCACCGTCGCCGTCGGCGTCGTACCAGACCAGAACATCCTCCGGTCGCGGTTCGCCGAAGACTCCGTCCCGGGCCATCAGGACTGACATGTAGTAGGTCCCGTCGGAAACCGGGATCGAGAACGGCCCGCCGGCGATACCGACGAAGACCGTCGCATCCGGAGGGCCGGTTGGATCACTCGATGCGGCCACCTCGATTTGGGTGCCGCCGCCAGCGTCGCCCCAGAAGGCGATGGTTCCTTCGATGGTGCCCTGAGCCGAAGCCGCCGGCGGCCCCAGCGCAGAGATCAGGATCGAAATGAAGACAAAGCGAGCACGAGACGGGTAGTGCATGGTTTCCTCCCCGGACAAACGCTTGGCGGGCGGTTGCGGTCAACGATCAAGATTGCGTCTCGAATTCGAGAAAATGCACTGATACAAAACTCCTGATTGGTCGGTTGGTATTTAAGATAGTTCACTCGCGACGGTTGTCAACCCGCCGGCTGGTGGTCGGGAGGGAGAGTCGGATGAACTGTCAGACGGGCTGGTGTGCCGTGACCGGTCGGGTGGAGAAAAACCGTCCGCGGATCCACAGCGCCACGTTGACCAGACCGATGAGCACCGGGACCTCCACCAGAGGGCCGATGACCGCGGCAAAGGCCGCGCCGTGGCCGATGCCGAAGGTGGCGATGGCGACGGCGATGGCGAGCTCGAAGTTGTTCGAGGCGGCGGTGAAGCTCAGGGTGGCCGATCGGGAGTAGTCGGCGCCGACCTTCTTCGACATGGCGAACGATGCCAGGAACATCACGACGAAGTAGATCAGCAGCGGGATGGCGATCCGCACGACGTCGAAGGGAAGCCGGACGATGACCTCGCCCTTGAGAGAGAACATGACCACGATGGTGAAGAGCAACGCCACCAGGGTGATGGGGCTGATCCTGGGGATGAAGACCTCGTGGTACCACTGCTTGCCCTTGAGGGCGATGAGCGAGAACCGGGTCGCGACCCCGGCGACGAAGGGGATCCCGAGGTAGATGGCGACGCTCTTGGCGATTTCAGAGATCGTGATGTGGACCGCCGCACCTTCGAGCCCGAAGAGGGGAGGCAGGACGGTGATGAAGATCCAGGCGTAGACCGAGAAGAAGAGCACCTGGAAGATGGAGTTGAAGGCCACCAGCCCGGCGCAGTACTCGGTGTCGCCGCCGGCGAGCTCGTTCCAGACGATGACCATGGCGATGCAGCGAGCGAGGCCGATGAGGATCAGCCCCACCATGTACTCGGGCATATCGGCGAGCAGGGTGATGGCGAGAACGAACATCAGCACCGGGCCCACCACCCAGTTTTGAACCAGCGACAGTGCGAGAATCCTCCAATCCCGAAAGACCTTGCCCAGTTCTTCGTAACGGACCTTGGCCAACGGCGGGTACATCATCAGGATCAGACCGATGGCGATGGGGACATTGGTGGTTCCCACCGAAAAGCGGTTCCAGAAACCGGCGATACCGGGCCACAACCAACCGGAGCCCACTCCCACCGCCATGGCGAGGAAGATCCACAGGGTCAGCCAGCGGTCCAGGGTCGAGAGGCTCGGTCCGGGTTGGTTTCCGGGTTTCATCAGGGCTCCCGTCGTGTGTGCTTCAGCTGGTTGTTGCGAGCTTGGCTTTGGCCGATTCGAAACCGAGACTGCAGAGGTCAGCCACCGGAAGCATCCGAAGTTCAGTGATCATGTCGAGATCATCGGTGAGTTGGGGATCACCTTCGACTGCGGCCAACGCCGTTTCAAGCCACCTTTTCGCATGTTCGTCGTCGGCAAGCGAGAAGAAGACCCACCGTCCCTCCTTGCGTTCGCTCACAAGGCCGGCCCGTTTGAGCTCCTTGATGTGGAGTGAGACCGTTGACGGGGCGAGTCCGAGTACCTCGGTGATCTGGCAGAGGCAGAGTTCGCCGGTGTGCAACATGGCTGCGGTGCGCATCCTCGCGGGGTGACCGAGGGCGCGGGTGGCGGCGATGGCGGCGTCGAGGTCAGATACCTTCATTTCGTTACATTGCAAAATGTAGTATCCTCGAAGTGGGCTTGTCAAGCCCCTTCGGAGTTCGATCTTGGACTGGAAATCACAGCGCAAACCCCTGGCCTGGATCGTGGTGATCTTCGCCGCCTGCTTCTGGCTGCCGGTCGGGATCGCCCGCTTCGACGGCGCCGTCATGGAAGCGCTCTACCTCGTCAAGTGGTACGCCCGGGAGCATGTCCTGCTCTGTCTCGTGCCCGCCTTCTTCATCGCCGGGGCGATCGCAGTCTTCGTCAGCCAGGCATCGGTGATGAAGTACCTCGGCGCCAGGGCCAACAAGATCCTCGCCTATGGGGTCGCCTCGGTCAGCGGCGGCATTCTGGCGGTGTGTTCGTGCACGGTGCTGCCGCTCTTCGCCGGAATCTCGCGGATGGGGGCGGGTCTGGGTCCGGCCACGACCTTCCTCTATGCGGGACCGGCGGTCAACGTCCTCGCCATCGTTCTGACGGCGCGGGTTCTGGGTCCCGAACTCGGGATCGCCCGCGCGGTGGGCGCGGTGGTCTTCGCCGTAGTGATCGGTTTGCTCATGCACCTGATCTTCCGTCGCGAAGAGCTCGAGAGGGCGGCCGCCCAGGCAGCGTTGCCCGAACCCGAGGTCCGGCGGCCCCTGTGGCAGAACGCGATCTTCTTCGCCGCCATGGTGGCGGTCCTGGTCTTCGCCAACTGGGGCCGACCCGAAATCGAGTCAGGGATATGGTTTGAGATCTGGAACGCCAAGTGGCTCCTCACGGCGCTCTTCGCGGCAGCGCTGGGAGCGATCCTGGTGGCCTGGTTCGGTTTGCGGTGGTGGCTCTTGGCGCTGGTCGCCGTACCCACGGGGCTCGCCGCGGCCATCCTCCCGGACCACCCGGAGATCGCCGTGACCGTCGCAGTCGTGGGTCTTTCGTGGGTGATCAGCCGCGAGCCCGGCGAGCTCGAAGACTGGCTGGACGCCTCGTGGGGATTCGCCAAACAGATTCTCCCGCTGCTCCTGGCGGGGGTGGCGGTGGCCGGGCTGCTGCTCGGCCGACCCGGTCACGAGGGACTGATTCCCTCGGCCTGGGTGAGCGCGGCGGTCGGCGGCAACACGCTTTGGGCGAATCTCTTTGCCGCGGTCGCCGGCGCTTTCATGTACTTCGCCACCCTCACCGAGGTGCCCATCCTTGAAGGTCTCATCGGCAACGGGATGGGGAAGGGTCCGGCGTTGGCCCTGCTGCTCGCCGGACCGGCACTGTCATTGCCGAACATGCTGGTGATTGCCAGCGTGCTCGGCTGGAAGAAGACCTCGGTCTTCGTCTCCCTGGTGGTGGTGATGTCCACCGTCGCCGGGGTCGTTTTCGGATTGGTTGTCGGGTAGAGGAGGAAGAAATGAAGGTCATCAAGATTCTCGGCACCGGATGCCCGAGGTGCGATCAGCTCGCGGCGGCCGCCAGGCAGGCCGCCGACCAGCTCGGCTTCGAGTACGAGCTCGAAAAGATCAAGGACATCACCGAGTTTCCGTCCTATGGTCTGATGCTGACACCGGGTCTTGTGGTGGACGGCGATCTCATCGTTCAGGGTAAGGTACCCACAGTGGATGAGATCAAGGTCCTGCTCGAGAAGGAGGCGTGATGCGACATTCCGTGATTGGCTGTGCAGTTCTCGTGGCGTTTGTGGTTCTCACCGGAGCACCTCTCAGCCCGCCGGCGGCCGAGGCCGGTGAGGCGCAGACCACGGCGACGAACGCCGACGATGCCATCGTTGCGTACTACTTCCACGGCAACAAGCGATGCTCGACCTGCCGCAAGCTCGAGGCCTACTCGGAAGAGGCCATTACGGGTGGATTCACTTCCGAGCTCGAAGCGGGTGAGCTCGAGTGGCGGGTGGTCAACACCGATGAAGACGGGAACGCCCACTTCGTCACCGATTTCGAGCTCGTGACCAAGTCGGTGGTCCTGGTCGAATATCGTGACGGAGAGGTCGTTCGCTGGAAAAACCTCAAGCTCGTGTGGCAACTGGTCGGCGATCAGGACGGGTTTCTGAGATACGTCAGGGACGAGACCAGAGACTTTCTCGCGGAGGGTTGATGGAGTCCGGCTCGATTGCGGTGGTGTCGGCCCTCTGGCTCGGCATCCTGACCTCCATCAGTCCGTGTCCCCTGGCCGCCAACATCGCGGCGGTGTCCTATGTCGGCCGGCACGTGGAGAGCCCGCGCCGGGTGCTGCTCGCAGGCGTCCTCTACACCGCCGGGCGTGCGCTCGCATACCTGGTCCTCGGAGCGGCGGCGGTGTGGAGCCTCATGTCGGTGGTCAGCGCCTCGAATTTCCTCCAGGGGAGCTTCAGTCGTCTGATCGGCCCCATGCTGATTCTCGTCGGTCTCTTCCTGCTCGGGCTCTTCAGGTTCAGCATCCGCGGTCCCGGGGTGAGCGACGCCATGCGGGAGCGGATCGATCGCGCCGGGATCTGGGGAGCGCTGCCTCTCGGCGCAGTCCTTGCTCTGGCCTTCTGCCCGGTCTCGGCGGCGCTCTTCTTCGGGTCGCTGATACCCCTGGCGACCCAGAACTCCTCACCCATCCTCCTGCCGGCCGTCTACGGCATCGGGACAGGTCTGCCGGTGGTCGTCTTTGCGGTTCTGATCGCCCTGGGAGTCGGCTGGTTGAGCTCCGCGCTCGATCGGGTCCAGGTCTTCGAGCGCTGGGCGCGACTCACAACCGGTCTTGTCTTTGTCGGGGTTGGGATCTTCGAAACCCTGCGCTCGACGGTGTATCTTATTTGAGAGTACTCGCCCGTACCGCCGTGAAACGCCGTCGGCCACGGTCCGACAGACACGAAAGGACGCCCAGATGAGTTCCCAACTTCCCGACTCCAGCTCTTCGCCTCGGTGGCGCTGATGTTCTGGTACGTGCTGAGGATCTTCCTCTCGCGGGACTGAGGTCGCGAGACTCAATGGGCTCATTCGTTCCCTGGGACAGCCAGCCCCTCGAGGACTGGGCTCCGGTGCATCCACCGGGCTATATGGTCAAACTGGACGGGCGTCGCACCCACTTCGTCATGAAGGGTGAGGGTCCCCCGGTGATTCTGATCCACGGCTTCAACCTCGACCACAACACGTGGTCGGCAAACATGGATGTTCTCGCGCGCTACTTCAGGGTCTACGCCGTGGATCTCTGGGGTTCGGGCTACTCGACTCGCGAACCCCTCGATTACGGTTTTCCGCTCTTTGTCGAACAGATCCGGCTGCTCATGGACCATCTCGATCTCGGCCGCGTCCACCTGGTCGGCCACTCCATGGGCGGCGGGACCGCCATCGCCTTCAGTGTGGCCAATCCCGAACGCGTCGACCGGCTGGTGTTGGTGGACTCGGTCGGCATTCCGCGACCGACCACCCTGCGGGAACGCGTGTTCCGGTTGCCCTGGCTGCCGGAGTTCCTCCAAGGCCTGCCCACCGATCTCATCCGCAGGAAGAACCTCTGCGATTTCTGGATCCACGATCCCGAGCTTCTCACCGACGAGGTCTTCAGAGCCCTCAGCGGTTATCAGAAGATCGAAGGAACGACCGAGGCGACGCTCTCCATGCTCCGGCGGGATTTCTTCAACACCCTGGATGACGAGATCGACCGGCTCGGCGAGCTCGAGATCCCGATCATGATTCTGTGGGGACGTCACGATGACGCCGTGCCCATCGAGGCGGGCTGGGCGATGCACGGGAGGCTTCCAGGCTCGCGCTTCGAGGTCTTCGACCGCTCGAGCCACATGCCGAACTTCGACGAACCCGATCGTTTCAACGATCTGGTGGTCGGGTTTCTGCAGAAAGGGTGAGCTCGCTGACGAATCGGATCAGGGAGGTCAGAAGACCTTGGCTCCGCCGATGGTCTTCTGGTCGACGATGTCGACCTCGGCCCCGAGCAGTTCAATCGACCGGCGATAGGGCTCCAGATCAGTTTCCTTGTCGGCGCGCATCACAACGGTACCGCCGCCCGAGTCGAGCTTGGTCTTCCACTCGCTGAACGACCTCTCGCGGAAGAGCTGGGTCAGCTTCTTGGCGGTCAGATACCGTGCTTTTCGGTCCGTGATCGCGCGGATGACGAGAATGTGTGTTCCTTGGTTCTCCATCGTGGCCGCCTCCACCGGTTGTGGTTTGCACGTGGATAATACACGTCTATTCTTCCACGCGATGCGGAGACGGAATGTGAGATGGACCACAGGTGCGGTGGCGCCCATTCCCATCCGAAAGCTCGATTGCAGGAAGAATGCGCCGCCATCAGGTGTCCAGTGGAGTCGTGACGAGGGCGAACCAGAAGCGAGGAGTGCACCATGGATTGGGGATGGCTCACGCGATACCTTCCGCGGTATCCCCGCTGCCTGCTGTGGTATCGGCCGTTCGATGTTGGTGCTGGAGGGTGGGTTTCCACGACGTGGCATGTGGCATGTTTTCTGCGTAGTGGATTCCGAGGGCGCGGACGCGTACGACGACCGATGCGTTCCCGATGGAGGTAGCCGATGGCGGTTCGAACGACCACAGAAGCGATCGTGGAGATCATGGTTGCCGTCGGGCTCACACTTCTGATTCCAGGCTCTCTGCTGGGCGGCGATGAAGCCCCGTTGGGTCCAAAACGGGCGGCCGAGACGGATCGGCCGGGTCGGATTGATCCGAACGCCCGCTTGTCGAAGAGCGTCTCCGGCGCTTCATGGCGCCAATTTCCACTCCATGGCGGCGAGATGACCTCCATCGTCATCGATCCCGTCGACCGCACAACGGTCTACGTCGGAAGCAGGGGCGGGGGCGTGTTCAAAACGGTGGACGGCGGTCTCTCCTGGCAGACGGCTCGCGACGGCCTCACCTACCTACCGATTCGCAGTCTCGCGATTCACCCTGCCGACCGGGATGTTCTCTACGCCGGCACCGATTATCATGGCGTTTGGAAGTCGGTCGACGGCGGCGCGAGCTGGTTCGAAGCGAGTGTCGGTCTCGACGAAGGAATGATCGTCTTCAACCTGGAGATCGACCCCCGGAATCCCGGCATCGTCTACTGCGGCGTCGCCGGTGGTGTCGCCCTCAGTATCGGAAACGTATTCCGATCCGACAACGGGGGCGCGACCTGGACCGTCGTCAACCAGGGTATGGTTTCGGACGGCGGGGATTTCAGCAACGGCGTGCTCGCACTCGGCCTCGACGCCGGCTCACCGCAGACGGTCTACGCCGGCACCACGTATGAGGGTGTTTTCCGTACGACGAATTCTGGTCAATTGTGGCAGGCCATCAACGAAGGTGTTCCCTTCCTCTCCAACACCAATTACCTGAGTGGAGTCAGCGCGCTGGCGGTAGACCAACATCGCGGTGGAACTCCCCTGGCGGTGATCGGAGGCGATCTTTTCGCCCATGACGACGTCCAGGGTTGGCAGCAGCTGTCGACCGGACACGTCTCTCTGGGGTTCATCTCATCACAGCTCTACGTCCACCCTACGAACAGCCAGCGGCTCTATGCGGCCGGGGGAATCGCGGGGCTCAGCGTGAGTCAGGACGCTGGAGTCACGTGGCAGGCCCTCCACTCGGAATGTGACCGGTTTGCCGTGGATCCTGGTGTGGTCGATCGTCTTTTCTGTACCCACAACGCCGGTGGTGACCTCGTTGGTGGCGTCCATGTTTCCGTCGATGGTGGGACCAGTTGGATCGAAAGTGTGGACGGCCTTGCCGCGGGTTCGGTCAGCGCGGTGGCGGTCGACTCATCGGATGAGAACCGGATCTACGCCGGCGGCGACGGCTATCTCTATCGCAGCGACGACGGCGGTGCGAACTGGGACCGGGGGGTCGAGGATCGCGGCCACGGCTTCTTCACCTACTATCTGGGGCGCATCGAAGACATCGCTATTGATCCCGCCCATCCCGAGATCGTCTGGGTCGCGGCATTCGGCGGTCTGATGCGCTCCGCCGACTTCGGCGCCACCCTTGAAAGGGTGGATGTCGGTGTTTCGTTCGTGAATCGTCTTGCATTCACGGCCACCGCAATGTATGCCGGTAACAGCGGGGCGGGTGTCGTCGTCACCACCGATGGCGGTTCGACCTGGCAGCAGAGCACCGAGGGCTTCCCGACGTTCGGCGGTCGTCCCTGCCCGGTTCTCAGCCTCGCCGCCAACCCGCGCGAGCCACTCTCCATCTGGGCCGGCGCCAAGTTCGGCGGTGGCGTCGTGCGCTCAAGCGACGGCGGGTTGACCTGGCAGATCCTGGGTTTGACCGAACACAATTTTGTCGATGCAATCGCCATCAACCCCCATGACAGCAACGATGTCCTGGCCGGAGCGGGTACCTGGGAAGGTGGGATCTATCGTTCGAGAGATGGCGGCGTGACCTGGAGCGAGGTCGTCAGCGGGATCGCCTTTGTCTACGATTTCGCCTTCGACCCGCACAACCCCGGCCACATCTACGCGGCCACCGACGGCTTCGGTGTGCTGCGTTCCACCGATGGCGGGGCCAGCTGGCGGGACTTCAGCACCGGGATCTTCCACCCGCGACTGTATTCATTGGCCGTGACCAGCCAGGGGTCGCCGCGCCTGATCGCCGGCAGCCTCGGTTCGGGCCTTTACTGGACCACCCTCGGCGCTACAGATCGGATTCGCCGTCCCAGCGGCCGCCGGAGGCCGTGACGATCGCGAGCTGACCCCGAATCTCACGATCTGCAACACCCTGCCCGACCACAGGGGTCCCCTGAGGTCGCCATGAGCGTCGCCCATCGCCGGCGGGGGAGAAGACCAGGGATGAGCGATAATGGACCCTCAGGCAATGAGCATGAGGTCGTTTTCCCTGTCGGTCCTCTTGGTGGTGGTGATTCCATTGGTCGCCGCCGGTCTGCCGACCCAGCCCGACGAACCCGATACCCGGTTCGCGGAGCTGACCCAACAGATCGAGAACGCCGATGCTGAAGAGAAGCCGTCACTCTTGATTGAGCTCGGCCGTCTGTTCCGGAAGCAGAATCCAGTGCGCGCGCTCGAGCTGGCGAACGAGGCCCTCACGCTGGCGACCGAGCACGATAACCGGTCGGCAGCCGCCGACGCCCACAACCTCGAGGGTTTCGCCTACCTGAGCATGGACCGCTACGAAGACGGTCTGGCGGCGATGCGGGAGGCCGAAAAGCTCTACCGCGAGCTCGGGAACGAGTCGATGGCAACCAGGAGTCTCGGCTCCCAGGCCATGGCCCTGTCGAGCATGGGTGAGCTGTGGCCGGCCATCGAGGTCGTCGAGCGGGTCCTCGATGACTTTCGCGAGATGGGCGACGAGAAGGGAGTGGCCGCCGCGACCAACAACCTCGGCATCTACTACGAGAGGGTGGGGGAGTACGAGCAGGCCCTGCGCTACAACCTCGAGTCGTTGGAGATCGAACGCTCCCTCGGTCGGACCATCGGCATCGCCAACAACCTCAACAGCATCGGCAACATCCACTCGAGGCTGGAAGACCACGATCAGGCCCGGGGGTACTACAGCCAGGCCCTCGAGCTCTTCGAGGAGCTCGATGAGGCCTACGGTGTCCTCCAGTGCCTCAACAATCTGGGCAACACGTATGAGAAACAGGATTTGGACGAGCGAGCTCTCGAGTACTTCGAGCGCGCCATCGAGGTGGCGCGCCGGCTTGACAGACCATCGCTCGAAGCCAACCCGCTCACCAACATGGGCATCGTGCACAAGAAACGTGGAGATTTCGAGCGCGCCCTGGATGCCTATGAGAAGGCCGCCGAGATCACGGAGCAGACGGGTGAGTTGGCGGACTTTGCCGTCAACCTCCAGAACATCGGTGAGATCTACCTGCTGATGGAGCGCCCGTCCGAGGCCCTCGTCTATCTCGAAAAGGCCGAGTCCATCGCCGTCGAGACGGGCTCGTATGCCGTCCAAGACGGCACTTTCCTTAACCTCGCCGAGGCCCATGCCCAGCTCGGCGACTACCGGAGCGCGCATGGCTATCTCATTCGGTACAACGATGCCCGTGATGCCGGCCTCGACGAGGAGAAACGCCGAACCGTGACCGAGCTGCAGGCCCGGTACGACGCCGATCGGCGGCGCGAGCAGATCGAGCTCCTGACCAAGGACATCGAGATCCAGAAACTGCAGCTGAGCCGGACCCGATTGACCGCGTTCCTCCTGATGGCGGTGGCGGCATTGGTCATCGGCGCGGCGGTGCTGCTGCTGCGACGATACCGGTCCCTGCTGGCGTTTTGGAAGAAGAAGGTCTTCATCGGGCCGTATCGGGTCGGCGATGAGATCAGCACCGGCGGTATGGGTGTCGTCTATCAGGCCACCAACGTTTTGGAGCCGGGCAGAACGGTCGCGCTCAAGGTCATCCGCGATGAGCACGCCGGTGATGCCACCCAACGCCAACGATTCGTCAACGAGGGCCAGATCATCGACTCCATCAACCACCCCAACATCGTCACCGTCTTCGATCGCGGCGAGCACAACGAACGGCTCTACATCGCCATGGAGTACCTGGCGGGCCGGACCCTGGCCGAGGTCGTCGCCGAGACCGCCGATCGGGGCGAAGCCATCACCGAACCTCGGTGTCTGAGAATCATGAATCAGCTCGCCGACGCGGTCACCTCGATCCACGCGATGGGGATCGTCCACCGCGACATCAAGCCCAACAACGTCATCGTGACCGGGTCGGAGGGCGTCGGTGAGGTGGTGAAGCTCCTCGATTTCGGCACCGCCAAGCTCGACACCATGACGACGTTGACCGCCGCCGGCGAGCTGGTCGGCACGGTCAGCTACCTGGCCCCGGAACGAATCCGCCACCAGGAACCGACGGCCGCCAGCGACGTCTTCTCCCTCGGCGTCGTTTTCTACGAGCTTCTGGCGCTCGAGAAGCCCTTCCCGGCCGAAGACCCGGTCGTGTTGCTGCGGCAGCTGCTGGATGCGGAGCCCGTTGAGCCGGCGAACTTCCGATCCGACCTCACCGGCGAACTCAACGAGTTGGTGATGGCGATGCTGCACAAGGATGCCCACCGCCGGCCCGACGGTGAAGAGCTGATGCACCGGCTGACCCGGCTCAACGCAGAGGTGGCTTGATGATCGAGCAGTTCAAGCACCGCCTCGCCGAGCGGATTCAGCAGAAGGACATCGGTCTCGTGATGATCGTCGATCGCGGTGGTCGGATCCGTTGGCATCACGGGAGGCCGGTGAGCGGCCGGACGGTGGAGGAGGGCTGGGGTTTTTCCCGCACTCACCTGCTCGAGGTGCTGGACAGCGGCAATCCGCTGGAATCGCGCGATGTGACCATCAGCGGCACCGAGGGCAACCTTCCTCAGTCGGCCCGGATGTTGCTCGTCGGGAGCCTCTTCATCCACCCCATCGATGATGATCTGGTGCTCTACGTCGACAGTGGTCGCGATTCCCTCGATCCGTCGGATGTCGAGTTCTTCGCGACCAGCGGCGACGCCATCCGGTCGCTGCTCGACGAGCTTCGGGCGGTGGACGGCAGCGGGGGCGGAATCACCGGTTCGAGCCCGGCGGCGCGACGCATGCGCGAGCTGGTGCTGTCCTTCGCCCTCGAGGACGATCCGGTGCTGATCCTCGGTGAAACCGGGGTCGGCAAGAGCCGCATCGCCCAGCTCATCCATCGTTTTTCGGGCCGCAGCGGTCAGTTCATCATCGTCGACTCGCCGGCGGTGCCGGAGTCCCTGTTTGAAAGCGAGCTCTTCGGTCATGCCAAGGGGGCGTTCACCGGCGCCGACCGGGCCAAGACCGGGTTGGTGGAGGCTGCCGAGTCGGGCACCCTCTTCCTCGACGAGATCGCCGAGGTGCCGCTCTCGGTGCAGGCGAAGCTCCTGCGTTTCATCGACGCTCAACGCTACCGTGCGGTCGGCGACCCGAAGGAACGGCGGATCGACGTCAGGATCATCGCGGCGACCAACCGAGATCTCGAGGACGAGATCGCCCGCCAACGCTTCCGAGAAGACCTCTTTTTCAGACTCAACGTGCTGACGATCAAGGTGCCCCCACTGCGGGAACGGCCGGAAGACATCCACGCCCTGGTCGGTGAGTTCGAGCGGTTCCTGCGCGGCCGCGAGCTCGGCCCCGGGTTCTGGAGAGTCGTCGACGGTTACGACTGGCCCGGCAACGTGCGCGAGCTCGTCAATTTCGTCAAACGGGCCGGCATCCAAGCCTCCGGCCGTGTGATCGGAGAGGAGATCGAGGAACTGCTCTCTCGCCGCCGCTCGCGCTCGAGTACCCCTGCCGAACGTGACGAGTTCGCAGGTCTGCGCGCTGCCATCGATGCGGGCGAGGACTTCTTTGACGTGGTGTGGCCGCTCTTTCTCGACCGCGAGCTCAATCGGCGTCAGCTTCTCGGTTTCCTGGAGGACTACTTCTGGCAGAGCCGACACAGCTTGAAAGATCTTGCTCGACGTCTCAACATCCCCGACAACCAGTACCCCAGATTCGTCTCTGCCCTTCACCGCTATGGTGTCCACCCCGGCCGTCCCGCCGGCTCATCGTCCTGAGTGCTCCAGGGCTCTCGGGCCGACGGATCCGAGCTCGTCCCTCACTCTGAAGGACTGCAGCAAGCGATGCGGTTGGCGTCGGCGCACGACCGCAGGATTGCCGCCCCGGTGTCTGTGGTGATCGCCACAGTCGTGGTGTTCGGGTAGGACCAGCCATCGCAGTTTGGTGAGACAGCCTGGTCCAGACTCAAGAGCTTGCCCGTGGTATCGAACAGACTGTTGAAATAGCCCGAGGACGCGACGATGGTCGTGTGGACCCAGGCGAAGTTCGAGTTGATGGTCATGGGCGGATCGACAGTCGCCACGACTTCCGCACTGGTGCACATGCGACTTCCGGGAAACTCGCTGTGACAGATTCCGTTCAAATGCAGTATTCCCGTGTCGCCCCTCGCGGTGGTTTGGGAGAATCCGACCAGTCGGAAGGTCGGCGTTTGAGCGGATACCTCGGGTACCACCAGCGCGCCCACAGCTGCGATGACGATGAAAACCGGTCCGAGTCTGCGCCCACGAAAACTGGATCGTGCGCCGTTCGTTGGATCTGACATGGTGTCCTCCTCTGTCCTTGTTCGGTCGAACTCCGGCCTCTGGTCGAACTCGATCGTGGGTGTCTCATTCACCGGTCGAGCTCCACGAGCCGGTCGAACCGTCCTCGAATCCGTCGGCAAATATCGTGTGGGTGAAACGGCCGCAGCAGGCGACGCGGTTGGCGTCGGCGCACGACCGCAGGATCGCCGCCCCGGTGTCTGTGGTGATCGCCACCGTCGTGGTATTCGGATAGGACCAGCCATCGCAGTTTGGTGAGACCGCTTGATCCAGACTCAAGAGCTTGCCCGTGACATCGAACAGACTGTTGGCGTGGTCCGAGGAGGCGACGATGGTCGTGTGGACCCAGGCGAACTCCCGATCTGTGGCCAGTGGTGGATCAACGCTCGCGACGATCTCCTCGGTGGTGCACATCCGAGATCCGGAGAACTCGCTGTGGCAGAGCTCGTGAAGGCGTGTGAGTCCGACACTGCCTGTTGCCGTGCTGGTGGTGAAACCCACCAGCCTTTCGGATACCTCGTGCGCACCCACGTCGATGGGAGAGACCACGCAGCGGACCCCGAGTAGAAGCGCCGTCAGCAAGAACCGGCGTGTTGATCGCCCGGCCTTCGGTTGTGAAGTTTGACGCGCGCTCATTCTGGACCTCCCGAGCTGCTGTGGCGTTGATGTCCGGTGTGGCGACCAACGTTCTCCGACCTTGCGCAGTTGCACGTAGCGTGCCAACCCAACTTCGCCGCCGAAGGATCGTCTGGTTTCACCGACAACCGTGCGCTCGCGTCGGGGTTGTCGACGGGCTCGGCGAAGAGTCGCGCACTTTACGGGGTATGCCCGATACCTCAGCGGGTATTGACGCAAACACAGCTCACGTTGCACAGTGTGAGCGCAAGGTCGCCACATGCACAGAATCGTCATCATCGTTGTTCCGGCCATTTATCCTCGGCGTCGTGATTTCATGCCCTCGGAGGGGGGCTCCTGAGAGCATGCGTTCGGCCCTCATTCCGGTTGTGACCGCCGTTCTCCTGGTTGGACTCGAGACCCTGGCCTATCTGAAGGGTGGGCCATTCTCGTGGGTCGCGGCCAGGCTCTGGGGCCTCATGGGACTCGGCTTCCTCATCCTCGCGATACGGGAGATCCTGAGGTCTGTCGAGGGCACCGTGCGCGAGCGCAGCGTGGTGTCGCTGGTGATGGTGGTGTTGGTGGTCTTCGGCGCGCTGTGGGGCATCGGTGGCGTCGACCGTGTCCAGCTCCAGCACGAGGCCCCCATCGAGGTGGCCTGGGGTCTGAAGGCCCTGGAAGACTCGAGTTGGTCGTACACCAGGAACGGCCACCTCGGCTACCCGGGCCGACAGTTTCTGATTGTCGCCGCCCCTTCACTGGTGCTCGGGCGCAGCTTTGTCGCGCTGCGACTCGGGTTTGCCCTGGTCTTTGTTCTCGGCGTCCTTCTTTTCTGGTCCGGCGCCCGGGCGGCGTGGGGTGATCGTCCGCGGGGCCGGGCGGCCGCCGCGTTGGCGGCGATCTCCGTGATCGCGTTTCCGTATGCGATGAAACACCTCCACTGGTACGAGCAAACCACTCTTCCGTTGGCCTTCACCCTGGCCGCGGTCGGCTGGCTGATGATCACGCTTCGCCGGCCATCCGACCTGAACTGGATCGGTATGGCCTGGATCGGGGCGCTCCTCGGAACCAGCTACACCCCGGCTCTGGGAGCCTGGCTTCTGTTGCTGGTCGCCCTCGTGTGGCTGGGTGGCGTTGCCTGGCGCGATGGGGACCGCAGCGCAATGGTGCGCCCCCTTGCGGTCGCGGTGGTGGTGGCCGGATTCGGTGATTTGAGCTTCCTGACCCGGGTCGACCTCATCCGAGAGCACGGCGATGTCATGAGACCCGATCCGTTTGAACCGCTTGTCGAGGCCTTCTCGATCTTCATCCTGGGTTCGCCGACGGCCTTCATTCCGGTCGTTCTCGTCGTGCCGGTTCTGGCCGTGCTGGTGCTCGGTTTGGCGGGGCGGCTTGGGGCGCCGGGCCTGGTGATCTCGTGGTGGACACTGGGGATCGTCGCGGCCTCCATCGGATTCACCGGTTACATGGTTCGAAGGCCGGACTTCGAAATGCACCGGGCCCAGGTGGTGATCCCACCGCTTGTGTTCCTCGCGGGTTGGTCCATCCTGCAGCTGAAGGCGGTGGGGTCGACATCCCGCGGTGCGCGGATCGGTCTTGGAATGGTGGGTCTTCTGATCATCGGACAGTCGCTGTGGACGGTGGCGTCCTCCTACCGCGGCTACCGGCCTACGATCCGCGAGATGGCGTACTTCGAGTTGTTCGACCGGGCGAAGGAGCACGGGGTCACGGGAGAGGATCCCGTTGCACTGCTCATCCTCACGCAGAGGAGTGAGTTCCTCAACTCGCGCGACTTTCTCCGGTATTTCTTCCCCAGGCACACCACCGTGACGACGATCCGGGAGGTCGCCGGTCTCGATCGCGATGTGGATCTTCTCTTCGTGATCGCCGACCCCGAGGTCGATCTGACCCGTCTGCCGACCTGGTTCGATTCCGGGTCATGGACAACTCTCGGGCGTGTCAACCCGAATGACTCCCGTGACGTCTTTGTCTGGGCCGGGCCTCTGCCCCCCGTGTGACGTCTTTTTCGATCAACGATGCAGAGCGGGCCGGTGCGATCGGTGATCCCGTTCACCCCGGGTTCGCGCCGGGCGCCACGCCGGCTCGAAATCAGGGCGGTTCAGAAACTCGACGATCACAGGCGGGCGGTAGGCGCCACAGGGGTACGAGCTGTAGCATTGG
>Ga0316198_10000731_pt1 | contig 17905 bp, 17 predicted proteins | sample OudBieAanoxic_MG_FD_204935 | JGI IMG/M metagenome (GOLD analysis project Ga0316198, IMG submission 204935) | Coastal sediment microbial communities from Oude Bieten Haven, Netherlands - site A anoxic | ecosystem: Environmental > Aquatic > Marine > Coastal > Sediment | place: Netherlands...
AATGACCCGGTTCTCGAACGCGTCATGGGCACTCTGACCGGCCGGTAGTCGTTACCCTTGCGGCCATGCGTCCGTCCTGGATTGAAGTTGATCTCGATGCCATTGAGGCGAATGTCCGCGCCATACGCGCCGCCATCGCTCCTGCGGACGTGTGTGCCGTCGTGAAGGCCGACGGGTATGGCCATGGCGACATCGCCGCTGCCCACGCTGCGATGGCCGGGGGTGCCACATGGCTCGCCGTTGCACTCGTCGCCGAAGGTGTTCGGCTTCGCGAGAGTGGTGTCGACCTGCCGATCCTCGTTCTCTCCGAACCGCTCAAAGAAGAAATCGACGCTCTGGTTGAGTGGTCGCTGACGCCAACCGCCTATCGCGGCGACTTCATCGACGCGGTGGCCGAAGTAGCGGCGAGCGAAGATGCGACCCCATATCCGGTACATCTCAAAGTAGACACCGGAATGCACCGCGTGGGAGCGGATCCGACTGCGGCGATCGAGCTCGCTCGCCAGATCCACGCCGATGAACGACTTGTGCTCGAAGGAATTGCAACCCACCTGCCGGTTGCCGAATCGGATCGGGAATTCACGGCCGGCCAGGTCGCGGATCTGGTTGAGCTTCGTGACTCGCTCGCTGCTGAGGGGATCGACGTCGACTACGTCCATGCCGCCAACACTGCCGGTGCCCTCGACCATCCGGACGCACGGTTCGACTTCGCACGGATCGGACTCGGGATCTACGGCCTGCGGCCGGCGCCCGATGCGGGCCGAGGTGTCGAACTCGTACCGGCGATGCGGGTCGTCTCCGCCGTCACGTTCGTGCAACGGCTTCCGGCCGGAGCGCGGCCATCGTACGGACGTGTTCGCCCGCTACCGAGACCATCGACCGTCGTGACCGTCCCGCTTGGCTACGCCGACGGAATCCCTCGCCGGCTCTCCGAGCTCGGCGGCGAGGTGCTGATACGGGGGCAGCGTTACCCGTTTGCCGGAACTGTGACGATGGATCAGGTAGTCATCGACGTTGGAGACGACCTTGTTGAGGTAGGTGACGAGGTGGTGTTCATCGGCCGACAGGGAACCGAAGAGGTGACCGCCACCGAATGGGCCGACATGCTCTCCACGATCAACTACGAAGTGGTGTGCCAGTTCGGACCGCGCCTTCCGCGTCGGTATTTCAAAGGAGGCTCCTGATGATCGATTCGACGATCACTGCGGTCCCGGGTGTCGCCGTCGGGCACCACACCGACGCAGAAGCCGCTACCGGAGTGACCGTCCTGACGTTCCCCGAACCGAACGTCGCCGTGGTGGATGTGCGAGGAGGAGCACCCGGCACTCGAGAGACGGATGCCCTCGGAGCTGCGATCAAGCCGGTGACCGTCAACGCTCTGATGTTTGCCGGGGGATCGGCGTTCGGACTCGCCGCCGCAGCCGGGGTGTCGGATGAAGTCGAGCGAGAGGGCCGCGGTGCTCCGACCCCGGCCGGGCCGGTCCCGATTGTCCCTGCGGCGATCGTCTTCGATCTCATGACGGGTAATCCGCCCGGGAGGCCCGGACCGGAGGACGGCGCGGCCGCATATCGTGGTCGATCGACCGACCCGGCTGCTCTGGGCCGCGTCGGTGCCGGGGCCGGAACTACGGTCGCCGCCTGGCGCGGGTTCACCGCTATTCAGTTTGCCGGAATCGGATCGGCCGCAGTGAAGGTCGGCGACGCAACTGTTGGTGCCCTCGTCGTGCTCAACGCGGCCGGCGACATCTTCAGCCTCGAGGGAACACCACTCACCGGCGGCGAACACGCGTCCATCGCTCCGCCCGTCGGTCCTGCTCCCGGCGACAACACCACTCTCGTGTGTGTCGCCACGGATGCCGGCATCGAGGATCGCAACGAACTCCGCAGGATCGCAATCCGGGCCCACGACGCAATCGGGGCCTGCATTCGGCCAACCCACACCCGATACGACGGCGATTCGGCGTTTGTGGTCTCGTTTGGCGCCGAAGCAGCCGACCTCGATGCGGTCCAGCAGGCAGGGTTTGTCGTAGTCGGGCGGGCGATCGAATCCGCGTTGCTCGAGGCGCGGAGCGCACCGTGAGCGTCGACGTGGTGGCCCAACTGGACGAACTCAAGACGGTCGCAGTTACCTGCACGGCGTGCCGGCTGGCTGAGGGACGGCTGAACGTTGTATTTGGTGACGGCAATCCGAGTGCGGACGTCGTGTTCGTTGGAGAAGCGCCCGGCGCACGAGAGGACGAGCAGGGGCTACCGTTTGTGGGCCCATCCGGGAAGCTGCTCGAGCGGCTGCTCGGCGAGATCGGCCTGCGTCGGGAGGACGTGTACATCGCCAACGTTGTGAAGTGCCGTCCACCAAAGAACCGCGACCCGAGGCCCGACGAGATCGAGGCCTGCAAGGGATATCTCAGGGAACAGCTCAGTCTGATCGACCCGAAGGTGGTCGTCACCCTCGGCAACTTCTCATCGAAGCTGCTGCTGAACACCGAGACGGGGATCACCCGGCTTCGCGGCACGGCCTACGAATGGTGGGGTCGCTATCTCGTTCCGACGTTCCATCCAGCGGCCGCGCTGCGGGGTTCTGCTCGAGTGCTCGAAGAAATGCAGTTTGACTTTGGCCTCGTCGCCGCCGCCATCGCCGGTAATCTCGGTGCGAACACCAGCGAAGCTGATGCGAACACCGGAGGCGCCGAAGTCGAGTCCGCAGCCGAACCGGATGATGACCCGGAGCAGCTTGGACTGTTCGGAGCATGAGACGCACATGATCACCACACGAACCGACTCCCCAGAGGAGACGTTGGCGCTCGGCCGCCGTTTGTCCTCGATTCTCAAGCCCGGCGACGTCGTGCTGCTCGGCGGGCGTCTCGGCACCGGGAAGACACTCCTCACCGGGGGTATTGCGGAAGGGCTCGGAGTTCCGGATCCCATTGCCAGCCCGACCTTCGTGATCGCGCGGGTCTATCTCGACGGCTTCCTTCCCCTGGTGCATGCCGACGTCTACCGCCTCGGCTCGATCCTCGAGTTCGAGGATCTCGATCTCGAGGAGACCGCTGCGAGCGGTGTGCTTGTGATCGAATGGGGCGAAGCGATCGAAGACGCTGTGTCTCCCGACCGGCTGGTCATCGAGATTGAGATCGACGGTGAGAACGGACGGCAATTCCGCTTCCTGCCTCACGGGGCGTGGCTGAATCGCCCGCTCGAGGGGATCGTATGAAGATTCTCGCGATCGAGACCGCAACACCCGCTTCGTCCGTCGCCCTCGGCGATGGCGGGTCACTCGCGGCGATGAGCGTTCGGGTCGATCGGCGTGGACACATCGCATTCTTGATGCCGGCGATTGACTTCTGCTTCGAGCAGACCGGGTGGCGGCGCGCCGACATCGAGGCCGTTGCTGTTGATGTTGGTCCTGGCCCGTTCACTGGGATTCGAGCCGGCATCGCAACTGCTCAGGCGTTCGCGGCGGGTATGGGAGCGCCGCTTGTCGCCGTGTCGTCGTTGACGGTGCAGGCCCTTCGCGCGGCGACCGGGCGTCGCCGGATCTGGTCGGTGGTCGACATGAGGCGCAAGCAGGTCGCGGTGGCACCGTATCGCCCTCTCCCTGGCGGGGTTGCTCCGGACGGGTTGCCGGAGGTGCTCGGATTCGAGGAGTTCCGGGCCGTTCTCGACACCGAGGAGTCGGACACCCTGGTTGTTGGTGACTGGCAGATACTGCCCGAGACGATGTGGGGTGGGCTGCATCGGGTCCGCCGCGGACGGCCTCGATTCCCATCCGCCGACGTGATGCTCGAGATCGCCGCCATCCGCGTCGCTCACGGCGACTTCGTCGCCCCCGAGGACGTGAGGCCTGCGTACATGCGGGAACCCGATGTGCAGATCAACTGGAAGATGTTCCGATCCGAGGGGATGTGGCCGTCATGATTCGCGCCATGTCGCGCAGCGACGTGCCCACGGTTGCAACCCTCGAGCGCGTTATCTACCCGCAGCCTTGGTCTGCGAGGGTGTTCTTCGACGAACTCGGCCATGCCAATCGGTCCTATGTGGTCGCAACCGAAAGTGATGAAATCCTTGGGTACGGCGGCTTCATGCTGGTCGAGTCCGACGCACACATCACGACCCTCGGGGTGGCGCCGGGCTGGCGCCGCCGAAAACTCGGCACCCGGATCCTCCTTGCGCTGGTCGAACGTGCCGTCGGCCGCGGCGCTCGGCATCTCACGCTCGAGGTGCGCGTTACGAACACCGACGCGCAGTTGCTCTACGAGCGGTTCGGATTCTCTCCGGTCGGGAAGAGGAAGGGCTACTACCAGGGGGAGGACGCCATCGTCATGTGGGCGCTTGATGTCGACGCCGAGGAGTACGGCACCCGCCTTGATGACATACGCTCCGATGTGAAGGCAGAATCTGTATGAGCGAACCACTCGTCCTCGGGATCGAGACCAGTTGCGACGAGACCGGTGTTGCGGTTCTGGAGGGATTCGACGTCCGCTCGTTCGTGCTGGCGTCCCAGACCGAGGAGCACGCGCGATTTGGCGGTGTGGTGCCGGAAGTCGCGGCCCGGGCACACGTCGAAGCGATCCGGCCGCTTGTCCACCAGGCACTTGCCATCGCCGGTGTTCACTCAGACCAACTCGACGCTATTGCGGCGACTCGAGGTCCGGGTCTGATCGGAGCGTTGATGGTGGGATTCGCATTCGGGAAATCGCTCGCATGGACGCTCGAGATGCCGTTCTACGGGATTGACCACATGGAGGGCCATCTGTACGCCCCCCGTCTCGAGTTCCCTGAGTACGAACCGCCGGCGGTGGTCCTCCTCGCCTCCGGCGGGCATAGCCAGATCGTTCACGTGCGCGACTGGGGCGACTACGCGACGCTTGGCACGACGATCGACGACGCCGCGGGGGAGGCGTTCGACAAACTCGCACGGTTCGTCGGTCTGGGGTACCCCGGGGGACCGGCCATCGACGCTGAGTCGGTAGATGGGGACCCGACTGCGATTGTGTTCCCGAGGGCGCTGCGGGATCGCCCGTTCGATTTCTCATTCTCGGGTCTCAAGACCTCGGTCGTCACCTACCTCGAGAAGGCGCGAGACAACGATGCCCTGCCGCCGCGTGCCGACGTAGCGGCCTCCATCCAGGAGGCCATTGTCGACGTCCTCGTGGAGAAGACGTTCAACGCAGTGGAGGAAACCGGTGTCACGGCCGTCGGAGGTGGTGGTGGTGTCCTCGCGAATCGCCGACTGCGCTCCAAATTGCGTGACGAAGCAGCCAAGCGAGAGGTCGAGTTGTACATCCCTTCGATCCGCATGTGCACCGACAACGGCGCGATGATCGCCGCTGTTGCGGTCGACCGGCTCCGTAGTGGGACTCCTCCCGACGATCTTGGCGAAGACGTCGATTCGAGCATGCGGCTGGGTTCGTGAACCGGGCTATTCGGCTCGGACGGATCGGCGGGGCGGAGGTCGTGGCCGACGCGTCGGTGCTTGTTGTCGCGGCTGTGGTCGTGACCGTGCTCTACATCGATTTCGGCACCGTCTATCCCGACACGAGCCCTGTGGTTGTCACCATTGTTGCTCTGCTGGCAGGGGCCGCGTTCATCGGGTCCGTCCTCGTCCACGAGGCAAGTCACGCCATCGTCGCCCAACGCCGCGGCATGGAGGTTCGGCGCATTCAACTCCTCGCCTTCGGTGGATACACAATGATCGAAGGGAAGGCGGAGCGCCCGGCCGACGAATTCGTCATCTCCGCTTCCGGTCCGGTCGTCTCTCTGCTGCTCTCCGGCGTTCTGTGGATTGTCGCTGGAGTGGTGTCCGGTGCCCCTGCGGTTCAGGAAGGGATACGCTTCATCGCCTTCGTCAACGTCTTCATCGCCGCATTCAACCTGATCCCCGGCTTCCCGCTTGACGGTGGTCGAGTGTTGCGCGCCGGAGTGTGGCACTTCAACGGCGATCGGGTTCGAGCAACGGCCGTTGCCGTCCAAGCCGGCCGCGTCTTCGGATGGTTCGTCATCGGCGCGGCGACGCTTGTTGCCCTGGTGACGTTGAGTCCGTGGGCGTTGCTGGGCGCGTTCCTCGGCTGGTACTTGCTTCGCAGCGCCGACATCGCGGGTCGTCGAGAGCTGGCAATGACGAAAGCCGACGGCCTTGTCGCAGGTGATGTGATGCGCAGCACACCGGATCCCGTGCCGGGCGAGATGTTTATCACCAATGTGGTTGATCTGTACCAGATCGGCGCACGCCTTCGCTCGCTCCCGGTGGAAGTCGACGGACGGATCCGTGGCGTTCTCGGCGAGCCCGAGATCGAGCGTTTGTCGCCGGCGCGACGGATGTCGAGCCGGGCGTCCGGCGCCATGGCGAAGATCGGACCCGCCGACGTGATTGATGTTCGTATGCCCCTTGACGTCATGATGCGCCAGCCGGCGGGGAAGACCGGTCGGCTGGTGGTGGTGAGCGACGGGCGCGCGGTCGGCATCATCGAAGCGGCCGACCTCGGACGCGCCATGGAGGACGTGTAGCGGCTGGGCCCGGGAATCGGGCCAGCCTGCGGGGGAGTGGTGCCAACCCGCGCGGCACCGACACAGATTTCTTGATAGTCCTGAAGAAATCCTGGCAGTCGGGAGTAATGAGTGCCAAACGCGTGTTACAATTGGCACTCGCAATGGCCGACTGCCAGCACGTGAAGGAGGAGTCGGATGAATTTGAAGCCTCTCGGCGACCGTATCGTCGTGAAGCCGCAGGACGAGGAAGAGTCTCGCACAGCGAGCGGTCTCGTCATCCCGGATACCGCAAAGGAAAAGCCACAGCTGGGCGAGGTGCTCGCTGTGGGACCGGGTGAAGTCAAGGACGGGGAGCGGATCCCCGTGGATGTGAATGTCGGGGACGTGGTCTTCTACTCGAAGTACGGCGGCACCGAGGTGAAGGTCGATGGTGAGGACTACCTGATTCTGTCCTCGCGCGACGTGCTCGCCGTACTCGCCTAGGAGGGTTACCCAATGGCAGCAAAAGAACTGAGATTCAATGAAGAGGCCCGTCGTGGCCTCCAGGCGGGCGTCGACAAGCTCGCCGACACCGTCAAGGTGACGCTTGGCCCGAAGGGCCGCAACGTCGTTCTCGAGAAGAAGTGGGGCGCCCCCACCATCACGAACGACGGCGTGACGATCGCCAAAGAGATCGAGCTCGATGACGCCTACGAGAACATGGGTGCGCAGCTCGCCAAGGAAGTCGCAAACAAGACCAACGATGTTGCCGGTGACGGCACCACGACGGCCACGGTTCTCGCCCAGGCCATGGTGCAAGACGGCCTTCGTCTCGTAGCCGCGGGCGCGAACCCGATGGAAATGAAGACGGGCATCGAGGAAGCCGTGGCGCGGGTTGTTGAGAACATCGCCGACGGCGCAACGCCCGTCTCGAGCGACGACAAGGGTGCGATTGCCTACGTCGCCGCGAACTCAGCCGCCGACAAGGTCATCGGTGAGCGCATTGCCGACGCGATGCACAAGGTCGGCAACGAGGGTGTCATCACGGTCGAAGACAGCCAGACCTTCGGCGTTGAGCTGGAGTTCACGGAGGGAATGCAGTTCGACAAGGGCTACATCTCGCCGTACTTCATCACGGACCCCGATCGTCAGGAAGCAGTCCTCGAGGACCCCTACGTGTTGATCGCCAATTCAAAGATTGGTTCGGTCCAGGACATGCTTCCGATCCTCGAGAAGGTCATGCAGTCGGGCAAGCCGCTGCTGATCATTGCAGAGGATGTCGAGGGTGAGGCGCTCGCGACACTCGTCGTGAACAAGATCCGCGGCACGTTCCTTTCGGTCGCCGTCAAGGCCCCCGGATTCGGTGAGCGCCGAAAGGCCCAGCTCCAGGACATCGCGGTCCTGACGGGCGGAACCGTCATCTCGGAAGAGGTCGGTCTGAAGCTCGACAGTGTCACGATGGATCTGCTCGGGAAGGCCCGCAAGGTCGTCATCTCGAAGGACAACACGACGATGGTCGAAGGCACCGGCAGCCATGCCGACGTTGAGGCTCGCGTGAAGCAGATTCGCCAGGAGATCGAGAACTCGGACTCCGATTGGGACCGTGAGAAGCTCGCCGAACGCCTCGCGAAGCTCTCCGGCGGTGTGGCGATCATCAAGGTCGGCGCTGCGACGGAAGTCGAGCTCAACGAGAAGAAGCATCGGATCGAGGACGCCATTCAGGCGACCCGCGCCGCTGTTGAAGAGGGCATCGTCCCCGGTGGCGGCGTTGCGCTGCTCCGTTCTGGTGATGCAATCGACAAGCTCCGCGGTGGCACAGACGACGTCAAGGCCGGACGCCAGCTCGTCAAGCGTGCGCTCGAGGCTCCGCTGCGTCAGATCTCGGTGAACGCCGGGTACGAAGGCGGCGTTGTCGTGAACAAGGTGCTCAACGAGTGCGCAGGCAACGAAGGCTTCGATGCGGCGACTGGTGAATACACCGACCTCATTGAGGCGGGCATCATCGATCCCGCCAAGGTCACTCGTTCAACGCTGCAGAACGCTGCTTCGATCGCAGCCCTGCTCGTTACGACCGAAGCGCTTGTTGCTGAGCAGAAGGAGGACGCTCCTCCGATGCCTGCCGGTGGTCACGACCACGCAGGCGGCATGGGCGGAATGGACTTCTAGAACCAACGAGCTTGCAGCTCGAGAAGAAGGGCGGCCCCTTGGGGCCGCCCTTCTTCGTATGAGCCTCCACCGCTGAGTGGGGGAGGCGCGTCCGAGCTTGGCTCGGTCGCGGAGGGGGCTTTGGGAGCTCGAATCAAGGGATGAGGTCCGCCGGTGTTCGAGCTGGTAGCTGTCAGCTGCGGACTACGTCCCGACAAGGATCCCGTCCGAAAGCAGTTGCTTCTTGATCCCCGACCACTCGGTCTCGAGGACGCTCCACACCGAATGGTCGAGCCACACGTCACCCACCTTCACTTCGTGGCGGAGCATGCCGTCGTAGTTGAACCCGAGACGTTTGGCGATCTTGTCCGACCGCTCGTTGCCGGCGGCGATGCGCAGGATGATCTTGTGGTACTCGAGCTCCTCGAATCCGATCTGCAAAGCGCGCGCGGTCACCTCGGTCCCGATACCTTCCCCGGAGAGATCCGTTCTCACCCAGTAGCCGATCTCTCCGGTCCGATTCGGCGCAGACGTCGGCCACACGGACACATTTCCGACGTGAAGGTCCGGCTCTTCGGGGAGCCGAATCGCGAAGTCAAATGCGCGACCGTCGTTCCAGGCTGATGCCGACTCGCGAACAAACCGCTGTGAGACCGACCGGTCGTAGCCGATGGCCCACGGCAACCACTGGACGAGCTCCGGTAGGGAGGCACGGATGGCGTCGTGCATCGGGGCCACGTCCCGGCGACGGAACGGGCGGATGATGAGACGTGGTGTGTTTCGTGGGCGATTGTTGATACGCGGCGCCATCGTGCGCAGCCTATCGACTTATGCTCTGGATATGGATCTCTGGAAACGGCTTGCGACGCTTCCGGCGGTCGGGTCCCCGCCCGATGCCCGCTACGCCGTGCTCGTACCGATCTACGTGGATAGTGAGGGGACGGACCGGATCATCTTCACGCGCCGCCCGGAGCACATGCGGACCCACCCCGGCGACGTCGTTTTTCCCGGCGGTGGACGCGAAGAAGGCGAAGATGCGATCGCGACGGCAAAACGCGAGGCTTGGGAGGAGATCCGGCTCCCGCCTGAGAACGTAGTTGAGATCGTTGGTTCGCTCACACCTGTGACGACGCGGAGCCGCACGACGCTCATCGTCCCGGTCGTGGCCAGAATCGAGCGTCCCGACGAGTTGGTGCCGGATCCCGCCGAGGTTGAAAGCATCATCGAACCGCCGATCGACCACCTGCTCGACGAGAGCCGGTGGGTGTCCCGCGATTTCCACGGCTACGAACTGTGGTTCTATGAGTTCGAAGAAGGCACGTTGTGGGGTGCCACCGCGTTCATGGTGAGAGAGTTGCTGGGACATCTGCGCTGAACCGAGTAGCGAGTAGCAAGAATGAGATATGAGACATGAGACATGACGTCCTGGGAATCTGAAGGGGACCGCGGGTCGTATCACATGTCGCCGGACGAGTTTCGGCGATATGGGCACGACGTCGTTGAGTGGGTCGCCAACTACATGGAAACGGTCTCGGAGCGTCCGGTCGTTTCCACGGTGGAACCCGGATCAATCCGGATGAAGCTTCCTGCAGCGGCGCCGGAGCATCCGGAATCGTTCGAAGAGATACTGCGGGATCTCGACGACATCGTGATGCCGGGAATCACCCATTGGCAGTCGCCAGGATGGTTCGGCTACTTCCCGGCGAATACGTCCCCGCCGTCGATCCTCGGCGAGCTGGTATCGGCCGGTCTTGGTGTCCAGGGCATGTTGTGGGCGACGAGCCCGGCCGCCACGGAAGTCGAGGAGGTTGTCGCTGACTGGCTGGTTGAACTGCTCGGCCTGCCCGAGGGATGGAAGACCACCGGCCCGGGTGGCGGGGTCATACAGATGAGCGCGTCCGACTCGACCCACACGGCGCTTGTTGTGGCCAGGGAGCGCGCAGGCGTCGACATTGGCCGCATGGTGGCGTATGCGTCCGAGCAGGCGCATTCATCGATCGAGAAGGGCGCGCGGGTCGCCGGGTTCGGTCACACGCGTTTCGTTCCGGTCGACGAGGAATTCGCTATGCGGCCGGATGCACTCAAGGCCGCGATCGAATCGGATGTGGCAGACGGACTCATTCCGGTTGTGGTTGTGTGCGCCGTTGGGACGACGGGGACGACCGCGGTCGATCCGGTCCGCGCGGTTGGAGAGATCGCCCGGTTGCACGGACTCTGGCACCACGTCGATGCGGCATACGCCGGCACGGCCATGATCTGTCCTGAGTTCCGCCACCATCAGAACGGACTCGACTTCGTTGACTCCTACACGTTCAACCCGCACAAGTGGATGTTCACGAACTTCGACTGCTCGTTGTTCTACGTTGCCGACCGGGCGCCGCTGCTCGAGGCGCTGAGCATCCTGCCGCCGTACCTGTTGAACAAAGCCACGGAATCCGGGCAGGTCATCGACTACCGGGACTGGCATGTTCCCCTCGGACGCCGTTTCCGGGCCTTGAAGCTCTGGTTCGTGCTGCGCTCGTACGGTGTCGCAGGCCTTCGGCACCACGTCCGGGAACATGTTGCACTTGCTGCAGGACTCGCCGAACAGATCGAGCAGCACCCTCAGCTGGAGTTGGTCGCACCAACGCCGTTCGGCCTCGTCTCGTTTCGCCACATCGACGGCGATATCGCGACCGACGCACTTGCTATGGAGATCAACAACTCCGGCTGGGCCTACGTCACCCCGTCGAAGCTCGATGGCCGGAGCTTCATCCGAGTCTCAATCGGCCAGACGAATACGACAGCTGAACACGTAGACCGGTTGTGGGAGATGATTGAGGCAAGTAGCTAGAGCAAAGAGCAAAGAGCAAAGAGCAAAGAGCAAAGAGGTCTGGAGCTTCGTTGTTCTTGTTCTTTGTTCTTTGCTCCTTCTGCCTTCTTCAAGTCTCGTGTCTCGTGTCTCTGTCCTTCCCAATACACTTCGGGGCATGGAACCGCTCATTACCCCTGCTGAATCGGGACGGCTCGACATGGCGGCCGACGACGCACCCGAGGTGCTCATGGAGCGGGCCGGCCTCGGTGTGGCACTCGTAGCCGCCGAGATGGGGATCGGGTACGGGGATCGTGTCACGGTGCTCGCAGGCCGGGGCAACAACGGCGGCGACGGATACGTTGCAGCGAAATACCTGGCTCGCCGCGGCGTGGCCGTGACGATTCGCTCGTTCGGCTATCCGAGGGGCGACACGTCCCCGGCGAGGAAGGCGGCCCTCGCCGCCGTTCGCTCCGGAGCAGCGGTTGCGGCTCTTGACACTACGGACCGATCGGACCTCATCATCGACGCAGTGTTCGGCGTCGGATTTCGCGGGGCACTTCCAGATCAGGTGATCCCATGGACCCGGCTCGACACGCCGGTGCTCTCCGTTGATGTCCCGTCCGGACTCGATGCTGCCAGCGGCACCGTCGAGAATGCGGCCTTCTACGCCGACGTCACGATCACCTTCCAGGCGGCGAAGACGGGGCATGTGCTCGGCGAGGGACCCGAACGAAGCGGGGAGTTGATTGTCTTCGATATCGGCCTCGGCGAACCACGTCCAGAGATGAAGCTGTGCGAGGACGTGGATGCCCCGACCCCGATTCGGACCCGCCACGCTCACAAGTGGTCGGTGGGATCGGTCGCGGTTGTTGGTGGTTCCTCCGGGATCACCGGGGCGGCGATGCTGTCCGCACAGGCTGCGCTCGCCGCAGGTGCCGGTGCGGCAACGGTGATATGTCCCGGGATGCTTCAGCCCATCTACGCGGCGATGGACCCCGGCGTGATGAGCCGGGGCGTAGGTGTCGGGAGTTGTTTCACGACAGCCGACATCGACGGAGTTCTCGAAGCAGCTGCGCGCTATGACGTGTTGGCGATCGGGCCCGGTCTCGGACCCGTCGAAGGCGGCTTCGTCGAATCACTGGCTGCGAGGTGGGATGGGCCGATCGTTGTCGACGCCGATGGACTTAATGCGCTCGGTGACCCGGGAGCACTCGCACGAGACGGCGACACCGTTGTCACGCCACACGCCGGAGAGTTCTCAAAGCTCACTGGGACCGAGCCAAGCCCCGCGGCAGCTCGGGAACTCGCCCGAAACGCTGATGTCATTGTTCTTCTCAAGGGGAATCCAACGTTTGTCGTGGACCGGGACGACACCTGGGTCGTTACGAGCGGCGGTTCGGAACTGGCAACGATCGGCACCGGCGATGTGCTGACTGGGATGACCGCGGCGTTTGTGGCGGGTGGCCTACGGGCTGACGTTGCGGCCCGGTCGGCCGCCTACCACCACGGTGCCGCCGGTCGGCGTTTGGCGGGTGTCGAGACCGTGACGGCGACGGGGCTCGCAGCCGCGCTCGGACGCCATCTCGCGGCGTTGGGCTCGGAAGACGCACGTGTCGGAGACGGAAGGTTGTAGAGCCGCCGTGGAGGTCTCGCGAGGCCGCTCCTTTGTCCTCTGGCTGGCTCACCAGACCGAAACGCTATGCTCGCCGCTGCCACCGGCAATGCTGATGATCGTTGAACGAGACAGATACCGGGAAACGACTCTCCCCTTCGAGAGTGCGGCCGAGTGCGTCGGGAGCAACCGCTCCTCCTTCCCCAAGTGATTATCCAGAAGAAAGGCACAGATACCCATGCGATCGACGCTGCTCCCGTTTGTCCTGTTGATCGTGGTTGCCGCCGGAGCTTGCAGCAGCTCCGGCGCTGACGGAATCCAGGTGGAGGACCCCTGGGGTCGAACCTCACCCCAAGTGACAGCCAATGGTGCCTTCTACATGGTGCTGAATGGAAGTGACACGGCTGACCGGCTCGTTGCCGCCGACGCAGAGATCTGTGGAACGACGGAGCTCCACCAGACGATCATGAACGATGGTGTGATGACGATGCAGGAGGCGGAAGGCGGTATCGAGATCCCGGCAGGGGGGCAGGCGCTTCTCGAGCCGGGCGGCTACCACGTGATGTGTATCAACAAGGCGAGCGAGTTCAAGGTCGGAGACGTCATTCCCGTGACGCTCACGTTCGAGAACGCCGGCGCGCAGACGGTGGATGCGGTCATCCGAGAAAGCTAGGACGAGAGCGAGCTGGCCCGGTCACCAACTCGCGCTCAACCACCAAGTGGGTGGTGTGGGGTCTGGTAATCATGGCCCCGATGATCGTGGTTCTCCGTTGGTTGCACCGTTCGCACGGATCAAGCCGACCACGATGCCGTCGCATACCGCCCGCCACGATGCGTCGATGATGTTCTGGTGGACGCCAATCGTTCCCCACGAACCTTCAACGTCACTATGGCGGCAGAGCACGCGTACCCGAGCCGCCGTTCCATCCGACGAGTCGAGATCCCGCACGCGGTAGTCGGTGAGGTGGATTCGCGCCACCTGTGGGTACGCGTCGGCGAGTGCCGCACGCAGCGCGAGGTCGATTGCGGCCACCGGTCCATCACCTTCGCGGGTGGTCACGATCCGCTCACCTCCGACGTGGACCTTCACGGTGGCTTCCGCCACGACTTCTCCTTCCCGGTGCTCAACGAACACGCGGTACGCCTCGAGCGTGAAGAACGGCTGCGTCCATCCCTGAGCCTCGCGAACGAGAAGCTCGAACGACGCATCTGCCGCCTCGAAGTGGTATCCCTCGTGTTCGAGTTCCTTGATTCGGTCAACAACGAGCTGCGCCTCTTCGGGAGTGAGATCGAGCCCGGTGTCTTGCGCCTTGGCCAGGATTGTGGACCGACCGGCGAGCTCGGAGACGACCGTCCGCGTCGTGTTCCCAACCGAAGAGGGTGGGAGATGCTCATAGGCGTCCGGCCTGCGTGCCAGCGCAGAGGTGTGGAGGCCGGCCTTGTGGGTGAACGCCGAAACGCCGACGTACGGCAGGTGATCATCGAGCGTCAGGTTGATGATCTCGGCGATGTGGTGAGAGACGCGGGTGAGGTGAGAGAGCCGATCCTCGGGAATCGATGTGTACCCCATCTTGATTGAGACGTTCGGGATGACTGAGCAGAGGTCGGCGTTTCCGGTTCTTTCACCGTATCCATTCACACAGCCCTGAATCTGCGTGATGCCGGCCGACGCCGCGGTGAGGCTGTTCGCCACCGCCGTCCCCGAATCGTTGTGGAAGTGGCACCCGAGCGCCGCACCCGGGAGCGCAGCGGAGACCTCCCCAATGACACGTTCCACGTCGTGTGGGAGTGTGCCGCCGTTAGTGTCGCAGAGAACGAGCCGCTCGGCACCGCTGTCGCGGGCGGCTCGGAGCGTGGCCAGCGCGAACTCAGGATTGGTCCGGTAGCCGTCGAAGAAGTGTTCGGCATCGAAGAAGACGCGGCGATCGACCGAGCGAAGGTACTCGACGGAGTCACCGATCATCGCGATGGCCTCTTGCTGCTCCGTGCGGAGGGCGTGTTCCACGTGGTAGTCCCAGGACTTGCCGACGAGGCAAACGACCTCGGTCTCCGCGGCAACGAGCGCGGCGAGCTGTGCGTCGCTCGCCGCCGACGTCCCCGCCCGGCGGGTCGAGCCGAACGCAACGAGCGTTGCAGTTCCGAGGTCGAGTTCGGTGCGGGCGCGCTTGAAGAACTCATCGTCCTTTGGATTCGCTCCGGGCCATCCACCTTCGACGTATGCGACACCCAACTCGTCGAGGAGTCGGCTGATCATCAGCTTGTCGCCGGCCGTCAGTGAGATGCCCTCCTGTTGTGTGCCGTCTCGCAGGGTTGTGTCGTAGATCTCAAGGGTGGTCATGGTGGTGCTCCGAATAGAGAAAACCCCCCGCTGGGCGGAGGGTCGTGGGCGCACACGGATTCGTGTGCGCCTAGGTGATGATGATGGTGGTGGTGGCTGGTCGTGTCATGGAGTGGCGAGTATGGCCGGTTCCCCGCGCCACGTCAACGCTCGATCGCTCGAGCGATGAGTGACGTATACGCCTCGATGCCGGCACCGGTGAGGTGAACACCGTCCTTGCCAAAGTATTCGGGGTGGTCCATGGCCGCGGAGTTCCAGTCGATCAGGAATGCGTTGGGCCAGAGATCGACCCCGGCCTCCAGGCTCTCATTGACGCTGCCTTCCCACCTTCGTGGCACCTTTGCATTCACGAAGTAGACGCGGTCAACCTCTTCGAGGGCGATCATGACGGCGTCGAATTGATAGGGGCTGAATACACCGTTGGTCCCGAGATGCACGACCGCGACTTCGCCGAGCGCCGCTTCGGAGCGTATCCGCTCGACGACATCGGGAACCTGCTTCATCTGGCGGCTCACCTGCGCGTCCACCCGTACATCCTCGATCACAGCAGTGAGGCCGGGTTCTGCTCCGAGCATCACGGAATCCCCGATCATCAGCGGACCCGGCGTGGGGGCTTCCAACTCCGCCTCGGCCTCGGCGACCGCAGGCACCTCACCCTCAACCGGTTCAGCTTCTGTGGTTGATGTCTGGGAGTCTTCGGGCTCGGGCTCAATTGCGACCTCGTCCGAGGCCGTCGGTGTGGGAGCCGTTGTGGACGTCGCCGGCACCGCAAGTTCAGGTTGCGTCGCAGGCGAAGACACGCCGGAATCACTGGCCTCGGGGCTCGCGGACGCTGAATCGGCGGTTGCCGCCTCCGGATCGCCCGTCGAGGATCTGTCGTCTGCCGACACAACCTCAGCCAGCAGCGCGTCGGCCGGCTCTCCGAGGATCTCGATCTGCGAACCGCCCGACTCGTTGGCGAGCGCCACCGACTCCTCAGCCGGCGGGGGAGTTGACGATCCTTGAATCAGTCCGATCGTGAGACCGAGGAGAAAGACACCGGCTACGACGGGCCAGAGAAACGCAGCCTGTGGAGACACTCGTCGCAGCGGGTCGGTGATTTGTGCGAACCAGGCCTTGAACCCGAGCCGTCGGATCGGCTGTTCGATCCAGCGATACGAGAGTTCCGCTATCCCGACGGTCAGGAAGACCTGGACGAAGAGTGTCGGCCATCGACCCCATGGCACATCGACGCCCGGGCGGAGCAAGACGAAGATCGGCCAGTGATACAGGTACAGGCCGTACGAGCGTTTTCCGACCCAGACGAGCGGCCGATTCCCGAGTATGGGGTTGAGGGCGCCTTGCGGGTGTACGGTTACGGCGATGACGATGGCCGTGAGCATCGAGACGACGAAGAAGCCGCCGCGATACAGGAACAGGTCGTATTCGCCTATTCGAAGAAGCAAGACAACGAGTCCGCCGAGCGCACAGAACCCGACCACGTTCATCACCATGGCGCCTGCATTGCTGAGCCGCCGCGCGAACCGCCAGGGTTGCCAAAGGAATGCAAGTCCGACGCCGATGAGCAGGCCGGCGGCCCGTGTGTCGGTGCCGAAGTAGACGCGAGACGGATCCTCGTACGGGACAAAGAGGAGCCACATCAAGGCCGTGGACGCGATGGCGCCGGCGAATGCGGCCACGATGAAGCGACGCGCGGTCTGGCCGAAACCGGTCGACCGTCTCGACAGTATGGCCATGCCACCCACGAAGATCAGGGGGAAGAAAAGATAGAACTGTTCCTCGACGGCGAGCGACCACAGATGGCGGAGGAGCGGTGGGCGGGAGAACGCCTCGAAGTAGGACTCCTGGCGGAAGATCATGACCCAGTTGGTGGAGTAGGTCAGTGCGCCGATCACGTCTTGGTTCAGCCGGAACAGGGCATCTCTGGCGAAGAGGAGGGCGCCGGCAACGGTGAGAATCAGGAGCACGCCGAGGGCCGGGAGGAGCCGCCGTGCCCGTCGCAGCCAGAAGTCCTTCAGGTTCACGCTTCCGGTTCGGAGGAGCTCGAGGATGAGCAGCGACGAGATCAGATAGCCACTGATGACCAGGAAGACCTCGACGCCGAGGAAGCCGCCGGGGATGAATCCGAACTCTGCGTGGTACAGGATGACGGCGATGACGGCGATGGCGCGAAGCCCGTCAATCCCCGGCATGTACGGCAAGCGACCCGGTACGTCGCGGGGAAGGAGATCCTTCATCTGCTCCGTTGTTGTGCTCGTCGTGGCCATGCTCTCTCGTCGCGCGCGTACACACGGCGCTCTTGCGGCGCCGAGATCCTTGCAGCACAAGGCTATCACGGCGAGCGCGTGGTCTCGCGACGCCTTGCTGGAATGATCGGCCGCAGGTATCGTTCCTGTATGGAATTCGCGCGTTCTTGGTGGTTGCGGAGGAGATAGGGTCTCCGCGCGCCACGAAGGCACCGACGCCGGAGCCCGAGGGCCCGGCGTCTTCTCATGAGGAGGATGGTGTGGTGATAGAACAGGTGAAGCAGACTGTGTTCTCGGGAGTTCAG
>Ga0316198_10000732_pt1 | contig 17900 bp, 17 predicted proteins | sample OudBieAanoxic_MG_FD_204935 | JGI IMG/M metagenome (GOLD analysis project Ga0316198, IMG submission 204935) | Coastal sediment microbial communities from Oude Bieten Haven, Netherlands - site A anoxic | ecosystem: Environmental > Aquatic > Marine > Coastal > Sediment | place: Netherlands...
TTGTCGGCGATGGAGTTGGCCGTGGATGTCACCGCGCCGGTGTTCGAGCAGTCGAGCTGTGTGGCGGCCCATCGGCCCGTATCGCGAGCCACCTGTGTGAGAGTCTGCTGGGACCAGAAGATCAGACCGAACTGGATGATGCCGGCGATAACGAACGCCAGGACCGGAATGACGATGGCGAACTCTGCCAGTGCCTGGCCTCGAGCCCGCCGCATAGGGATAGGGGTCGTAGCATCGGCATGCTTGCCGGCCCCGTTCCCTCGTAGGGCACGTACGAGAGAGATCATCGATTGGCTCCGCAACTAGTCTTGGCAAGGGTAGGCGCAGACGAGTGGCTCGGAGGCGGTATCCCTCTGTCACCACCCCCGGCGCGGCCGGGTCGACCGCGGGGACGATGATACGGTCCTGGTACTTTCGACGCCACCGCGAAGGTACTTTCGTGGGGCACGGGTGCACCGGCACGTGCCAGTCGGTCTGCGGCACATGTCGATCGGATCGGCCCCATGGGAGCCGGTTCATTCTCAGGGCCCGGCCTGGCGCCGAGAGCGAAAGCCGCGAAGGCTCATTCGACGAGGCCGGCTCCGTAGAAGAGGAAGGCGTAGTCCTCCGAGTTCAGAGCCAGGATCTGGCTCCCCGGCGATCCGTTGACCACGAACGTGCTGGCGATCACCTGGTCGATGGTCAGCTGCCCGTCGTTACCGTTGACCTTGACGTCCCCGGTCGGCGCATAGATCGTGCCGCGGACCGCCATACCGCCAGATTCGCTGCCGTTGATGGTGATGTCGTCACCACCGATCGGGTAGTCGCGATCCTGGTAGAGGACCATTCCGTTGTAAAGGGCGTCACCGGTGCCCGACGGCGCATCAAGTGGCGCGAGGTAGATGTTGGCGTCGGCTCCGTTGAGCCTGACCGGGCCCACCACCGCGTTCTCGATCTCGGTATTGAACAACAGGATCCCGCCGGGCAGCTCGACGTCGTCGTCGCCGCCATCGATCTGGCTGGGCAGCGGGGCGGTCACGTTGTAGGTCGAGGGTTCGACAGAGTAGGTGAAGGTGCCGTTGCCGGTGATCTCCAGCCCCCCACCGCCAAGCCAGTAGATGCCCGGCTCGAGATAGAACGTCCCGCCCTGGAGCTTGATGCCGCCCGGATACAGGCCGGGGTACAGGACCCACTCCGTGCCCGCGTAGCTCGACGGGAACTGGCAGGTGCCCGGTGACTCCAACGACGCAGGATCGCTAGACCCGGGGCAGTTGCTGGGCACGTCCATGCTCGGACCGGCGAACTGCCACGCGTCGGTCGGCAGGCCGGGCATGGCCGGAGCGGGCAGGCCCTCGAGCGGATCGGGGATGATGGGCGCACCGGTGATCTGCTCGCACTCGAGCTCGCCGCTGCCGCCGCCGTCTTGGATCCCGCCGTGCACGTTGCAGGCGGCGCCTTCGGTCTGGACCACGATCGAGCCGGGCCCCTGGCGTTTGAGCGCCGACCCAGGGCAATCCGAGTTGACCTGGATGCTGCCGTAGGCGGTGATGTTGCCGTTGCCGGTCACCTTCACCGCTTCGCACTGTGTCTCGTGCAGGGCCAGGAACGCCCACGGACCGCCCACGCCATCGAATTGCGCGGCCACCGCCCGGGCGCTGACGGGCCAGCCGGCCACGCCCATGATGCCGCCGAAGAGCGACGGCCTGGTATTGCCGATGCGCACCTCGATGGCGTTGCGGAAGCCGGCCCACTGGCCCTCGGTCGGCGGGATGTTGACGTGGACCAGCTGCGAGGCGACGCCGTCGGTGAAGCCGTTCTTGGCCGCGAGGTTGCGGGCGGCCGTCGCCGCCTGACTCTCGCTGTCAAGGATGTAGCGGGCACCGGCCATGGCCGCGGCGTCCGCAGCGTTCTGCTCGGTCCGACGCTCGACGAGCATGTCGCCCGCGTCGAACGCCAGCGCCGCGGCGAGGAGCACGGTCGTGAGGCTCAGCACGAAGACGGCGAGGGCCTGTCCCCGGTCGCGATCAGTAGTTGATGACAAGGGTCGACTCCGCGTTGATGCTGATCTGAGGCAGGATGCCGACATCGACGACTTCGCCGATCAGCGGCTGGTAGGTGAAGGTGACGAAGACGGTGACGTACTCCCCTCGATCGTTGGTGCCGGTGCTGGGATCACCCGCCTCAGGGGTCGACAGGTCGCCTCGGGGTGTCCAGACCGGATCAGGGAGCTCGAGTGAGCCGAGGCTCACGATGTCGAGCGCTGCCTCGCGCACGCGCGCCCTGACGTTCTCGCCCGTGACATCACAACCCGACGTGCCAGGGGCCGGTGGTCCACTGGGGCAGACCGAATCGGCGCCGTGGACGATGGCATAGCGGGCGCCTTCCCGCGTGGCGTGGTTGAGCAGCTCCTGGAAGAAGATGAACCGGCCGGCCTCGATAATGCCGAGGATGAGCACGAAGAGCATGGGCGCGACGAGGGCGAACTCGACCATCGCCTGGCCTCGGCTGCGGTTGCGCCGGGGCCGTGCGCTGAGCGACGACCTCAGGCGGTGCAGGACTACCATGGCGCAGCCACGAAGTCAGAGTTGGCGAACACGCTCGAGCGCCGGAAGGTCAGGCTTTGCGGCAGCCCAAGGCGGTGCCCCGCGACGTCGAGCGCGATGGGCATGATGAGGTCGAACGTGTAGTCGACGTCGACCTGCACCTCGCACGGACCACTTGGCCGCGCCGGATCCTCGCAGCCGCTCGACGAGTCGGCCGGGATGCCACCCGGCTCGAGCAGCGTGATCGTCACGGCCGGATTGCTGCAGGTCGCTCCCGAGCCCACATAGCCATCGAGGTGGCGGCTGGCCACACAGGACCGGGCTTCCATGGCGGCGAGGGTGCTGGCCCGGTTGGCGTCGTCCCAGTTCGGTGATCCGTACGCGCCGAAGTCGGCGGCCTCCCGAGCGGCGGACTCGACGGTGATCATGGTGGTGTAGAGCCGGGCCATGTCCGCCACAGCGACCAGCAGCAGGAGCGCGACCGGCAGGACGATGGCGAACTCGACGAGGGACTGCCCGGCCCCGCGGCGGCCAGGGGCAGCATCGAGGCCGAGGCCCGTGCCGTGGGCGCGCAGCCTCCCCAGCGGATTGAGATGCTTCATGCGAGTTCCCCAGCGGTGTGACGGTTCGCGACCAGACCTGTCGGCTGTCACTCGGTCACAGGGCTCAGGCGCCGGTCACGGGATCCCACGGGACCCAACCGGATGCTACAAGTCCGGCCCGCACTGCCCAACGGCCAGGGCTACTTGCTGCTGCGCGCAGTCAACACCCTCGGTCGACGTGACTGGGCTGAGGCCCAGGTTGGGGCATTGGCGGTGGGCGCCCTCCGGCCATACCGAGGTGGCTTCGTGGCCGCAGGGGACGACACGTGCGTGTCGCGAACCGGCGGCAAGTCGGTAGTCGACGCCTCCGCAAGCTGCTACGGGCTCATCGGCAGCGTCAGCGTCGGAGCTGGACCTCGCCGGTGGTGTCGAACTTGAAGCTGCCGCCGGGGGCGTCGCAGTACTTCTTCGACGGGTCCGCAGGATCCTGGCAGGAGAGCTCGTCGACGCGGTAGCCCTGCAGCCACTTGGCGTGCTCCGTGCCCGAGCCGGTGAAGACGATGGCCCCGAAGCCGACGATGTTGTAGGCGGCATTATTGCCGGTCCCGTCGAGGCTGTCGTAGATGGGGATCCATACCGGGATCTGCTCGTCGACGTAGTGGCTGAGGTCGCCCCACTCGTTGCCCGTCAGCGCGCCGATCTTGTTCTCGTTCGGCTCGCCGTTGGGCCCGGGCTCGCCGACCGGTCCGCAACAGCCGTGATCGTCCGGTTCAGGCCAGATCTGCGACTGCAGGAAGGGCTGGTTGCTCTGGCAGCCGCCATCGTCCTCCATGCCCAGGCTGTAGGCCCAGTTGCACTTGCCGCCGTCCCCCTGGATGCCGAAGCTCAGCCATCCGAAGTTGCCGGGATCGATCAACTCACCGGGCGTAAGCGCCTGGAAGCAACTGCCCAGCATGCTGGCGTCGCAGTCGGCGAGGTCGTTGTAGATGTCATCCCGGATGCCCACCGGCAACACCGCTCCGCCGGCGCTCTCGCCGGTGGTCATGGCCGTGGCGCGGGCTGCGGCGACCCAGTCGGTCACTCCCACGAGCCCGAGCAGGAACGGCTCCCAGTCCGTGCGCGCCTCCACCACCACGCCGAAGGCATCGTGGGGGATGGACACGGCCGTGGCCACGTCGCCCACATCGGCGCCGGCGTGATCGACGTAGCGAGCGGAGATCAGCTGGCTGTCGTTGGCGCCGAGGGTCTCGGTGATGGCGTTGCGCACGTTGGCGGCAGTGCCCACGCCATACGGCTGACCGGTCATGGACGAGCCGATGATGCGGGCTCCGGCCATGGCCGCGAAGTCGGACGCGTTCTGCGACTTGCGCCGCTGCGCGTAGCCGTAGCCGCCGTCGATGACCACGGCGGAGGCGAGCACGATGGCCGTGAGAGCGAGTGTGAACAGGGCCAGCGCCTGTCCCTTCTCGTGGTCTGGATGGGACGCGATCATCGCGGTCTCCTAGTTGATGATCATCGTGGCCGACCCGCTGAGCGGGACGGATTCGAAGAGCGAGCTGGCGATTGGCGTGAACAGGTCATAGGTGTAGTCGACGCGAACGCTGACCATCTCTCCGGCACCGGAGATGGCGTTGCCGCTGCCGTCGTGGCAGGCGTTGCCACCGTCGCCCTCGGTCCAGCCGTCGCCCGGAATGGGGTCTGCTACGGAGCCGTCGTTGCAGCTGATGTGCACCGCGGCGATGGGCCCGACCGCCACGGTCATGCGCTCGACTGCCGCCTCGATGTGGGACTTGAAGCTGGCCACGTCCGCCGGGCAGACGTGAGCTCCAGGTCGAGCGGACGTGATCCCGCTCTCGTCGGCCACGCAGGCCGGATGGTTGGAACCGATCCAGTTGGCCTCAGCCGCCGCCAAACGTGCTCCCTCGCGGGCTGCCTGCGACAAGGTGGCGTTGGTGTAGACGAACCGGCCCACGTCGACGAGGCCGAAGACGATGAGCATGAAGACGGGCAGCACGATGGCGAACTCGATGAGCGTCTGGCCACGCTCGTCGGCACGCCGGTCCTCGGGCACCACTCTCGATCGGTTCATTGCCTGTCGTCCACCCACGTGCCGGACGAGCAGTCCACGACCGAGCCGGCCGGGATGCCCTGGCTCTTGATCTTCTTGGTCCCGGCGTTGTTCGTGAGCGTGCCGTTGAAGCCGGCGTTGGACCACACGTCGAGTGCATGCATGCCCCCGACATCGTTCCAGTGCGAGTTCCAGTAGTTGGGCACGGTGCACATCGGGACCGGTGTGGGCGTCGGGGTCGGTGTCGGTGTGGGCGTGGGGGTCGGCGTCGGCGTGGGCCCGGGGGGAGCCGAGGTCGTCGGCGTCGGGGTGGGGGTCGGGGCGGGGGTCGGCGTCGGGCTGGGCGTGGGGGTCGGCGTCGGTGTGGGCGTGGGGGTCGGCGTGGCGCTGGCCAGGATGTTGGTCACGGCCGGGTTCAGCACCGGAGCGGTAGCCGAGGCAGCCAGCGTCAGCTGTCCGCCGAACAGTTCACCTACCATCGGGGTCAGGAAGTCGAAGGGCTGGGTCACCGTGACCGACACGTGGTTGCCCGTACCCGTGGCGAAGGCGGAGGCGGTGTCACAGGCCATGGTGGTGTCCGAGTCGGGCACGAAACAGGTCGGCGCCGACACGGTCACGGTGCCCTCGCCTCCCTGGCCCTGGGCGCTGGCTTCGTTGACCGCCGCGCGGGTGACGCCGGCCTCGAAGGCAGCCTGGTCGTAGAACGTATCCGAGGCGTGACTGGCGGCGTAGAAGGTGCCTTCCCGGGCGGCGTTGTTGACGGCCACGTAGCTGAAGAACAGCCGACCGAAGTCGACGGCCAGCAGCATCAGCATCAGCATCACCGGGAGAATCAGAGCGAACTCCACGAGCGCCTGCCCGCCGATGCGCGTCTCCGGCACCGTCAGCCTGGCTCTCTGTTCCTCTGAGCAGGGATCGCTCAGCTGTCTCAACGTCTTCTCCACAGCACTCATGTGCAGCGCACGACACCGCCGTTCGGGCGGTCCAGCGCCTCGAGTCCCAGCCATGCTAGGTACCGGCCGCCGCGAAATCGTCCGCGCTTCTGGTCCACCGGGCCCCGTACCAATGGGGGGACCAGAAGGGCCCAGGGCTCACCGCACAGCCCACCGCACCGACCCCTGAGCACGGCCTTCCCACCCGCGCCCGGTGTGGCCGCGTGGTCCGGTCAGCGCTCCTCGTAGCGGAGCCCGGCGGCGACCCGTTCCGCCGTCTCCCGGACGCGCTTCTGGCGCGTGTGGGGACGCTTGGCCGTGGCGATCCAGAGCAGGTAGGCGCGCCTGGCCGTGGGCGCGAAGGCCTGCCATCGATCGTCCGCGCCCGGCCGTGCTGCCAGGGCTGCAGCGAGGTCGTCCGGCACGACGAGTGATTCGACCGATTCGAGGATGTGCCACGAGCCATCGGCCTTGGCCCGCTCGATGGCGCGCCGTCCGGCGTCGGTCATGCGTCCCTCGGCCTCCAGACGGGCCACGCGCTCCTTGTTGCTGCTGGCCCACAGGCTGCCCTTACGCCGTGGCGACCACCACAGCGCCCCGCGCTCGTCGTCGACGCGCCGGTAGGTGCTGTCGATCCAGCCGAAGCAGAGGGCCTCGCAGACGGCCTCCTCGTAAGGGATGGCAGGCTTGCCCGTCCGAGGTTTGTACGACACGAGCCACACGCCCGAGGGCCGGTCATGATGCTCCGTCAGCCAGGCCCGCCACCGGGCCGCGGTGGTGAAGTACAGCTCCTCGGCCTCGTCCATGACCCTGCCCACGCGAGGGAGTGTAGGCGCGCGTGCGAGCGCGTGACTCAGCCGCGGGGCGCGACCGTACGGTCCTCGTCCCACGCCTCCGGCCCGCAGATGAAGGTCTCGGTGTCAGGACGGGTCCGCCTGGCCCACTCGGCGTAGCTCTCCGCATCGGCCGGCAGACGGCCGTCGAGAAGAGCCAGCTCGATCCACTCGGCCACGTCGGCCAGGTGCTCCCAGGGCTCGTAGCGGATGCCCTCGCTCTCGCACCAGGCCGCGAGCGAGGACTTGGCGAAGATGACATCGGCATGGTGGGCGGCGTAGCGGTCACTGGGGCCGTCACCCACGAAGACGACGGCACGGCCGGCCTCGCGGTGGCGCCGGATGCGTTCGCGCTTGCAGGTGCCACAGACGTGGCAGGCGGGATGGCCGTAGGGGAACGAGACGCCGGCGCCGCCCTCGCCCAGCACGGTCGCGTTGGTGGCCACGGGCAGGTCCGGCACGTCGTGGCGCACCAGCATGCGCTCGACGTGGAAGCCCGTGCCGTCGCTCACCACCTCCATGGCCCCGCCGGCCTCGGTCACCACTTCGATCAGCTGCGCCAGCGTGTCGTCGAGGGGTAGACCGTCGACCTCGCGCAGAAGGACCTCAGCATCTCGGGGCAGCACCTCCATGTCCCACGCGATCAGCTCGCGCGAGCCCTTGCTGCCCTCGATGTAGAGCTCGTCCATGTGCCGCACCAGCTCCTGGTCCTCGACGAGCCGGGCCAGCAGGGTGTCGCCCACGTCGTAGGGGCTGATGGTGCCGTCGAAGTCGAGCAGCACGCTGACCGGGGCGCCGGTCGAGGCGAAGGTCGGGCGCTCCGCTGCCTGGCTCATGTGCGTGCTCCGGACACGACGAAGCCGGGCCCTCCGGCCCGGCTCGCGTGGGTGATGGTGGAACGCCTAGACGCCGGCTTCCTGCTCCAGCTCCAGGGCTTCCTCATCGGCCTCCTCGGTGAGCTTGAGCCAGATGAAGAGACCGGCCAGGATGACCAGCGGAACGATGACGGCGGCGGCGATGAGTACGCCCAGCAATGCCCCGATGAACTTGAGAATGCTGCCCATTGATCGACCTCCTCGAACGGCACGCCCTCCTCGGCCTGGTCGTGCCCGATAGCGCGGTATGTTTCGCTCATGACGATGGCACGGGTGGGCCGCGCGTGCAAGTGCCGTTCAGATAGCCCCTGGTGGCGAGTCGGTGGCTGTGGCTACTCGGCCGGTGCGGCCGGCTGCGGCGGCTGGGGCTGGCCGGCCTGCTCGCCACGTAGGCCGGGGCCCTGTCGCACCATCGATTCGAGGTCGGCGGCGGTGAACTCGGCCAGCTGGTGCTTGCTGCCCTGGCGCGTGTTCATGAGCAGGCGCAGGACGTAGGCGCCTTCCTGCTCGAAGAAGAAGACGTCCTTGGGCTTCTGGTCATCGATATAGCGCCCGATGACGCGCATCGTGCGCTCGTAGGCGCCGGCCACGGTCGAGCCGTCGTTGGCCGAACCGCTCCGCCGGCGGGCCTGGGAGTCCTCGAGGAAGCGGGCGATGTCCTCGTCGAGGAACGTGTAGGTCTCCTTGGTGATGGTCATCTGCGGGTCCGACCACGCTGACGTATCCTGGGCGGTCGTGACGATGCCCTGAACGATGAAGCCGTCGGGTGCCTCGGCCAGCAGGATCTCGTTCAGACCGCGCTGGTCTATGAAGGCGCCGATCGAGCGCAGGACCTCCTCGTAGTCCTGGCGCGGACTCCCTTCGTAGATTCGCATCGAGAGCCTCCGTGGATCTCCCTGTGTCTCTGATCGGCCGAGTCGGGCGCGCAGGCGCACGGCACCCGACAGGCGTGCGCCAGACGATAGACCGATGCGCGCCGCCGTGCAATGAACCGACGGCGCACCAGATGCGGTACGGAAGTCCCGTTCTTGGTGCGGCCAGCAGTAGGGGCTAGCGGGAATCGCGTCGGGAGGCGCTCAGGGCGACGGCGATGCGGCCGGCCGCGAGCGCATCGCGGCGGATGATCTCGAGATTGGCGGCCACGCTCCGGCCACCCGTGATGTGGGCCACGCGGCCGAGCACGAAGGGCGTGCTTGCCGGTCCCCGGATGCCGGCTTCGCGCGCCTCGGCCTCGGCCTGCTCCACGGCGGCAGCGACCTCCTCCTCCGGTAGCGCGATCTCTGCCGGCAGGGGTACGGTCACGAGGATGCCGGTGTCCAGCCCCAGCTCCCGCTGGAGCGCGATCAGCCGGGCCGCCTCCGCGGGGCTGTCCACGCGCAGCGGCGCGCGGTGACCGCTGCTGCGGCTGTAGAAACCGGCCACCTCGTCGCTGCCGAGGGCCACCACCGGCACCCCCCGTGTCTCCAGCGCCTCCAGCGTCCGGCCCACGTCGAGGATCGACTTGGGCCCGGCGCAGACGACGGTCACGGGCGTGCGCGCCAGCTCGCCCAGGTCGGCGCTGATGTCCATCGACGACTCTCCTCCACGGTGCACGCCGCCGATGCCGCCGGTGGCGAAGACCTCGATGCCGGCGCGGTGGGCCGCGATCATGGTGGCCGAGACGGTGGTCCCGCCCCAGCCCGGCCGGGCCAGCACGCCGGCCAGATTCTGGCGTGAGACCTTGGGGATGTCGCGGGCATCGGCCAGCTCGGCCAGCTCGGCGGGCACCAGGCCCAGGCGGATGCGGCCGTCGTGCACGGCGACCGTGGCCGGCACGGCACCAGCCTCGCGCACGGCCGCCTCGGCCATGCGCGCGGCCTCGAGGTTGTCCGGTCGAGGCAGGCCGTGCGTGGTGATGGTCGACTCGAGGGCCACCACGGCCGCACCCTCAGCGAGGGCGCTCGCGACCTCGGGCTGGATATCGAGCAGGTGGTGGCCGGTCACGACGCAAGCCTAGCCCAGCTCGAGCCCGGGGCGGCCCCGACGCAGCGCAGCGCCGGCGGCGCGGTGGCCGGCCATGGCCGCCGTGCGCAGGGCCCGGTCGCGATCGATGGCCTCGCGTCCGCCGGAGCGAAGCAGCGAATGGAGGAAGCCGGCGGCGAACGCGTCCCCGGCGCCGGTGGTGTCGACCTTGCGGCCGACGGGCGTGGCCGCCACGTCGACCTGCCGCGTCGCGCCATCCTCGAGCCACAGGACCCGGCAACCCCAGACCCCATCCTTGACCACCGCCAGCGCGGCGTGGCGCAACAGGCGAGCCCAGGCGCGACGACCGGGCTCACGCAGCAGCGCCGTCGCCTCCGCCCGATTAGCGAAGAGGATGTCCGGGTCCAGCTCGCCGACACTCGCTCGCGAGCGGCGCACCCCGAAGGCTTCCAGGGGGCCGGCCGAGGAAAGGTCGATGCTCACGAGGGCGCCGCGTTCGCGGGCCAGTCCGGCGGCGTGCACCGCGGCCGCACCGATGGGCTGGGCAAAGAGCGAATAGGCCGGCACGTGCAGCACATCCGCATCGTGCAGCCAGGTGGTCTCGATGTCGGCGGGCCGGAGGGCGTCGGCCACGCCGCGATCGGTCACGAAGGAGCGTTCGCCGCGTTCGTCGATGAGGGCCGCCAGGCGCCCGGACGTCCCGGCGTGACGCGCGGCGTGGACGCGCACCCCATCGGCGCGCAACGAGGCCTGGAGACGCTTGGCCCAGGTGTCGTTTCCGAGACTGGTGATGAGCGCGGCGGTGCCGCCCGCGCGCACGAAACCCGCCGCCGTGTTGGCCGCCGAGCCGCCTCGCCGGAAGGCCAGCCGGCCGGGCACGTCGGTACCGCGTTCGATGGGCCGCTCGGGCGTGACCACGACGTCCAGCAGCAGGTCGCCGAGAGCCACAAGATGGGGTTGGCCGGGAGCGCTCACGAGGAGGCAGGATACGCGCTCGCGCACCGCTGGCGTGCGACGGTGCGGCTCGCTAGATTCGACCGATGGAGCTGACCGAGACGATCAGCATCAAGGCTCCCGCGAGCGAGGTCTTCGACGCCTGGGCCCAGCTGGAACGCGCGCACGAGTACGCCGACTCGGTGGTGGAGCGCCGCCGGCTCGATGGCGGGCCGATGGGCGTCGGCGTCTGCTATCAGGCCATCGACCGCTGGCCGGGCGGGGATGTCACGTTCACCGTCCGCATCACCGCCTTCGAGCGCCCGCTGCGCATCGCGGCCACCTGGTCGGACCCCGTCGGCGGCGGCTGGGATGCCATCTTCATCGAGACCGGCGGCAGGACGGAGTTCACCTTCGCCTGGACGCTGCAGCCGACGGGCCTGCGCGGGCTGCTGCTGCCGCTGCTGCAGCCGCTGGTCCGACGCGAGGCCAGGCGCTTCCTGACAGGCTTCCGCGAGTGGATCGAATCGGGCCGCGCCCACAGCGTCTAGCCCGCGGCATGCGCTCCACGACATGGCGGAAGGTCATGCCGTCGGCCCGGTCTGCCGCGGGGGCCCGGCCAGTATCATGGGGCCTCACGCGCAGACCCCCAGCCCAACCCCCGGCGAGCCGTGCTCGCCACCCTGACCCCGAGGAGCAGCCACCTTGAACGGCACCGCCACGCCAGCCGGCCAGAAGCAGGCTATCGACACCATCCGCATCCTCTCGATCGACGCCATCCAGCAGGCCGACAGCGGCCATCCGGGTGCGCCCATGGGTGCGGCCCCGATGACCTACGCGCTCTGGAGCGGCTTCCTCAAGCACGCGCCCAAGCGGCCCGACTGGCTCGACCGCGACCGCTTCGTGCTGAGCGCCGGCCACGCCAGCATGCTGCTCTACTCGATGCTCCACCTCAGCGGCTACGATCTGCCGCTCGAGGAGCTCAAGCGCTTCCGGCAGCTCGACTCGCTGACGCCGGGCCATCCCGAGTTCGGCCTCACCGCGGGCGTCGAGGCCACCACCGGCCCCCTCGGCCAGGGCTTCACCAACGCGGTGGGCATGGCCATCGCCGAGCGGCGCCTGGCGGCCGAGTTCAACCGCCCCGGTCACGAGATCATCGATCACCACACCTACACGCTCTGCTCCGACGGCGACCTGCAGGAGGGCATCGCCAGCGAGGCCGCCAGCCTGGCCGGCCACCTCCGGCTGGGCAAGCTCATCGCCCTCTACGACGACAACGACATCCAGCTCGATGGCCCCACGGCCATGGCCTGGTCGGAGGACGTGCTGGCCCGCTTCGACGCCTACGGCTGGCACACCCAGCGCGTGGCCGATGGCGAGGACGTGGCCGCCATCACCGCTGCCATCGAGGCCGCCCAGGCCGACGAGCGCCCGTCGATCGTCAGCGTCAAGACCATCATCGGCGCCGGCTCGCCCAACAAGGCCGGCACGCACAAGGTCCACGGCGCACCGCTGGGCGCCGAGGAGGTGGCCGCCACCAAGGCCGCGTTGGGCTTCGACCCGGAGGCGTCCTTCGCCATCGCCCCGGAGGTGCTGGCGCACTTCCGCGAGGCCGCCGACAACGGCGAGCGCCTGGTGGCGGAGTGGGAGCATCGACTGGCCGCCTACAGCGAGGCCTTCCCGGCCAAGGGCGCAGAGCTGCGTCGGCGCATCGACGGCACCCTCGCCCAGGACTGGGATGCCGGGCTGCCCTGGTACACCCCCGCCGACGACGCCATCGCCACCCGCAACGCCTCCAAGAACGCCATCGCGGTCCTGCAGGATGGCGTACCCGGATTGCTCGGCGGCTCAGCCGACCTCTCCGGCTCCAACCTCACCGACATGGCCGGCGGCGGCGTCTTCAGCGCCGACGAGAGCGGCCGCAACATCCGCTACGGGGTGCGCGAGCACGCCATGGGCGGCATCGCCAACGGCGTGGCCTACCACGGCGGCCTCATCCCCTTCGTGGCCACCTTCCTGCCCTTCAGCGACTACATGCGCGGCTCGGTGCGCCTGGCTGCGCTCTCCGACCTGCAGGTCATCTACGTCTGGACGCACGACTCCATCGGGGTGGGCGAAGACGGCCCGACGCACCAGGCCGTTGAGCACTACGCCGCTTTGCGCGCCATCCCCAACCTGACCTTCATGCGGCCGGGCGACCCCAACGAGGCCTCCGCCGCCTGGGCCTTCGCGGTCGAGCACGGGCATGGGCCCACGGCCATGGTCTTCACGCGCCAGAAGCTGCCGGTCCTGCCGGGCACGGCCGAGCGGGCGCGCGACGGTGTCCGCGCCGGCGGCTACGTGCTGGCCGAGGCTACGGCCGCCGATGGCAGCGTCACCGCCCCCGAGCTCATCCTGCTGGCGACCGGCTCCGAGCTGCACCTGGCCGTGGGCGCCCGCGAGGCGCTCACGGCGGAGGGTCGCCGGGTGCGCGTCGTGTCGATGCCCAGCTGGGAGCGTTTCGAGGCCCAACCGGCGGCCTACCGTGACGAGGTCCTGCCGCCCGCGGTGACCGCGCGCGTATCCATCGAGGCCGGCGTCTCCTTCGGCTGGGACCGCTGGGTCGACAGCCGGGCCGGCGCCATCATGGCCATCGACCGCTACGGCATGAGCGCCCCCGCGGGCCAGATCTTCGAGCGCTTCGGTCTGACCGTGGACAACGTGGCCGAGGTCGCGCGTGGCGTCCTCGCCGGCGAGGTCCGCGGGATCATCTCGCCTGATGCCGACCACGCCGGCACCACCCTCGACGCTGCGGAGGCACGCTAGATGGACACCACCCTCACGCTCCCGGCCGAGCTGCAGGCCACCGTCGACGAGACCATCGCTCGCGCCGTGGGCGAGCGCTGGGCCAGCCGCATCTGGGCCAGCGACACGAGCCTCTGGACGGACGATCCGGAGGTGGCCGAGAAGATCGCTCACCGCCTGGGCTGGCTGTTCGCGCCGACCTACTTCCAGGACGAGATCGCCGAGCTCACCGCCTTCGGCGAGGCCATCGAGGCGAAGGGCTATACCGACGCCCTCGTCTGCGGCATGGGTGGCTCGTCGCTGGCACCGGAGGTGCTGACCAAGGTCTACCCCGAGTCGGACAAGGGCCTGCGGGTGCACGTCCTCGACTCGACCGACCCGGCGGCCGTGGCGGCCTGTGACGCCCAGCTCGACCCGAGCAGGACCATCCGCGTCATCGCCACCAAGTCGGGCAGCACCACCGAGACGCTGGCCTTCCTGGCCCACTACTGGGAGCTGGAGGAGCATCGCGTCGGGCGCTTCCCCCGCAGCAAGGCCGGCAACGAGTTCGTCTCCATCACCGATCCGGGGGAGCCGCTCAAGGCGGTGCCCCACTCCAACTACTTCCGTGAGACCTTCCTCAACCCAGAGGACGTAGGCGGTCGCTACAGCGCCCTCACCTACGTGGGCCTGGTGCCGGCCGCGCTGCTGCGGCTGGACCTGGACGCGCTGCTGGATGACGGCCGCATCATGGCCGAGGCCACCAAGGCCGACGCCGACGACAACCCGGCGCTCGTGCTGGGAGCAGCCATGGCCGCGCTGGCCCGTGCCGGCCGCGACAAGCTGACCCTGGTCATCGAGCCGGACCTGGCTTCGCTGGGGGGCTGGCTGGAGCAGCTCATCGCCGAGTCCACGGGCAAGCAGGGTGTGGGCATCGTGCCCGTCGACGGCGAGCCCCTCGGCGACCCCGGCGTCTACGGCGACGATCGCGTCTTCGTCCGCCTGGGTCCTGCCAGCGACAGCGAGTGGCACACCGAGGTCGACGCCAGGCTGGCGGCTCTCGGCGCGGCCGGCCATCCCCTCATCGACATCCGCCTCGACGACGCCTCGTGGGTGGCGGCCGAGTTCTTCCGCTGGGAATTCGCCACGGCCGTGGCCGGGATCGGCCTCGGGGTCAACCCCTTCGACGAGCCCAACGTGACCGAGTCCAAGCAGAACACCAAGGCTGTGCTGGGTGTCTTCTCGCGCGAGGGACAGCTGCCGCACATCGACCCCAGCGCCGTCCGCGGCCCTCTGCGTGCGTGGCGGCAAGGCGGCGGCGAAGCTGACTTCGTGGAGCTCCTGGCGGAGCACCTCGCACGCGTGCCCGAGCAGGGCTACTTCCAGATCGGCGCCTACATCGCGCCCACCGAGGAACGCACGGCGCTGCTGCAGGCGCTGCAGGCGAAGCTGCGCGACGGTACGGGCAAAGCCACCACGCTCGGTTACGGCCCGCGCTTCCTGCACAGCACCGGCCAGCTGCACAAGGGTGGCGCGCCCACCGGCTGTTTCATCCAGCTGACCAACGGCCACCCCACGGACCTGCCCATCCCGGGCCGCGACGAGTCCTTCGGGGTGCTCGTGGACGCCCAGGCCATGGGCGACTTCGAGGCCTTCGGAGCGCACGAGCTGCCGGCCATCCGCATCGACCTGGGCGACGACCCCGAGACCGGCCTGAGCGAGCTCCTCGCGGCCGTGGCCGAGGCGATCGCCTGACCCCTGCACCCTTGCGGCCGCCGCCGCTCAACGAGGATCGAACGACATGGACCTGGTACTCGCCGGACTCGGCCGCATGGGCGCCAACATGGCTCGCCGCCTGCATCGCGCCGGCCATCACGTCATCACCTGGAACCGCTCCGAGGAGAAGGTGCGCGACATCATGGCCGAAGGGCTCGGCGGCGCCTTCACCGAGGCCGATGCGGTAGCCAAGCTGCCCACGCCCCGCATCGTGTGGCTGATGCTGCCGGCCGGTGACGCCACCGAGGCGGCCATGGAGGAGTTCGCCTCGCTCCTGGCCGCGGGCGACACCATCATCGACGGCGGCAACGCCAACTTCAAGGACAGCAAGCGCCGCCACGCGCTCATGGCCGAGCGCGGCATCCACTTCGTCGACGCCGGCATCAGCGGCGGGGTGTGGGGCCTGGAGAACGGCTACGGCACGATGGTCGGCGGCGACCGTGCGGCGGTCGAGCCGCTGGAGCCCATCTTCGAGGCCCTCGCGCCGGAGGGCGGCTACATCCACTGCGGCCCGGCTGGCTCGGGCCACTACACCAAGATGGTCCACAACGGCATCGAGTACGGCCTCATGCAGGCCTACGCCGAGGGCTTCGAGATCCTCCACGCCTCGGAGTACCCGCTCGACCTCGAGGCCGTGGCCAAGGCCTGGCAGCACGGCACGGTCATCCGCTCCTGGCTGCTGGAGCTGGCGGCCAACGCCTTCGCCGAGCGCGGCGAGCGGCTCGACGGCGTGAAGGGCTGGGTGGCCGACTCGGGCGAGGGCCGCTGGACGGTGCAGGAGGCCATGGACCTCGACGTGCCTGCGCCGGTCATCACCCAGTCGCTCCTCACCCGCTTCCGCTCACGGCAGGACGAGTCCTACACGGCCCAGGTGCTGGCCGCGCTGCGTGAGCAGTTCGGCGGGCACGCCATCAAGGAGAAGTAGGAGCCACCGACGATGGCCACCAAGGCGACGGCCGGCACCGCCGGCAGCAGGTCGCGCAGGCGCAGCGGAGGGGCGCCGCGCAGCGGCCGGCACGTGATGCATCGAGACGCCGTGGAAGACGCCGCCGAGGCTAACCCCCTGCGCGCCGGCACTCGCCTCGAGCGCGTCCCGGATCCGGCCATCGTGGTCGTCTTCGGCGCTACCGGCGACCTCTCCCACCGGAAGATCTTCCCCGCCTTCTACAACCTGCGCCGAGCCGGCCTGCTGCCGACCGAGACGAGCATCGTGGGCTACTCGCGCCGGCCCTACACCGACGCCGCTTTCGCCGACGAGATGAAGGCGGCCGTGAGCGAGTACTCGCGGGTGGCCGTCGAAGGCGCGCTGTGGAACGACTTCGCCCAGACCATCCACTACCAGCAGGGTGACTTCACCAAGGCCGCCGACTACGCGCGCCTGGCCGAGCGGCTGGACCAGATCGACGCAGCCGCGGGCTGCCGGGGCAACCGCCTCTTCTACCTGGCCACGCCGCCCTCGGCCTACGAGGACATCGTGGCCAACCTCGGCGCCGCCGGCCTGGCCGACCCGGAAGGCTCCTGGAGCCGCATCGTCATCGAGAAGCCCTTCGGCCACGACCTCGACTCGGGCCACGAGCTCAACGACGCGGTCATGCGCTCGTTCGACGAGTCGCAGGTCTATCGCATCGACCACTACCTGGGCAAGGACACCGTCCGCAACCTGCTCGTGTTCCGCTTCGCCAACGGTATCTTCGAGCCGGTCTGGAACCGGCGCTACGTGGACCACGTCCAGATCACCGTGGCCGAGGACCTGGGTGTGGGCACACGCGGCGCTTTCTACGAGGAAGCGGGCGCCTCGCGCGACATCCTCCAGAACCACATGTTGCAGCTGCTCAGCCTGGTGGCCATGGAGCCACCCATCAACTTCGACGCGGACGCGCTGCGCGACGAGAAGGTGCGCGTGCTGCGCGCTATCGATACCGCCTGGACGCCTTCGCGCATCCACGCCGACGTCGTGCGCGGGCAGTACACCGCCGGCTGGGTGGCCGACCGCAAGGTCGTGGGCTACCTCGAGGAGGAAGAGGTCTCGCCCGACTCGAGCGTCGAGACCTACGTGGCCCTGCGGCTCGAGATCGAGAACTGGCGCTGGGCCGGCGTGCCCTTCTACCTGCGCACGGGCAAGCATCTGCCGCGACGCGCGACCGAGATCGCCATCCAGTTCAACCAGCCGCCGCTGACGCTCTTCAAGGACAGCGCCAGTGACCCCGAGCCCAACATGCTGGCCATGCGCATCCAGCCCGACGAGGGCATCCTCCTGCGCTTCGCGGCCAAGGTGCCCGACCTGGGGCTCGACGTGCGCTCGGTGAACATGGACTTCACGTACGGCTCCACCTTCCTTTCCGATGCGCCCGAGGCCTACGAGACGCTGCTGCTCGACGCCATGCTCGGCGACGCCTCGCTCTTCACCCGCGCCGACGAGGTGGAGGCCGCCTGGTCGCTGGTCACGCCCCTCAACCAGGCCTGGTCGGAGTGGGGCGCCGAGGGCGGCCCCAGCAAGGGCCGTTCGAACTCCGGGGCGCGGCGCTTCGGGAAGCTCGACGGCAGCGTCCAGCCCTACGAGGCCGGGAGCTGGGGTCCCGAGGCCGCGGACCGGCTGCTGCAACGGGATGGTCGACGATGGCGACGCCTGTAGCCCCCATCCAGTTCGACGAGGCCGGCACGTGGCGCTGGCACATGCGAACCGACTCCATCCGC
>Ga0316198_10000733_pt1 | contig 17896 bp, 13 predicted proteins | sample OudBieAanoxic_MG_FD_204935 | JGI IMG/M metagenome (GOLD analysis project Ga0316198, IMG submission 204935) | Coastal sediment microbial communities from Oude Bieten Haven, Netherlands - site A anoxic | ecosystem: Environmental > Aquatic > Marine > Coastal > Sediment | place: Netherlands...
TTGGCATTTAGCCGCACAGAGAGGCGTCAAAGGATCCGAAAAGCAAAGCGCTACCGGTAATCATGTCTCTTTTTGACAACATACTGAATGTGTTGATTTGGTAAGGATTCACCTGGCTTAGTCCAAGCTAAATCATAGCGCATGCAATTTTTCTGTCGTTTGCTACGGGAGGGGCACTGCTGTGGCAGTATTAACTGGCAGGACATGGCAGAAGTGCGTCACTGGAGTTTCTGAGCCACTTGTTTCATGTTGAAAATGGAGGGGCGCTGCGGTGGCGGTATTGCTTTCCAGAACTCGCTCAAGCACGTCCTGTGGCGCTCGATACTCGACTCCTGTCTCGTACGGTTCTGGAAAGCAATCCCCCCACCACACCTTCAGCCTTACCGTAGTTCATTTATCAGAAACCATTGGCCCATGATTTCGCACGTAGCAGAGGGTGTGGGGTACCTTACTTCAGGACCTTGAGCGACAGGACGTCGCGACAGAGGCCCCAGGGACGGGTTTACGCCGTGTCCTGAAGTAAGGTACCCCATGGCCTCTGATACCCTGACGAAGCACCAGTGAGTTTCTAATTAGACGGGATCCAAACATAAAAGGGCATATCTGACAAAATCGCGCCGCACTTCACAGGGATTGCACGAAACACCGCCTGCCGTCACAATTTGACTATGGATATTTTCAGAGTTTTTCAGGTTGAAGCAGCCCACCGGTTACCAAATGTGCCCGAGGGTCATAAATGTGCACGTCTGCATGGTCATTCATTTCGTATCGAGGTGCATGTCTCGGGCCCGGTCGGTGAGCAGGAAGGATGGGTCATGGATTTCGCTGAGTTACGGCGTATTTTCCAGCCGGTATTCGATCAGCTCGATCACCACTATCTAAACGAGATCGAGGGGTTGGAAAACCCGACCAGTGAGAACCTGGCACGTTGGATATGGCGGAAACTCAAGCCCGGGCTTTCGGGGTTGAGTAAAATAATCGTTCAGGAAACCTGCAACGCCGGTTGCATCTACACCGGCGATTAAACCTTTAAGCCACTACTGAAAGTCTTTTCAGCAGCCAGCACACTTTTGTTTGTTATCGCAGAAAGGCTTCTTGCTGGACATCCCGCAACGGCACAACGCCCCACTCATCGTGATGCATTCCTGGCCTTTTTTGTTATAAATGCGCAGGTAGCCCCGGAACTTCAACGGACCGTCTTTTACACAAGTTACAGTAACCGTTTGAGGCCGGGTAACCGGCATCCAGTCTGATAGTTGACCAATCGCTCCGCCATCGAAAAATTCAACTTCCAGGTGCTGATCATCGCAAACGGGTTTGTTCTTCGACGCCCCGCAACGACAAAGACTGAGGCTGTTTGAGTGTGTCACACCGCCGTCTTCGTTGATCAGCGTGATGTTGCCGGTCATTCTCAAAGGACCGCCGGAAGTCACCAGCAATTCATTGGCAACATCCAAGCGTTTGGGAACACGCTTACCGCCGCGTTGCTGCAGAAACCAACGATCCAGCGCCTTCTCATCTGTAGATTCAGGCTTTTTTGCTATAGGTTCTGGTACACTGGGGGAGTCCAGATTGGGGTTTGATTGGGGTTCGTAATCATACTGGTCGGGTTCAGACCAGCTGAGATTTTCGGCGTATGCCTTGCTTGCATCATCCATGATATAAGTCTCCAGGAAATCCATTTTCCTTTTACACTCGGAATATCAGAATACGCTTTCTGTCAAAAAATACAAGGTCTTAATGAAAAATTTAATAAATATTCTACTGTTAATAGTGTCGTTTAACCTACTTGCCGCGCCGTTGCCTGCCCCCGATAGGCAGCGTGGTGAGGGGCCGTTTGAGCGCCTCGTACTTCGTGGTGTGATGGTAGTGAACGGTGAAGGTGCCCCCCCGGTCGGGCCCATGGATGTGCTGATTGAGGGTAACCGGATCACCGAAATTCGGAGCCTTGGTATATTCAAACCGGTAAAGGATGAAGACCGTATTTCGATTTTACCGGGCGACCGTGTCCTGGAACTGGAGGGTCACTATCTGCTGCCGGGCTTCATTGATTTGCATGCACACTTTGGTGGCGACGCACAGGGTGTGCCTGCCGAATACGTGGCCAAGTTGTGGCTCGCCCACGGTATTACTACGATTCGTGAGCCAGGTAGCTTCAACGGGCTTGATTGGGTATTGACCCACCAGGCGCGAAGTGAGCGAAACGAAATAGCCGCCCCAAGGATATTTCCATACGTGGGATTTGGCCAGGGTGAAAAAGGGCCATTCCTGACAGAGGAAGCCGCCCGTAGCTGGGTGAAGAAAATTGCGAAGCAGGGAGCAAGCGGTATCAAGTTTTTCGGTGCACCGGCCAACATCATGCAGGCTGCACTTGATGAGGCGGGCAAACAGGGCCTGGGTTCAGCCATGCATCACGCCCAACTGGATGTCGTTAACTGGAACGTACTTGATTCGGCCCGCGCCGGCTTGACCACTATGGAGCACTGGTACGGGTTACCAGAGGCCATGTTCGAGGGCCAGGTGATCCAGGATTATCCGCTGGACTACAACTACTCGAACGAGCAACACCGCTTTGGTGAAGCCGGGCGACTTTGGGCGCAGGCAGCACAACCGGGTTCCGAGAGATGGAACCAGGTGCGGGATGAACTGATCTCCCTGGATTTCACCATCAACCCGACTTTAACCATCTATGAAGCCAGCCGTGACCTGATGCGAGAAATGAATGCTGACTGGCAAAAGGAATACACACCACCGGCTTTATGGCAGTTTTTTCAGCCATCCCTGGAGTCGCATGGCTCCTACTGGTTCGACTGGACCACGGCCGATGAGGTCGCCTGGAAGAATAATTTCAGAATCTGGATGCAGTTTCTGAACGATTACAAGAACCATGGTGGCCGGGTTACGCTTGGTTCCGACTCGGGGTATATATGGAAACTTTATGGCTTCGGCTACATAAGGGAGATGGAGTTGTTACAGGAGGGTGGTTTTCACCCGCTGGAGGTTCTGCGCTCGGCGACCTACCTGGGCGCGCAGGTATTGAACATGGATGACCAGATCGGTTCGGTGCGTGTCGGCAAACTCGCCGACCTCGTGATAACAAGTGAGAATCCCATTGCCAACTTCAAGGTACTTTACGGCACCGGCCACTTCAAACTGGGTGATGACAACAAGCCCACACGGGTGGGTGGTGTGAAATATACGATCAAGGACGGTATTGTATTTGATGCCAGGGAGTTGTTGGCCGATGTACGTAAGATCGTGAGTGAGGCCAAAACAGAGGGTAATTCCGACCAGGAATAGTAGTTAAGCTTATGGCAAAAACTGAGAAAGTAGCCTTTGATTTACAAAGCTGAGCCACGGATGATGCCTCAATCGTGATTGCGTTGAGTGTGTTATGTTTGTGAGTAGGTGCTATAGGAGTTCAACCATTAAAACCCTGAATATCGTACTTTTCGTCTTGCTAACCACGCTCTCATTGCAGGCATGGGCAATAGACTGTCCTTCCAACAATATAGTTTTGTCCACCCAGGCAGAGGTCGATGCGTTCCAGGCTACTTATGGTGGTGATGGAATATGCGATACGGTGAATGGCAGTCTGAGGGTGTCGGGTAACGATATTACCAACATCGATGCCCTGACCAACCTTGTGAGCGCTCAGGAGATATTCATCGAAGAGAATGAAGTGCTGACCAATCTCGATGGCCTGGCCAACCTCGTCGCCTTGTCGGAATTGATTACCAGCAACAATGAAGCTTCAACCAATCTCGATAGCCTGGCCAGCCTCAACGGTTTTCCGGGATTGAACATCGGTAGCAATGAAGCTCCCACTCATATCGATGGCCTGGAAACCAGCCCCATCCCAGGTTCGATTCTGAGTATCAGTAATAATGATGCATTAACCAACATTGATGGCTTGGCCAACCTCGTGCGCGTTGTGACATTATATATTATTAACAATGACCTGCTGACCAACATCAATAGTCTGACCAACCTCACCAGCATGGGAACTTTAATCGTCAGCGATAATGACTCGCTGACTAACATCGACGGCCTGGCCAACCTCACTAACTCAGTTGATTTAATCATCAGTAACAATGGCGCCCTGACCAACATCGATGGCCTGGGTAACCTCACTGATGTTTGGCAATTGGGCATATCCGGAGATGCGCTAACCAACATCGACGGCCTGGCCAACCTCACCTCTGGGGGGCAAACAGTGTCTATCAGTTCAAACGCTGCTCTGACCAATGTCGACGGATTAGCCAGCCTTACCGATGTTGGGGGCAACCTGTATATCGATTCAAACCCCGCGCTGACCAATCTCGATGGCCTGACGAATCTCACCAGCGTCGGAGTTATGTATCTACAATCCAACATGTCGCTGGGTCAATGTGCTGGTCTGTCAAGACTGGTAGATCAGTGGGATGATGCAGAACCCGGGCCTGGACCGGAAGTCAGCGGGATTCCGGACGTCTTCGAAGTCGTTATTAATAATAACTCCGATGGTTGTAATTCAGTCGAGGAAATCCTGGCAACCGTCGACTCTTCCAATATTAATCCCGGTCTCAATGACGCATGGTTTAACCCCGAGACAAATGGACAGGGGTTTTTCATCACGGTCTTTCCTGACCTCAATGCCATATCACTGGCATGGTTCACTTACGACACGGAGCTTCCAGCAGATGATGCACAAGCCAACCTGGGTGACCCCGGTCACCGTTGGATGACAGCAGCGGGTCCGATTTCAGGGAACCAGGCGATAATGCGGATTGAGATGACATCAGGTGGTATTTTTGATACCGCTACACAAATTGACCGTACCGATCCACCGGGTTCGGATGGCACGATAGTATTGACTTTCGATAGTTGCAATACCGGAACAGTGGAGTACGATATTCCGTCAATCAACAGGTCTGGAACAGTACCCATAGAGCGAGTTGCTGATGACAACATTACTCTTTGTGAGGCGCTCATCACACAGTAGAAACGGTTCAATTGCAGACTCTTCGGTGTGAGGGCCAGCCAGATTACATTTTCAACAGGGCGGATATGCTTTCCAGATTACTAAAACCCAAAACCTGCCTCGACCAAGAAACGACACTCTGGCTGTTTGATACGTTTGCCTGGGCATTGAGAAATTTGGATGCGAGGGTGTTTTATGATGAGACTATTCTGGTAACACCATCTAACCAACATTTTCCAGGTACCGAAAACAGTGCACATGGCATGGCCAACCTGATTTTCAGCCAGGTTAAAGAACATGCCGGGCTCAAGCATTGGCCAACAAAACTAACAAATATGGCCGGAGACAGGCCCGCTGCATCTCCCAAAATTGAGATTAAGGGAGCACTGCGAGGCTTAAAAGGAGTCATGCCTTCGGGTGCGGTCTCTCACCACCTACCTGTTGTCTACAATCCAGATCAGTTGCGGGCCCCACAGGTTCTTATTGCTGATTTTGCCCATGTGCTGGCTCATTACCTGGGTAGCATGTCGCAGGAACCACCACCCGGCGGGGCAGAGAACTGGCCCCATATTACCGAGGTTGTTGCCGTTTTCATGGGGTTTGGTTTAATGATGGCAAATAGCGCAAGTACGGTAAACATTCGCTCGTGTGGCAGTTGCTCGGGCCCGGCAGTAGAACGCAGCAATGCTCTTTCCCAGTATGATATTACTTATGCCCTGGCAATTTTTAGTGGCCTGAAGGAAATTCCTCCAAAGGAAGTCCTGGCAAATTTGAAAAAATCATTACGTCCTTTCTATAAAAAAGCAGCAAAAGAAGTAATGAACAAAAAAGATGAGCTCAATCGAATCAGGGAGACCTCACTCCCTGCATTGAAACATGCTCAAGGTACGTCGTGAACCGCAAATAGCCAGAAGCAATCAATCCTTCGTGATGCAGACAAATATCATCGTAATTGCGGAAGCCATTGAGTACATAAATGCGCCTTCCATCGAACCTGCTCCCACTTCTGTCTGCCACATTTGAAAAAACGCTGCACCAAACGTCATGAAAAAGCCAAACCAGACGAGCAATGCGAGTGCCGCTGCGATAACACCATTCGTTTTGGCTGAATGAAACCGCTCTGCTGTGTCGTTACGTACTGCGAACATATCCCACGCACCTTTGGTGCCGAAATATCCAATAGCAAATTCGCCAAGGATAACAAGCCACAGGGCGCACCAAAGAAGTACCGGGTTGGTCACCGCAAAAAACATACTGTTTGGATAAACTTCATGACCCTGGTTGGAAAGCACGTATCCAATTGCGGCATGAGCTTGTTCAAGATTGACCAGGTTCTGAAGTGCATAGAACAAGGCATGCAGCCCAATGAATAGAACGAGCAGTATTTTTAGAATTCTAAGCATCAATTTCTCCCAAGCTGTAACGGTCCAAACGGGTCGTTAGCCATTCCTTAGGGTAAGTGTAGTCGAAAAGTTCGTTTACAGCCGTTTGCTGCCTAAAACAACATCGTGGGTGGGGTTTTCACACACCCTCGGCCAAAGGCGGACGAATGAATAGCCGATAAGTAGCACTTTTTTTTGCTGACAGCATTCCTTGATTTTTTCACTTTTCTCAATCGGTGTGTTTTAATATTCGTTGCCCTGCTACAAAAGTTGCTCAGCTCAGGTAACAGTAGCAATACTATGACAGGCAGAAAACAAGTTTTCAGTACCAGCGAAACCGCTTTTGCAGTGGATCGTAACGGTCAGATTGTGGTCTGGAATCAGGCGGCAGAGCAAACCCTCGGTTATGCCAGGTCAGAGGCACTTGGACAGAAGTGCTGGGAGTTATTGAATGGACGGGATGTGTTTGGTAACCGGTCATGCTGCGAAGGCTGTCCAATCCGCACCACGGCCTTCAGCAATGAGCCAGTTAATCGCTTCCAAGTTGATTTCAAAACAGCTAGCGATGAGCGCCAAAGATTTACCCTCAGCACCTTGATGTTGTTCAATACTCCTGGTAAAGAATTATTTGTTCATTTATGTAACCCTGAGGCAAACGTGACTGATAGCGCCGTCGCCGAACAGATCGCACACCCCACTCTCGCTAAAAATCAAACCAGAGCCCTCACACCAAGGGAGACAGAAGTACTGACTCTGATGCACAGGGGCATGACTATTCCAGATATTGCAGATGCATTGCATATCAGTTCCGCAACAGTTCGCAATCATGTCCAGCATGTTCTGTTAAAACTTAATGTCCACAGTCGCTTTGAGGCGGTAGCGCTGGGTCGAAAACTCGGTCTGATATAGCCTGATTTTCCTATTACCTGATTAATTTGCATCATAAAAATGATGAATTTTGCGGATTGTTTCCGATCCAACTCCGTGGCAGTGTTTTAAAACTTGTAAGAATAATATCGCAGGGATGCATTGGGCATTGAACGGGGGCCCAACTGCTTATCCCTGTTCTCACGATTCGGCCCAAAGAACCTGGCACTCTTTTAGTGTCACAAAAATCTATGGGTAACATTAAGTGAGGAGACTTCCCATGAAGCTACTTTTAGTACATTCACGCATATACAAATTATTTGTTTACCCCTTGATGGTTTTCGGACTTTTCATGATTGCGGATACCGCAAGATCCGAGATCATGTACTCTCAACGAACCGTTCTGCATGATGACATCGTTCATTACACCTTCGATGTGGATCTCGGACCGGAAGAGTTCGACACAATCCGACTTCACCGCGTGGTGAGAGAACGGAGACCGGGAAAACCGATTGCAACTATCGACGGAATCTTCATGCTCCCGGGCTCACCGAATTATTTTGAGGCGGTTTTTGTGCCACCCTCAATGACCGACTCTATACCCCAAGATCATTCGATTGCCGTGACCCTGGCGAAAAACAATGTTGATGTTTGGGGCATGGATTACGCTTGGGCCCTTGTGCCGCGCGAAACCAGTGATTTCGGATTCATGCAGGGCTGGGGCCTTGAGAGGGATATCGACTATGCAGAACAGGCTCTCGCGCTGATTCGCTCAATCAGAGTGGCAACCGGACAGGGTAAACCCAGGTTGCACTTGCTTGGGTTCAGCTACGGTGTGCCTATCGCCTATGCTATCGCCGGAAACGAGACGCAGCAACCTCCGGGGCGGCGGCTCGTCAAAGGAATCATCTCCGTCGACTATGATCTGAAGGTCGGCGACGATACTCAGCGCCTGGTTTCTTGTGACAGCGCAATGAAAGGTCAGGACTGGGTAGATGCAGGCATTTTCCAAAACGACTCCGGTACTTTATTGATGTTGGTTGGAGAACTGGCCAAGTATTGGCCAGATGATACATCGCCGTTTATCCCGGTCTTCACCAACTGGGAAACCGCACTCTTTCTAGGAGCGTTTGACGACCCACTGTGGCACTTCGTTGGGGGCGAGTTCAACGAATATGGTATCCCGACCGGCCTGAGTTTTACCGAACCGGAACTGCTGGTGGATCTGTTCATGTCCGTTCCTCCCTTCGTACCCAGGCAAGCAATAATCGACCTCAATACGGCACGATGCGATGAGGTCGACGTTCCGTTCGATGATCAACTCGGAGAAATTTCTGTTCCCATACTCGCCGTAGGTGCAGCGGGAGGGGCATCGCCACAGCCCTATACTCACTCGCTTACCGCGAGCCAGGATGTCAGGCAATTCACGATTCAGTTCTTACCTGACGAGCTACATTCCCTGGACTTCGGGCATGCCGATCTACTCACAGCTAACGATGCGGAGGAGCTCGTCTGGCAGCCGATATTGGACTGGATCCTCGACCATCAGTCGAGCCGCACTTATCCCTAGTTTCAATCGAAATTAGGGCAGCGAGACCTTGCACGATTTTGTATCATGCGAGGTTTTCGCTTGCCTTGGATTCAGTGACGGCGCCAGGCAATGTATTTCGGATAGACAATTTGGGGGTCAGAGTAAAAACCTACTCTGACCCCAGGTCTTGCCAGGACGGGCTGCTGTTACTTCATGCTGCTTCGGCGACCAGCTTGGCCGCACGTTCAGCTCAGGCTAATGACAGGATCACGGATCGAAGTTACCTTTGCCCTTCACGCCATTGATGTCTTCGGTGTTCATGGCATAGCGAAGGACAGAGAAGGCAACAGCGCCTGAGTTGATACCCAAGGCCTCGAGGCTGATGTTGTCGAAGGTATCGCATGCTAAGTGGTAGCAGGGATTGTATTGGTCTCCGGCCGTACCGCCCCAAATGGCTGCCTCCTCGTCAGTTTTAATGACTTCGGCTCCGGTAAAAAGGCCACCTGATGGGATGCCAGCAGCGATGAAGGCACCGTAATCCGAACGACCGCTGAAATCAGTACCCTTGAACGGTAGGCCACGCACCTCGTAGTACGACTCGAACAGAGCCTCAATCTGGGCGGAGCCTTCCGGCCCCGGTCCGGCTCCAACACCATCAGAGTCATCGCCATCGTAAATAAAGAAGACGTAGTTCGGTGAACCGATCTCGTCAAAGTTCAGGTACAAGGCGATCTCGTCCAGCTCTTCCTGCCCGAGTCCACTGACATAGGCGGTCGAGCCGAGCAAGCCGGATTCTTCAGCGCCCCACCAGGCGAATCGCACCGTATTGACAGGTTTGACCTTGGCCATCTGCACGGCGGTTTCAAGAAGTGCCGCGCTACCCGACCCGTTGTCCTGAATCCCGGGGCCGGCCTGGACCGAGTCTAGATGCGCTCCCGCCATCACCACGTTGTCGGTATTCTTGCCACCGAGATCGGCGAGCACATTGTACTGGATCACCTGCTCGGGTGGATCCACGTTGATGAAGGCTGTAGATCCTGGCTCAGACAATGCGACGCCACTTGGGAAACTCGCGCCTACCAGTGGCGCGGTCAAAGCTGTTGGACTTCCATCCGGAAACGTCGAGGCATTGCCGACGATCAGGCCCATGCGATTGGGGGTATTTCCCTGGTTGAAGATAATGGTGGCCACAGCGCCTGCTGCTTCAGCGTTCGCAGCCTTTTCCCCGAAAAAGCATGCTCCCCGTTGGACCAAGGCGATGTTGCCCGCTGGAAAACCGGTAAAGTCGGCCGCCTCACAGCCACTGGTGGACGTACTGGGGTCGGCTGGCCAGGAAGCGTTTCCTAATGCCAGGTCCACAGGAGTCACTGAAGCAGTTACTATTCCGATACCACTGCCCGTGAAAACGCCGGTTTCGTGGATTGCCCCAGTGGGTGTGAGCTGCTCCAGGGTTGCTGGCGGCATATAAGTATAGTCAAAGGGATTGAGCTCGACGTCGTAGCCAGCCGCGGCCAGCGTATATGCCACATACAAGACGCTTTCCTCGTATCCCAGCGTCCCGGCGGCGCGTGTCCCGCCATTCGCGTCAGCGATCGCCTGGAATGCAGCCTGATGCGCACGAACGCCATCCAGCGTCACACATTCCAACAGTTTTTTAACTGAGTTGTTGGCACGCTCGTCGCAATCCTCAATGTCAGCCACCGCAACCGAAATGCTCAGCGGAGCAACAAAGAAAAACACAATAGTAAAGATGAGTCCTGATATAGTTTGCCTTTTCACGTTCATTTACTCTCCGTCCTACTCTCCGGTTTATGACCAATGACCCATTCGTTGGCCTGTTCCTCTCAGTATAGTTCAAGCCCCAGAAAACGTTTTGAGCCGCCCAGGTTTTTGAAACACCGGCAGCCGCCGCTGACCCAGGCCAAAAAGCCCTGGTAATTGGGTTGTTAGCGACGAAAAGTCACTTCAAAATCGACTGGTGTTGCATCGGTTTAATGGACAGGTTGTGACTGTCCGCCGCCCAGTCTTTCGATGGCAGCTATAAGCAGCTCCTCAGATCACAACCAGTCAGGGCAATTCAAGAACTGTTCTTGGCGTTTGTGACATTAGCAACTATGCTTAACTTCAACAGCGGACACAAAGAAGCCAGCTCTTGTCTTTTATTAACGAATTGAAACGTCGCAGCGTATTCAAGGTAACGATCGCATACGGTCTGGTTGCGTGGCTAATTGCGCAACTGGCTGAATTCGCCATCAGCACCTTTGGTGCGCCCGACTGGGTATTACGTACTTTTGTGGTATTGCTTGTGCTCGGATTACCGGTTGCTATCATCCTCGCCTGGGCTTTCGACATGACGCCTTCAGGTATTAAAAAGACCTCCGCTACCGAGACAGCCACAAGCGAACCGAAGGGCACAAATTTCGTGGTGATCATACTGCTCGGGGTAGTGCTCGCCGCCGCCGTGGTGTTGCAATTTTGGGGGCCGGAGGTTTCAGCACCACATTCGACTCCATCCAGCGCGAACCAGTCCAACCCAACCAAGTCAAACGCGGTCAGGCCCTCGGTTGAAATGCCTTCTTTGCACGCGGACATCGCTTTTCCCGAAGACACACCGCTCGCATTTATTGGCGCCGCGGCGCTGGGTAATGGACGCAGGGCTTTCTCGATTTCACCGGACGGCGAACACCTGGTTTTTGCCGGGGTAAGAGACGGCGAGTATGCCCTGTATTTACGTGATCTGGATTCCCACACGGTGCGTAAACTCGGCGGCACCGGGAACGGCTACGACCCGTTTTTCTCACCCAACGGACAATGGGTCGCTTTTTTCGCGGGTAACCAGCTAAAACGCGTAGCAAGGGCGGGCGGTGATGCCATTGCGGTGACCGAAGCGACTAACTCGGCGGGCGGCACCTGGATTGGAAATGACCGCATCCTCGCCTTCACCGACGAGGGTGGCAGTATGTTGCAATTCTCTTTTGGCGGTGAGCGGCAGGAAACGGTTGCACTTGAGGGTGGACAGGCGCCCCATGCCCTGCCTGACGGCAAGCATGTGCTGTGGGATTCCGACCAGATCGTTGTGTTTGATATGGCCAGTAAGCAACTGCAAAACCTGCCAATACGCGGCAGTGACCCGCGTTACCTGGGCGGCTTTCTTTTTTACACCCAGGGCGATACCCTGGTGGCGGCGCGCTTTGATGCGGATTCGATGACACTGCAAAGTGCACCGGTACCCGTGTTGACAGGGCTTCGCACCGAAATTTACGGTTTTGCCCAATGGGCTCTCGCTAATAATGGAGGCCTGTTCTACGCCCCGGGCATTTCCGCATCTGAAAACCCGCTGATCTGGGTTGATAGCAAGCAACAGCAAGACCTTCAACTGCCACAGCGCCAAAAGGGTTCATTCGAGATCTCACCCGATGGCAAACAGCTTTTGGTGGCCGAAAACCAGTCAGGTTCCACCGACCTCTGGTTATATGATCTGGACGGGGGCGCATCGCGCAAAGTTTCCAGCGAACCGGACGTTACCGGAAGTCCACTGAACTGGATGCCCAACGGCAAAGAAATTGTTTACCACCTCGTAACCGAGATCGGCAGGGTAGCGTATATTCTGTCGCTGGATTCCGGCAATCCCGGAAGACCCCTGCTCAATGATGGTAAAGAGGCCCTCGTCGTCTGGTCAATTTCCGCAAATGGCCGGTTTCTGGCGGTCAGGAGAAATCCCTTAACGACCGGAATAAACGGAAAAGAAGTCCAAACGGATCAGTTCGCTTTAATCGATCTGATCGAGAACAGGGAAATCGAAATCCCAATTGTGGGTACCGGCAACTGGGGTATGGCGGTTTCTCCCGACGGCAGTGCGGTGGTGTATACCTCGCCGGTCAGTGGTGAGTATCAGAACTACCTGCAACCGGTTCCACCGACGGGTGTACGCTACCAGGTATCCAGGGTTGGTGGTGCAGAGGAGCCTCGCTGGAGCAGGGATGGTACAAAAATCTATTATCGTAGCGGCCAGCGCATCATGGTGGTGGATGTTCAGCTTGAGCCTGAAATTGTACTTGGTGAACCCCGTGTGTTTTACCAGGGCAGTTTCGTCAATGTCGGCGGACGCTCTTATGACATCAACCCCGATGGAACGCGCGCGCTGGTGATCAAGGGCCCCGTCGACACCGCGCGCTCCATACGGCTTATCACCAACTGGCTTGACAAGGTGGAACGTATCGTCAGTGCCAGTGAAAGCCCCTAAAGGATCTGGGGACAGTTTACTTTATTGGTTTCCTGCATTGATTGACATTTATTAAATACTTAATGCTATTCTCAAACCGGTACCAGGGAGTGCATTGAATTTGGGCAATTTCGGGTAAATGACACCCCAATTCGCTTGGGTAAACTCGATGGGTCGGCTGTTGCCGTAGGTGCTTTTATAGACCACCCGCCCGGTAATGGCCGACTACAGCCATTGGTGAAGTTAAAATTTGCAACACCAGCAGAACGATTTAACCAATGTGTTGTGTCGACCGGTTGAGGTCGCAATCGAGAAGCAGACATCGATAAACGATGGATTTCTGCCTGACAAAGGGAAGCAAGCGGCCAGTTGCGGTCCTTGCTCAAGTACTCCAACACGACGGCCCAGGACCAACTCAACAGCCGGTCCCAGGCTTCATTTGTTATGGATGCCAGGACATAAAGGTGTCTACACTCTCAATACTCTCAGGTCGCAGGTTTTCGATACCCTCGTAGGGCTTGCCCTTGCCCAGCTCGTTGTGGGGATACTGCATTATGCTCATCCCATGGCGCTTGGCCATGTCCTGAAAACTCGCGCCCGACCACAGCGAATGCCCTATCATGGGGTGTTGTTCCCGTGGGTCACGAAGGATGTTGTAAACACCCGCTGCTGCTGCTGGCATACCCGGTGCGGGAAGGTGCATCTTCCACTCCTGCTTTACGATGGCACGCAGTAACTCGTTCTGGTAGACATAGACGTAGTCCCTGCGACCATGGTGCTCACCATTGAGCAATAGGGATGTCTGGTCAACCCCATCGATCACTCGGTCACGGGGGATATGCTCGTCTGCCTGTGCCACTCGGGCAAAGGTGGTGAACAAGTCTGAAACATGGACGATGTCCGCTGCCTTGCTACCGGCTGCGATGGCTCCAGGCCAACGGGCATACGCGTCTACCCGGATGCCACCTTCGGTGAAATCAGTCTTGCCGCCGCGGTAGATCAACTGGCTCAAACCTGAGGTGCCCTCATAGTGATACATCAGGCCATTGTCAGCCATGAATACCACCAGGGTATTGTTCGCAATACCGAGTTCATCCACCTCGTCCAACAACTCTCCGAACCAGTCGTCAAGCACCTCCAACTTGTCCGCCATGAAGCCGCCGTTTTGCGAACGCGCCTGCTCAGGGTAGACGAAGTTCAGCGGATACAGGGGCCAGTACTGCAGGAAAAAAGGTTCATCTTTGCCAGCCAGTTCATTTAGTTGTTGCAGGATTTGGCGCTGGTACCGCTCGTTCATTTCTTCGTAGTGAGCCTGGGTCCACTCCTCACCGGCTTGCAGGCCAACTTCGCGGCCCTTGCCGCCCTTGCGGGCTTCCACGCCTGTGACCAGGCCGTTAGGCTTGAATCTCTTGTCCAGCGCAAATTCGTTGGACTGGGTTGAACTATGATATCCGAGCAAGTTGTTGGCTTCCGCTGCCTCTCGCGTCATCAGTGAAAGTTGCACCTGCTGGTGCAACGGAAAGGCTGCGTAGTCAAAACCCTGGTTGTGAGGATAGGCCTCTTCAATATCGCCCTGGTGCCATTTACCAACATGGGAGGTGTTGTAACCTGCCTCGGATAACACCTCGGCAATCGTTACCTCGTTGGCTCCCAGGCCCTCGCCGACAAGTGCGACTTTCACTTCCTTAATGCCGGTACGTACAGGGTGGCGACCGGTCAGAAAAGCGGCCCTTGTGGGTGTGCAGGAGGGTTCCGTGTACATCCGGTTCAATGAAATGCCCTGACTGGCAAACTTGTTGATGCGGGGGGTTTGGATGCCCATTACATCATTCATGGCCGGCTTGCCCATCTGGCCGAAACTCACATCATCGATCAGGACGTAAAGGATGTTTGGGCGTTTGCCCCCGTTCTCTTTGCGAAGCACTTCCAACTGTGCATCGATCTTCATGTCCTCTACAGCCCATTGCTCACTGAATTGGGCCTTGAGGAAATTGAATTCTCCATCATGCACAATATCCTTGGCCAAAACCGTGCTGATCCCTGTTGAAACGAGGGCCGCAAGCGCAGCAAGTTTGATTAGTCTCTCCATTTGTCCTTCCTTCATCATTGTCCCACTCAACCCGGGTATGGGCTGACAACTTGGTAACCGGCTACAGTGGGCGTACTGCCCTGTCCATTTAATTGCCAGTAAGCTAAGGTAAAGCAGAATGACGGCTGAAAACATCAAAAATCGCCCATCGATGAATCTTCCTCAACTTATTCTCAATGCTGAGTTTCATGATATGGGTCTGTACGGCGAGGCAGTCGGGTGGGACCTGGACTTCCGCCAGATAGAAGCAGGCCCTCTGCGGGCCAAGGCAACGTGTGTTGCCGGTGATAGCTGTGTTGCGATAGAAGTCAATTTCGACCGCATATTTCACCAGGTTGGGTGTCCGCCAGAGGAGATGCTGACTTTCGGGATTCCTTCGCCGCAGGTTGGCGAGTTCAAGTGGTGCCGAAAACAAGTGCGCGGTGGCACACTGCTAAACTTCAATCTGGAAAGTGGATTTGAAGGAATATCTCCTGCAGGATTCAATGGCCATACACTTTCATTTGAAATACCGTTACTGATGAGACTGGCCGAGCAATTGAATATACGCCTTCCTTTGCAGGACCTGGTTCGACAGACCAGCACCTGGGACTCAGCGGTATTCTGGGATATGGCTTCCAGGCTCAAGTATATTTTTGGCGAAATGCGGAGAAACGGTCTGGATGTGATGAAAGAGAATGCCGAGTTTCTGAACGAAGAAATTGCCATGACCTTGCTTGAAGGCATTGGCCAAGACTCCCGTCCCGGGAGTAACAGATCCACGGAATATCCTCATGTTGTTTTGAAGAAATCTCTGGAAATACTCGCGGACGAAAATCAATTACCCATCACTGTATCCCATTTGTGCTCCATGGTAGGCACCAGCCAGTCTACCCTTAAAAGAGCATTTCTTGCGGAGTTCGGGATCCCACCCAAAATTTATATTCGGAGCCGATGTCTGTCTTCCGTGCGTGACGAATTGGCAAAGTCTGCACCGGGTGCGCGTATCTCCGGGATAGCCAATCGCTGGGGATTCTGGCACATGGGCCAGTTTGCCAAGGACTATCACAAAATGTTTGGTGAATTACCTTCCGAAACATCGAAGCGAACCCACTGACCTGTATCTTTTCACAACCTGGGACATTGGTATTCTTATCTCAGCCTCGGCCGCGAGCAGTCATTTGGGGTGTCGAGATTCAGGCAGTTTCTATGACTGCTTTGCGTCGAGTAGCGGACTTATTCCAACATAACCCTATGATCATTTCAGGCACATCACCACCCATCACAATTGACCTCGACAACAGCAAGCCAGGCATGACCCTGCAATACCAGGATATTGGGTGGTCGCAAAATCGTCTGGCGTGATTATCAGGTGGACGGTGATAAGACGTGGGTGTTGCGGTTGGCGATGGAAAGTCAGGAGAAAAGAGAGCGGTCCGGGAAATTAGTCCAGACCGCTTTTGTCACGAAGACCCAAAGGTCACGCTACTTTCAGATACCCGGTTTTAATCCCGAAGGGTGACCGGCGCGAAGTTGGCGTGGACAAGTTTCCACGCTTCGCCGATCTTCACGTATACGCGGGTCGATTTGGCGAGCGAAGGCATCGTCTTTCCATCATTACCCTTGTACACACCCTGGTAGTTATATGTAAGTATCGCGGTGTCGCCGTTGTAGACCTGGACCTTGGCGTTCGCCATTTCGGCAGCCAGACTTGTGCTACCGTCGTCACTCATGGCCTCATAAAGACGATCTGACATTGCCTTTCCGTCAATACGAGTAGGAAAGTCCTGATTAAACTCAGTATAGTCGTCGGCAATTGCCTCATCCGACGCCTTCCCGGGATTGGCGATTTCATCAGCCCATTGTCCTTTCGCCATTTTCATAACGGCATCGGCGATCTCCTTGTCGGTTTGCGCCATCACACTGCCTGAAAACATCCCCATGGCAATAATCATCGTAAAAGTGGTTAATAAATATTTCATACTTTGAGTTCCTAAGTTATTTAAAGTAAACCGCGTCAGGAACTCAGATTGCTCATCGGAGAATAGATACCCGTAACGGTTGAAGGATTTCCATATCGGTTGCTTGCGACATGGTTGTCTGAGGTTTAATGAGATCAACTAATTAAAATGCGTCTCATTACCCATGAGTATAGGCGTTGGCGACAAGAATAGGTGAAATAAATAGATTCGCACTTTGAAGACACAGATACTTCCATGATCACAGCAGGCACACCCACCAATTCACATTGACCTCAGTAGTAATAACCCAGGCATGACCCTGCAACGTGAGTACCGTGAAGGTGGGAGGATTGTCTGGCGTGATGTTGAGAAAGGTGGACAGGTTGTGAAGTCACCTGTTGATATTGATGCGCGGTTTATCGGCCCAGGTCTTTAAAGCCGTCATTTTTTGAGTTGAGAAACTTTTTTTGTGCCTAAATGCACAGGAAAGTAGCAGCCTCGGTTCTCGCTCAATGAGCCACAGCGATAAGATCCGCCCCCATGACTGCTTTGCGCTCAATAGCGGACGTACTCATCGAGAGCATGAAAAGGACGGCTTTCGGCCGAGGCTGTGTGAAAACTATATTGGCAATGTCATATCTGGGATTTCACACCAACAATGGGGCGCCTGGTTGATCTTTTAGTCACTAATCCCCCACATTAAGAGCTATACATGGCGCAGTTTTGCGGCCATTCCCCACTTGGATTGTGTGAATTTGAGTTTTCACACAGCCTCGGCCAGAAGCAGTCGCACGCATGCTGCCCCCCAATTTACTTGTCTGGTCCGTTCTCAGCTCTCTTGTACATTTCGAGAGTGTCGACTGAATCCCGCAGTAATAAGCCATCGACGTACTCGGCGAACC
>Ga0316198_10000735_pt1 | contig 17886 bp, 14 predicted proteins | sample OudBieAanoxic_MG_FD_204935 | JGI IMG/M metagenome (GOLD analysis project Ga0316198, IMG submission 204935) | Coastal sediment microbial communities from Oude Bieten Haven, Netherlands - site A anoxic | ecosystem: Environmental > Aquatic > Marine > Coastal > Sediment | place: Netherlands...
GGGCGTAATATATATTTAACCATTGACAAGGGATTACAACAGAAGGCCGAATCCCTCATGACCGGTAAATCTGGTGCTGTGGTCGCAATGGACCCGAATAACGGTCAGATATTGGCGTTGGTCAGCAGTCCCGCCTTTGATCAAAACGCTTTTGCCGCTGGTTTGACCCAAAAGTACTGGCGCTCCTTGATTTCAAATCCGCTTCATCCCATGACTCACAAGGCGATCCAGGGAGAATATCCTCCGGGTTCCACCTATAAAATTGTGACAGCCATGGCCGGTCTGGAAGAAGGGGTGATCGATGCGAATACGGTGTTCTTTTGTCCGGGGCAATATCGGCTCGGCAATCGGGTATTCAGGTGCTGGAAAAGGAGTGGACACGGGAAGGTATCTGTTGAAAAAGCCTTGACGGAATCCTGCGATGTGTATTTTTATCAGGTCGGTCAGAGACTTGGAGTCGATCGACTGGCCTGGTACGCTAAGGCATGCGGGCTTGGCGTAAGAACCGGTATCCGTTTGGGACATGAAGGCGACGGCTTGGTTCCCACGGCGGAATGGAAAAAGCGAAAAACGGGCGTGAGCTGGCAAGGTGGGGAGACTTTGTCCATCGCAATTGGCCAGGGTTTTAATCTGGCTACGCCACTGCAAATGGCTGTATTGACCTCAGCGGTGGCCAACGGAGGATATCTTTACCGGCCCTTGATATTAAAGGAGGCCCTAACAGCAGAAGGCGAATTGGTAAGCCGGGTTGAAAAACAATTAGTAGGTAAGTTGCCCGTCAGCAATCGGAATCTCGATCTCATCCAGCGAGGGCTCTGGCAGGTCGTAAACGGGAAAAGAGGAACTGCACGTATCGCTAAATTAAAAGATATTGAAATCAGTGGAAAAACGGGAACAGCCCAGGTTTTCAGTCGTAAAACTAATGAAAGCATGAAGGAAGAGCATATGGCCTATCATCTGAAATCGCATGCCTGGTTTGTTGCCTATGCGCCTGCTGGAAATCCCCAAATCGCTGTATCGGTCCTAGTAGAGCATGGTGAACATGGGTCCAGCGGTGCTTCCCCAATTGCCAGAGAAGTAATAGCCACGTATCTCGAAGGGGGGACTCAGACCCTCGAATTGAAAACGGATAAATTTTTAGACGGATAAAACAATGTTTGATCGACGCTTGGTGGCGTATTTCGACTGGGGTCTGTTGGGACTAACCATAGTGCTTGCAACGATCGGTGTCTTTACCATCTATAGCGCCGTGAATGCCGGTGGCCCGACCTATCAGCAGAATCTATACCTGAAACAATTGATCTGGTTCGGAATTGGGGCCGTTTTGATGATCGTGTGTTTTATCTTTAGTTATAAACGGTTTGATCAATATGCAGTGATTATTTATTTGATTTGCTTGGGGTTATTGGTCAGTGTTCTGGTGTTTGGCAAATTCGTAGGCGGTGCCCGGCGCTGGCTAATGATCGGTCCCATGTCGCTGCAACCTTCGGAGATAATGAAAGTCGCATTGATCATTATGTTGGCCCATTATTTTTCACGGCATCTTAAGAAGGATGGGCTCACGTTGCGAGACCTGATTCAACCCATGTTGATCGTTTTGATGCCATGCATCCTGATTCTTAAGCAACCTGATTTAGGAACAGCCATGATCCTGGTTCTGATCGCCGGATCAATGATACTTTTTTGCGGAATTGGTCGACGCACCCTTCTTTTGCTTGTTACGGCCGGGGCGGTCTCGATTCCGTTGGTCTGGTCACTGTTAAAAAACTACCAGAAACAGCGAATTTTGACATTCTTGAATCCGGAACGGGACCCATTGGGAACCGGCTATCATATTATCCAATCGAAGATCGCGATTGGATCCGGCAGTGTTTCGGGAAAGGGATACCTGGAAGGTACCCAAAATTCACTTTCGTTTTTACCTGAGCAGCATACGGATTTTATCTTTTCAGTCCTGGCCGAGGAATGGGGATTTATGGGTGCAAGTCTGGTGGTTATTCTGTTTCTGCTAGTTTTGCTTTGGGGATTGAATATCGCCCATAAGTGCCGTGATCCCTTTGGGATTCTATTGGTAGTGGGAATTGGCGCAATCATTTTTTGGGAAATGTTTATCAATATTGGGATGGTCATGGGCCTGATGCCCGTGGTTGGTGTTCCGTTACCACTCATCAGTTACGGTGGGTCATCGACGCTTACCATCATGATTGCAATCGGTCTGCTCCTCAATGTGAGTATGCGGCGATTTATGTTTGAATAATATTTACCGGAGAATTATTTGCGCAACATGTTGTTTCAAAGCCATTCGGCCTTAAATGTTCGCAGAACGATAGCAAAAAAGAAAAAAAGGACTACCGGGAAATTCGTAACCCCCTGATATTTATGGTAGGCGGTGCAGGATTTGAACCTGCGACTTCTACCGTGTGAAGGTAGCACTCTCCCACTGAGTTAACCGCCCGTTTCAGGATGCTCGTTGTTTTTATAGTCTGCTGGCATGTCAGCGTCAAGGCCTTTTTCGTCCTGGGAGTCCTGGGAGTCCTGGGAGTGAACGGAAAGACTCGGTTGATTATTTTCGTTTTCAAGGGGTTCATTTTTTGGTTTGGGCTCCGGCTGAGAATCTCCGGTGTCCATATCGCTCGACGCCAGGATTTCATCAGCTTGAGCATTTTCGGTTTCCCGAGGTTCGATCGAATCGTCCACATCAGATCCTAAAGCTTCAATCTCCTGGGGCGTAGGTAGTTCCTTTAAATCTTTTAAACCGAAGACTTCCAGAAAAAGTTTGGTGGTAGCGTAAATGAGTGGTCTACCCGGGATTTCTTTACGACCAAGAATCCGGATGAGTTTGCGTTCCATCAACAGGCGTAGAACACCACCGCTGTCCACGCCGCGAATATGTTCGATATCCGACCTCAATACCGGTTGCTTATAAGCGATAATGGCCAGAGTCTCGAGGGCCGCCCTGCTTAACCGGGCCGGTTTGGGCTGTACCAGGCGGCGGATCCACTCGGTGTAGGCAGGTCGGGTTCGCAGTTGATAGCCGCCGGCCACTTCACTTAAATAAAAGCTGGTTTTCCGGGCATCGTATTCAGACGCCAAATCGGACATGGCCTGACGGATCTGACGGCTATCCGTTTGGGGAATAATTTTTTTAAGCCGTTCGATATTCAGTGGCTCATCGGCTACGAAAAGTAGACTTTCTATAATATTTTGTATATCATCCATCACAAATAAAACAGCCTCATAATACCGCTCTGGGTATGTTGGGCGATCCGTAGCAAGTTTAACTTCACCATTTCGAGGATAGCTAAAAACGTGACGACAACGTCGCTTTTGCGAATCGGCCTACTGAAAAGTTCTTCAAAGGTCACGTCTCCTCGGTTTTCCAGTTCTTCGATTATCTGGGCGATGCGATCCTTGATGGATATGCGGCTGGCGGTAAAATCGACTTGTTGCTCCACATCCAGGCCGTTTAAAATTTTCCGAAACGCATCAATGAGTTCAAATAATCCAACTTGAATATACGAATCATCAGGTTCGTCGGCGGGCAACTCTTTTTCGGAGATCGGCCGGATGAACGTGTCCTGTCCAAGCAGATCCCGTTGCAATAGTTGTTCGGCCGCTTTTTTCATTTGCAGGTATTCATTAAGGGGTCGAATGATTTCCATTCGCGGATCATCATCTCCTTCATCGTCATGGATCGGCAGCAGCATTTTTGATTTGATCTGAGTCAACGTGGCTGCCATGAGTATGAAGTTCCCCGCCACGTCCACGTTCATCGTCTTGATCCATTCAAGATATTCCAGGTATTGATCTGTAATCAAGGCAATGGGAATATCGTAGATATTCACCTCATTTTTTTTTATGAGGTGAACCAGGAGGTCCATGGGGCCTTCGAAGATATCTTCGAGCCTGACCTGGTAAGGATCCGGGGTCATCTATCCGCCAATCGTCTGAACACCGATTTTTTTACGGATTTCGGCCAAAAACGGGACACTATGGGTGCGTGCCTTTTCGGCCCCTTCTTTTAAGACATTCTCAATATATTGCGGATTTTCTATTAGTGATCGGTATTTTCGGCGGGGTTCGGCCAGATGATCGTTAAGATATTCAAAAAGGATCTGTTTCATCTCGCCCCAGGCAATGCCGGAGGCATAACGTTTCTTAATTGCAAAGATCTCTTCTTCCGTGGCGAAGGCCTGATAGATTTCAAAAAGTGTGCAGGTCTTCGGATCCTTTGGTTCTTCCGGTCCCTGAGAGTTAGTTTTAATTTTCATTATCAATTTACGGAGTTTTTTCCCCGGTACAAAAAGGGGAATCGTATTGTCGTAGCTTTTACTCATTTTTAATCCATCCAGGCCTTTTAGCACCGCTGTTTTCGTATCGGTTACAGCCTCCGGCAACACGAACGTATCACCGAAAACATGGTTGAATCGGCCAGCTATATCCCTTGTCATTTCAAGGTGTTGAACCTGGTCTTTCCCGACCGGCACTTCCTTGGCCTTAAACATCAATATATCGGCCGCCATGAGGACTGGGTAGCAAAATAACCCCATGGAGATCCCTTTATCCGGATCTCCGACCCGTTTTGTTTCGTTCTCCGCTACTATAGCTTTGTATGCATGCGCCCGATTCATCAACCCCTTGGCCGTCATACACATTAATATCCAGGTGAGCTCCATAATCTCGGGGATATCGGTCTGGCGGTAAAAAATTGATTTATCGGTATCCAGGCCCAGAGCCAGCCATGCAGCGGCTATCTCTATCGTCGATTGTCGGAACCGCTTGGGATTCTGATTTTTTACTAAGGCATGGTAATCGGCCAAAAAATAGAACGATCGGATATTTTCCTGTCGACTGGCTTCTACTGCTGGACGGATGGCACCCACATAGTTGCCTAAATGAGGTGTTCCCGTGGTGGTTATACCGGTTAAGATCACTTTCTTTTGCATCGGTGCTTTCTCATTTCGAGTTGAACGTGTTGGTGATTAAGTTTTGCACGTCTATATCAAAGTCGCACTAGATCGCAAGGAAAATATGAAAATTTCGGATAACGGCCTCTCCTTATTCATGACAAGGACTGTTTGATCAATTGTCGGGCATATTCAATTTCTCCCTCGCGGGTCTTGATTTTTCCATCCAGCTTGGCCCCCCGAACGGAATCAAAAATATGCCGATAGGTGGGGCCCGGTTCGAGATCCATATCTTTCAAATCGTTGCCGCTTAAACTAATCTGGATATGTCGCAAGTATGTCAGATAATAGGATATCCGTTGCTTTATTTTATTAATTGGAGTAACGGCCATCATGTACAGAATCAACTCGATTTTAAATAAGGACAGACGGCCGGACAGTTGACTATTTTCCACCGGTATATTTTGCTCCAACCACCTGAGACAACGGTCGGCATCGACACGTTCTTTGCTGAACAGGCGCTGGTAATGCGGCATGAGTTCTAGTCGCTTAAAAACTTCCTTCATGTTCTTAGGGTTATTAATGTGGCGGAATAGGGCCAGAAAATAAACGACCCATTTTTCGTGAGCGTCACCTAGGAATAGAAGATCGTACCAGACCAGCACCTTTTTAATCGATGTGTAAAGGTCGGCTAGTTGGTCATTGAAACTGATAGAAGGATGGATCGCCTTAAGCAGGTTGAAATCATTTAGACGGCTAAAAGCAGAAGGCGGATTTTCTTCTTCCAGGATGAGCTTAAGCTCGGTCAACACCCGCTTGCCACTCAACCGTTTAAAAAAATTCATTCGAACCGCATTCTCAATCAATCTCGCCGTGAGTTTGCCAATGGTAAACTGGAACCGTTGCTCAAATCGGATTGCACGGAACACCCGGGTCGGGTCTTCCACGAAGCTTAAATTATGCAGTACACGGACAACCTTCTCCTTGATGTCTTTCTGGGCGGAGAAAAAATCGATAAGCGTGCCAAACCATTTGTTGTTCAGACGGACAGCCAGGGTATTGATGCTGAAATCGCGTCGATACAGGTCAAGTTTAATGGAACTCATTTCCACGATGGGTAATGCGGCTGGGTAGGTATAGTATTCCATGCGGGCCGAAGCCACATCGATTTTGTACCCATCCGGGAAAATAACCACGGCGGTACCGAATTTGGCGTGGGTATGGACCCTGCCATCAACGATCTTGGCATACTTTTTAGCAAACTTGATGCCATCCCCTTCAACAACGATATCGATATCTTCATTGTTGCGACTGAGAAACATGTCACGTATGAACCCGCCGACCACGTAGGCCCCATAATCAAGCTCATCCGCTGTTTGACCGATGTCTTTCAGTATGCTGAGCAAACGGTTTGAAAGCCTCTCGCGCATCAAATTGACAATATTGCGACTGCGAACATTCAATTGATGATCGGTATGGTCGAGGGCACCGGGTTGCTGGTTTTCCGGACGGTCGACAAGGGTATTGAGCAGGTCGGTACGAGAAATGACCCCGAGAATTTTATTGTTTTTTACTACCGGCATGAGGCGTTGTTTATTGGCAATGATCTTTTCCTGGATTTCAAAAAAAGAGGATTCGGGTTGAACAACAGCCATATCCGTATTCATATATTCCCTCACGGGAACATCGCCGAGTCGATGGTACATTGCTTTTTCAATGATCTGTCTGGTTATATACCCTTTTAGCCGGGGCTCTGATTTTAACGTATCGACAACCACCAGGGCATTGATACTGTAACGATTGAGCAAATCGGAGGCACTGGCGCAGGTCGCCTCGGTATTCACTGTGATAGCGGGGGAGGACATCAGATCTTCCGCTCGGCGGCTTGATTCAACGGTATCAAACAGGATCTGGATCAGCTCTTGTTCGGTCTGTGCCAAGGTCTTCTCCCGGACTGTCGCAGAAGCGGCCGATGCATGTCCACCACCACCCAGGCATGTTAAAACCGCACCGGCATCAAGATTGGAAATCCGGCTGCGGCCCACCACATAAATTTTATTTTCCATGAGAGCCAAGGCGAAAATGGCGTCCAGATTTTCCATGTTGATCATTTTATGAACAAGAAAAGCGAAATCAGGTAGGTAACGGTCCATTTTAACAGTGGTCAGTACGATCTCAATCCCCTTGATATTGTACGGCACCGCCCCCTGAATCATGTCATTTAAGATACCTACTTGCTCCGGTGTGATTTCCCGGGCGATCAGGTCGGCGACAATGTTTAGATTGGCCCCCCGGCCCAACAGATACGCCGCTGCTTCAAAATCCCTTTTGGTGGTAGACGAAAATGTAAAGGATCCGGTATCTTCATAGATCCCCAGACACATGATCGTAGCTTCGTCTTGCGTAATCTCGATCCCTTGGGTCTGTATGATTTCCGCTAATATAGTAACCGTGGCCCCAGTGGGATGGATTATTTCAGAATGTCCCTTGATGTCTCCGGCCATGACCGGGTGGTGGTCGTAGATGTGAATTTGAAGATCCGGCCTGTCTAAAATTTGAGCAAACTTTCCAATTCTTCCCGGTTGGCGCGTATCGACTAAAATCAGACGATCAATTTTGGTAAAATCAATATGGTTGATATCGGCGATGTTCAGCAGGTAGACCATCGTTTTGATGAAAAAATTGCGCAGGTTCTTATCCTGGGAGCCAGGAAAAACGACCCGAGCCTCGGGATACAATTTCTGAGCAGCCAGCATGGATGCCATGGCGTCGAAATCCGCATTCACATGGGTGGTTATAATGGAGAGGGTGTCTTTCATTTATCAGGGCGGTTAAGTCATTTTGGTTGAATGTCTGGTTGTCATAAATCTATCGTTACATATTGAAAATCGATTATCAAGCATTGTAGAATATCAATTTATATGGTTAAATGGTTCTTGGGCGGCTTGACAGCACTTTAGGGTTATATAATAGTCAAAAATCTTGATAAATTGAGTCCTATCATGTAAAGAGACACTTTTTAGCAACCATTTAGGCCTTTTACCGAAAATCCGAGAGATGACGATAGTTGTTTTTTTTCGAAATATGGTGATAATAGAATTACAAAAATCGTCATTCACATTACTTGGTTATACCCGGTTAAATCGTTGATTCATTCACCGATTTTAAATGATGGCCACGTATGGATTAGAAATATTGGTATGTATAATACATATATTCAATGCAGTTAAGTTAAATTCGTTTCATTTGGTATGTATTTTGCAGTCAAGAAGTAAGACAATGATTGAATCAACGCACCACAGGTTGAATCAATCCAAACACATGATTAGGTGACCATTTTAAAAATTGAGTAAATCAATCGGCAGATTGGATTGGTCTTACCAAAACTGCAATATATATGGGTGTTGATTAAATACTAGCGGATATGCAGTAGCTAAAGGAGGCATTCATGCCCGTTTATCAATGGGTAGGGAAGAGTGGTACCGGGAAAGAGCAAAGAGGGGAGATGGAGGCGACCGATGCGAGTATCGTTCGATCCAGATTGCTTCGGATGCGGATTACCCCCGAGCGGGTGAAAAAAAAGCCCAAGGATCTTTTTGAAAATGTCACCTTTCTTCAGCCCGGAGTCAGCTCAAAAGATGTTATTGTCTTTGCACGCCAGTTCTCTACCATGATTGATGCCGGCTTACCTTTGATTCAATGTCTGGAAATTTTGCAAGCACAACAGGAGAACAAAACGTTTAAAAAAATGATCCGGGATATTCGTGAATCGGTGGAAGGTGGAGCAACACTGTCCGAATCGTTTAAGAAGTATCCCAAACATTTCAATGATCTATTTGTGCATATGGTTGCTGCAGGGGAAGCCGGCGGGATACTTGATACGATCCTTAGGCGGTTGGCAGCCTACATGGAAAAGATGGCTCGATTGAAAGCTAAAGTCAAAGGGGCGATGACCTACCCAATTGTGACGTTAATTATTGCTGTTGTCATATTGTCGATTATTTTACTCTTCGTTATTCCAACATTTCAGGAATTATTTGCTAATCTTGGTGGAACATTACCCTTGCCGACAATGGTAACGATTCACCTGAGTAATTTTTTAAGAAGCAAATTTTTCCTCATTGCAGGTGCCATCATTCTTTTTGTTATTGCATTTATCTGGTTTTATCGAACCGATAAAGGGCGGTTGATGGTTGATAGCTTCATATTGAGATTTCCAGTGCTTGGCGTTTTGGCTCGTAAAGCGGCTATTTCAAAATTTACGCGTACCATGGGAACGATGCTGTCGAGCGGTGTCTCCATCCTGGATGCTCTTGATATCGTCGCCAAAACCGCGGGAAACAAGAAAATTGAGAACGCTGTGTACGGTATTCGTACAGCCATTGTCGGTGGCCAGCCCATGGCGGACCCCATGGCGGAAAGTGGCGTTTTTCCTCCCATGGTATCTCAAATGACGGCTGTCGGTGAATCCACCGGTGCGTTGGATGCCATGATGGGTAAGATTGCCGATTTTTATGATGAGGAGGTCGATCAGGCTGTGGAAAATCTGACCGCCCTCATCGAACCCGTGATGATTGTTTTCCTCGGCGTTGTCATTGGTGGAATTGTCGTTTCCATGTATCTGCCCATTTTTAAAATGGCCGCCCTTTTTTAATGATTTGACCCGGAGATTCGACTTTCAGCATAGTGTCCTGTCTTGCAATAATTGACGTATCTTATACACCATGACATTGGTGAACCTTGGCAACAATTCAGTATTGGATGAAGAATATAAAATAAAACTGAAACGACTTATGTTGTTTCGGATTTTTTTTGCCTTATTGCTGCTGGGATTTGCCTTTATTGTCCATTTAAAAAATCTGTTATCACTTCCGGGATCCCCACTGAGATTGTTTTATGGGCTGACGGCCTTTATTTTTATTTGCTCGTTGATTTATATCGTGGCATATCACCGGATGAAAAATCATATCCGGTTGGCATTTATTCAGATTGGTCTGGATACGTTCATTATCACAATCCTGGTATACCTATCCGGCGGTTTTGCCAGTTTCTATTCATTTTTATATCCGGTGGTTCCTATTTATTCAAGTGTGCTTCTTTACAGGAAAGGCACCCTGATTATATCAGGGCTGGCAAGTATTCAATATGCTACCTTGATCGGACTGGAATATTTCAAAATAATCCCGCCTCTAATCCCAGGTTGGGCGCACTCCGCCGCCAGCTACCATTGGGGCTATGTCACTTATAAAATCTTTCTCATTATCATCGCCTGCTTTGCCGTTTCTCTGCTCAGCATCTATTTGATCGAACAGGCCCGAAAGGCAAAAAAAGAATTGATAGCCATGCGAGATCATGTCGGTCGCGTGGATAAATTGGCTTCTCTGGGTGAAATGGCCGCAGGTTTGGCCCACGAGATCAAGAATCCTCTGGCTTCAATGACCGGTTCGATCCAGCTTCTTAGAAAAGAATCTTTTGGGGACCCGGATCAGGATAAGCTTATGGCAATCGTAAATAGAGAAGCCATCCGGCTCGGTAACCTGGTCAATAATTTTCTGCTTTTTGCAAAAACACCCGGTGGGCAAATGCAACCGGTAAACCTGACGAAAGAGATAGAGGAGACGGTGATGCTACTGGGGAAAGATGGTGCCCATCGTGACGTGGACATTATCAAAGAGCTGAAACCGAACCTGTGGGTCGAAATGGACCCAGTACATCTTCGGCAAATATTGTGGAATATATTGCTTAATGCGGTTGAGGCGGTCGGAGAAAACGGTCAGGTCATGATCCGGACCATCCCGCAAAACGATCGCATTGCTGTGGAAATCATCGACAATGGCATTGGAATCGACAAGGATAATATAGAGCGGATATTTCTGCCTTTTTATTCCAATAAATCTCGAGGCACTGGTTTGGGGTTGTCCATTGTGCATAACCTGCTCGAAGGGTATAATAGTCGGCTCGATGTCCACAGTGCACCCGGACGGGGTACGACGGTTATTTTCAGGCTAAAGTGGTTTCAACCGCCACGTTAGTGTGGTGATGCTTATTAAAAGTTTCAAAAACAATTGCCACTCCGATTTAGGCCGGAAGGCATGATGAGCGGATTTTAAAATTTATCCCCCACCTACCGGTGGAAAAATACCGATACGGTCTCCTTCTTTTAAGACGGTATCGGGGGGGTGTTTGCGACCATTGATGAAAATCAGTTTGATCTGGTTAGTCGGCAGGTTTAGATGGTTAGCCAGTTCGCCGGCTGTCATCCCGGAAGTCAAGGGATAATGGTCGGCAGCAGGTGGTGAGTATTTCGACAGGGTTGCGAATAATTGTATCTGAACATTAATGGATTTCATTGGTTCACTTGACGTACCCAACATTGATGAATTTTCCCTATCCCCATGCGGAAGCGGATGAGATCAATAGAATGCTTTAAAAATTATGTATGTCTAGATGGAAAGTCAAGCATATTGTTGTTTGAATAAGGATTGAATGCCAGTAAAAAGGAGTAACCCTTGAAGGAAACAAAAAAGGTACTTGTTACCGGTGGCGCCGGGTTTATCGGGTCTCATCTGGTGGATGTCCTGCTTAAAAACAGAGTCCGCGTCACCGTCCTTGACAACCTTTCTACTGGTCACCGCTCGAATTTGGAACAGGCACTCCCAAAAATTTGTTTTATTGAGGGAGACATTCGTCATCGTGCGACCGTTGAGGCAGCGGTGGATGGTTGCGATGTGATTTTCCACCAGGCCGCGGTGGTATCCGTCCCTCAGACGGTGGACGATCCCGTCGGTTCTTCATCGGTGAATACATCTGGAACATTAACGATTCTTGATGTCGCGCGCACCCAAGGGGTTGCGCGGGTCGTTCTGGCCAGTTCCTGTGCCGTTTACGGCGATGATCCAACCCAGTCCAAACATGAAGATATTCTGCCGCAGCCCAAAAGCCCTTATGCCTTGCAGAAACTGATCGGCGAAATGCATGCCCGTTTATATTATGAGCTTTACGGCCTTGAATCGATTTGTCTGAGATATTTCAATGTATACGGTCCCAGGCAGGATCCTTCTTCACCTTACTCGGGCGTGATTTCCATCTTCATGGATCGGGTGGTTGAGAAAAGTAAACCGGTCGTTTATGGTGATGGACGACAATCCAGGGATTTTATTTACGTCGAAGATGTGGTGGGTGCAAATCTACTGGCCGCCGCATCAAATAGCGCCGACGGACGCGCAATCAACGTGGGTACCGGGCATAGTATAACGATCAAGCGGCTATGGGAAATGATTAGCGGATTCTCAAATGTGAACCTATCGCCTGATTACGAAAAACCCAGACCCGGTGATATTCAAACCTCACTAGCCGATATCCGACGTGCCCGACGTGATCTTGGGTTTGAACCGGCGCATAATTTTAAAAATGGGCTTGAGTCCACATTTGATTGGTATGGTAAACGCAAGAAACGAGCATAATAAATATAGAATATTCCCAGTTGAGGCGATTAAATGAGAATTGACTACAAAAGTGTGTTGGTTACCGGGGCTGCCGGGTTTATCGGGTTTCATCTGGCGCGCCGCTTGCTTGGAAACGGCTGCCGTGTGGTTGGCTTAGATAATATGAACGATTACTATGATGTTGGCCTTAAAAAGGCCCGTCTGGCTTTGCTGACGCCGAATAACCGGTTTACTCTCCACCAGCTGGACTTGAGCGACCGGGAGGGGATCGAAGCGCTTTTCGATAAAGAAGCGTTTGATGTGGTGGTGAATCTGGCCGCCCAGGCGGGGGTCCGGTATTCGCTGACCAATCCTCACGCGTACGTTTCATCTAACCTGGTCGGATTCATCAATATCCTGGAGTGCTGCCGCCATAAAGAGGTTAAACATTTAGTTTTTGCATCATCCAGCTCCGTGTATGGTGCCAATACGCGAATGCCTTTTTCAATTCATGACAATGTCGATCATCCCGTTTCCCTTTATGCCGCGTCAAAAAAAGCCAACGAGTTAATGGCGCATTCGTACAGCCATTTATATGACCTTCCCTGCACCGGCCTGCGGTTTTTTACAGTGTACGGTCCTTGGGGTCGTCCTGATATGGCATTGTTTCTTTTTACCAAAGCCATTCTGGCTGATAAACCGATCAAGGTTTTTAATTATGGGAAAATGCAGCGGGATTTTACCTATATTGATGACATCGTCGAAGGTATTGTACGAATCATGGAACGCACCCCCGTGCCGGACCCGGCCTGGCAAGGGGAATCTCCCGATCCGGGAAGTTCATACGCTCGGTATCGCATTTACAATATCGGTAACAATCAACCCGTGAGTCTGACCGATTTTATCGCTGCTATTGAGAAAGCCCTGGGCAAAAAAGCAGAAAAAGATTTTCTCCCGATGCAATCGGGTGACGTACCGGCCACATACGCTGACATCGATGATCTGATCCGCGATGCAGAATTCAAACCCGCAACCCCGCTGGAGGAAGGAATCGCGCGATTTATTGAATGGTATCAGGAGTATTACAAGGATTAATATCCAGAACCGTAAAGGAAAGGCCAAGGCATACCAGGTGAAACAGGTGCTCATGGCCATTGAAAAATTGGGGGATGATCTCTTTAATGAATTCTTGTTTCTTCGTTTGATACGCAACTGAACTTTTCATAATGACATGATAAGCGGCGATGTTATCAAGTTTTTTGGCCGGGTAAAACGATTGCTCAAAAAAGGATCGGATGTCCGCGACGTTATACTTTCACCAGATCAGTTTGACAGAATTATGGATGCGATACCGATCCATTTAAAATCGATTGTGGCAACTGCGTATTTTAACACCGGTATGCGCCGCGCCGAAATTTTAAACCGTACTTGGGAAAGCGTTGACCTGGTCGACAAAATCATAACTCTAGAAAGCGACAGCGACCAAGGAAAGAGAAAAGCGAGTCATTCCGATTCGCGACGAACTTCACAAAATATTGAAGAATATTCCGCGAGCGATTCACACCGACCGTGTTTCTTTATACCGTGGTGCACCAATTAAGGGCATTCGGACAGATCTCCGAAAAGCCTGCATCAAGGCCGGTGTACCTGAAAGCGTTATCATGGAAATCACCGGGCATTCGAATAGAGAGATGTTTGATCGGTACAATACCATCGATGAGGATGACACTCGAAAGGCCGTTAATCAGAGGGTGGAATTTCTCCAATTGTGTGACCAAAACGTTGACTAAAACGTAAAAAAAGCTCTCACGAATAACGATAAAAATAACGTAAGAGCTTGATATAATTACTGGTGCCGAAGGCCGGAAACGGGACTATAGGGGTAACTATCTGATTTTATTATAAGTGACCAATCGTAGGGGTCGTATAAATGACCCAGTTTGTCCCCCCTTATACGACCCCCCTATTTATTCCTTCGTTTGATTATACCTTAGACCATACACAACCCTGCCTGATGTATTATTTGCCGCTCTGCGGCGCTCTGACGGCGCTACCAGCGTGTTCTTTTGTTTATTTTATCGTGTAATCTGTCCCGCAGTTTTTTAGCGTGTACCTGCGCTGATCTTGGTGTTACCGGTGACCGGATAGATTGGATAGGCATTTGGATAAGGAAAACCAAATCGACCCCCCGTGCCCCCCTTTCCCCCACCCATGTTAGTATTAAAAAGGAGGTATGCATTGCATTCAGGCTTTCCCGCTATCACAAAAAAAGGGGACCCATTCTTTGTTTTTTGATAAAATATCTATTTATAAATCAGCCTGTTAAATAACTTCCACGCAATATGCCTACCTAAAATGTAAAACGGTGACGTTTGACAATTGACCGCCAATTCGGTATTCAAAAATAAATCATATATGCACATAGGATTTTAAATCCAGACAGTAAGGCTCATCAGGGGGATGAGGCAATGCAAACTGTCTTAAGATAATAAGCCGAGTTGCTTTTCAGGGTGACTTGGCTTTTTTATTTGGAAAGGGGGCGGTTATGAAAAAAAGCGGCTTAATACTGGTAGCGGTAATTGTATGCCTTGCGTTCATCGTTGTTAGCTTTATCAATGTTTCGGCAGACCCAAAATCTAAGAAGGATAAGAAAATTTACCCAATTGGTATACCACGAACTGGTCAAACCTATTCTGATACTGATTTCAGAGACTGGGTACATGATGATGATGGCGAACTACAGATGGGTGTTCCTTGGCCAGATCAGCGATTTAGCGACAACGGTGATGGCACTGTGACTGATAATCTCACAGGGTTAGTTTGGTTAAAAGACGCCAATTGTTTCGGAATAATTTATTGGTATGGAGCTTTAGTAGAATGTAATACTTTAGAAGATGGCTACTGCGGACTTACTGATGGTTCGATGCCTCGCGACTGGCGGCTTCCTAACAGGAATGAATTATTAAGTCTGATTGACATAAGCAATGGTAGGCCAGCTCTTCCAGACGGACATCCTTTCCTTAACGTTTGGGAGGGTTATTACTGGACGAGTTCTCAGGCTGCGCCAAACGCTCCATCAGAGGCTTGGTATATATATATGTGGAACGGCGCTGTTGACCACGCGGGGAAAGTTCGCAATGAATTCTTGGTTTGGCCAGTGCGCTCATCCAATTGATTATTTAGGCAGGGCCAGCAATGAACCTGCATCTGAAACCTGCTATCCATAATGAAAGTGCGCTTTCAATATTGTAGATATGATATCTAATTGGTGTAGTTCAGATCAAATCTAAATTACCGCTTTTTAATAAAGTATCTTTTTATAAATCAGCCTGTTAAATAACTTTCGCGCAATTACCTACCTAAAATGTAAATCGGTGACGTTTGACAAATTCAGATCAATTTGGTAATAAAATTGTTTTACACATCTAAATCCTCCGACTCTTGGGCAAAGGATGCTTTATGAAAGCGTTTCCCCTCAAAGCCCCAATATAAAGCCCCTGGGATAATAATTTTTCCCTCAGGGGCTTTAATTTTTTTACCACAAGACAAAGCCAAACCTTGAGTAATCAAGGGACGGAAAGCCACGGATCTCCCAAGGGCGATTGCAACAGACCTAAAAGAGAAAGCCGGGTTGCCTTTAAAGGTGGCTCGGTTTTTTTTATTTGAATAATAGGAAAGAAAAGAATGTTTTGGAATAAAATTATATCGTTTTGCTGCATTGCTTTGTTATTCTTTATTTTTTTCACAAATGCGACCGTAAACGCTTATACCGTTTATGACTGTTGGACATCGGAGGAAGGCTGGGGAGACTCAGTCTCAAATTTTACCGCGAACTCCGAAGCTGTGTACCTCAATGTGAGGGAATCCTTTTTAACTGGTTTTATGACGAACAAATGGTATAGGCCGGATGGTACAAGAGAAAACGATATTGGTACAAACCTCTTGGCTCACCCGGTTTATAGAGGAGGATTGTTTTTAGGACACTGGGCCTATATGGTTATAAAGGGAAAGGGCCGAGAACCCGGTCAATGGCGCGTGGAGTATTGGGTACAAGATGTAAATAGAGACTGGTATCGTATGTGTACCTCTTATTTTACTATCACCGAGACGGTAGCCAATCCAATATTCTCACCCCCACCAGGAAAATACACAAACCCACAAAAGATAACGCTCTCTTGTTCAACCTCTTTGGCTACGATTCGCTATACAACAAACGGAAGTGAACCCACAATAAGCTCTCCAATTTATTCAAGGCCGATTGATGTTTCAGAAACAACAACTATAAAGGCAAAGGCTTATAAAAGTGGCAAAAGACCTAGCAATACGGTAACGGGAACCTATACGATTTATAAGCCTATGCCCTGGATACCCTTGTTACTGATGGATGATTAAAAGGTTGCTTTATAAACGGCAGACAGTAAAAACTCACCGGGAGGGATGAGGTAATGACAACTGTCTTAAAATCAAGAGCCGAGATGCCAGTAAAATGGTTGATTCGGCTTTTTTATTATTAACAGAGGGGGGTTATGATGAAAAAGTTTTGTTTGTTTGTCTTTGGGATTATTTTCCTCTTAACCTCTCAGGCCGTGGCTCAGAACAAGGTTGTGGTGATTCCGCTTGACTCTGGAAATTGTGATTGCGATGAAATTCCAACGGTTACCTCGGCAGGTCAGGTGTGGATGGATCGCAATCTTGGTGCGCTTAGAGTGGCTCAAAGCATGGATGATTACCAAGCTTACGGCTGGCTGTATCAATGGGGCAGGCTCGCTGATGGACATGAAATTCGTAGTCACACAACTGCAACTCCTAGTGCCAGCAATGTTCCCGGCCATGATGATTTCATCACGACGAATACATCACCCTACGATTGGATGAGTACGCAATACAATTACCTGTGGGACCCAGATACCGGTATCAACAACCCATGTCCCGCAGGTTTCAGAGTACCCACGAAAGCGGAATGGGACACTGAAAGGGCTTCATGGAATTCTGGTAACGCATCGGGCGCCTTCGCCTCTCCTTTGAAGCTCGTTATGGCGGGCTTCCGCAATTACGACGATGGCATGGTCGACGATGCAGGCAGCTACGGTGCCTACTGGAGCAGTTCGTATAACGGTAGCGGTGCCGACTACCTGGGCATCTTCGACAGCGGCGCCGTCATTCCCTTCGGTCCCCGCGCGTACGGCTTCAGCGTTCGTTGTATGAAGGATTAAGACCCTTTTGACACTTTACCGCCACGTCCAGCAGAGCGCGGTGGCTCTTTAAATCTGCCATGAAATGAACACGGTGATTCTTATATGATAAGTTAAAATTTGGTCTAACACATCACAGGCGGAATCAGTGGAATAAACCCGTTGATTCCTCCAACACATCCAAACTTTAACAAACCACAAAAAACTTGATAACATCATTAATGCAATGAAAAAATACCATTTTTCGGTTAGGCTTCCTACCACCCGAAGATGGACACGGTGTTGCATTGTCCGCATAGCGGCCCTTAGGTCTTCCGTGATTTAGCCCGCAATTCCGGTCGGGGCTTCACCCACCGCCCTTAT
>Ga0316198_10000736_pt1 | contig 17883 bp, 19 predicted proteins | sample OudBieAanoxic_MG_FD_204935 | JGI IMG/M metagenome (GOLD analysis project Ga0316198, IMG submission 204935) | Coastal sediment microbial communities from Oude Bieten Haven, Netherlands - site A anoxic | ecosystem: Environmental > Aquatic > Marine > Coastal > Sediment | place: Netherlands...
TTTTGCGGCAAGAACCGCCACAAGGCCCACAAAGTGAGCCACTCGAACATCAAGACCAGGAAGTGGCAGCAGCCCAACTTGCAGTCGATTCGGGCGCTCATCGACGGCCAGGTCCGCCGCGTCAGCGCCTGCACGCGATGCATCCGTTCGGGTAAGGTTGTCAAGGCCGCGTAAGCGCCCCGAGGTCTCGCTCCCGCCGGGCTGTGACCCGGCATCCATTCTCCTCACCTTCCCCGTTGCACCCGAACACGCCGGCCAGCGCTTGGACCGGTTCATTCAGCATCGGATCCCGCGCCTGTCGCGGACACGCGCACAGGAGGTCGTCAGAGCGTGCGCCTATCGCGCCGACGGAACCCGGCGCCGCGCGAGCGAACGGGTTCGTGCCGGCGAGACGGTCATCCTGGTTCGTCCAGCGTTCGAGGAACCGCACGTCCCCCTCTACTTCGACGTGCTCTACGAAGACGACGCCATCCTCGCGGTCGACAAGCCCGCCGGCCTTCCGGTGCACCCCTCCGCGACCTACCACAAGAACACGCTCACCTATCTACTTCGCCAACGCTATGGTGCCGATGCCCCCCAGATCGCGCATCGACTGGATCGTGAAACCAGCGGGCTGATCCTGTGCGGCCGCACCCGTGCCTCCGAGCGCGCGCTCAAGATCGACTTCGAGAATCGCCGCGTCAGCAAGCGCTACCTCGCCATCGTGCGCGGCGAGATGCCGGAGGACACCGGTCGCATCGAGCTTCCCATGGACACGGCCAAAGAGGGCCTCCACATCTTGATGGAGGTTGCAGCTGAAGGAGAGGGCTACCCGTCGGTCACCCGTTACCTCGTGCTAGCTCGCCGTCCGGGGGCGACCTTGGTCGCGCTCGCGCCGGAGAGCGGTAGGCAGCACCAGCTTCGCGTGCACCTCAGCGCGCTTGGCTTCCCGATCATCGGCGACAAGCTCTACGGCCCCGAAGGCGTGCAGACGTTTCTCGACTACATCGAGACCGGCTTGACCGATGCGCTCCGCGACCGTCTCGGGCACGATCGTCAGGCGCTCCACGCCTACGAGCTTCATTTCACACACCCGAGCTCTCGGGAGCCGACGACGCTTCGCGCGCCGCTACCGGAGGACCTCGTCGCCCTTTGGGGAGAGCCGCTGCCTGAGGAGGCCTTCGCTTCGGTGGGAGCGTGCTAGGGTTCCTCTCATGCGTGTGCTGATCGCAGCGATCGCGTGTTGGGGGATCGGCTGTGCGGGGGCGGCCTCGAATGTGCCGGCCACCGACTTCCGTGGGTCCGACGTCGCGCTGTTCGACAACTCGGTCGACCTCGTCGCAGCTCCGGTCATCGTCGAAGGTGAGTGGGGCGCGTTCGAGCGGCGGGTCGTCCGCGCCGACCTCGTCGCCTCGATTCGCGTGCAGTCGCTCCACTCCGAGCTCATACGGCACCGGTCGGCGTATCGGCTCACCGTGAAGGTCAAGGATCGGCTCAAGGGCGAATCGACGCGGGAGCTCGAGCTGCGGGTGACCGATGAGGAGCCTGGCCACCGCAGCGTCGAGCTAGACGAGGACCGCTTGCTTAGCGACTCGTTCATCGCGTTCGTCAAGTGGGAGGCCGACCCGGAATCGTCGGGTCTCGTCGCCCATTGGCACCTATCGCCCGATTCAGAGGCCGTTCGCGACAAGATTGGCTACGTCTTGCGCCGCCCGGCGCCTGACCCCCATACCGAGGTGGAGGTCGTCGGGCCCCGTTAGCGTGGCTCGCGTAACCTCGACCCTTCCTCAGACTAAGCACGGAGACATGCACATGCGTATTTGGACTCTTCTCTCCTTCTTGTCGGTTCTGCTGGCGTTGACCGGCTGCAAAGACAGCCCGCCCACGCCGAAGGGCGACCACGCCGCGCACGACCACGCCGCGCACGACCACGCGCAACACCAGCACGAGCAAGCGGCGGAGCCCAAGGCCGACGGTCCGGCTGGGCCGAAAATCGAGACGGGTTCCTTTCTGCTCGCGGTCGCGCCCGTGCAGCCGAAGTATGTGGCCGGCAAAGCAGGCGAGGTCGAAATCGCGCTCGAAGGCCGGGGCGAGTGGCACGTCAATCAGGAGTACCCGATCCGCGTCGACATCAAGGCCGCGCCTGGCGTCGCGATCCCCAAGGCCGAGCTGGTGAAAGACGACGCGAAGGAGTTCGGCGACGACAAGGTGCGCTTCTTGGCGCCGGTCGAGCCTGCCAGCGCTGGCAAGCACGAAGTCACGTGCGACGTTTCTTTTGCCATGTGCACCGAAGAAAACTGTATCCTCGAGAAGCGAACGGTCGCGATGGAGCTCGAGGTGCAGTGAGATGAGCGAGGGGGGACTCAACGCCGCGTTGGAGACGATCCGGAAGGACGTCAAAGCGCGGTTCGAGGCCCAGAAGCGGGTGCTCTCGTTTCGGGAGTACTTGACCCTCGTCCAAGAGAACCCTCGCCGGCATACGCGTGACGCCGGGCGCTACCTCAAAGACTGCATGGACTCGTTCGGGTCGTATGAAGTGCAGAGGCCGGCCGGCACGCGCAAGCGTTGGAAGATCTTCGACCTCGAGCTCGGGCGCGAGAACAGCGGTCACCAGGCGGAGCTCAAGCTCCGAGATCGGCTCGCCGGTCAAGAGGCCGCACAAGCATCCTTTTATCGCATCCTCGACGGATTCGAGCGGGAAGGGCGTGCAAACCGGCTGGTCTTGATGCACGGGCCCAATGGGAGCGCGAAGTCGACATTCGTCGCCTGCCTGATGCGCGGGCTCGAAGCCTATTCTGATGCGGATGACGGCGCGCTCTATCGGTTCTCGTGGATCTTCCCGCGCGCGCATGAAGGTGGCGGCATTGGCTTCACGACGGCGGCTGACGAGCTCGGCCAGAGCGACACCTTCGCACACCTTCCCGACGATCGAATCATCGCGAAGCTCCAGAGCTCGGTGCGTGAGCATCCGCTCCTGCTACTGCCGCGCGATGTCCGTCAGCAGTTGATCGCGCGCGCCTACGAAACCGCCGATGTACAGGAAGCGGCGCCCGACTGGGTGTGGACCGGGCAGCTCGCCCGCAAGAACCAGCAGATTTTCCAAGCGCTGCTGACCGCATACCGTGGCGACCTCGAGCGCGTGCTCGCGCACATTCAGGTCGAGCGCTTTTACATGTCGCGGCGCTACAGAGTGGGCGCTGTGACCATCGGCCCGCAGATGTCGGTCGACGCTTCGGAACGCCAGATCACCGCGGACCGTTCGATCGAATCCCTGCCAGCCTCGCTGAGCGCCCTGACCCTGTTCGAGCCGTTTGGAGAGCTGGTCGATGCGTCAGGCGGAATCGTCGAGTTCAGCGACTTACTCAAGCGCCCGCTCGAGGCCTGGAAGTACCTGCTCTTGGCGATCGAGAACGGCGAGGTCTCGCTTCAGATGTCGAACCTGCCGATCAACGCGGTGATGGTCGCGAGCTCGAACGAGCTTCACCTGAGCGCGTTCCGGCAGCACCCCGAGTACAACTCCTTCCGGGGTCGCATCGTGCGCATTCGGATGGGCTACTTGCTCGACGTGCACGCCGAGCGCGAAATCTACGACGGGCAGATCATCCCCCAGATCCCCAAGCACGTTGCGCCGCACACCACGTACGTCGCGGCGCTCTGGTCCGTGCTCACCCGGCTTCGCAAGCCCGATGCGTCTCGGTTCTCTGACAGTGAGGTTGGCACCATCGTCGCGTCGCTGACCCCGCTCGAAAAGGCTGACCTCCTGTCGGACGGCGCAGTGCCCCCGCGCTTCGATGCCGACCAAGGGAAGATCCTCGCCGGGTCCATCGCCGAGGTTGAGCTCGAAGCGGCCGCGGTGTCCGACTACGAGGGCATCAGTGGCGCCTCCCCTCGAGAGATCCGAATGCTCCTGCTCGATGCGGCGGCCGACTACAACGAGCCGTGCGTCTCTCCAGTTACGCTCCTGAACAGCATGGCGGAGTTCTGCGAGCGCGATGATTACGAGTTCCTCAAGGCGCAGCCGGATGGCCCGTACCGCGACCACCGCGCCTTCGTCGACCAGGTGCGCGAGCGCTGGCTCGACCTCGTCGAGAGCGAGCTCCGTGCGGCGAGCGGCCTCATCGACGAGCAAGGCCCGCTGAGCTTGTTCGACCGTTACGTGACCCATGTCTCCCAATGGGTGAAGCAAGAGCGCGTGTTCAACCCCGTCACTGGGCAAGACGAAGAGGCAGATGTCGACATGATGAAGCGGGTCGAGAAGGACCTGGGGAGCGACGACGCCAAGGCGTTCCGCAACGAGCTTCTAGGCTCGATTGCGGCCTGGGCGATCGACCACCCGGAGCAGGAGGTCGACTACGAGTCCCTCTTCCCGCATTTCATCGAGCAGCTTCGGCAAGCGTACTTCCACGAGCGCCGGACCCAGGTCGGCGAAATCGGTCGCGCCATCGTGGCCGTCATCGACGAGGACGACGACCTCGATGAAAGCCTCCGGGAGACCGCCCAACAAGCTCTCCAAGTCCTCATCGGCGTCTACGGCTACGAACGCTCGAGCGCGAAGGTGGCGCTGGGCGCCGTCGTAGACGCGCGCTACCATGACTGATCGACCCGCATCTGCCAGAGAGAAGAGCAGGCCGCGCGGCCTGTTCACACGGTCCTCGGGCGCTACAGTTTCTCAGATGACGCACCCCGTCGCCGTGTTCCCTGGGTTTTCTGCAGGTGATCTCTCCACGTTCGCGCTAAGGCGCCACCTGCAGGGTCGGGGGTTTCGCGTCCATCGCTGGCGGCTCGGACTGAATCGGGGCGATGTCCCTGCTCTGGTGCCGCAGGTCCTGGCGCGCACGGAGACCCTTTTCGAGCGGTACGGTGAGCCCGTGTCACTCGTGGGCTGGAGCCTTGGCGGCGTTCTTGCGCGTGAAGTCGCGCGTGAGCGGCCCGAGATCGTGCAGGGGGTCGTGACGCTTGGCTCGCCCGTGATCGGCGGACCGAAGTACACGCGGGCGGCCGGGTTCTACAAGAACGTACTCAACGCCGACCTCGACGAAATCGAGCGTGCCGTGGACGAGCGGAACCGCATCCCAATCGAGGTTCCTCTCACGGCGATCTACAGTAAGCGTGACAAGGTCGTGCAGTGGGAGGCGTGCATCGACAACTTCAACGCCCACTGTAACCACATCGAGGTCGACGCGAGTCACCTCTCGCTCGGCTTCGATCCCAAGGTGTTGCGACTGGTCGGCTCCACGGTTTGCGAGTACGCGGCCTAGACATCGCGGCCGGGCTGTTCGAGATCTACCCTCGGAGCTCCGCCACGGCTTCCCGGAGCGCTTCGCGAAGTGGAATGTACTCCATCTCCAGCTCTTCCTGAGCGCGACTGCCGTCGAACACGAGTGAGCCCGCAGCGGTGGTCTTGAGGATATCGACGGGGAGCGGAGGTCGTCGTCCGGTCCAGCGCGCGACGCGCTCGAGGATTCGGGCGACCGGAAGCAGAGCTGATTCCGGAAGGTTGTAACGTGGCACGGGAACGTCCGCCAGCTCGCCGATCACCTCGAAATACTCGCGCGTCGACGCACGCTCGGTTCCGATCAGGTAGCGCCGGCCGAGGCTGATCGGCCTCAGAAGCGCGCGCACGATGGCCTCTGCGGCATCTCGCACATGGACGTAAGTGTAGGTCGTGTCGGCGCCCACGAGCACGGGAAGCCGGCGCTCGACTGCACGCTGCACCTCCATCGTCGGTCGCGGATCGCCGGCGCCGATGACCGCCGCCAGATGCACCACCGTGAGAGGGAGCCCGTTCTCGCGGTGGAGCCGCCAGCCCGCTTCGTCGCCGAGGTGCTTGCTGCGCGCGTAGTCGCTCGGGTGAGGTCCAGCGTCGCTGTCCTCGTCGAACGGGATCGTCTCAGGAACGCCGAACGCCAATGGCGTGCTGACTTGCACGACCTTCTCCACCTTGGCGTCGAGAGCTGCGCGAAAGACGTTCTCTGCGCCCTGGGTGTTGAGCTCGTAGTAGAGCTTGCGGTCGCGGCTCCAGAAGTCGCGATAACCCGCTAGGTTGATCACGCCCCACGCGCCTTCGAGAAACGGTCGAAGCGATGCCGGGTCGCAGACGTCTCCTGCACGGACGGTGACGCGTGGGTGCTCGGCGCTGAGCTTGCTCACGTCGCTCGTTCGCCGGACCAGGCACCGCACGTCGATGTCCGGCTCTTCGAGCAAGCGGTCGAGCACATGCGTCCCTACGAACCCGGTGGCACCCGTGACCGCGACCGTTCTTCTCGTTGTCGACATCGCGGAGTGCATAGGGCCGCCCGGGGGCCCCGGCCATGCCGGTCATCGGGCCGCTTGCCCAAACGGAGAAGCGCTCTAATCATGTCTAGCGGTGAAGAGCCTGCTCCGAGGACATTGCTAGGTTGGGTGACACGGCTGGCGGAGGCGGGCGCGTTCCCCGATCCCGCGGTTCGGTTCGTGATCAGGCGGCTGCTCGAAGGCAGGCTTCGGCAGAGCGTTTGGGGCGATCAGAGCCTGCGCGAGGCGGAAGAGCGCGCGCTGCTCGCTTCGCTCGAGCGCGGCCCGATCGCGATTTCCGTCGATGCCGCCAACGAGCAGCACTACGAGGTTCCCGCGTCCTTCTTCGAGCAAGTGCTGGGCCCGCGTCTCAAGTACAGCAGCTGCCACTGGGATTCGACGACGCCGGACCTCGGGGCCGCCGAGGAGGCCATGCTCACGCTCACCGCCGCGCGTGCGGGTGTCGAGGACGGAATGAGGATTCTCGACCTCGGATGTGGTTGGGGCTCATTCACCCTCTGGGCGGCCGAGCGCTTCCCGAACGCCCAGTTTCTCGGGGTGTCGAACTCGCGCCTCCAACGAGAGCTCATCTTGGCGCGTGCCGCCGAACGAGGCCTCTCGAACGTGAGGGTGGAGACGGCCGACATCAATGCTTTCGATCCGGCCGAGCGCTTCGATCGTGTGGTCTCTGTCGAGATGATGGAGCACGTGCGAAACCATCGCGCCTTGTTCGAGCGAATCGCGGGATGGCTGGCGCCGGGTGGCGCGGTCTTCTCACATGTCTTCTGCCATCGCGAGCGTGCCTACGCCTACGAGGTGGAGGGCGAAAGCGACTGGATGGCCAAGCACTTCTTCACGGGCGGCATGATGCCCTCGGAGTCCTTGTTCGGCCGCTACCAGGACCACCTTGCACTACGAGCGCAGTGGCGCGTTGGTGGGGAACACTATGCCCATACCTGCAACGCGTGGCTCGAACGGCTCGATTCCAAGCGGGACACCATCCTCCCAATCCTGAGTGAGGTATACGGACAGGATGCGACGCGCTGGTTTCAACGGTGGCGCCTGTTCTTCATGGCTTGCGCAGAGCTATTCGCCTACCGCGGCGGGAACGAGTGGTTCGTCTCCCACTACCGTTGGGAGCGCGCGGGATAGCTCCGCATGAAGGCGGCGCGAACGTCGAAGTTCATGTCGAGGAGTTCGAGCAGCTCGTGCAGTGCGGTGAGATAGAGCCCAAAGGCAATGAAATTGGGGTGGAGAGGTCGGTCGCCCGGACCCCTCTGCTTCGACATGGCACCAAGCGTTTGCCGCAACGCAGCGACCCCGAATCGCACGCTTCGTTGATTTCCTTCGCCGAAGTGCTTCACGAGAACGTCTGCCGATCCGCCGAGCCCGAGTTGAAACACACCGTGCTCGAACCGCACGCGGTCATCGAGGAAGAAGCCAGCGTACACGTCTCGCAGCCCGTCTCGGAAGCGTGGGTCCCATCGGAGGTAGAAGGGCCGGGGTGACCACACGGCGTCCCCAGCTTCGTCGACCCCAAAGCGCGAAGGCCAAAGGTCGACGATCGTCACTTCACTTCGATAGATTTGCGTGAAGTAAAGCTCGAGCGCGAGCTGGCCGAGCCACCTTCGCTGAGAGCGCGAGAGTGACTCGATCGTTGCCGCGTCTGGTGGGTCGCCGTCGTTGATCAGCACCGGCACGCTCGCGTCGCGAAGGTGCGACTGCGCGCTCGTCAGGACGGAAACGAAGCGACGCGAGTTGGCCGCATTCGACAAGAGCTCGATCCCCTGGCGCGCCATGCTTCCGGGGGAGAGAAGTTGAACGCCTGAAGGAAGCATCTGCACGAGAGAGGTCCATTCCCCCTTCGCGCGCGACGCGGCTTCGGATACCTGGGGCAGGTGAGTGGGATGGGCCCGCATCGATCAGCTCGCGTCGACCTGCGGTTGAATCACCGCCGGCTTCGAGAGCGCGTCGCTCTCTGGTTTGAAGGAGTCAACCGGCGTCTCGTTGGCGCGGTGGCGAATGGCTATGTAAGCGCCTGCCACAGCGAGAAAGGTCACGAGGGCTCCGGCTACGAGAAGGTCCAGGTCACTCATCGTTGCCTCCTGCCAGGAGCAGAGCCCCCGCGGAGAGAATCGAAGGCACCCAGATTCCGACGAACAGGCCCCGTTCGCGGTCACCCGAGAACCAGAGCCAGACTGAGAGGGCAAACGAGATCCCAGCGGCCGCAAAGAAGAATGCCTTCGACGTGGCGATCGCGCTTCGACTGGAGCGGAGCGCAGGGTTTTGGGTGGATGCAGAGGACGAGTTGTTCATGAATTATCTCCAAAACCAGTTCTAGGTGTTGTCTAAGTTGTGTCAAGCTTTATATAGACATTTGATGGACATTCCCTCAATCGCGTTCGTTCAGGGTGCAAGCCGCGGCCTTGGCCTGGAAATGGCGCGCCAACTGCTTGCCCGAAGCCCGAAAGGGCGCGTTTTCGCGACCTGCAGAGCTCCTGACCGTGCTCAGGCACTCGCGAAGCTCGAGGAGGAGAGCGGGGGCAGGCTCGCGGTGTTGGAGCTCGACGCCACCAAGGAAGCGACCATCGAAGAGGCCGCGCGGCGTTTCGGCGGCGAGACCGATCGGGCGCACCTCATCATCAACGTCGCCGGCGTGCTGCACGGCCCATCCTTCGGTCCAGAAAAGAAGCTAGCTCACGTTGATCCCGACGCGCTCCGCGCGGTGTTCGAGGTGAACGCCTTTGGTCCGCTGCTCGTGGCCAAGCACTTCAGTAGGTTTCTTCGCCATGATCAGCGGTCCGTGTTCGCGAGCCTTTCGGCGCGTGTCGGCAGCATCTCCGACAATCGCTTGGGTGGCTGGTACGCGTACCGCAGCTCTAAGGCAGCGCAGAACATGGTGACCAAGACGCTGTCGATCGAGCTCTCACGACTGGCCCCGAACGCCATCGTGGTTGGGCTTCACCCGGGAACGGTGGACACGGACCTCTCGAAGCCGTTCCAACGCCGTGTGCCGGCCGGGAAGTTGCTCAGCGTGTCCGATTCCGCAGCATCACTGCTTCGCGTCGTCGACGGCCTGTCGTCGACGGCCAGCGGTCAAGTCTTCGATTATCGTGGAGACCTGATCCCGCCTTAGCCGGCTCGGCGTCGGCGTTCTCGCCGTGCCACGGCTTCCGCAGCGAGCTGGCGGTCCTCGTCGGACTCCGCGAGGAGCGGAGGGACGGGGCAGGGCTTTCCGTCGTCCCCGATGTTGACGAAGGTCGCGCGCGCGTCGGCGCAGAGGGAGCGCTCGCCGGTCTTCGCGTGCTCACGCTCGACCCGAACACCGATCTCCATGGACGTTCTGAACGCCGCGTTGAGCCGCGCGGTCAAGCGCACGACATCGCCCACCTTGATTGGAGCCTTGAACTCGATCGCCTCGATCCGCGCGGTGACCGATACGCGGCCGCAGTGACGCTTTGCTGCGATGGACGCGCAGATGTCGATCCAGCTCATGATGACCCCGCCAAAGGCCGTTGCGACGGCGTTGGTGTGCTGGGGCAGGACGAGCTCGGTCATCTCGGTGAACGATTCCGAGGAGGGCTTGGCTTCCATGTTCGGAGGATAGGGTATAATCCCAGGGTGCAACGGCTTTTTACGCGAGAGGAGTCGCGCGACATCGATCGCGTGGCGATTGAAGAACTCGGGGTCGTCAGCCTCGTGCTGATGGAGAACGCGGGGCGTGGGGCGAGCGACACGATTTGCGAGGTCTTCGACGACCGCCTGGACCGGGTCGTGCTCGTGGGCGGACCGGGGCAGAACGGCGGCGACGCGTGGGTCATCGCGAGGCGGCTGACACTGCTCGGTCACGCGCCGCTCGCAGTCTTGGTTGGCGACGCAAAGCGACTTCGCGGTGATGCGCAAACCAACTGGGTATTGCTCGGCAAGCTCGGCGTTGAGACGATCGAGATCTCTGCCGACGAGGCGAAATCACTTGGGACGCATCTCGGTGACGCGACGCTCATCGTCGACGGCCTCTTCGGAACCGGCCTGGATCGCCCTGTGACAGGCGGCTACGCAGACGCCATCGCCGCGATGGAAGCCGCTCCTACGCCGGTCGTTTCGCTCGACCTGCCGAGCGGTCTCGACGCAAATACCGGGGCGATTCTCGGCGTTGCGCCTGGCGCCGCGCTCACAGTGACATTTGCCGGTCAGAAGCGCGGCCTTCACCAGTACCCGGGCGTCGAGCATGCCGGGGACGTGCGCGTCGTCGACATCGGAATCCCGACCCGTGGCTCCTCCGGGGCGAGTCTTTGGAGCGAGGACGACCTCGGCGCGCTTATCGCGCCGCGAGCGGAGGACGCGCACAAAGGAACCAATGGGCACTTGCTCGTCGTCGGCGGTGCCCCGGGCAAGACTGGGGCTGCGGTCCTCGCGGGGCGCGCGGCGTTTCGTACGGGTGCAGGGCTCGTCACCATTGGCGCACGTGCAGACTCGCGCGCCGCGCTCGAGGAAAAAGTGATCGAGCTCATGACCACGTCGCTGCCCGAACAGGCCGATCGCGCCGCGGTCGAAGCCTTGTGCGAGGGCAAGCGTGCGGTCGTGCTCGGGCCGGGCATGGGCCTCGATGAAGTCGGCCACGCCTGGGCGCTCGCCTTCGCGCGCTACGCACCGGTGCCGATGGTGATCGACGCAGACGGTCTCACCAACCTCGCAGACGAGGGGCTTGCGTCGCTGCGCGACGCAGCGGCGCCGCGGATCCTGACCCCGCATCCCGGCGAGGCCGCGCGCCTGCTCGAGCAATCGAGCTCCGACGTCCAGCGGGACCGCTACGCGGCGGCACAAGCGCTGGCCGAACAGTCGGGGCAAGTCGTGATCTTGAAGGGCGCGCGAAGCATCGTCGCGGCGGCCGGCGCGCTTCGCGTGTGCGCCGAAGGCACACCGGCGCTCGGTGTGGCTGGCACCGGAGACGTCCTGAGCGGCGTCGTCGGGGCCCTCAGCATGTCGTTGAGCCCGGTGGACGCTGCGATCGCAGGCGCGCTGCTCCACGCGCTAGCCGGCGTGGAGGCCTCCGTCGGAGATCGCGGCTTGATGGCCTCCGAGGTCGCCGACGCCGTGCCGGTCGTGCTCGATCACATCGGCTGACCTGCGCAGGCGCCCAGGCGACAGCTTGACACGACAGCGTGTCACCGAGGGGACAAGCTGGCGGGAGAGGCGCTCGCCTGTCCCCGAAATCTTTACGTTTTCGAGCTGGCATCCCCGTTGCAATGAGCGATTGCGATGCAGCAACAGCAATACAACGAGGAAATCCTCCCCTGCGTGCCCGACCTCTCGCGCACGGCACTCCGGCTGACGCGAGGCACTGCGCTGGCCGACGACCTCGTCCAAGAGACGCTGACCCGCGCGTGGCAGGCACGCGCCAGCTTCCGGCCCGGGACCAACGCGCGCGCCTGGACCCACCGCATCCTCTTCAACACCTACATCAACCATTACAGGAAGAAGAAGCGCGAGCGTGAAGCCCTCGAGGAGCTCCGAAGCACCACGCTGCGTACGACCCGCGCACCCCATGAGGGCTTCGGCGACGAAGTCGCCGCCGCGCTCGGCGCGCTCAAACCGGAATTCCGGGAGGCCGTAGAGCTCGTCGACCTCCGAGACCTCTCTTACCAGGACGCCGCCGACCGGCTCGAATGCCCCGTTGGAACCGTCATGTCACGCCTCCACCGGGGGCGAAAGCGACTACGACGCGCGCTACGGGGCTACGCCATCGACCAGGGCGTGGTCCAATCCGCCGCCTAGCCAAGCCCGATTCCAGAGAAATACCCGACAAAACCGATGTGAAAACCAGGAGATAGCACGTAACACCCCGTTAGCCTTGACGAAACTGCCGGAAGTTACATATTGGCCGGCATGGCTAAGACGTACGCTGACTTGCTCCAAGAGGTGAAGGGCGCCATCCGCCAGGTCTCCCTGGAGGACTTGAAGAGCCGCCTCGATTCCGGAGAAGAGCTGATCCTGCTCGACGTCCGCGAGAAGGACGAGTGGCGCCAAGGGCACCTGCCGGGCGCGCTGCACATCCCGCGAGGCTTTCTCGAAATGCAATCGGGTTCGAGGCTTCCCGACAAGGACGCGAAGATCGTCACCATCTGTGCGGGTGGTATCCGCTCCGCGTTTGCCGCGAAGGTGCTTCAGGATCTCGGCTACAGCAACGTCGAGTCGGCGAACCCTGGTTACAACCAGTGGAAGGATGTCGGCTACCCGACCACGCAGCCGTTCACGTTCACCGATGCGCAACTCGATCGCTACTCCCGCCATCTACTGCTGCCGGAGGTCGGCGAGCAGGGCCAGGCGAAGCTCCTTCAAGGACGCGTGCTGTTGCTCGGCGCGGGCGGGCTCGGCTCGCCGGCGGCCTTGTATCTCGCCGCGGCGGGTATCGGCACCATCGGCGTCGTCGACGGCGACACGGTCGATGCGTCGAACCTACAGCGCCAAGTCTTGCACGGCCTCGATCGCGTGGGTGAGCCCAAGGTCGAAAGCGCCAAGCGCACGATCGAAAACCTCAACCCCGACGTTGAGGTGATCGCGTTCAACGAGCGCCTCACGCGTCAAAACGTCGACCGTATCTTCGATCAGGATTGGGACGTCATCGTCGACGGCCTCGACAACTTCGCGACGCGCTACCTCGTGAACGACGCGAGCGTGTGGAAGGACATCCCGGTCGTGCACGGCTCGATCTTCCGCTTCGACGGACAGGTCACCACGTTCTGGCCGCACCACGGCCCGTGCTACCGCTGCTTGTACCCGGAGCCGCCCCCGCCCGAGCTCGCGCCTTCATGCGCCGAGGCCGGCGTTCTCGGCGTACTCCCGGGCGCCATCGGCACCCTGCAGGCCACCGAGGCCGTGAAGATCGTCCTCGAGCGCGGCGACCCCCTCGTCGGGCGCCTGCTTCAATACGACTCGCTCCAGATGCAGTTCCGCACGTTCAAGCTACGGCGCAACAAGGACTGCCCGGTCTGCGGCGATCACCCGACGATCACCGAGTACATCGACTACGAGCATTTCTGCTCGGGTGGCTGAGGGGTTCCGGGGCTGTTTGTGTGGTTTGGTTTAACTATATCCGACCCACCCACCCCCACCCGTAGTCCTCCCTCCGCGGCGCTCGCTGCGCTCCGCCTTGGCGGCGCTACGCGCCGGGCTTCGCCGTTCCGGCTCGCGCGCCCCGCAAGCTTGAGAGGTGCCAGTGCCAGCCTCTTGCGGTCTAGCGGTGCGCGACGAAGTCCGCGACCGGTCCCTCGAGGATGAACGGGTGTAGCTCCGCCAACTGCTTCTTCGTGAACCCGACGCGGCCGATGCCGAGGTAGAGACCTGGGGCGGCCTTGCGGAGCTCGTCGAACATCGTGTGGACGAACGCACCGCCCGGTCCGCCGCGCTTGAAGTCGTTGAGGTCGGCGTACTCCAAGTGAAAGCTGTCGTTCGAGTCACCGGGGATCCTCGAAGCGCCAATGCGGGTCCTCATGCGTACTGCGCGCCTCACGCCGCGCGGAGTCATGAAGCTGTTGTAGCCGTGGCCTTCGTTCGGCCCTGTGGGCTCGAACGCTTTGCAGAGCCAACGGCCGTTGATGTTCAGAGCGACTTGAGCCGTGATGAACGCCCGCCCGCTCCCTTGCTCCAGCAGCGTCGCGGCAAACTCGCCGTGCATCTCCTCGAAGGATGGGGCGGGGAGCCGGTGAAAGAGCGACACGAGATCATCGAGCGGCATGAAGCGGAGATCCATGGCGGTGATCTCGGCGGTCGCAGAGGGAGTCTCCGGAGTGGGCGATAGCATGGTGACCAACTTGTCCCACTGCCGGACCGGGCGCTAGCGCCCCCGCTGACGCTGACGCTGACGCTGACGCTGGTCCTGGCGCCGGTACTGCTACTGGCGCTAGACTGGTCGGTATGCGCCGGGGGGCATTTCTGCTGAGCATGCTGGCGCTCGTGGCCTGCGAAAACACCGCGGCCGTCGAGCGGACCGAAACGCAACTGCGGGAGGTCGACCTGGCTCGTGTCCAGGAGATCGTGCAGCAGGACCTCGAGAACCACCAGGCCGGCGTGGTGAAGGCCGCTGCCAAGATTGCACCGGGCTTTGCGGTCGCCGACCCCGCCAAGCGCGAGTCTCAAATCCGCGCAGCGTTGAGAATTCTTCAGCAACCCAAGAAAGGGATTGATGAATTCGTCGCGTCGCCCATGTCGTTTCTGGCGGCCGTTGGTCCCGATGGAATCGTCATCGCCCGCGATCGGGAGCAGGACCGGATGACCGGGCAGGACTTCAAGGCGCGGTTCGAGGTGGTTCGTCAGGCTCTCGGGGGCAGCGCGGCCACGGGGCTCGGCGAGTTCTTCGCGAAGGATCCCGAGGCCCCGTCCTCGTGGTCGATCCTGTTCGCGGCGCCGTCGCTGCAGGACGGGAAGGTCGTCGGAGCAGTGCTTGCGGGCATCCCGTTGTCGCGCCTGGCGCAGCGGCTGAGCCGCCAGTTCCGGGTCGAGGCCGCCGAGGGCGACCCGGTCTGGGTCTACCTCTACAAGGGCGAGCGTCTCTTCCATTGGGACACGCCGCCCGAGGTCGATGTGCTCATCCGTGATCCCGCAGCGCGGGCCGCAGCGCTCGCGGCATCGCCGGCCGGCTACACCGAGAAGGCTCGCCTCCAGGGCGAGCTACAGAGCTACGGCGTGTTCCCGATCGAGCTCCTCGCGCCGGACATCGGCACGATCATCGTGCGCACGCCCAAGTGAACGGGGCTAGAGCGGGTTGCGCTCGGTGCCCTCGCTCACGATTAGACGTTGCGGCACCGTGATTTGAATCCCGAGCTCGTTGAACCGCTTGGCGATTCGCCGAAGCATCTCACGCCGCACCGGGAAGAGCCGGTCGGGCCGCGTCTTCACCATGAATTTGATGACCATGCCGTAGTCGGTGAACTTGTCGACGCCGAGCATCTCGGGCTCGCCGATGATCGCGCCGTTCCATGCGGGGTCCTCGGAGAGCTCCTTGGCGACTGCGATCAGCGCTTCCATCACGCGGTCCGCGTCCTCGTCGAATCGCACCGGCACCTCGAACACCGGGCGGCCCCACGCGTACGTTCGATTGGTGACGTGGTCGATACTGCCATTCGGCATGAAGTGCACACGCCCCTCGAGGTCGCGCAATACAGTGACCCGCATGTTGACCGACTCGACCGTTCCCGTGACTCCACTGATCGTGACGAGGTCGCCGAGCTGATACTGGTCCTCGAGCAAGATGAGGAAACCGGAGAAGTAGTCCCTCATCAGGTCCTGCGCACCGAACGCGATGGCGACGCCCAGGATGGCCGCGCCGCCAAGCACCGTCTTGATGTCCACGCCGGCTTCTTGAAGCACGAGGAGGACAGCGAACACCATGATCAGCACCCTCGACACGCTCTGGAAGCTGAACGCGAGCGTATCGGCGCGGCCCGTGCCTTCGCTCCGATCCCCTCTGCGCCTCCGCACCACGGTGCGGGCGATGCGCCGCGCGCTGAGTCGCACGAACACCATGAGCAAGAAGGCTGCGAAGATGACGAGTACGATGCGGGGCCCCCGCTCCTTGGCCCAATGGGCGACGTTCTGGGGGTGAATCGGACTCTGCAACCACTTCGCCGCGCTACGGGCCTTGTCCGCTTCGGCCTGCGCGTCGTCGACCTCCTCGGTGATTCGAAGCTGCGCCTCTTCGAGGTGGACCAGTCGCTCTTGGAGCGACTTCAGATATTCGGCTCGCGCTTCGCCGGCGCGCCGAGCCTCCCCGATGATCTGGGTGATCTCGCGGGTGGAGCGCTCCCGCCGACTGATCCGCTCCGCAGGCGCCCCGGTCTCCCGGTACTTTTCGAGGCGCGCTTGCATCATCGCCAGCGCGCGCTCCAGGTTCTCGAGCTCCTTGGCGTCCGACTGAGCAAGCTCGTCCTCGAACTCGATTTGCCGCTGAAGGGCTCGTTTTCGTTCGATGAAATCCGCGAGCTCCTGCTTCGCGATCTCGACGTCCCGCACCTTTCGCCCGAGGATCTGCTGCGCCTGGAGCTGGGCCGCCGTCATCACCGAAGAGGACTCGGGCAGCTTCTTGGCGGGCGGTGGCAGCGAGGGCATCCCGGGTAGAGCAAGGGGCGCCGGTTGGGCGCCCTCGGTGGGTTGCGGTTGCGCAACTTGGGCTGGTTCTGAGGGCGCCGCAGGCGGCGGTTCCGCAGGTATCTCCCCGATCAGTCTGCCGAGAGCATGCTCTTCCTTCGCAATCTTCTTCTCGAGTGCCTCGATTTGCTCGCGAATGGTCTTCTCCGCTTTGAGCGCCAAGTCGGTTTGGGTCTCGAAGAGATCGAAGTCCTGCTGGAGCTCCTCGAGCTCGGCGCGAAGCCGGGTCACAGCCTCGGGGTCGGAGTCGGGGTTGGCCTCGAGCTCTTCGAGCTTGGCGCGCTGCTGATTTCGCTCGCCGCCGACCTGCTCCATGTCCGTGGCGAGCTGTTCGAACCATCGAGAGCGTTCGCGGAGCTCGCCGCGGAGCCAGGTGATCCGCTGCTTGTCCAGAGTGATCACACGGCGAATACGCACGACGCGCTTCGCGTCCGACGCCGCCTCAGGAACCCCGCTGTCAGCGTCAGCGTCAGCGTCAGCGCCAGCGTCAGCGTCCGCGTCCGCGCCCGCGTCAGCGCCAGCGCCAGCGCCAGCGTCCGCGCCAGCGCCAGCGTCCGCGCCAGCGCCAGAGTCCTGCGCGTACGCCAAGTGCGATCCGGTGATTGCGAGCAAAGTGGCCGCGAACGCCCAGATCAGGAGGCCCTTCAGTTGCATCCAAACCATCATACAGGAGATCTCAGGCACGCGAGCAACTCTTCCGGGGACATGGTCAGCTCCCAAGGCGCCCTCCGGCTCGGTTCGTCGACCGCCGCGCGCCACTCGGCGAGGAAGCGCTCGCGTGGCCACATCGTAGCGCCGAAACGCGCAAGGTGATCGGTGTGCACTTGGCAATCCACGATTCGAAAGCCCCACGCTGCGAGATGCCCGAGGAGCGTAGTGAACGCGACCTTCGACGCATCCGGCGCGGATGCGAACATCGACTCGCCCGCGAATGTCTTCCCGAGCGCGACGCCATAGAGTCCGCCAACCAGCTCGTCGTCGCGCCAGGCCTCGATGCTGTGCGCGTACCCAAGCTGGTGAAGTCCGAGGTAGCCATCCTGGAGCTCCCGCGTGATCCAGGTGCCTTGTTGCTGAGGTCGAGGTACCGCTGCGCATGCGGTGATCACCTCTGCAAACGCGGTGTCGGCCGTGACGCGCAGCTCTCCCTTTCGCATCGACTTGCGTAGGGACCGAGACACGTGCGTGCGCGTCGGCACCAGCGCGAAGCGAGGGTCCGGCGAGAACCAGAGCAGCGGGTACCCGCGAGCCGGCCACGGGAAGATCCCCTGTTGGTAGGCGAGCAAGAGCCGCTCCGGTCGCAGATCCCCGCCGACCGCAACGATGCCTTCTTCGTTGGCATCCTCGGGCGGAGGAAAGATCAGCTCCTTGTCGAGTAGGTACACAGGCATCGATCGACGCCGTAGGCTAGCGCAACGCCGCCACGGAGGGTGGTTCCCTGCGTTCAGGCCTCGGCAGGCGGCGTGTTCGTCTCGTGGAAGGAGAGGGTGA
>Ga0316198_10000737_pt1 | contig 17874 bp, 10 predicted proteins | sample OudBieAanoxic_MG_FD_204935 | JGI IMG/M metagenome (GOLD analysis project Ga0316198, IMG submission 204935) | Coastal sediment microbial communities from Oude Bieten Haven, Netherlands - site A anoxic | ecosystem: Environmental > Aquatic > Marine > Coastal > Sediment | place: Netherlands...
CAGGGACAGAGGCTGTTAAGCCTCGATTAAAGTCCGGATCTATGGCTGCAATCTCTACCTTCTTATCGTCATCGATTGAAAGCTTGGCAAAACGGGGGCGACCATCTATGGTTAAGTGTCTGTGTTCCGGAGATAATTAACATTTCGCCATGCACACCATCAGGCCCTTTGCGGTTGGTCGCCGCAACTGGCTGTTCAGTGATACGCCGCGAGGTGCCCGGGCCAGTGCGACCTGCTATAGCTTGATAGAAACCGCGAAGGCCAATGGACTGGAACCCTATGCCTATCTACATCATGTATTGCAACACATTGCGGCGGCTGACACGCTGGAAAAGATTGAAGCTTTGTTGCCCTGGAACATGAAGTAAGCATAGTGCCACTTTGGCGGCAAGGAGGCTGAATCTTTGGCGCTTGCCTTGTATCAGAAATATTTTGTTTCAACGTTTCCTCCAGCATCTACACACTAAGCTGGCTAAGTAGCCATCTGGGGCGTGCCAAAAAGAGGACTGAGACCATATTGCCAACGGCAACTTTACTTGGCGCCGAGGAATCAGATTCGATACTCGACTCGAGTATCTATAATCAGATTGCGGTGTCGGCAATATGCGTGCCGCTGCTACCACGCTGGCACATCTTTTCTCTACAAAGTTTATCAGATAACGTTTATCCGCAATGATGGTCCAAACTCACTTGACAGGTCACAGGTATAATCTATGCTGCTAAGTAACAAATAACAAGTCAGGGAAGGAGGCCTATCTCACAAAGAAGTGACAACTTTATAGTATCTCGCTCAATGTCGGCAGGGTAGAGGGTGGACTCCATCCGGCAGAACACCGGATAGTTGGATCGAAAGAGCAATAAGTAGTGCAAGCTCCTTGACGGAGACGCTTAAATTAAAAAACGATCTTAATCAGACAAGATCGTAATCAGACAAGGAGTTGGTCGATGCACACGCTCATTCCGTTGAATTCATCGAAGCGCACGCTGGCTTGCGACGTGGCTTTCCCGCAAACGCACCAAAATCAAATCGGTGATTCACGATGAATCGGCTTTGTGGCCGCGTTCAGGAAAAATCTAAGTCGTCCGCTGCGGCATCCGAGGACAGAGACTGGTCAGGCTTTCAGGTATCCGTTCACTATGGCACTGAGTTTGAAGGTGAACGGCGCCTCGTCGAAAAGCGATTTCCAATAAAGGACGGCGGCAGGTACACGATATCCCTGTCCGACACCGCGATCAGCGATGAGTCGGCCCGAGTGTCGTATTTGTCACCGGCGGGCGAATCCCTCGCGTCCTTCCCGCTTTCGGAGCTCCGGATCAGCCGGGGCCTGCGCAACATAACGCTGCCCCGGCCGACACCCGACTTCAAGCCGTCTGAAATCATACTCGCTGCCCGCGAAAGCCAGCGGCTGACCGGGCGCATCATGATCGTTAGCGGCGCCTCATCGTCGGCAGCGAATCTTCCACTTGCGCTGAAGACAAAACAAAAAAACAAAGATTCCGAGGTTGTTTGGGCCGGTACCACCGACCGGCTCGGCTATTTCCGCGCCGATATTCGTAACGAGCCCATTGAGTCCGCGACGCTACTGGCCGGCGCCGGTGACGGAGCCCAGTCGCACGCGATCCGACTCAGCGCGGATGGCAGGATTCCCAGTCCCCTCATTGTCGCCGTGGAATCCATCAAAGCAGTCGAAGAGTGCGACTGCGACGTGAAGCCGCCCTTGCAGCCGGATGCAGAAAGCCTGGCAACCGAGGGTCCCGTCTTCAGCCAGGATCTCGGAACATCCTGCCAGTCGATGACCGTCCCGAATCGGACGCTCGAAGAATTCGACTTCTTCCAGATCGTACGCACCACCGACCCTGAAATTCGAGGCACGACCATGTCCGGTGGACGCCCAACGATTATTTCCCGGGAAGATATGGGCAAGATCGTCTTCGATGCGGGCACTTTGGCACAAAGGACCGGTGCCTCCAACGTCGCTGTCAAGGACGCGTATCGTACGACCAGTGCGGACTTCTCCGCTAATGATGGCAGCGCCGGCAGCCGCCAGCCGACCTTCATGGCGGCGGAAGCAATGATGCGACGCATCGATCCCGGCCGAATTCGAGCCGATGGCATCAATGCCCTGCTTCGCGAACAAATATCCGTTGAGCCGCTCTCCGTTGGCGGCGTTGGCACCTCAGCACTGTGGCGCCTCGCGGCGTCTGAAAAAGTTGCGCTCGACGCGCTCGACAAGACAGCCAGCACGATTCCGGCTGCGGTGCTCAGTGCGGCGCTTGAAGATCCGGACGGTTTCACACCGGACAAGATGATGACGCTCGAGCGACGTGTCAGCGCGGAGGCGCTGCGCAACTATCTGAGCGCTCGCAGTAAGAGCGCTGCGGGTCGCGGGCCGCTCAATGAAGACAATCGTATCGACTGGGATCACACGCCCGAGTTCTATCAGGCGACGAGCGTGGCCCACGGCCACATTCTGCATTTCAAGCAGGAATGGAAGGCGGACGGTTACTCGCTCGGTGATCTGCTGAAGAGCATTCCGCTGGCACCCGGTCAGCAAAAACAAATCGTTACGCTCGACTGGGACCGTGACGATAGAGCATCCCGGACCGAACAAACCGTCGCGACCGAAACGCTGTTCGCGGATCTTTCCCGCGATCGGGACATCAACGAAATCGCTAATGCGCGCTTCCGCGAAAACCTAAGCGGTAGCTCGAGTGCAAGCACGGGCGCCGTTGGCGGCGGCTTCGGTCTGGCCATCGGTCCGCTAGTCATTGGTGGTGGTGGCGGTTCCGGCTGGGCGAGCTCCAATGCCAGCCAGAACTCGGCGCGAAACTTCTCTGCGCAATCCCTGAATCAACTGAACGACCAGACGTCTCAATCCGTCGCGGCCGTCAGGAATCAACGATCCACCGTCGTTGACACGGTTTCTCAATCCGAAACGGTATCGGCGATCACGGAGATCATTGCTAACTACAACCGGTGTCATGCGCTGACAATCCAGTACTTTGAGGTGCTGCGCCATTTCGCGGTCCAGGAGCGCCTCGCGGGCGTCAAGGAATGCCTGTTCGTTCCGCTCGATATGTCATTGTTCGACGATGCCAAGATTCTTCGCTGGCGCGAAATCCTGGAAAATGCGACGCCACGGAGCAGTATTCGACGCGGCTATGACGCAGTTGAGCGTCTCAGTTCGCCCGCAACGACGCCGCCGAACCGCCGCTTTGCTGACGATCCTATTGAAGGCATGTCCGGCCGCCTCCGCTTCCGAGTCACGGTCGCACGCCCGAAGGATCCGGACGAAGCGTCGCAGGCCGTCCTCGAGCAGACTGATTGGGGAATCCTCGGACTCATCATCCGCATCAGTCCTGAGACGATTTATCAGCAGTACAGTCGGAACGATGCGCAAAAAGATCGCATCTTCCAGCGCGAGATCGCACCCATGGTAGCCCGAGAATTCCTCGAGAGCCTGCAGGTCGTGCTTATCGATCGCGATGGTCAGGAACATCCGGCCGACTTCGACATTACGGTCGGCTCGCGCTATCAGGAAAACGGCATCATGGATGTCGTTCTGAACGACAATTCCGTCGCCGACCGTCTGCCGCGCGCAGAAATCGCCGGCGTCGAGATTCGGACACCCTATGAGCTTCCGGAATTCTCGAGAGTCGTTCTGGAAAGCGCCCGAATCGTATATCGCACCGAACGCATCAGCGCCCGCCTCGTATCACGCTCACGCGTGCTCGACGATGTTACGGTTGGCGATCCTGCGTTTCTCGATACCAGTGACATGACGTGGTTTGAGGAGAGAAATCAGTTAACGGAAGCACGGCGACTCCGACGGCGCCTGATTCGGCACCTAAACGACAATATCGAATACTACCATCGTTCGATATGGCTCGGTATGGATCCCAACAGGCGATATATGCTGCTCGACGGCTTCGAGGCGCCGAATGCGAACGGTCGATCTTTGGCGTCGGTTGTCGAAAACCGTCTGATTGGCGTCGTTGGCAACTGCCTTGTCATGCCGGTCGCGCCCGGATTCCAGCTGGACCCCGTACTGCGGGAAGTTCTCAAGGAAGACGACGTCTCCAGCGACGTGCTCACGCGGCTGTACGATCTGCCGCTATCACCACCGAGGCGTCACTCGGTGCCGACTCGCGGTGTTTTCGGCGAAGCAATGCCCGGAACCTGTAACTCCTGCGAGGTCATTGAAGAGGATCGTTTCTGGCGATGGAGCGACTATCCGCTTCCGGACAGCCCGCCGTCGATTGCCGCGCTGTCGACGGACTCGAGGTTTGCTGTACAAGGCAGCCTTGCGCCAACGGTATTCCCGGACAGCCTTATCAAGTACCAGACGGTGCCCGATGCCCCTGCCCCGACCGGCCTGGCGGCAGCGATAGACGTGCTCAGCAAAGACGTCTTTAAAGACCTTACCGGTCTCACAATGAATCAGAAAAACGCACTGGCGGCTCTGACATCGTCCATGGCGACTGCCCAATCCTTCGCCGGCGAGGCGGTCAATCTCGCGATTGCCCGGGATAAAGCCGGCTCGCTGGACAGGACTCTCGGCCAGATCGAACAGGCGAAGACCTCCGGCTATCTTGACGACGATGAGGCATCCAAAGCGGCACGTGACGCCATCATTCAATCCTTCGGTGGTAAGAAAACGCCGACATCCAAACCGGTTACCCAGTCCAAGCCTGTTGCCGAATCCGTCATTCAGGCTGCGACGTCTTCGGGCGGTAAGGGCACGATTGTTCGCCAGACCGGTGAGGAAATCGAAACGATTAAGTTCGAAGTCGGAAAACCGGATCTGTCAGTCGGCAAGGCGCCGGTAATCGAATGGATCGACCATCCGATGTTTGTCTCAATGCCGCTGGTCATCGACGAGATGGCTCCTGCAGGCGCTCACCTCACGCACAGTTCGACGGACTTCGAGAAAATCGATGACGCACGCGATGAAGGTAGCGGCCGCGGCTTCCTGAATGCCGCTGGCGACTTCGTAACGTTCAATTCGTTCGGGTGGGCAGTCGGCATTGACTCCGCGGTTGAAGTTGACTTCATTCAGTCAGCACTCGACAGCGGACTGCTCAAACCGAATCCGGCGGATGCCACGAAGTTCCAGGTGAAGATCGAGGCGCGACTCGGCTACCCGGCGAAGTCCGGCTCAAAAACGACACCGAAAGCCGTGCATTTCCCACACTCCGGCAAGCGCAAGATGCCGCTGCTGGTCATCCTGCACGGCAACGCCGCGGCCTGGCTACCGACGGGGACCGCGACAGCGGTGACACTGCCGAACGGCACCAGTGCCTTTAAGGGTGCGCTGACCAGCGTGCCGAATCACGAGGGTTACAAATACCTTCAGGATCACCTGGCCAAACAACCGGAGCCCGTGATCACGCTGTCCATCAGCTCCAATATCGCGAACGCGACCGGATCGTTGATCGACATGCGCGCACGCATAGTCAACGAAGCCATTAAGGAGCTCAAAGCAGAAATCGCGGCCGACCCGTCGCATTTCCTGAAAGATGCCATCGACTTCTACAACGTTGGACTCATGGGTCATTCACGCGGCGGCGAAGCTGTCATTCGTGCCCACGAGCTCAACCTTGCGTCTCCGGAATACAAGGCGAAGGCAGTTCTCTCACTTGCGCCAACGGATTTCACCGGCAACACGTCGGCGTCCCGAGTTTCGGTCGATAACCTCGACACGTCTTATCTGATGATATGGGGCGGCCTTGACGGCGATGTCTCAGGATTGCGCGTAGCCGGCGACCGCGCCTTTACCGGTGCCGGGACACGGATTTACGACCGAACCAAGACGCACAAGGCCCTGGTCTTCGCACCGGCGTGTACTCATAACCGATTCAACAATCCCGTCTGGCGGGACCAGACAGAATGGCAAAAGAAAGTGGGCGGTGCTCCGGTACTCAATCTGCCGGCGAATGTCGCTTCTGAGGCTCGCCACGAGGCGCTGATCAAGGAGTTTGCCTCGGCATTCTTCGACCTGACACTTAATGGAAACGCGGCGCAGCAGCTGCTGTTCCGGGGTGAAGTTGCAACCACCAGCGGTCTGGATCTCATGCAACAGTGGGATTTTGGCAGTGGCAAACTGTTGGTTGACGACTTCGAAAATGCGACCGCCAATTTCGGCACGCGCACGCTCGGAACCGATATGTCCATCGAGGACTTCACGGCAATCAAGGTACCCGCCGGGGCGGCCGCCGGAAGTCGCGACCTTCACGTCAATCACAATACGAAAGCCTGCATCCTGGATGTTGCAGCTGCAGCGCTCGCGCCTTCGACTCTGAGCTACGACCTGACGACAGCGCCGGGCGTTGGCGTGGACATCTCTGCGTACCAGTACCTGACCATCAGACTCGCGCAGCTGCGTGATCCTACGGATCAGACCAGCCTGAATCATCTGGGCGAGCCCGACTTTACGGTAAGGCTCTTCGATGGCGGTCCTGACACATTTGAACAGGCTTCTGGTCCGATCTACTCGTCGTGGAAAAACAAACTTGGGAAGCCGTTGTTCAAAGAGATTATCGACGGTGGCGCAAAGAACGCGACGCAGATGGTACTTCACACATTCGCGATTGAGCCTGCGAATCTCTCGGTGTCAACGGCGGACCAGACTTTGCTGCTGACGCGATCGGACGTTCGTAAACTGGAAATCGAGTTCTCCACTGGAGCCGGCACCGGCGAGATTTGGATCGACTCCATCCAGTTCATTCAGAAATAGAGGTGACGCAATGACGCCGAATTTCACAGGATTCAGGGTTGGGCCGGTGCCTTCGGCAAAAAGCGAGCTCGGTGCTCGAAAGATAGTGGCCTGGTCCACGCAACCATTCGGGCTCAATACCATTCCCCGGGCCTGGGTTGGGAATCAGGAATTGTCCGGCGTGACCATCGATCAGTTCGGTCTGTCGCTTAAGGGATACGTTGAAAACGTTCCGGCAGATACAGACACTCTACACTTTCAAATGCCAGGCGGCGAGAAAACGGACACCGGGTTGACGGTGACCGAGGAGCCCGGCGTTGCGTAACCGGAAACACAGCACGATTCGACAAACAAAGAGTGGGTACAGCAAGAGGAGCAGAAGATGGCTATTCAGGGTAAACTGACCGCTTCGGAGTCCGGTTACGCGGGGCATTCCGTTGAGTTGATTGCCAACTTCAGGCTCGAGAATGTCGACGAACTGGTACCGCTGCAATTCGTCGCAGACGCTGCGGACGATGGCGCCTTCGAAATCGATTTGCCAACCGACTCAGATCCGGAAGATAAGGCGGAACTGCATGTCCGAGCGCCGGACGGAACCCGCCTTGCAACCGAGACCGTCGATCTGTCCGCACCCATCAGCATCGATGTAGCCCCCAGCGGCCCTGTATCGCTGGATATCAAACCCGACCCGCTGAATCCCGCTCTAGGCAACTTCAGCATTAAGGTTCATGTCTTCGACCGACGCAACAACGCGCCTGCCGCGAGCCGAATGATCTCTCTTTGGGGCCGACTAAAGGATGCACCTCTCGGTGCACCGGCTCGAACTGTCCTTTTCGCGGACTATACCGATGCCGCGGGTATTGCGCGGATGACGTTTCCGCGCGCGGCGTACTCGCTGCTCGAAGTCGAAGCGCCGGGCTCTGAAGATGGTGCGGTCACGGTCTCCGTTCCTATGGATGAGAATGGTGTGCTCCAGGACGAGATTCGACTCGCGGCAACGTTTCCGGACGATCAGCCGCCGGATACTCCGGCGGCCGACGATGATGACGGCGAACCCTGCGACTGCGAAGCCGCAGAGCCGCCGCGTACACCGGACAGCGCGGATCTCGTCGACGAGTCCCAGCTTTTTTCGACGGATCTGGCCGACGGGTCGTGTCCCAGCCCGGCCATTGCAAATCGAACGCTGGAGGAATACCGCTTCTATTCGCTGATACGCACGACGGATCCATACCTGTTTGGCGTGAAGCCAAAAACAGGTCCGGTCCTGAGTAAGTCCGCATTGGAAGCCCTGTCACGTCTGGCGTGGGGTTATACGAGCATGGATGCTGCACTGTCGACCGATCCGGAATCGCCTGCGGGCGATGTGTCCGTAGAATCGTCGGCATTCAATACCGGCTCGGCGCTGGACCAGGCGCGGCTCGCGTCCGAGCAATACATATCGTCCGGACTGCTCACGGCGCGCGCGTGGCGGGATACAGCTCGCGAAGACGACATCCGCACGGCTATCATCGATCGAGCCGACTCGCTGTCGGAGGATACGCTGCGACATGCGCTGGCCGACCCTGACGGGTTCACGCCGGTCAGCCTGATGACCGCTGAGCGGCTCTCCGCGGTAGGTCGAGTCAAAGATCGTCTCTCATTGTTCCACGATCGCTCGAAGGGTCGGGAACTCGTTGATGCCGGCAACATGCCGCAATGGGATGCGGTTAAGAAAACCTATCAGGCTGCAACGGTAGCTCATGGTCACGTGCTCGAGTGGCGTCAGGTCTGGCGCGCAGACGGCTATTCGCTCGGAGATCTGCTCTATTCACTGCCTCTGGCTCCTGGGCAAAAGCGCAATATCGCTGTTGTGGACTGGGATCGCGATGAGCGCGGCTTTCGCATTGAAAGCCGATCGTTCTCCGAGCGCTTCCAGGCAGATCTCGCTCGCAATCGCACGGTCAGCGAAGTCGTTAACTCAACCGTCAATGAATCGATCCGTGCCGGGTCCAAGGCAAACACCTGGGCTGCGGGTGGCGGACTGGGCCTGGGAATACCCTTCTCCGGCGGCTTCTTTGGCCTTGGTGTCGCAGGTGGCGGCGGCGGTGCCTCATCATCCGCATGGCAAAATTCGTCGCGCGCATTAGCGGCTTCATCCGGGCAACAACTTTCTGACCGAACCTCGCAGGCGGCGTCGGCGGTCCGTTCACAACGAGCGACTGTCGTCGTCGGCACGCAGCAGTCGGAAACCTTGTCTATTACGTCGGAGGTGGTCGCCAACTACAACCATTGTCACGCGATGACGATGGAATATTTCGAGGTCCTGCAGCACTTCCGCGTGGATCAGGAACTCGCGAATGTGCGCGAATGTCTGTTCATCCCTCTGCAAATGCGACCCTTTGACATCTTCAGGGCGCTGCGGTGGCGGGACCTGCTGCAAAACCGGCTCCGCCGACGCGGATTGCGCAGGGGCTTTGGCGCGATGGAGCGCGTTCTCATGGGGTATGCGGACAGCAATCTCCCCATCGGTCGCTATGCTGACGAGCCCATTGAGTCGCTCAATGGTGAATTGCGCCTAGAGCTGTCCATTGCACGGCCACGCGACGCTCGCGATGACGAAGACATCGACGACTATCTGAACTCGACATGGAATTTCTGGGTTGACCTGTTCGGTGCCGATTCCGCCAAGGCAGCCTATGATTCGACAATTTCCGACAGGGACTTGGCCGAGAAAATCTTTGCAGCAGAGTACGCGCCGCGTGTAGCCAGCGCCTACTGTGACAGTCTCAAGGCGATCCTTTTGGTTGAGAACGCATCGGGCAATATCGTCGAGCACGACCTCGACGCCGACTTCACGATGGTGTCGAACTATCGGCCGGGCGGACTCCATTTGGTGACATTTCGCGCAACCCAGATTCCGAGCGGCGTCACTCGTGCAGCCATCCGCGGTATCCGATTTGAGAGCACGCTAAACGACCTGTCGCCGAATTCCCGTACACAGCTACGGATGGCGAATGTCTCGTACTCCAACGAGTACAGGCGACATCATCTGGTTCCACGGCGTTGGGTACGCAATGACCTGCGAGACGGCGATGGCGCATTGATCACTACGCGCTCGCTGAGTCGCAGCGAAGAGCGCAATCCGCGTCAGGAAGATCGCGACGCGACCGTGGCATTGCTGCGTCACCTAAACGAGTTTGTCGAGCACTACCATCAGGTTATTTGGTGGCGCATGGATCCGAATCGGCGCTTCATGTTGCTCGATGGCTTCGTTGCACCGAACTCTGGCGGACGATCTCTGGCCTCGGTAGTCGAAAACCGCCTGCTATCCATCGTCGGCAATGCGCTCGTAATGCCGGTCGCTCCGGGCTATCAGCTGGACCCATTGATCCAGCAGTCTGAAGAAGACGAAATAGACCTGCTTGAACTTTACCGGCCACCGGTACCGCTTCCGCCGAAACGCCTGAGCTTGCCGACGCGAGGCGTCCACGCCGAAGCGATACTCGGCGAATGCAACAGCTGCGAAATTCGCGACGATACGCGGTTCTGGGACTGGTCAAGCGAGGAAATACCCGGCAACGACCCCACTCTGATCGAAGAAATCGATACGGCATCTCGGCGCCAGGAGCCGCCTGATACAACACCAGGTGCCTTACCCAACCCGGTAGTTGCGATTCAGAATGCTCCTGCCGCACCGGATCCGATCTCGATTGCGGCGCTTGGCAACCTGCTAACCAAGGAGAACCTGTTTAAGGACGTCACCGGCCTCGAGGAAAATCAGAAAAACGCGATTGCCGCGTTCCAGCAGTCTCTGAAGACCGCGGACGCGTTCGGCAAGCTGGCCGCCGGCGGTGCGAAGTCCGCGTTTGCCAACCGTTCATCGGAACGCGTTCTCCGCAAAGTTAAGGAGGCGGAAGGCAGTGGTCTCCTGAATAAGGACCACGCGAAAGACGTTACTGGAAAACTGTTCGGTGTCATTAACGGCGACGACGGTGAATCCGATACGCCACTCAATAAGGACAAGGTCATAGACACTGCACTTAAGGCTGTCAATGACAGCAAGGGCAAGAAGAAACTGAGTGTGAAGTCGGAGTCCGGTCATACCTCTCAGTCAGTTGAAACAGAATCCGATACGTCGGGTACGTCAACCGCAAATACGGTTGCGTTCCAGATATCGGGCATTCCGCCGCTGAAGCAGGAAAAGCCGGAAACATGCTGGGCCGTCGCACTGACGATGCTGTTCAGCCATTCCAGACAGCAATCGTTACCGGTAGAGACCGTTCTGCTTCAAGGCGGCGAAAAGTATGTCAATCTCTTCCGAGCCGGCGCGCCATTGCCGCTGCAGGATGTACCGGCGTTTCACAGTGACTTTGGGCTCAAGGACGTTAGTTTCGGTGCCCTGTCCGCAGCGGCCATTGAGGCAGCCCTCAAGCAACACGGTCCGCTGTGGGTCATCAGTGATCAGGACTCCGGTCCCGGATTCTCCATTCACGCCCGTGTCGTAACAGGCGTCGTTGGCGATGGAAGTCCCACAGGTACCAAGGTCTTCTTCAACGATCCCGCAACAGGAGCTGCGCTCGACGAGTCGTTGAAGGACTTCGCGAACAAGATTGAACAGCTCTCTCAGGGAGCCCGCTCAGTCTTTGGCGGCGTGTCGCCGACAGTGTTGGCACTGTGAGGTGCTTAAGTCATAGTCGGCATTGGCATTATGAGTGGTATCCGGGTTGGCGGCTTTGAGGGTATGGAATATGGCGTATTCAAGGTAAAGCCAGGGGTATCAGAGAAGGAGATGACTCGTGCCGCGGAGGAGATGGAAGAGCGCTTTCTGAGTCAGGAGGATGGGTTTATCGGTCACGCAATTCTGAAGGGCAAAGATGGGCAATACGTGGATCTGGCGTTCGCAACCTCTCAGGAAAAAGCTGAGGAGATTTGTGGAAAATGGATGCAAAACGAGTTTGCGCTCAAGTATCTTGAGTTCATTGATCCTGATTCGGTAGATATCTCTTTCTGGTCGAGAATTAAATGAGTATGGATGAAATCAAACGCTGTGATTGGTGTGGCAGTGATCCGCTGTACATCGAGTACCATGATGAAGAGTAGGGCGTTCCCGTACATGATGATCGTTTGCTGTTCGAACTCCTGATTCTGGAAGGTGCGCAGGCAGGCTTGAGCTGGTTGACCATTCTCAAAAAGCGTGAAAACTATAAGCAGGCGTTTGACGATTTTGATTGCGAGCGCATCGTGAAATATACGGAAAAAGATATTCAACGTTTGATGTCAGATCCCGGTATTGTCCGTAACCGACTCAAGATTGAATCAGCGATAAAAAATGCCCGGGGAGTCCTTGATATAAGGTAAGCGCAAAAGTACCGACAGAGTTGCTCAGCATCTGCTGATCTGATCTTGCTTGATGGTACCCGGCAATAAGGCTTCAATGGCCTCAACCGTTTCAGCCTTCGGCAGCTCCGTAAACAGATACCGGAGATACGCATAGGGTTCCAGATCGTTGGCCTTTGCGGTTTCGATGAGGGAGTATAGATTGGCACTGGCCTTCACGCCCTTGACCGACGTGCTGAACAGCCAGTTTTTTCTTCCCAGGACAAACGGCCGGATCGCATTCTCCGCACCGTTGTTGTCGATCTCCAGGCGGCCATCGTCCAGGTAGCGGATCAGCTTGTCCCATTCATTGTGGAGGTAGTTCAGCGCCTTGCCCGTAGCTGTGCATGGCGAATTACTATTTAGGAAGCTACGGGTAGTTGATATAGCCCGCGGTAATGGGATTTCCAGCGGAAATTGTTGAGAGCAGTACGGTTGTGCTCCGCAAGAATTCCTTCAGCGCTTGGATCTGTCTCATATCCCGAAGGTGGATGGGGTATCCTTACAGACATGATAACGGAGTGATCAAAGGATAAATTTTAACGCGGCGTGTCATTCGGAGTGGCAATGCCTGTAACTCATTGAAATGTATAAAAAGACAACGGCTTGCAAATCCGTGGACCTCGGTTCGACTCCGGGCGTCGCCTCCATCCAATTAAATCAATTAGATAGAGCGCTTATGTAGTGTCTTTTCTATCTTTATATTTTGCTGGAAAATCAGCAAAACACCGCCTAACCCAGCCTGACACCGTCTGACGACGGCAAGTTGAGTGGCAAGAATGTTATATTGCCCCTGTCAGCACAAGACGCGTAGCAGCGTTCGACCCTGCTAAGTAGAGCTGTCGTGAAGAGGTTTGAAAGTACGCGTTCTATTTTTTTCACGAGATGCCGTTTGTAGGCTCCGTGTGTCTTGGTCCAGTAAAAGTTAGCTCCCATGCTTGCACGGTAATTGACTGGCACGATGCCTGTGTCAGTTGGCATCTTCACAGCGCAGATGCTTCAAGATGCCCACCTGACGGATATCGGAGCACAACGAAAGCAATCGACGCCGACAGGTGCCGCCGATGCCGAGATATGCCGAAACGCTTGGGATATGCCGCACGTCTCAAAGCAACGATCGGCAGGTGCTTCCGACTCCGATGATGGCGCACATCAAGGCGAATGCGAGCGCCACAGTGGCCGGCGACTGGTGCGTGCGGAGATGCGCATGGCCACATGAGTATTTTGACCCCGTATGGTGCAAATATTCGAACGAACCGTATGAAAATGTTACCGGGCAATGTTACGGATAATCAGATCGTGGCTTGATACACATGAACCTGTACGTGATACGCCATGGTCATACCAACTATAACGAGCTAGGGTTGTGCAACGACGATCCGAATGCTGATGTGCATTTGGACGATATTGGAAAACAGCAGGCACAGGCGGCTGCAGAGCAACTGCGTGATGTGACGCTCGATCGTATTATTGTCTCTCCACTGCCGCGCACTCGTCAGACAGCCGAGTTCATAAACCAATATCACCATGCGCTGATTGAAGTCCACTCAGCTATTACCGATATCCGCTCTGGCTTTGACGGCAAGGCAGTGGAGGCGTATTTTGCCGCTATCGCTCATGATCCCCTCAATGCGCGGGTAAACGGCGGCGAGTCTTTGCTGGATCATAAGCAACGCGTGTTGGGTTTTATTCACTGGCTACAACGTCAGCAGCCAGAAAATATTCTTGTGGTTGCGCACGAAGAGACCATGCGGGTACTTGTTGCTTACTTTGAGGGTAATGTTCCAGACGAGCGGTTGCGCGATCTTAATGTGGGTAATTGTGAATATAGATGCTACAAATTAGGCGGATCAATCGAGCTAGGCTCGATTGATCAGACCATTGATTGATATATCAATGAAGTCTGTTTCTATCGGCAACGGAAGGGAACCACCAACCGCCTGGTATTAAACCAGGTACTCGATCTAGAGAACAACTTATAGCCACGCACACCTATTTATTTATTGCGCAGTACTCATCATTTAAAATAACCATGGTTATCACCTTCATTTTACTGGGTACGAGTAACATACCTCAGCACCTCAACTACCTGCTCCGGCGTTCGCGCCCAGGCCATCGCCGAGGCATCCACTTCCTTCAGAGGGTGAACGATGTCTTCATCGTGCAGGGTAATATAGGGTTTTCTCAATGCCGCACAGTAGCCGGCGTCAAACGCGGCGTTCCATTGTTTGTATTTGTCGCCAAATCGTATCACCGCCAAATCGCACTGTTCAATCAGGGTTTTGGTACGAATACAGTTGACCTTCGATGATTTATGATCGCGCCAGAAAGGCTCGGTCTCCGCGCCAAGTACATCACCGGCCGCGTCGCTAGCTGCATGATCGGTCACCGCTGAGGTGAACACCATCGACAAGCCATGCGATTCGGCACCCTGCATAATCTGTTGCCGCCAGTCGGTATGTATTTCACCTGACAAGTACACTTTCCAGTCCATCAGAACCTCTCACTCATTTTCAGATGTCTAGGCTATAGAATACATGAAAAGAGAGTAGACGTTTGCGTATTTAATAATGTGGTGTAGCTACCAGAAACGTTGTACAGACTGACTCCGTTAGCATTCTTGCCATATCTGTCGTAGGGTCCTGGCAGGAGAACAATCGTCCCATTTCTCGACACTCTCGTACTTCAGCCGAATTCGCAGAATTGCGGGAACTACTTGCAGACATATGTCTAAGTCGTTCTCGGGCTTCCAGAGAGTAATTCTCATATTTACTTCGGCAAAACTCCAATACAAATACCACACGTTACATATGCGCCGCGCAAAACTCATTGATTAAATTGGTAACATTGATGCGGCAACTAAAACCGATCTACTAGTTTAATTCTTGCCCCGTTTCTGGATTACAAACAAATAATGGATGTAAATGAGATATAATTTGCTCTCTGTGATGTCTTATGTCAAAAATCAAAACTTTAAATGCTCCTTTGTAATTGCGATATCCCAAAGACTGACTAATAATATTTGCATGCAACAAATGGAATTAATTAAGGAATCTCAAATTAAAAAAATCGGGCCTTCCGAGATGCCCAATTGCGATCTTTTTTGGATTCGTGAATTCTTTGATCTTTCCCAAAGCGACGATTATTTTCAAACATTGTTAGCCATGGTTCAATGGAGACAGGACGCCATCAAACACGGTCGAAAAGGGACGCAATTGCCTAGACTCACCGCGTGGTACGGTAATTCGGGTAAAAACTATTCTTATTCTGGCATTCGCATGAAACCTCTCCCATGGAACGCTCCTTTATTAGCGATTAAACGGGCCATCGATGCTGAAGCCGGAGTTGAATTTAACAGCGTCTTATTGAATTTATATCGCAACGAACGTGATTCGGTAGCGTGGCATAGCGACGACGAACCGGAACTGGGTAGGGATCCGATAATCGCTTCGGTCAGTTTAGGAGCGACACGTCGGTTTGTCTTGAAACACAAAAATGAAAAACGTCTACCAAAAATCGAAATGGAATTGTCGCATGGAAGTCTACTTCTGATGCGAGGCCCTACGCAACATCATTGGGTACATGCAATTCCTAAATCTAAGATTCCTATTGGACCGCGTCTCAATTTAACTTTCCGGATTATTCATTAGAATCGGATGCCCCGCCAATAAAGTTTTCATAATAAAAAAAGACAATGACTTACGATCAATCGTGAAGTGCGAGTGCGGGTGTCCTTGTGCTCCGCAGAAATTCATGCAGCCTTCGCCAGCAAGCCCGTAGGGTGAAAATATTCGAACGAGCCGTATGATATTATTATCAAACAATATTAAGGATAACCTGTTCGTGCTATGTCAAACGTTATACAACCTTCCCATCTCCTTGTGATCGCCCTGGCAGGCTGGCTTAACCGCCAGCAACAGGCGGTGATCGACTATCCCATCGAAGAGAACCGTGTTCTCAAGGAACAACTCGAAGAACAGCGCCTTCGGTTCACCGACGAACAGCGGATACGACTGGCCGTGAAGGCCAAGGTCCTCGGCCGCCGGTCACTTGATGAACTGGAGACGCTGGTGACAGGGTAAACGCGCGGTCAGGGAGTAAATGCGGACCACCGGGGACCTCGATAAATGTCATGCCGATAAGGTTGCGGTACGTGTCAGGGGCGGCATGTGCCAATGACGTGGACAGGCTGGCCAACACAAGGAGAAGAGATGCTTTCATCGCTGCCGTCCGCTAGCTGGGCTCGTCGAGTGCGGCCAAGGCTTCAATGATAGCCGCCGGCTCCATGCGTTTTGTATAGTCGGTATCGGCGAACGTTGCGCGGATGATGCCGTGCCGGTCGATGATGAATGTCCCCGGCACCGGCAAGCCGTATCGACCCTTGCCGTTGTAGTCGGCGATATCGAGGCTGAAGTCCTGTAGATACAGATTTCTCACTGCTTCGGGTACCTCGAAATACAGGTTGTAGGCTTTCATGACGTGGTCATCAAGGTCGCTGAGTATCGGGAAAGGATAGGCGTCTTTGGCGATTTGCCCGGCCGAACGATCCGGGGTTTGTGGCGTAACCGCGACCAGTTGCGCGCCATAGCGGCGGAAATGCGATAGGCTTTCCTTCAGGGCGTGCAACTGCAGGTTGCAATACGGACACCAGGCGCCACGGTAAAAGGTCAGAATCACCGGACCCCGGGCAAGCACGTCCGCCAGGCGGGTGCTGTTGCCGAAAGCATCGGGCAGGCTGAAATCCGGCGCGTGGCTGCCGACCTTGAGTCCGGGTTCTGGTATCGCCACCGCCAGATCCTTCGCGGCCTTATCCATGATGGCCCGCTGGGGTTCTGCCGGTGCCGGCCGTTGCGCCTTGAACTGGCTGATACGTTCACCGAGGTCCGGTACAGGTGGCGGTTCATCAGCCTGAATGGCAAATACCGGTATCAGGCTGAAAAGGCATGCCGTCATACTGCGTCTGATCAATCGTTTCATCATTGGCTCCATGGAGGACCGCAGGGATTCATGAGGAGAATTGGATCTTCACAGTCTGAGACCGCATGATGGGCAAAGAATTCATGCATCCAGTGTTACCTGTGTCCTGGTCCAGCGAAAGTTTACCCTGTGCATGACGAAATGTTATACGGGTAGCGATAGACAGCTGGAACAGACCGCGGCAATTGGACTACCACCGGATTTCGCGGAGGTTAGCTTTAAGCGCGAGAGTTGCGGCATTAATTTTCGCTGGGGTACCGCCGATCGACGCATGAAGACGATAGGGTGTAGCTGATATGTCGATTTAGCTCTGCCCGGTTTTTGCCCGGTTGAGTTATGCACTGTTGTGCTAAGTGCTGAAAAAGTGGCAACGGGTACTCTGCACGATGTCTATTAAAAACAAACAGTTAAACTGCGAATAGATGGCTGCGCTGGGAATGATCGATGTCGCCTACAGCGTCCCGCACGGTGTCCGCTCTGATTACCATGGAAATTGGGGGGCCGACGACTATGCTTATCTGAGCCGTTATGATGGCCTAGGCTGGTTTCGTCTCAATGCCCTTGGCGCCTTCTCTCTGGGGATGGTGGATGAGTATCGACTGAAAACTCCAAAGATGCTTCCGCTGTTGCGTGCAACCGATGAACAGGAGTTTCTTCTGTTACGTGCCCCCGAAGCCCATGAGCGGATGCTGTTGGAGCAGTATGCAACCATCTCCAAGAACCATCTTCGGCTCGATACCGTTCGGGCCCTGTCGGCAATCGAACAGGGTGGAGCGCTGGTGGACCTGATTAGTCTGCTCCGGCAGCAGACCGAGTCTAAGCTGAC
>Ga0316198_10000738_pt1 | contig 17861 bp, 18 predicted proteins | sample OudBieAanoxic_MG_FD_204935 | JGI IMG/M metagenome (GOLD analysis project Ga0316198, IMG submission 204935) | Coastal sediment microbial communities from Oude Bieten Haven, Netherlands - site A anoxic | ecosystem: Environmental > Aquatic > Marine > Coastal > Sediment | place: Netherlands...
GCAAAACTCGAGTCAACCTGAAGATGCACAAGTCGGACGGATCATGGCTCGAGGGAATGCTCGCTCGCGGCGACCGGCGGCTTGGAGACGTCATTGAGGGAGCGTTCCAACGTGGCGCTCGTTTCGACTCCTGGGACGAGAAGCTCGACTTCGGCGCTTGGATGGATGCGCTCGAGGAGGCGCGCATCGACCCTGCGTGGTTCCTAGGGACGATCCCCGTATCTGCCCCGCTTCCGTGGTCACACATCGACGTCGGCCTCGAGCAAGGGTTCCTCGCCCGCGAGTACCGAAAGGCCCTTCGGAATCGCCTCAGCCCACCCTGCGGCAAGACGGTGGGGAGCTTCGTCCATCATACGAACGTCCAAGACGCGGAAGCCGAAAAGAAGCGACTCGTCTGCTACGACTGCGGGGTCGCCTGTGACCTGACCCAAATGAAGGAAGAGCGCATCGGCTTCCTGCGAAGCATGGATGCCCTCGGGCCCCGCGCGCCGGCGACGCTACCCGTCTCCGAGGACACCGAGGACCCAATGGTGGACCGGCGGCCGTTCCACGACGTCGATCAAGGCCCGCCGATGCGGATTCGGCTCGGCTTTCGCAAGATCGGCCGGCCCTCCTACAGCTCCCATCTCGATCTCGTCCGGAGCTTCCCGAGAATGCTTCGGAGGGTCGGTCTTCCCCTCTACTACAGCGAAGGTTTCCGGCCTCTTCCCAAGCTGACGTTCGGTCCGGCGCTGCCCGTCGGCACCTCGAGCCTCTGCGAGCACGTCGACGTCCGGCTTCGCGCCGCCGAGTCTCCAAACCTAGACAAGCTCTGCGAACGATTGAATCAAGTCGCGATCGACGGCATCGAGTTCTTCGGATGCGAAGTGCTCGGCCCGAACGACGCAGCACTCAACCGAGTGATCGAGATGACGGACTTCGTCGCCGCCATTTCGAGGCAGGAACTCCGCGACCAAGGCATCGAGGACGAGCGCGCCCTCCAGGCCATGCTCGACCAGCGCCCCAGGGATTTGTTCTTCGATCGCGACGTCCGCGGCGTGAAGAAGCGCGTCGACATCGGCGCCGTCTTGGTCGACCTGTGCGTCGGTGCGGGCGCTGAGGCCGTGGAAGCAGCAGGCCTCGCCGGAGACCTCCTACCCGTGACGATCACCCTGCGAATGGACGGGAAGACCACACCGCGCCCCGGCGAAGTGCTGCGTGTCCTCACCGGTATCGACGAGCTTGCGCCCAGGGTCATCCGCTCGGCGTTCTTTGCCCTCCGCGGCGAGCGGCGCGTCGAGCCGTTGCAGCTCGAAGACCTTCGGGGCAAGCCCTCTGTCGAGGCCGCCGAATGACCGACCGCTTCGACATTGTCCGCAGCTTGGTGCGCGCCGCTGCCGATCGCACCATCGAGCGGGTCAAAGGAACCCGGATCGCCTCCGCGACGATGCAGATCCTCGAGCGCCTCACGCAGCAACGGTGGCGTCTGAGTGACGAAGCGCTCACCGCGGCGGCCGCTCATGCCGAGGGTGTCGACTCCGCGATGGTGGCATGCCACTCGGGCCGCCTGTTTGTCGACGCGTCGATGACCAACGGCCGCGAGGTTCAGTTCAGCCTCGCGCCAGCCTCGGTTCGCTTCGCCCCTCGCGGCGCCAAGGAGATCTCCTTCGACGTCGAGCCGCCCGACGCACACGACACTTCAATCGTTGGCGCGTTGGCCGGCTGCATCGCGAAGGCTACGTGGCCGATGATCGCGCCACCCGACTCCATCGACGTCGGCGGCGCCATCGTGGAGCGCGAAAGCCCGGGACGGCTACGCGTCGACCTTCGCAGCGTGCCCGCAGTCCGTCGCTTCGCCTCGACGCAGGCGGCCATGATGATTTTCGACGTGCTCGAGCTGGAATCGCTGCGAGTCGAACCGGGCGCCCTCGCCATCAAGCTGAAGCTCCCACAGCTCGCGTGACGCCCTAGAGCTCCTCACGCCACTTTTGGGAAAGCGCGACCTCGGCCTTGTACGCGGCGATGGACCGCTCCTTTTCCTCGTCGGACCAGCCGATGAGCTCCGCCATCCGGTTGGCCACCTTGTCAACCGACCCGAGCCCTTGCTGAAAGTCGCGAAAGAAGATCTGCGTCCGGCGAATCATGACGTCGCTTACGCTGGCAGCGAGCTCCTCGTGAACCGCGAAGTCGACCTGCGCCATGATTTCGACTCGCCCTGGCACGATTGGCTCGAGCAACGCTGGTTGCTCTGCGCAGAGCCTGGCGAGCTCGAGCGCGCGCATCCCATACGTGTCGACCAGGTGCCGTCGAGTCGTGTGCGAAAGGTCGCACTCGCACGCCTCTGAAATCTGCTCGGCGACTTTTTCGTGGTCGTCGTCTTCCGGCCAACCGACGGCGCCGGGCAGCGGGTACTTGAACGTTTGCCCGGAGTGGATGTCCTCTGGAAGCTGTCCCGTCAACTTGAGGATCTGCACCGCGGTGTCGACGCACTCCTTCGCCATCTTTCGGTAGGTCGTGAGCTTGCCGCCGGCGATGGTGATCAAGCCGTCTTCACCAATGTGAATCTGATGCTCTCGGCTCACCTGTGACTCGGCCATGTCCCCGACGTCGGCCTCCGGCGCAATGAGCGGTCGAAGCCCCGACCACGTCGAAATGACGTCCTTTCGATGGATCGGATTGTTGGGGAAGTAGTAGTTGGCGGCGGAGATCAGGTAGTCGACGTCTTCGAGGGTCGCGTACTCTTGGCCGGGAACGCCATCAAAGTCGGTGTCGGTCGTGCCGACGTAAGTTCGCTCGCCCCAGGGAAGCGCGAACAGAACCCGCTGGTCCGTCGGGTGAAACAAGACGACAGCATGCTCGACCGGAAGCCGATTCCGCTCGACGACGATATGAATGCCCTTGGTGAGCCGGAGCATCTTCGAAGCGCGCGGTCCGCTCATCGCCAAGACGTCGTCGGTCCAAGGCCCCGTGGCGTTGATGACCGCATGCGCCTTGACCTCGCGAAGGCTCCCATCGCGCACGTTCTTCACGACGACACCGGACACGCGCCCTTGCTCGCTCTTTGTCAACGCGTCGACTCGCGCCCAGTTCACGACGGTGCCCCCGTTCTGGGTCGCGTCGATGACCGTCTCGAGCGTGAGCCTCGCGTCATCAGTCGAGCAGTCGTAGTAGACCGGCGCGCCCTGGAGCCCCTCCTGCTTGAGCATGGGTTCCTCTTCCGAAACCTCGCGCGGCTTCAAGGTCCGATGCCGCTTCGGCGATCGGAACAAGGCCAGCCCGTCATACAGCCACATGCCAGCGCTGATCATGCGAAGGCTCTTTCGCGCGCCTTTGTAGACCGGGAACAAGAACGCAAGCGGATTGACGAGATGCGGGGCCAAATCGAGGATCACACGGCGCTCGCTCACCGATTCGAACACGAGGCTAAACTCGTAGCTCTCGAGATATCGAAGGCCGCCATGGATGAGCTTGCTGGACCGGGAGCTCGTCCCGTACGCGATGTCGTTTTGCTCGAACAACACGACGCGGAGGCCGCGGCGTGCCGCATCCCGCACGATACCGGCGCCCGTGATGCCACCGCCGATGACGACGACATCGACGTCCTCGGGAACTTGCTCCCACATCTCTTCGCGCGAAGGCATTAGGGCTCTCCTAGAATGTTCTGCTGTTCGAGGTAGTGAATGACCTGAGCGGCCGCCTCATCTACGCTGAGGTTGGCCGTCAGAAGGTGAACCTCGGGGTTGTCGGGCGCTTCATAGGGCGCATCGAGCCCGGTGAAATTGGAAATCTCCCCGGCCCTGGCCTTCTTGTAAAGGCCCTTGGGGTCACGGGCTTCGCAGATCTCGAGCGGCGTATCTACGAACACCTCTACGAATTCGCCCTCGCCCATCAAACCGCGAATGCGGTCGCGGTCCTGACGATAAGGCGAGATGAAGGCCGACACGACGAGCGCGCCCGCATCGGCAAACAACCTCGAGACCTCGCCGATGCGCCGGATGTTCTCGACGCGATCCTCCGCGGCGAAGCCGAGGTCACTGTTGAGCCCGTGGCGAACGTTGTCGCCATCGAGGACGTAAGAGAACACGCCACGCTCGATCAACAGACGCTCGACGCGATGCCCGATGGTGCTCTTGCCCGAGCCGCTCAACCCCGTGAACCAAAGCACCGCGCCGCGATGACCGTGCGCCGCCGCCCGCGCATCCTTGTCGACCTCGCCGATGTGCCAGGTCAGGTTTTCTGCCTTCGGACCGCTCATGCGGGCGAACATAGCAACTTTGCCAGCGCCTGCACCGTGAGCGGCGAGGACCCCTCCGCCTTGTTGTTGACTAGCACATAGCACTCCGCGTCACGGTCTAGGGCCGCCCGAACCAGCGCAACGACGTCCTGTCGCATCTGCGGTTGTGGCGTCACGAGGCGGTCGAACGGAGCATACGCCTCCTTGAGGTCGGCATAGCGCTTCCCCGGCGGAAGCAGCAGTCGAGCGACGAGGAGCGGACTATCGAGCAACCCCTCGACCCGCATCTGCTCGGCGATGCCCGGCATGCGCGACCAGTAGTTGAAGACGTGAGACGCTTCGTGATCTCGCAGGGTGCGGGCGTACTCCTGCGTCAGCAACTTGCGGTCCCGGAGCTCGACCGCAATCGGGAAATCACGCGGCGCCTCGCGCAAGAATGTCGCGAGCCTCTCGCAGAACCACGTTTGGTCGAGCGGAAACGGCGACGGCGCAATCTCGACGATCCACGGGCCCATGTGACGCGCGAACGCCGCGAGGGCGGGCGCATGAACCGCCTCTGCAAACAGCGTGGGGTTCAAGAAGTCCGGGTTGCGCTTCCCCGCGTTCTCTCCATACCGCGGGTGCTTCGGATAACCCGGCATCGTCACCTGCTGCCACACCTTCATGGCCGCGCGAAACCCGTCCGGCAGTTGACGGGCGTAGGCCCCGAGGTCTTCCTCGGGCACCGGCGCATAGTACCCTCGGTCGATGCCGACCGTTCGCATCAGGGGATGGGTCGCGTACTCACCGAGCGATTCCCGAAGGAACGCTCGCTGACTCCCGTAGCGCTTCGCGTACACCAGTCCCGCCCATCCAGGAAAGGTCCAGCTCGACGTTCCAAAGCGAACGTTCGGCGGCAACCGCTCGCGCAATGCCTCCAGCTCCGCTCGCACGACCTCGGCGGGATCAGGCGCTTCGGCTTCTTCCCGGTCGAAGAGACCGAGCTGCGGCTCTTCCTCCTCGAACAGGGGGCTCTTCGGGCGCCGGGAGTGGATCATTGCGCGTTGTTTCGCCGAACGGCGATGTTGTGCTGCCGAAGCGTCTTGCTGAAGTGGTGGCGCCCGCTCCCCCGCGCCACGAAATAGAAGTAATCGTGCTTCTCTGGGTCGATCACGGCGGCGATGGATGCCTTGCCCGGGTTGCTGATCGGGCCGGGCGGGAGTCCCGAATGACGATAGGTATTGTAAGGGTTTTCGGGGTCGTCGAGCATCGCTCGCGTGATTCGCCCGTCGTACCCCTCACACGAGGGCGCCGCTTCGGGGACTGCCATGCAGCCGTACTGAACGGTCGGGTCCGCTTGTAGGCGTCGCCGCGGGAGAAATCGCTTCGACTTCAGCCGGTTCCAGAACACACCCGCAATTCGAGCGCGCTCCGAAGGCACCGCGGCTTCCTTTTCGACGACCGACGCGAGTGTGATGATGTCGTGCGTCGTCCAACCATCGAGGCGCGCCAACCGCTCCGCGTACTCCTCCTGAAGCTCCTCGTAGCGTCGCGTCCAGTTGGCGAGCATGCGCTCGACCACACGCCGTGGCCTGCTCTGGTCGTCGAACTCATACGTGTCGGGGAAGAGGTAGCCCTCTGCGTCGTTGGCTTCGACTCCGTAGCTAGCGAGTAGCGAGCTGTCCTCGGTCGCGTCGAGAAACTCGTGCGCCGGACAGATGCCGTACTCTTCGAGCCGCGCTGCGATCTCGAAACGCGAGAAACCCTCGGGGATCAAGATGCGAATCTGAATCCGACCAAGGCGCGTCGTCGCGTACCGCGCCACCTCTTCGGGAGTCATGGGAATGCGAAATCGGATCTTGCCCTGCCGAAGGTGCCGGTCGAGCCCGCGCATGCGCATGTACACCGTCCAGACGCGAGCATCGTCCAGTACGCCTGCCCCTTCGAGCTCGGTCGCGACCTGCCGAAGCGTCATGCCTTCCGTCACTTCCAGGACTGCCTCCTCGCTGTCGCCGGTGGGTCCGTCCGAGTCGGGATAGATCACGAATAGCCAGCCGAGGGCGCCCAGCAGCCCGAGGACTCCGAGCAGCGTCGCGAGGCTCACCAGTCGCGCCACGCCGCGCCCGAGATCGCTCTCGATCTTTATCGGCTCGTCGGATCCTGCCACGTCCCCCCTGTATTGGCGTCTAGATACCCCTGAAGCAAGATGGTCGCCGCCGATTGGTCGACCACCTCGCGCCGCTTGGCTCCTCGCCGCCCCATCTCGCTCAGGGACCGCTCCGCCGCCACGGTGGTCAAGCGCTCGTCCCAGAAGACGATCTCGATGCCGAACGCCTCGCCGAGCGCCGCTCCGAAGCCCCGCGCCCTACGCGCGGCCTCGCCCTCGGTGCCGTCGAGGCGCAGTGGAAGGCCGACGACCAACAGCGTCACGTCCTCATCTGCGAGCGCCGCCTTCACGCGGGATGCGGCGTCCGCCCAGCCACCGCGCGCCTGAATGGTCTCTCTCGGAAACGCAATCGACCGGTCGTCATCGGAGATCGCAATCCCCACGCGCGCTTCGCCCGGATCGACGCCGACGACGCGGCCCAACTCAGCCTCCACCCACGGTCGCCTGCGGAGGTGGCTCGGGAGGGCGCGACGGGCGGCTCTTCTTGAGCCGCTGACTCAGCAGCGGGAGCACGTAGGGGAAACCCACCTCAAACTGGTTGAGGTCGGGCGCAATCTGGCCCGTCAACCAAAACATCATGACCGACGCACGCTCCACGTAGAACCAACCGTCGGGATAGTGGACGGAACGCATCAAGCTTCGAAGCTCCCGCCGCGCGACCTCGGGGTCCGCAAGCGCCTCGAGCTCTTTGGAGCTTCGGTTCATCAGGGTCGACGGTGCATACGACTCGAGCTTGAGCAGCTTCTGAAAATAGGTCTTCACCGTCTGCTCCAAGAGCACGCGGTCGCCTCCCTCCGCGACGAAACCGATGTCCTCGATGCCGCGCAGCACGAGCTCGTCGTTCTGCTCGAAGAAGCCACGAAGCACGTCGACCATTCCGAAAACGGTGTTCTCGTCGACCTCGCTGATCGCCCCGAAGTCGAGCACCACGATTTTGGCGTCATCGCTGCCTTCGACGGGCTGCACCAGGAAGTTCCCCGGGTGCGGATCGGCGTGAAAGAAGCGATGGACGAAGACCTGCGTGTAGAAGCTCTTCACGAGCCGCTCGCCAAGCTTGTGGAGGTTCACGCCTCGATCGCGAATCTCGTCGAGGCGCGTGATCTTGATCCCCTCCATGAAGGTCATCGTGAGCACGTCCTTGGTGGTGACTTCATCGATGACTTCGGGGAAGAGGAGGTGATCGTCTCCCGCGAAATTGGCTGCCATGCGCCGCATGCAATCGGCCTCGTGGAGATAGTCGGTTTCGCGTCGAAGCAGGTCGACCAGCGATTCGTGCACCGCCTCGATGTTCTGAACCGGCACGAACCACTTGTACACGCGGACCATGTGCTTGATGACTTTGAGGTCGATCTGCACGACCTTGCGAATCCCCGGATAGAGGACCTTCACGGCCACCTTCCGCCCGCCATCCATGTAGGCGACATGCACCTGTCCCAAGGAGGCGGCCGCCACGGGCTCGCGTTCGATACTGTCGAAGAACGACTCCGGTCGCGCGCCGAGGCTTTCGATGAATGCCTGCTCGATCTCATCGAAGGGATGCGGCGGAACTGCGTCCTGGAGGGTCTCGAGTTTCTTGATGTACACCTGCGGGAGGAATCCCCCCAAGATCGACAGAACCTGACCGAGCTTGATGTAGACGCCTCGGAGCTTGAGGATGTCCGCGAGCAGCCGCCGGGAATTCACCTCATCGACCCGAGCCTGGCGTCGCTTCAACCACGCCGGAATTACTGCGTCTTCGAGACCGGTTTCGGGATCGACCCGCCACCGCCGGAAAACCTTCAACAGCCCGAGCTGGACCATGTAGCTGGCGAAAATCACGCCAAACGCGATTTGGGCTCTGACGAGGCGAATGAAAAGACTCATACAAATATATGCGGGTGAGAGAATAGCAGCGATCGGAATGGGTCCCACCGCTTTAGCGAACCGCTCAAAGGGTATAAGGTTCAGGGTCCGTGTCGGGTAGTCGGAGTCGAAAGCTTAGGGACAGATTGCAGAAGTCGCTTCTCAAGGAGCGGTTTTCGGAGTCCCTCGATCTCTACGCGGTTCTAGAGCGGATGGAAGCCGACGAGCCGCGCTGGCCGCACCGCAAAGGGGACCTTCTGAAGCGTCTAGGACGCGACGAGGAAGCGGTGGCCGCCTACGAGCGTGCCGTCGACCTCTACGCGGCACGGGGTTTCGTCGCTCGCGCCGCGGCGATGGCGAAGGTCGTCATGGGCATCGACCCCGACCGCGCTGGAGTGCTCGAGCGTGTCGCACCGGAGCCCGCCCGAAAGCTTCACCGCTCGGCGCGCGGAGCGGTCGTCACGGCACATGCGGAGCAGGACATCGACGAGGCGGCACAGACGTACACCAAGCGAATCAACTCGGACGCCATACCTTTGGTCCAGACGAAGTCGCCGAATGACACCCTTCGCTTCACACAGCCGCCCGCCGCGAATCATCTCGAGCTCGACATCTCCGCCGTGGAGTTGGAAGACCGCCCCACTCCACAGCCCGGCGAGTCGAGCGAGCCTCCACCCGCCGAGCACCTCGCCCAGCTGCCGTCGATGCCTTTGTTTGCGGAAGTCCCCCGGGCTGTGCTCACGCAAATCGTTACGGAGTCCCAGCTTGTGGACCTCGAACCTGGCGGCGTCCTCATCGAGCGCGGCACGCCAGCGGATGCCCTCTACGCCTTGGTCGAGGGAAGCGTGCAGATCATCCGGGAGCAGGACGAAGACGCGATGGTGTTGTCTGAAGGCGACGTCGTCGGCGTCTCGTGCCTGCTCGACCGCGTCAGCTACGAAGGCGACGTCACTGCGTGCACTGCTGTGCGCGCGTTGCGCATCGGCAAGACCCTCCTCGACCAACTCGTCGCCGAGTATCCGGACCTTGGTGACATATTCCTAGAGGTCTTGGGACGCCGGCTGGTCGCGACCTTGGTGCGAACCTCCCCGATGTTTTCGATCTTCGACAACGGCGCGCGCTCGGAAGTTGCTGCGATGTTTGGGGTTCGTCGGGCGCCGATGGGCACGTCGATCCTCGAAGCTGGCAAGCGAGCCGATGGCCTCTACATTCCGATGATTGGGGAGTTGATGGCCGTTCACCCGAGCGGTGAAGAGGCCGGAAGGCTCAAGCTCGGACGCGCGCTCGGGCAGCACTCGATGCTCACGCGAACACCGTCCACGATGACCGTCCGGGCCGACTCCGATGTCTTGGTGTTGCGCCTCTCGGCTCGCCGGTTCGATGAGCTCGTCGCCAAGCACCCCGTAATCGTCATGCGGCTCGAAGAGCTGGCGCGGCGCCCGAGCGCGCCCGCGTTCTCACTCATCCCCCCACCACGAGAGAAGAAGCGCGCCTGAGGCCGGTTTTTGGCGATGTGCGCCCCTTGCGCAACCGCCTATACTGGTACCCTCATGACCTATAGTGCGTCTTTTCGCTGCGTCGCGGGCTGCAGCGGCAGCTACCCCCTCGACCAAGTCATCTACTCGTGTCCTGAGTGCGGCGAGCTTCTCGAAGTTCAGCACGACATGGAGGCCCTCAAAGACCGGAGCGGCTCCGCGTGGAGCAAGCTCTTCGATCAGCGTTGGATGACCCGCGACTGGCCGTACGGGAGTGGCGTCTGGGGCAAGAAGGAGTGGGTGCAACCCATGCTTCGCGGAGAGAACGTGGTGTCGACGGCCGAAGGCGGTACCAACCTCTTCTGGGCCGAGCGCTACGGCAAGACCCTCGGCCTCGACGACGTCTGGATCAAGAACTGCGGCAACAGCCACACCGGCTCGTTCAAGGATCTCGGGATGACTGTCCTCGTGAGCACGGTGAAGCAGGCGATCGCAGACGGGAAGCCGATCCGCGCCATCGCGTGCGCCTCCACAGGCGACACCTCGGCCGCGCTGGCCGCGTACTGCGCATCGGCGGGGATCCCGTCGGTCGTGTTGCTGCCCAAGGGCAAGGTGACGACCGCGCAACTCGTGCAGCCCTTGGCCAACGGCGCGCTCGTGTGCGCGCTCGACACCGACTTCGATGGGTGCATGGCAATCGTCCAGCAGCTCACGACCGAGAAGAGCATCTACCTGGCCAACTCGATGAACTCGCTTCGGCTCGAAGGGCAGAAGACGGTCGCGATCGAAATCGTGGAGCAGTTTGATTGGAAGGTGCCGGACTGGGTCATCATCCCTGGCGGAAACCTCGGCAACGTGGCGGCGCTCGGAGCCGGCTTCGACATGATGCTCCAGCTCGGGTTGATCTCGAAGCGGCCGCGGATTTGCCTCGCTCAGGCAGAGAAGGCCAACCCGCTCTACCGGGCGTACAAGGCAGGCTGGGACAGCTTCGAGGCCATCACCGCCGGTGAGACCGAGGCCAGCGCGATTCGGATCGGCAACCCTGTCAGCGTGCGGCGCGCGATTCGAGCGTTGCAGGCCTTTGATGGCGTCGTCGAGCAAGCTAGCGAGTCGGAGCTCGCGGAGGCGTCGGCCGCAGCGGACCGAGCCGGGAGCTATACCTGCCCGCACACGGGCGTCGCGCTTGCTGCGCTCGAGAAACTTCGGGCGAAGGGGACGATCGAGCCAGGGCAAAAAGTCGTTGTGATTTCAACGGCCAACGGCTTGAAATTCACTCAGTTCAAGATTCGCTATCACGAAGGCGAGATTCCGGGCGTCGAGAGCAACTATCCCAACAAGCCCGTGTCGCTGCCGAGCGAGTATGAGGCGGTGAAGGCCGCGGTGTTCGAAGAGCTCGAAAAGCGGGCCCAGGCCTAGGCCAATTGTCGGAGTAGGAGCTCGCGATCGGCGCGACGGAGGTTCACGAAGCGCATCTTCACCTCGAAGCGCTGGTCCTCGACGCGCTTGGAGCCGAGCGTCCGACCCTCGAGAGTGCGCTCAACTTCGTCTTCGACGACGGTAAACCGAATGGGTGACCCCGGCGCAAACGCCCTGGGGCTCAGCAGGGTCAGAATGCCGCCGCCAAAGCTCTTCGCCTCGCCCACTTCGCCGCTCTCCAACCGCAGTTTCACGGCTCATCCCTTCTGGCGATGCATGGCAGCGCGGGCCTCCTTGAGGTCTTCCTGTCGCTTGATCGACTCGCGCTCGTCGCCTTTCTTTCTGCCGCGGCCGAGGCCGACCTGGACTTTGGCGACGCCGTTCTTGAAGTAGACCTGCAGGGGGACGAGTGCCATCCCGCGGTTCGTCAACCGCCCGCGGAGCTTTTCGATCTCGCGGCGGTGTACGAGGAGCTTCCTGCGTCGCTGCGTCTCGTGGCCGGCGTGGCCGCCCTGCTCATAGGCAGCGATGTGCATTCCGTAGAGATAGAGCTCGTCCTTGTCGATACGACAATACGCGGCTTCGAGGTTCGCGCGACGCGCGCGGAGGCTTTTCACCTCGGTGCCGTAGAGAACCATTCCGGCTTCGAGGCGCTCGTCGATTTCGTAGCGCTTGGCCGCTTTGGGATTGCGGCACACGAGGAGGTCCATCCCGGGGACCCCTTTGTCAACGCGCTTCTTCACCATCGTCCGCCGGCTCTAGCACGGGCGCTCCGGCATTGCGAAGTTGCTCGAGCCAAGCAATCTCTGCGCGAAGGCGTGCCGCGCGCACGATTTGTCCTTGCTTCTCGCTTACCTCGAGCGCCTGCCTGCGTCGTGTGATCTCGTTTTGCCAGTGGGGTTGGGCGGCCACCGAGTCGTCGAGCACCCAGGCGCGCGCTTGCCCCTTCACCGGAACGCGCACGCGCGCCTCCGACATACCAGGCAGCGAGACCTCTAGCAGGAGGCGCGGTCGGTCTGGGTCGATCTCGAGGACGCAGGGTGACTCACCCCACTCGGCCATGGGCCGAAACACCTCCGATGCGAACCCTTCAGGGTTCACCTCCACCCATCCCAGGCACGTGCGGTCACGCTCACGCAGCGAGACCAGAACGTCACGCTGGCCGTCCCGGTCGAAATCCGGTCGCGGCTCGAGCGCGAGCTCGACCCAAAGCCGCTCCGGCCAACGCGCGTCGGGCGTTCCAACGGAAAGCGCAACACCGCGCGAGGTCACGATGCGAACCGTCGCGTCTCCCCCAGCGGCTGCATCGAATGCCACGTAGCCGGCCTCGTCGATGCGTCGTCCAACCTGGAAGCCGTTCTGGCGTAGGTCGCCGATGATCGCGTTCGCCTCGGCCCGCGGATCCACTCCGACCTGAAGGTAGTCGAGCGGATCCTGTGCCGGCGGAGCCTTCCCCGCGCATGCCGCGATGAACGCACACCCGAGAATGAGGTAACGCACCCGCGTACTCTACGTCCCCTAGGCGAGAACGCGAGCGGCCAACACCAGCGTCCTGACCTCGCGCGCCCCGCCGGCGCGGAGGGCCTTCGACGCGGCCTCGAGGGTCGCGCCCGTCGTGCGAACGTCGTCGACGAGAAGGACTCGCCCTACGCCCCGAAGCCGGCCCGGGGCGAATGCCCCCGCGACGTTCGCTTGGCGTTCGTCGTGCGGCAAATTCACTTGGCTTGGCGTGTGTCGCACCCGCCGGAGACCGCGGAGCAATGCGGGCACGCCGAGCGCCTTGGCCGTGGGCCTCGCCAACAGCGCCGCCTGGTCGTAGCCGCGCCAGCGCCGCCGCCGCCAGTGCAGAGGCACCGGGACCACCGCGTCCACCTCACCCGCCCAACGCAACGCAGCCTGAGTCATCAACGACCCCAACGCTGCCCCCAGTTCGCTCCGGCTCCGATATTTGAACCGGTGGATCGCATCTGCAATCGGCCCGCCATATTCGAACACGGCACTCAGGCTTGCAGCCGGTTCGAGCAACGACTCACAAGCGGCACAGAAGACGCGAGAGCACAACTCCTCACAGCCGACACACCGGGCCGGAGCCACGAGCTGAACGAAGCCTTCCAAGAAGTGACGCACTCCCGGTTATCGGCCACCGAACGCCCACGTTGCGCACGACTAGTGATCGTACGGCTCGCCCCGCAAGATCGAGAACGCCCGATAGACCTGCTCCGCGAGCACCAACCTTGCGAGCCGATGCGGGAGCGTCATCGCCGACATCGACAGCCGAAGGTCCGCCTTCTTCGAGATTTCCTCTGGCAGCCCGTAGGCCCCGCCGATCAGGAATACCACCGTTTGCACGGACTCATTCTCGGCCCGCGAGATCCATTTCGCGAGGCCGTGACTGCTCAGCACCTTCCCGTCGACCTCCAACGCCACCACCCGCGAACGGTCCGGAATGTTTCGCGCGAGGCGGTCGCTGACCTCCGTCTCTTTCCCATCCTTGAGCTCGACTTCTTCGAGCTTCGCGTATCGCCCAATTCGCGCGTAGTAGTCGCCGAGGAGAGACCGCAGCTCGCGGTCCTTCGCTTTCCCAACGGCGATGATTCGTACGCGCACGACGCGAGGGCCTACGGAAAGACGAAACCCTCGTCGGCCTGCTGGCCTTCGAACTCCACCCGATCCGCGTCGAGCCAAAGACCCTCGATATCGTAGAAGCCGCGCGTCTCCTGATGAAAGATGTGCACGACGACATCGCCGAAATCGAGTAGGACCCAACTGCCCTGTGGAAGCCCTTCGACCCCGGAGCAACGTGTCCCGTGCTTGAGCTTGAGGTCCTCTTCGATGCCGCGCGCGATGGCCGCCACTTGGCGATCACTTCGCCCGCTCATCACGACGACGTAGTCGGTGTAGTCCACCTTTCCACGCACATCGATGATCTCGATTCTCCCAGCCTTCTTGTCGAGCGCTGCCTCGGCGATCAACAAGGCCAGCTCTTCACCGACTTTGGGATCGCTCGTAGGGGGACTCGGGTTTGTACTCAGTTGTGCGCCTTGTGCTTGTTTGGGCAAATTCTGCGTTCTCCTTACTGTCGGACTTGTCCTTGTCCTTGGCCGACCCATTTGAGCGTACACAGCTCAGCCAGACCCATTGGACCATAAGCATGAAGCTTGGTTGTTGAAATCCCGATCTCGGCGCCGAGGCCGAGGGCGAATCCATCATTGAACCGAGTCGACGCGTTGACGAGGACCAAGCTTGCATCGACTTCGCGTAACCAGCGATCGGCATTGGCGTCGTCCTTCGTGACGATCGCTTCGGTGTGATTCGAACCATGCTTGGCGACATGTTCGATGGCGCCGTCGATGCCGTCGACCACGCCGACGTTCAAGATCAGGTCGAGGTACTCGGTATCCCAATCCGCCGCGGACGCCCGCTTGACTCCATTGAGGTGTGATGCGGCGCGCTCGTCGGCGTGTATCTCGACGCCCTCATTGCTCATCGCAGCACCGAGCTGCGGCAAGAACGTCGACGCGATGCTCTCGTCGACGAGGAGGGTTTCCATCGAGTTGCACACGCCCGGGCGCTGAACCTTCGCATTCAACGCGATGTCCAATGCCATTTTGGGGTCGGCCGTGCGATCGACAAAGACGTGACACACACCTTTGTAGTGTTGGATGACAGGAACTCTTGCGTGCTCGGCAACGAACCGAATCAATCCTTCTCCGCCTCTCGGTATGACCATGTCGACGATACCATCAAGGCCGATCATTACCAAAGTCGCTTCTCGATCCGTGGTTGGCAAAAGTGTGACACTTTCCGGAGGTAGCCCTTCCGCCCCGAGCGCGTCGGTGAAGATCTTGGCGATCGCCGTATTGCTATGGAAGGCCTCTTTGCCTCCGCGAAGCAGGACGGCGTTGCCGCTCTTCAAGCAGAGCGATGCCGCATCCGCGGTGACATTTGGGCGCGATTCGTAGATGATTCCAATGAGGCCGAGAGGTGCCCGCATCTTGGAAACCCGCAAGCCGTTGTCGAGGACGCGCTGCTCGACGACGCTGCCAACCGGGTCAGGGAGCGATGCAACTTGATCGACGCCGTCGGCGACCCCATCGAGGCGCTTTCGATCGAGCGCGAGGCGATCGAGCATCGCCTTCGAGAGCCCCATCTCGGCCGCGGCGGCCATGTCTTTGCGGTTGGCTTCGAGCACACGATCGCCCGCCTCAGCACGCAGCGCTTCCGCGGCGCGCCGCAACACAGCGTCTTTCTTCTCGGTGCTAGCGATCGCAAGGACACGCGCGGCCTCCTTGGCTCGCTCGGCCAGGCCCGTCACGAGCGTGGTCAGGTCGTCACTCATAGCCCGTGACGGTAGCACCTTTTGTACGAAGCGGGAGTCGCCCGCTTAGGCCCCGTTTTCGGTCATCACGATGTCGTCGCGATGCACGACCTCGTCACCAACGTGGCTGCCCACGCGCTCTGCGATCTGCTGGCTGTGCCCGCCCGCGAGGAGCCGCACGTCGGCCGCATCGTACCGCGCCAAGCCGCGCGCCAGTTCCACGCCCGACTCGCTCATGATCGACACCGCGTCGCCCACAGTGAACGAACCAGACACCGAGACGATGCCCGCCGGGAGCAAGCTCGAATTGCGTTGCTGGAGCGCTCGCCGCGCCCCTTCATCGACGACGATGCGGCCTTGCGGCTTCAACGTGTATCCGATCCAATGCTTGCGACTCGGCAACGGCGAGCCGTGAGGTAACAAGAGCGTCCCGACGTCCTCGCCGCGGAGCAGCTTGTCCAGGAAGTCCGCCGAAGCCGCCGGTCCGATCGCCACCGGCAGGCCGTGAAGCGTCGCTCGTCGCGCAGCTTCCACCTTCGACTGCATGCCGCCGAGGCCTACGTCATCCTCCGGCGGCCTGATGAAATGCTCGATGTCGCCAACCTCACGCACCAGCGAGATGCGCGCACCCTCGTGATCCAGCACGCCCACAACGTCGCTGAGCAGCACCAGCAAGTCGGCGCCAATCAACGTGCACACCATCGCGGCCAGTTGATCGTTGTCGCCGAATCGAAGCTCGTCGATCGACACGGTGTCGTTCTCGTTGATGATCGGAACGACGCCGAGCTTCAAGAGCTCGTCGATCGCTCCCCGCGCATGCAGGTATCTGTCGCGATCGCTGACGGCGTCGTGGGTCAGCAAAACCTGCGCTACGTGGATCCCGCGGGCCTCGAACGCGTCTTCATACGCGCGCATGAGCAATGACTGCCCGGTCGCCGCAGCGGCCTGCAACAGCGCGACCTTCTTCGGCCGCTCCATGAGCCCGAGCCGCTCTCGCCCGACAGCCACTGCGCCCGAGGACACCAACACCACCTTGCGCCCGGCCTTCACCTGCGTCGCGAGCTGCTCGGCGACCTGAGCGAACCTTCCCCCTTCCGCGCATAGGGCGCGGCTGCCGATCTTCACGACGATCCGTTTGGTGTCGTGGAGGGCCGATCTGGTCTGGTCGCCGGTCATGACTGCCCTTGAATCGCACCGAGCGGACACTCCTGCAACCAGCAGAGCGAAAAAGCGGACAGTCCCCTTTGGGCTGGTAGCATTCGGGAATGCTTGCGGCGGATGTAGCGCGCTGGTTCGTGTGGCTCGTGGCTTTTGCGTGGGGCGCAGCGTGGGGGAGCTTCTTCAACGTCGCCATCTACCGATGGCCCCGCGGTATGTCCGTGGTCACGCCGCCGAGTCATTGCCCCGGTTGCGGGGCGCCAATCCGCGCTTGGACCAACGTGCCGATCCTCGGCTGGCTCTTTCTTCGTGGCAAAGCCGCCTGCTGCGACACGCCGATCTCGCCGCGCTACCCGCTGGTCGAGCTCCTCGGCGCCGCCCTGTGCGTAGCGATCGCCGAGCTGTGGATCGTCCGGGCCGAACCGGGCACCCTACTCGTGCACGCCACCATCGAGACGGTTCTCTATTTCGTCTTCGCCGGGGGTCTGCTCATCGCGACGTTCGTCGATCTCGACTGGATGGAGATCCCCGACGAGGTGAGCCTCCCCTGCGCCGCGCTCGGCTTGGTGAGCGCCCCGTTCCGCGCCGAGCCAGGCCTTTGGTCAGCCGCTGTCGGAGCTGGCGCCGGCTACCTCGGTGTGCAGCTGATCTTCGTCTGGGGCTACGAACGGCTAGCCGGCCGCCGCGGCATGGGCGAAGGCGACTCGAAGCTCTTGTTGATGATCGGCGCGTTCCTCGGCTGGCGAGGCGCTCTCTTCAGCCTCGTGGCAGGCTCGCTTCAAGGCCTCGTCTTCGCGGGTTTCGCCCTAATCACCGGCCGCAAGCTCACCCCGGACATCGAAGAGCGGGTGATCGATGGAGAACGAATCGAGGCGCCAGAGGAGACCGACACCAGTCGGGTCGGCCAGCTCAAGCTTCCGTTTGGACCGTTTCTCGCGCTCGGGGCGCTGGAGTACCTGCTCGCGGGAGACGCGATACTCTCTTGGTACCTCGGCCTGCTACAGCGATGAGGGCTTAGCGTCGGTAACCGCCGCCGCCGCCACCACCACCACCGCCGCCCTGGCGCTCACGCGCGAGGTCGACGCGGATCGTGCGGCCGCCCAGCGTCGCGCCGTCCATCGACTCGCGGGCGGAGCTGGCCGCCTCTTCCGTCGTGAACGTCACGAAGCCGAAACCCCGCGAACGGCCTGTCTCGCGATCGGACACGACCTTGGCATCGGTCACCTCTCCGAACGGCGCGAACGCCTCCTCAAGGTCTTCAGTGGTCGTGCCCCAGGCGAGGCCTCCGCAGAA
>Ga0316198_10000740_pt1 | contig 17852 bp, 17 predicted proteins | sample OudBieAanoxic_MG_FD_204935 | JGI IMG/M metagenome (GOLD analysis project Ga0316198, IMG submission 204935) | Coastal sediment microbial communities from Oude Bieten Haven, Netherlands - site A anoxic | ecosystem: Environmental > Aquatic > Marine > Coastal > Sediment | place: Netherlands...
AAATCCAAAACGTTTTCGCAACAACTTTTTGAGGTTACTCAACATTGTTTGCGCTTCATCGAATAATTTCAAATAAAGAATATAGGCCTGCGTTAAAATCTTCAACGAGGTTCCCCAAAGCCTTGCAACCTACTTATATGAAGGCAATTTTAAAATTTTTCTCCTGGAGGATATGTTTGGTACTATCCATTTCGGTATTGGCAATTCTTATTGTTTTGAATTTCTATGGCTTATATACCAATAAGTTTTACTTTTTCAAATTTGACAATTATATATTTCCATTGTTTGCGGTAGTACATTTTATCTTTCTTTATGTACTATGGTTTAAAATTAAAGAGCGGGAATATACCGATCCACAAATGCGTAATCTGGAATATTCCATGTATGGAATTTTTCTTATCTACATATTTAAAATAATGGATACGGCTTACATATTACAAAGCTATTATGAATATCAGGATCACATTATTCCGGAAACATTTATGCCTGTCGGCATAGTTATTTTCTTATTGCAGTTCTTCTTGATTTTCCTAACCATATTGGCGTTTAAGCACAGAATGACAATGGTGGGTCCATATAACTTTGATAGTATTAATGAAAATATTGATTCCTGGCAATAACGATTTTCTATTATGTTATGGCAATACAAAGGACCTTGGATGAATTTTCAAGGTCTTTTCATTTAAAACCCAAAAAATCTTAATCCTCTATATTCTTATTTAACAAAACCGATAAAATAATCAGGTTTTCAATTGGACATTTCTCAAATTTAGATTGATTTTCTGTAAGGAAATGGTCATCCTTGCGGCTATAGTAATATAAACTTCTGGTTTGTACCAAACACCTATTAAATAATAATACCGTCCTAAGGGAGGAAGATCATTATTTTTAGTAAATATTTTTATATAACAAAGGATTGCTATGAATACAAAAGCCCTTGATTTAAAGGGCTTTTGTTATTTGGATGGCACTTATAATTTACTAATAAAACTACCATAAAGGTCCTTAAACTGATATCCCCTTTGAAATCTTCTTTTGCTTAACTTTTTATAAGCAACTAGTCCCCATAATAGAAATTCCTTAAGAAAGAATGTATCTTCTTCATGAATATCCGACTGATATCTTTTTATAAGTGTGTTTAGTTCTGGAATAGTATTCAGCATAGCTTCATATTCATCATCCGTTAAATTGTCCATAAGATCAAATCCCTCGCTCTCAAAGAACCAATTGATCAGATCATCATAAGGACTTTCGGTATCCTTATGTTCTAATTTCTCAATCTTTGGAAAATAATTAGGGAATAAGGTTTTAATGGCATCTTCGAATAGTATAAGCGCTACTTTATCTCCACCTTCCTGTTCTCCTTCGTAAACAAGTTCTATTTTACCTGTTATGGCAGGGACTACTCCCATAAAATCACTAAGTCTTACCCGGGTCTTTTCCTCTCCTGAGATCATCGCCCTTCTCTCGGCGGTACTTAAGAGGTTTTCGAAAGCGGTAATACTTGTTCGTGCACTAACCCCGCTTTTGGAATCGACATATTCGCTTTTTCGAGCTTCAAAACTTATTTGTTCAAGTAAATCCTTTGCCAGGTCTGGTACATAAATAGATTCTGCCTGTCGATCATCAAGTTGAGCCTCTTGTTCAGTAATTCTTCGGGCGATTTCAATTTCTTCCGGGTAATGCGTAAGGATTTGAGATCCTATCCTGTCTTTCAAAGGTGTAACTATACTACCCCTATTCGTATAGTCTTCTGGATTAGCTGTAAACACAAACTGAATATCAAGGGGTAATCGTAATTTAAAGCCCCTTATCTGAATATCTCCCTCCTGTAAAATATTAAATAAGGATACCTGAATCCTCGACTGAAGATCCGGAAGTTCATTGATAACAAAAATACAGCGGTTAGAACGTGGAATCATTCCAAAATGAATAACCCTGTCATCTGCGTAAGAAAGTTTCAAATTTGCCGCCTTGATCGGATCTACATCGCCAATTAAATCTGCCACAGTTACATCGGGCGTAGCAAGTTTTTCATAAAAACGTTCTTCTCTGTGGAGCCATGTAATTGGTGTTTTATCTCCCATCTCTTTAATAAGTTCCCTGCTGTATCTGGAAATAGGATTAAGAGGATCATCATTAATTTCAGATCCTGCTACAACAGGTATGTATTCATCTAACAGGTTAACCATCAACCTTGCCAATCGGGTTTTGGCCTGACCCCTAAGTCCTAACAAATTAATATTATGACGCGATAAAATGGCGCGCTCTAATTCAGGAATTACCGATTCTTCGTATCCCCATATACCGTGGAAAGTCTCTTCTCCTTTGCTTATTTTATCCCTTAAATTCCATCTTAATTCATCCTTTATACTCTTGCTTTTATATGCCGCCGATTTGAGTTCACCTAGATTGGATATTTTTTTATAATCTATTTTCATACGTGTTTAATTATCTTTATAGCAATATATTATGAATATTTATTAAAGTTTTACTTTAATCTTTTTCTTCGGTTTTGTTCATAATCTTCAAAAATCATTTCTCCTAAACCTTCCAGACCTGTGAAAAATGCCTTTCCCTTGTTAGCCTCAGTAAAATGCCTTATGAATTGCCTTAAATAAGGATCCTGTGCAATCATGAAAGTCGTTATAGGAATATGTAATCTTCTAGCCTGTCTTGCCGTATTGTAACATTTTTCAACAATAAAATCGTCGAGACCAACACTATTTTTATAATATGTCCCGTCAGGCATTCTCAGACAACTGGGTTTGCCATCCGTAATCATAAATATTTGTTTATTGGTATTTCTTTTTCTCCTCAACATATCCATTGCAAGTTGTAATCCGGCTACGGTATTGGTATGATATGGACCAACTTTTAGGTAGGGAAGTTCTTTTATTGGAATAGGCCAGGCATCATTACCAAAAACTAAAATGTCCAGAGTATCTTTGGGATACCTTGTAGTAATGAGCTCAGCCAGAGCCATGGCAACTTTTTTGGCAGGTGTAATACGGTCCTCTCCGTATAGAATCATAGAATGGCTAATGTCTATCATTAGCACTGTGCTCATTTGAGCTTTATAATGTGTGTCTTCTACTACAAGATCATCTTCCGTGAGAGAAAAACTATCCATACCATGATTAATCTGAGCATTTTTCAAACTTTCCGTCATGGAGATATGTTCTAAAGAATCCCCGTATCTGTACTCTCTGAAATCCCCGGTATGTTCATCTCCAGGGCCAGATTTCCCGGTCTTATGGTTTCCTGCACCGCTTCTCTTTAGCTTACCAAAAATCTGGTCTAAAGCACGCTGACGAATAATCCGTTCCATTTTAGCAGTAATAGACAAACTGGCTTCACCGGGTTCACCATCTCCTTCTCCACCACCCTCTTCCAGTTCTTCACGTAAAAAACCCTTTGCTTTTAAGTCCTCAATAAAATCATCAATGGTATAATTCTCATCTGTGAGTTCATACTCCTTATCCAATTCCCGTAACCAGTCCAGGGCCTCATCCACATCACCCGAAGTATGTGTAATGAGCTCCTGAAAAATCTCAAAAAGTTTTTCAAAGGGAGTAAGCTGAGGTGCCTCGTAGTTTAAAAATCGAAAGCCTTTTCCTGTTTTCATAGCCATTAGCTAAAAATAACACATTTAATAAAAAGCCGTATTACTTTTAAGAAAACTTAAGGATTTAGTGTCTTAAATTTTATGCCTGCTTTTTAGAATGTTGACAACATCATTGAGAAGATGGCCTTTAGCCTGCAATAAAATCAGGTAGTGAAAAAGCAAGTCGGCACTTTCTTCAAGGAATAGTTTTTCATTGTCATCCTTTGCTTCAATTACAGTTTCTACAGCTTCTTCACCGACTTTTTGAGCAATTTTATTTATCCCGCTTTTAAACAAAGAACTAACATAGCTTGTTTTATTGCCATTATTTTCTTTTCTATCTCTAATTATAGCTTCCAGCTGGGTTAGAAAACCAAAATTCTGAACATTATCTTTATTCCAACAGGTATCGCTTCCCTTATGACATGTAGGTCCTACTGGGTTTGCAGTAATTAACAGCGTATCATTATCACAATCAATTTCAACATTAACCAGATCCAGAAAATTGCCACTTTCTTCCCCTTTTTGCCATATTCGTTTTTTACTTCTGCTATAGAAGGTCACTTTTCCGGTTTCCATAGTTTTATTTAAGGCATCCTCGTTCATATAACCCAGCATTAAAACATTTTTAGTAGTTGAGTCCTGGATTATTGCCGGTACAAGTCCGTCTTTATTTTTATCAAATGCTACTTTCATAGTATACTCCTTTTACTGCGATATAAAATTTCGTTATAATCTTACAGGAATACCATTGTCCTGTAATTTCTTTTTAAGATCCTTTATCTCCATTTCCTTAAAATGAAATACGCTTGCAGCCAATGCCGCATCTGCCTTACCATCATTAAAAGTATCAATAAAATGCTGCATGTTACCGGCACCGCCGGATGCGATTATTGGAATGTTACGTTCTGTTGATAGTCTAGCTAATGTTTCATTGGCAAATCCGTTTTTTGTACCATCATGATCCATTGAAGTAAACAAGATTTCTCCCGCGCCTCTTGCCTCAACTTCTTCAGCCCACTTAAACAATTCAATTTCGGTAGGTACTTTACCTCCTACAAGATGTACTTTCCATTCCCCATTTATTTGCTTTGCATCTATGGCAACTACTATGCACTGAGAACCGAATTTAGCTACAAGCTCATTAATTAGATCAGGGTTTTTTACCGCTGAAGAATTTATAGATACTTTGTCCGCGCCATTGTGAAGCAGGGCATCAACATCTTCAATGGAAGAAATGCCTCCGCCAACCGTGAAAGGGATATTGACTTTCTCCGCTACCCTTTTCACCAAATCAGCCAGAGTCTTTCGCCTTTCCTCGGTTGCAGAGATATCCAAAAATACTAACTCGTCTGCACCTTCATTTGCATACAATTGAGCAAGTTCAACCGGATCTCCGGCATCGCGCAAATCGACAAAATTTATGCCTTTTACCGTACGACCGTCCTTTATATCCAGGCAAGGAATTATTCTTTTAGTTAGCATTTTCTAATTTTCGTTTTTAATATTCAAGTCTCTTCCTTCATAAAATCCCAAATCCTTATTGATCAACAGTTTTGTCCAAAATGAAATTTGGCCCGTATGATAAGAATAATGTTCAACTGCGTGAATAACAATTCCTATTCCTGAGAGATCATAACCCTGCACTATACGTTTTTTTAGCAGCCGACTTTTACTACAATTATTTAGTACAAGCTTTGCCTGGTGAACAGTATCCTCTAGTTTTTCTATAAGCTCACTTCTTGTAAAACCATCAGATATTGAAAATTCTGCATCTCTGTTTCTCAGATCATCCTCTTCTCCCAAAGATGCAATTACATATTGTGTCATATTACCACATATATGAATTATTTGATTCCCAATGCTATTGGAGGATTCATTTGGCCTTTTCCAAATATTAGATTCTTTAATGGCATTCAGACTAATTTTATTCATTCGCGTACTCTCATCTAGTCTGTAAACGGCATTCTCCAAAAATTCTGACATCCATTCATCCCCTATATTATTCATGCTGATAATATAAATTGTTCCAATTGCTTTAAACTAATCTTATTCTCATAGATGGCCTTACCTATTATAGCTCCTTCGCAACCAATTTCCTGTAATGCAGGTAAATCTCCAAAATTACCTATACCCCCACTTGCAATAAGACTAATACCAGTAATTTTTGCATCTTCGACCCCGCTCATACTTACTACTGTTTTATTGATCATCGTTTGAGCAAGAAGTCTCTTATACAAGTCAATTGCTGGGCCTCCAAGCATCCCATCCTTATTAATATCTGTACAAATAACATACTTAATGCCTTTGCTTTGATATTCTTTAACAAATGGAATCAATTTCTTATCAGATTCCTGCTGCCATCCGGTTATAGCAATTCGTTCATCTTTAACATCCGCTCCAAGAATGATTCGTTCTGAGCCATAAGTTTCAATCCAACCTAAAAAAGTATCACGATCATTCACAGCAATACTGCCTCCTGTTATTTGACCTGCACCGCAATCAAAGGCTATTTTCAAATCTTTATTGGATTTAAGCCCACCTCCAAAATCTATTTTTAAATTGGTTTTAGTGGCAATGGCTTCAAGCACCTTATAATTTACAATATGTTTTGCTTTCGCACCATCAAGATCAACCAGATGAATGTGCTGAACTCCATGAGCTTCAAATTCCAGGGCTACTTCCAAAGGATGTTCATTATATACTTTTTTAGTATTATAATCACCCTGTGAAAGCCTTACGCATTTGCCTCCAATAATATCAATAGCCGGAATTACTCTCATTTAATTATTTTTTTGCATCTATAAACCATGGTAATAGCAAATACTAAGATAACTCCAGAAAGTTTTTTAGAATTCTTTCTCCAACTTTGCTGCTTTTTTCGGGATGAAATTGTACCCCATAAAAATTATCTTTCTGCAAAGCGCTGCTATACGCCATTTCATATTCTGAAACTGCTATCGTTTCCGAACAAATTGGAGCATAATAACTGTGTACCAGGTAAATATGATCTTTTTCAGCTACCCCTTTAAACAAGGAAGATTTGAGATTTGAGATTTGATTCCATCCAATTTGCGGAACTTTTACCCTATTGGTAAATCTGACTACATCTGTATCAAAAATGCTCAAACCTGATGTTTCGCCCTCTTCAGTACTATGGCACATTAACTGCATCCCCAGGCAGATGCCTAAAACAGGCTGTTTTAATTCCGGAATTACCTTGTCTAAACCACTTGCCCTTAATTTAGTCATGGCACTACTGGCTTCCCCAACACCCGGAAATATTACCCTGTCAGCGGCTCTAATCTCCTCAGCATTATCACTCAATACGGCATCGTATCCTAAGCGTTTAAAGGCAAACTTTATACTTTGGATATTTCCTGCACCATAATTTACTATTACCAATTTCATATACTTTGTTACTATGATAATAATTATTTAAATGCCCCAAATCAATTTTTAGAGCATTCCTTTTGTGGTTGGCAATACCATTTTATCTACATCGCGCTTTACCGCCATCTTTATTGCTTTAGCAAAGGCCTTAAAAATGGCTTCTATCTTGTGATGTTCATTGGTTCCTTCTGCCTTAATATTCAAATTTGCCTTTGCGCCATCTGAAAAAGATTTAAAGAAATGATAAAACATTTCCGTTGGCATCTTGCCAATCATCTCCCGTTTAAACTCGGCTTCCCAGACCAACCAGGCACGCCCACCGAAGTCAAGTGCTACCTGGGCAAGACAATCATCCATTGGCAGGCTAAAGCCATATCGCTCCATTCCTAATTTATCTCCTAGAGCTTTATGAAACACTTCACCCAGGGCAATCGCGGTATCTTCTATTGTATGATGTTCATCTACTTCCAGGTCGCCTTTAACACTTATCTCAAGATTCATCTGACCATGGCGCGCAAGCTGATCCAACATATGATCAAAGAATGCAATCCCGGTAGAAATATTACTTATACCGGTTCCGTCTAAATTCAATTGAATATATATATCCGTTTCTTTTGTTTTTCTTGTAATCTCAGCGATTCTTTCTTTAAGTTTTAAGAAATCATAAATGGCCACCCATTCTGTAGTTTCCAAGGCAATTGTTTCCTGCAATTGGGTTTCACCAACAGTAATCTCATTTGTTCCCAAATACGTATTTGTATTAATATAAATGCCTTTCGAACCCAAATTTTTTGCCAGTTCCATATCAGTTAACCGATCGCCAATAACAAAGGAGTTTTCCAGGTCATATTCTTTAGCGAAATATTTCTTTAATAGTCCTGTTCCGGGTTTTCGGGTGTCGGCATTTTCTTGTGGGAAAGTCCGATCTATGTGTATTTCTGAAAATACTATACCCTGCCCTTCAAAACACTTAAGAATAAAATTATGTGCCGGCCAAAATGTTTTTTCGGGAAATGACGGTGTCCCAAGACCATCCTGATTGGTCACCATTACTAATTCAAAATCCAATTCCCTGGCTATTCTGCTCAGATAGTTGAAGACGCCTGGATAAAACACTATCTTTTCTAAACTGTCTGTTTGTTCGTCTGGCGGCTCCACAATAAGTGTTCCGTCACGGTCAATGAATAATACCTTCTTCCTGGTCTTATCTAGTTCCATCATAAGGAGTTTAATACTTTTAGCAATTTTTTATTCTCTTCCGGGGTTCCTATAGTAAACCTTAAGGTATTTTCGCAAAGAGGTTGTGTTGATCTGTTGCGAACGACAACGCCTGATTCTAAGATTTCATTATACCTTCTATTTGCATCATCTACCTTTACCAATATGAAATTAGCATCTGAAGGATAGATTTCTTTTATAAAATTGATTTTCTTCAATTGTTGAGCCATCCGTTCCCTTTCCACTAAAATTTCTGAAACCTGTTTTTCTAAAATGGCTGTATTCTGAATCATTTGTAATGCCTTTTGCTGAGTAAGTTCATTTACGTTATATGGTGGTTTTATGCGATTTAATACAGCTATTACCTCCTCAGATCCATAGCATACACCCAGACGTAAACCCGCCATTCCATGGGCTTTGGAAAATGTCCTTGTTACTATTAGATTGGGAAACTGTCCAAGTCTATCCAGCCAACTGCTCTGCCTGGTAAAATCAATATAAGCTTCGTCTACGACCAGCAAACCACTAAATTTAGTTAGAAGAGATTCTATTTGTGAGACAGAAAAACTATTTCCTGTAGGGTTATTAGGCGAACACAAAAAAATGGCCTTAGTGCTGAAATTAATAGCTTCTAAAATTTTATCCACATTCAGCTCAAAAGATTCCGTTAATAAAACCTCCTTATTCTCAATTGCATTAATTCCGGCCAGAACTTTGTACATTCCATAGGTAGGGGGCATTGTAATAATATTATCTTTTTGTGGTTCACAAAAAGCCCGGAAAATAAGATCCAATACCTCGTCGCTTCCATTTCCGATCAAAATATTAGCTGTAGATAATGCATACCGTTTAGCCAAAATAGTTTTTAGCTTTCGCTGATGAGGATCCGGATAACGATTTATTCCATTGGCATAAGGGCTCTCATTGGCATCCAAGAATACCATTTTAGAACCATCAGAGATATATTCATCTCTTGCGGAAGAATAAGGTTTCAACTCCCTGACACTTTCTCTAACTAAGCTAGTAAAGTCAAATTCCATAACCTGTATCCATTAATCTATTAGATGTTTTAAACTATTAAGGCGCAGTGATACCGCATTCTTATGAGCCTGAAGCCCTTCAGCCTCAGCCATTACTTCGATTGTATTTCCAATGTTCCGCATTCCTGTTTCAGAAATCTTCTGAAAAGTAATACTCTTGGTGAAACTGTCGAGATTTACCCCGCTATATTGTTTTGCATATCCATTTGTTGGCAAGGTGTGATTAGTGCCAGAGGCATAATCCCCGGCACTTTCCGGAGTATAATTTCCAAGAAAAACAGAGCCGGCATTTACAAGGTTTTTTATATAATACTCCTCATCCTTACAACAGACAATAAAGTGTTCCGGTCCATATTCGTTTATTAGGTTGATGGCAATTTCATCACTTTCTACCAAGATCAGTTTACTATTTTCTATTGCCCTTTTTGCAATGTCAACCCTTGGCAGTTTGATAATTTGCTTTTGCAATTCTGCCTCAACTTGCTCCATTAGTTTTTTGGATGTAGAAACCAGTATTACCTGACTATCTACGCCATGTTCTGCCTGACTTAAGAGATCTGAGGCCACAAAACTGGCATTGGCAGAATCATCTGCAACCACCAAAAGCTCGCTAGGACCAGCAGGCATGTCTATGGCAACGCCGAACTTTGTTGCAAGCTGTTTAGCTACTGTAACAAATTGATTTCCAGGTCCAAATATTTTATAAACCTTTGATATACTTTCTGTTCCAAATGTCATCCCGGCTATTGCCTGAATACCGCCAACTTTAAAAAGTTTTGTGACCCCACATAGGCTAGCCGTGTAAAGAATAGCAGGGTTTATTTTGCCGTTTTTATCTGGCGGGGTACATAAAATCAATTCTGAACATCCCGCTATATTGGCCGGTACTGCAAGCATTAAGATTGTAGAAAACAAAGGGGCCGTGCCACCCGGAATATAGAGGCCGACTTTTTGAATTGGCCTTTTTTCCTGCCAACAAAGAACGCCAGGAGTAGTTTCAAGTTCAATTTTTGACGTTTTCTGGGCTTTGTGGAATTTTTCGATATTAGATTTAGCCATTTGTATCGCCTGCTTGAGCCCCGTGGGCACCTGCGCTTCAGCTTCTATAAACTCATCTGGTTTTACTAACAAATCCGATAAATCAACTCCATCAAATTGCCTAGTATATTTCCGTAAAACCTTATCGCCACCCACCTTAACTTCCTCAAAAATCTTCATTACGGTACTCTCAATATCTGCAATAGTTTGTGTTGGCCGCTCAAGAATTACAGGCCATTCTTTTTTTTCAGGATTTAATATCGTTTTCATAGTACCATTTTTTCAATCGGACAAACCAAAATTCCCTCAGCACCTGCTTGTTTCAATTCATTTATAACTTCCCAAAACTTATCTTTATTTATTACCGTATGTACGGAGCTCCAACCCTCTTCAGCCAAGGGTAAAACTGTTGGGCTTCGCATACCCGGTAGTATTTTAATAATATCCTTCAATCTGTCATTAGGTGCATTCATCAATATATATTTGGATTGCCTGGCAACCAACACAGATTTAATTCTAAATCTCAGATCATCCAGAATGTCATTTCGTTTCTCGTCGATCTCAGGTGAAATGGCTAGTACCGCTTCGCTTCTGAGCATTACTTCTACCTCTGTAAGGTTATTTTTAAATAGGGTACTACCACTGGATACGATATCACAAATGGCGTCTGCCAACCCGATATTTGGAGCAATTTCTACGGAACCGTTAATAATGTGAAGTTCAGCCTGAACACCTTTATCCGAAAGATAAGACTGAAGCGTATTGGGATATGAAGTTGCAATTCGCTTTCCTTCCAAATCTTTAATATTAGTATAAGTGCTGGATTTTGGAACGGCTAAAGAAACCCTGCATTTTGAAAAGCCCAGCTTCTCGGCTACTTTTATATTACCTCCTTTTTCTTCTAAAATATTCTCGCCAATTACCGCAATATCCACAACGCCATCCTTGAGATACTGAGGGATATCGCCGTTTCTAAGGTAAAAAACTTCCATAGGAAAGTTTCTGGCAGAAGCTTTTAATTGGTCCTTTCCATTGTCAATTGAAATTCCACAATCCTTAAGGATTTTAATGGATTCTTCGTTGAGCCTTCCCGACTTTTGTATGGCAATTCTTAATTTTTTCATTTGTTAAATTTCATTTTCAAGAAATCAAAAAACTTTAAAAGCAAAACCCGTTTGATTTCTCAAACGGGTTAGATATATTTTTGGAATACAACAATACATTTCTACCTCGCCTGAGCGCAAGTATACAAATGATGATGTGTATTTTTATTTCTCATGAGATTGTAAAATTAGAACTTATTTTTATTTCACAAAATTTATTATCATTAATTATTTCCTAAAATAAGAGGTAAGCCATCTCCGCCAGAGCCTATTACAACTACTTTGGAATTAGGAGATTCTGCCATTTTTAAAGTGGCATCGATACCCTTATCCTGTAATATTTTATCCGTTAAAGACGCGCTCAGAATTTTATTAGCGTCGGCCTTTCCCTGTGCTTCAATACGCACTTTTTCCGCCTCTTTTGCCGCCGTAACTAATCGAAATTCATATTCCAAGGATTCCTGTTCCTGTTTTAGTTTTCTTTCGATGGCCTCTTTAATCGTCGGAGGTAGAGTAACATCACGTATAAGAATTTCATTCAATTGTATATACTGATCCTCAACTATATTCTTGGTTTCCTCAAAAATCTCAACCTGAATAGCGTCTCGTTTACTAGAGTATAACTGTTCAGGGGTATATCTCCCCACTACGCTACGAGCAGCCGATCTAATTGCAGGAAGAAGAATACGCTCTTTATATTGCTCACTTTTTTCCTGATGTAATTTGCCTAGATCAACATAATCGGGTTGAAACCAGGCAGATGCATCTAGCTGAATATCCAATCCATTACTGGAAAGTACTTTCATCTTTTCAAAAACTTCCTGTTGCCTTACTTCATAAACGAAAACTTTATTCCAGGGTGCCACAATATGAAAGCCCTCATTCAGCGGAGGTTCATCAGTCACTACCCCATTTCCAAAAGTCCTGTACAAAACCCCTGCTTCACCAGAGCCTATGGTAATTGCTGATTTTGAAATCAGTATAATCAATAAAATAATAATAAACACTACTGGCAGTGCTATTTTTGGTAATTTATCCATTAGATATAAAATTAAATTAGTCCGTTATATTTTCTGACAAACCACTCTGCAGTCAATGCTGCTACAATGATTCCAAGCAGAATTTTAAAATCGATCAAAGATACGACATTTTGCTTGCTTTTCTGGACTGGTAAATACCTATTATCTTTTGTCAGGTCTTCAATGATTTTAGAAGTCTGGGAAGGATAATAAACTGATGCATTAGTGCTTTTGGCTAACCTTTCTAATTTCTTATAATTACTGGATAATAATTGCTGCTCCAAATCATAGTCCAAAATTGTGAATTTTCCTGTTTTGGCTAGGTTTTCACCCTTTACATTGGCCGTAAAGTTATATTCTCCCGGAGGAAGCGTTCGGATATCTGCCTCGTAAAAACCATCTTTTAGTAATAAAGGAATTTGCCTGCTTATATTATTCTCAACGCCATTCAACAATATATTTATTGTTGCACTATTGTCAAAAACAAAGGTTTCATCAAAATAGGTAGCCTTTATCGTTGCTTGATTTAATCCCATATAAATATTTTCATACTCCAATGCAAGCCGACTTCTTGGTTTAGTGTTTGCCAGATATAAAATAACCTTTGAAATAAAATCATCAAATTTTTTAAATTCCTGATCCTCCCTGTAGGTCTTCACGCGCCATTTCCATATATTTTCACCTAATAGGATAGCTTCACGGCCTGAATTGGTTTCAAGGGTTGCCAAAAGAGGTTCATTCAGATCCACTCCCTTGATTCGCTGACTAAAGATATTTTCAAAAGATGCTGTAATTAACAATTCCCCCAATGTGGTCTCTATGGGAGGGAAATCAGATACATCAATATCACTAATATCAAAACGGGTAAAACCCTGGTTTAAAATAGGTGTTACTTCTTCTTTCTGATCATAACTATTTTTTTGAAAACTCGATTGAACTTTGTTCAAGAAAGTCCAATTGGTCTTAGGACCAGTTACCGTAAAAATATTTGCGCCTTTACTTTTTATATACTCATATACCTTTTCGAAAGAAGTGTCTGGTTGATATATTATAAAAAGATCAAATTGTTCTATTTCATTTATTGATAAAGATGGTTTTACAATTGATACCGACCTTTGCTCATTACTTTCAATCGCCTTCTTTAAGGCACCAAGGTCCGGATGCAGTAGATTAGAAACCAATGCAATATTGGTTTTTTCATCAATGACTTCTATACCTATTTGCCGGGAATTATTGGTGATGTTCCTTTCATTTTCCAAAGGACTAAGGCTAATCTTTATATTCTTTATACCAACAGTAGCAGCATCAAGTACTGTACTAACAATTTTGGAATTTTCGATCTCATTTAGATCAAGTTGATTTCTATATAAATTTTGTCCATCTTCAGTAATAGTAAGCACAGTTGACACTGGATTTTTACCCATATAGGAAACGAAAATTTCTATAGGATATTTATTTTTTAAAAAGGCGTATTTGTTTGTATTTACCTGATCTATTCTGATATCACGATAACTTGTTGTATCTCCTACAACCAGTGGGTAAATGGGGAATTTTTGTTGTCTTGCATAAAATTCATAATCTTCACCTAAGGTCTGATTACCATCTGAAAGCATTAATATTGCAGTATTGCTACCGGCATAAATCTCATTCAGTGATGAAAGAGCTTGACCTATATTCGTTGCTTTCTCTTTAAATAATAAGCTGTCTAAAGTATTTAATTCTATTCCGAAAGCAAATTCTGAAATAGTAAACCTTTCCTTCAGATCAGTATTATTCTTAATTTGGTCTTTTATACTTCTAAGTTGCTCTGCACCATCTAACAGAGGAATAGATGAAGAATTATCTAATAAAACAATTAGATTGGCTTTCTCTAAAGAATATTGATCCTTTGTGATTTTAGGATTTATTAAAAGTAAAAACAAAGCAAACCAAGCTATAAATCTTAAGAAGGAGAGGGTAACAAATAGAAAACCTTTACCTTTTGATTTGTAGTAATATTGATAAATTACCAGCACTACAGCCAAGATGGCAGCAAGTATAATAAAGAATACTGTTTGTATTTGCATGAAATTTTTTAGACAGACGTCAAAGACTAAAGTCTGCCCTAATACGCTTTTTATATAGTATTTGTTTAAGTGCCTTACCTCCCGGTTAAGTCAGCATTCCGCCATCAACATTCAATACTTGACCGGTAATGTATGCAGAAAGATCGGATGCGAGGAATAAACAGGCATTAGCTATATCTTCTGGTGTCCCACCTCGTTTCAAGGGAATTGCATCTCTCCAGCCCTGTACTGTTTTTTCATCTAGTTTGTCAGTCATTTCGGTTTCAATAAAGCCCGGTGCAATAGCATTACACCTAATATTTCTGGAACCAAGTTCGAGAGCTACAGATTTTGTAAAGCCTAAGATGCCAGCTTTGGAAGCAGCATAATTGGCTTGACCTGCATTCCCTTTTACACCAACAACACTACTCATATTTATTATTGATCCCTTGCGCTGCTTTAACATCGTCCGCTGCACAGCTTTAGTCATATTAAAAACAGATTTTAGATTTATTTCAATAACCTTGTCAAAATCCTCTTCTGCCATTCTAATTAAGAGATTGTCCTTTGTAATACCCGCATTGTTAATTAATACGTCTATGCCGCCGAAATCTTCAAGAACCTTTGTAATTAAATCTTCAGAATCCTTAAAACTAGCCGCGTTACTTTTGTACGCTTTGGCTTTAATGCCCGTTGAATTAAGCTCCTTTTCAAGCTCAAGGGCCGGGGCTTCACTCGAACTATAGGTAAAAGCAACATTTGCACCATGTTCTGCAAATATTCTTGCTATGCCCATTCCTATTCCCCGACTTGCACCGGTTATGATAACTATCTTTCCGTCTAATATTTTCATATCGTTGTATTATTTACACTACTGATCCAAATATAAGTTTTGTTTAAGATAAAGGCTATAAAAAATCCCGACTAATTCGGGATTTTCCTGTAAGCTATAGTTTGGATAATTGAGCTTTATTCTGCACTATCCAACCACTTCTTTAACTTTCTTCCCAATCTCCGCAGGTGAATCCACAACATTAATTCCACATTCCCGCATAATACGTTTTTTGGCCTGAGCAGTATCATCGGTCCCTCCTACTATTGCCCCGGCATGACCCATTGTCCTACCGGCCGGTGCTGTTTCACCAGCTATAAAACCAACTATTGGTTTTTTACTTCCGCTGGCTTTATACCATTTAGCCGCATCCGCTTCTAACTGCCCTCCTATTTCCCCTATCATTACCACACATTCGGTTTCAGGATCATTTATAAGTAATTCTACGGCTTCTTTTGTAGTAGTACCTATAATTGGATCACCTCCAATACCAATAGCAGTGGTAATACCCAATCCTTGTCTAACTACCTGGTCAGCAGCTTCATAAGTTAAAGTGCCGGATTTAGATACAATTCCAATCGTTCCTTTCTTAAACACAAAACCCGGCATAATACCTACTTTGGCCTCTTCCGGAGTAATTACTCCCGGGCAATTTGGTCCAATTAGAGTGCAATCTCTGTGTTTAATATAATTATTGGTTTTAACCATATCGGCTACAGGAATACCCTCAGTGATTGTTATTATGACTTTAATTCCAGCACTGGCCGCTTCCATAATTGCATCAGCTGCAAATGCGGGCGGTACAAAAATGATTGTAGTGTTGGCACCTACATCTTGAACAGCTTCTTCAACGGTATTAAAAACAGGTTTTCCCAGGTGTTCCTGGCCCCCTTTGCCGGGCGTTACTCCGCCAACCACATTTGTGCCATAGGCTATCATCTGTTCTGAATGAAAAGTCCCTTCACTGCCAGTAAAGCCTTGAACAATTATCCTGGAATCTTTATTTACTAATACGCTCATAGTCGGTTTATCTTTTAATTACGCAAAAATATATTTTTGAAAACTATTTTTAGGTGGTTAATGATTTATTGTTTATTTAATTCTTTCAAAATGGATGGAAGACTGCGCAGGTGGGCTAGTTCTCTGAATTTTTCACGAGATTCACCGGCCGGACTTCCCAAATAACTTTTACCACCCTCCAGAGACCTGCCAATACCAGCCTGGGCCATTATAACTGCTTTCTTTCCTATGGTAATGCCACTTATTATACCCACCTGACCCCAGATGGTAACTTCATCCTCAATTACCACACAACCGGCAATTCCTGTTTGTGAAGCAATCAGGCACTTTTGTCCAATAACCGTATCATGGCCAACCTGAATATGATTGTCGAGCTTGCTACCTTTCTTAATTGTAGTATCTCCAGTAACACCCCTGTCTATCGAACAAAGAGCTCCAATATCTACGTGATCTTCTATTACAACACGCCCTCCTGAAATTAATTTATCATAGCCCTCCGGTCTGTTTTTATAATAGAATGCATCTGCTCCAAGGACTGTTCCGGCATGAATAGTGACATGATCACCAATAATACAATTATCATAAATACAGACATTAGGATGAATCATACAATGGTCTCCTATTTCTACATTATTCCCTATAAAAACATTAGGCTGTATATGTGTGTTTTTACCTATTTTGGCAGATTTTGAAATCATCAAATCTGATTTTTCAAAGGGTTTGAAATAATTAGTAAGAACATTAAAATCCCTAAATGGATCCTCTGAAATAAGTAACGCTTTGCCAGCGGGACAATCTACTTTTTTGTTGATTAAAACTACTGTAGCCTTAGAATTCAGAGCTTTGTCATAATACTTTGGATGGTCTACAAAAACGATGTCTCCTTCTTCTACTACGTGTATTTCATTCATTCCAAAAATAGAAAAGTCATCTGGTCCTGTATATTCAGAATTGATAATCCCTGCAATTTGTTTTAAGGAATATGGCTTAGGAAATTTCACAAATAATTTATCAAAATTATACTTGAATTAAAACTTTATATAAAATAACGTAAAGGATTTAAATACATTAACTTATCATTTAGCTCTTTCCATATAAGAGCCCTTTTCAGTATCAATTTTAATTTTATCACCCTCATTGATAAAAAGCGGTACATTTACCTTTGCTCCGGTCTCAACAACCGCCGGTTTAGAAGCATTTGTTGCCGTATTTCCCTTTAGTCCGGGCTCAGTATGAGTAACTTCAAGAACTACACTAGCCGGCATTTCAACTGTTAAAGGCATGCTGTCTTCCGTATTAAACATTATAGTAACAATTTCTCCTTCTTTGAGAAGTTCCGGTGCATCCAATATTTCCTCCTGGAGGGAGATTTGGTTGTAATCGTCCGTATTCATGAAATGATAAGTCGCGCCATCAGAATATAAAAATTGATAGGATCTGGTTTCCACACGCACATCTTCAATTTTATGGCCTGCAGAGAAGGTATTATCCAAAACTTTTCCGCTGGTTAGACTTTTAAGTTTTGTACGTACAAAAG
>Ga0316198_10000741_pt1 | contig 17841 bp, 16 predicted proteins | sample OudBieAanoxic_MG_FD_204935 | JGI IMG/M metagenome (GOLD analysis project Ga0316198, IMG submission 204935) | Coastal sediment microbial communities from Oude Bieten Haven, Netherlands - site A anoxic | ecosystem: Environmental > Aquatic > Marine > Coastal > Sediment | place: Netherlands...
AGTCCTCTTCGGTTTCTCCTTGGTAACCCCGGTCCGGCTATTCGGAAAAATATTCGACGGTGTAGACTTTGACAGTAAGGTCGCCGGTTTTCCAAGAATTCTTTTCCAATCCGGCTTTCAGGCAGAGGTGCTCCAAAAAGGATTTTGTGTCGGGAAGCTGTTCCCAGACTTGCGGTAAGAATGTCGCTGAATGCCACGCTTTAGAAATGATGACGCCATGGATCCCCGGCTGAAGTTTTTTGAGCAGATCGTCGGCATCGTCGTATTGTACCACAATCGGCACAGAGAGCACGCTGATCTCAATATCGACTGCCGGCAGCTCGTCTGCTTCCAGCGGTGGGAAGCGGGGGTCTCTGAACGCACTGTTGCGCGCATTATCCTCCACTCCGGCCAGAAGCGAACGCGCCGCTTCGATCGTACCGATGCAACCGCGCAACGCTTTGTTTTTGTGAAGGGTCACAAAACAGCCGCATTTCTCCTGTAAAGCAGCCGAAGGTTTGGCCGGTCGTATCACTTCATCACCGCCGATCAGTTCGGCGGTGATGGCGCTTCGGGCCAACTTCAGCAGACAATTGCGATCGTCATCCGACAAGGTCTGGATTGTCATGATGTCAGCATGGATTGATAAGCGCAAAAAAAGCGCGGGATCAACGGAGAAAGGCCCACCAGATGTAAATGCCCAACACCAGCAAGGCAAAAAACGCCGAGAGGTATGCCGTCCAGTTCACCGTTCGCTTGGCCATGCCGTGGGAATCGACTTCCCCGAGCCTCGATTTGCACGAAGGGCATTGGGTCACCCGCAGCGACACATAGGTGTAGCATTCCGGACACCTTTTGGTCGCGTAATTGAGACTCTTGTCTTTCGTTTCGGATGTCATCTCCAAGTAAACTCCTTCGAAACCGTGTGCGTGATTCAAAATCGGCAGCATTTTTATCATTTTACACGATTTCTACAGAGTTAAAAACAGATTTTTTTCAGCCGTCGCCCTCGATGTCGTCGATTGCATCCCGACGGTGCGACAAAAGAACAGAGAAAAAACCCATTGTGGGTGGACACTAGTTGAGGTAACTATTATCGATTGTGATCTCACCGCCGCTCCGCAGCTCGGCCAACCAGTCCGTGACGGCACGGTATTGCTTTTGCTCGCGCAATTTCTCCTTCACGTCCGCTTTTTCCTTTTCGAAATCTTCGGCCGAAGGTTCTTTGCGACCGCCGAATTCCACGACGTAATACTCGTTGTTGCCCTCGAACACCTTTTGCGGCCATCGGTTTTGAGGCGACAGGAGAAAAGCCGCATCCGAGAGCTCCGGGTTGTTTCCGACTTTAGGCACCGGCGTCTTGCGGGCAAAAAATCCGGTGGTGTCCACCGGCAACCCGGTTCGGGCGCTCTCGTCATCGAACGATTTACCGGCTTTTAGCGCGGCCAGAAACTCTTCGGCTTCCGCCCGCGCCTTTTCATTCTGTTTCTCCTTGATCAGGTCCGCCCGCACCTGCGGGGCCACGTTTTGCAGTTCGGGAATTTGCGAGTCCTTCCTGTCGGTCACCTGCAGGATGACGTATCCGTCGCTCAGCTCCTGTATCGGGCTGATATCATTAACGGAGAGGGCGAAAGCGGAGGCCGCAAATTTCGAACCATCCTTGATTCCATTGACCGGACCTTTTTGGGTAAAAAAGCCGGTTTCCGCGATGGCCAAATGTTGGTCCGCGGCATTTCGAACCAGATCGTCTCCTTGAAAAGAATTGTCATAGATCGACTCTGCCGTTTCATAGGCCAGTGTCTTGGCGCGTTCGTCGGTCAGTTTGCGCCGGATATCGTCGCGGGCGGCCTCGAAGGAAGTGGTGGTCGCCTCGTTGACCTTTTCGACCTTGATGATATGCCACCCGAAACGGGTCTGCACCGGTTCGCTGACATCTCCGGCTTTCATCGCGAAGGCTTGATCTGCAAAGGGTTTGACCATGGCGTCCTTGCGGAAAGCCCCGAGATAGCCGCCGTTCGCGGCAGTGGGACCCTCCGAGTATTTTTTGGCCAACTCTGCAAAGTCTCTGCCTTCCCGGGCCAGTTTGAGGACTTCCAGTGCTTTCTGGCGGGCCTCCTCCACACTTTTCTCCCCGGCCTGCGGGTCGACTTTTATCAGGATGTGTCTCGCTTCCACTGTCTTGGGGGTGTAAAACTCATCTTTATTGTTGTCGTAATAGGTCCGCAGTTCCTCTTCGGTAAGTGACGCCCGATCCGTGTAAGTCTTTGGATCGATAAGGGCATACCGTGCTGTGAGTTCCACATCGGTTTTATAGTTTTCCTTGTGGGCCTCAAAAAAGGATTTGATCTCATCTTCGGTCGGGTTGATGTCCTGGTAGTGGTTTGCTGGAAATTTCACGAAACGGAGATCGACCGAGGCATTGTTCCACTTGTACCAGTCCAGCGTTTCGGCATCGGAAACCTTCACGTTCGTCGTCACGAATTTGTTCAGTTTGTCAACCAGCATGGCGCGCTTCTGTTCGGCCTCGAACGCATCCTGAGTCAAACGAAGTCGGCTTAAAACATATTCGTAGCGTTTTGGATCGAAGACCCCGGCGGTTTGAAAGGCCTCGATGTTGGCGATCGATTCGGCCAGTTCCTGGTCACTGACGCTGATGCCCAGATTCGCGGCCTCAGCCAGAATCAACTTCTGGTCAATCAACTGGTTCAGGGCCTGCTCTTTCAGCCGCAGGCCCTTGATCGTTTCTTCGTTCAACGACCCGCCAAAATTGCGGCGAACCTGTTCGACCAAATTATTGTATTGGCGGTTGAACTCCTCGAACCGGACCGGATCGCCATTTACAGTCGCTATTTTAACATCCCGGCGGTCTTGATAGATATCGTAGCCAAAGGGGATGAACGCGAGAATCACCGCTCCTAGTATGAACTTGACGATCCAGCTTCCGGCGTTTTTTCGCATTAGACTGAGCATGTTGATCCTTTCTTAAAAACAGGGAATATGACGGCTCTGGGACCCCGACCGACTGCACCCGTTGTCTGGACGATGCCGCGGTCTCGACATTAAGGAGGCCGGCTGAAATGATGACGTCGCCACTGGAGGTTTGTCGGAGAACACGCGGATGGAAATAGTCACGGGTTAGCCGGGATCATACGATAACCCCTCGCGGGGGTCCATTACGATCGAGTTTTGTTCCCACCGAGCCCGAACAAAAGGAACACAAATATTCGTATTTATCGCCTTCGGGCAAGACCAGCAACAGCCGTTTTCGAACCGGAACGGCGCGGCGGCAGTTCGCACAGTAAAGCTCGGTGGCGTCGAACTGTTTATAGGCTGCGGTAGGGCTATTTGTAAGGGCTCTGCCACCGGCAAGGGTGAAAGTGGGCTTCGGCTTCATCGATCTGGCTATTCGGGTCGCGGGTTAAAAGCGTTAAATGCCTTTCTTTTTTGTCCAAGTTATGCGACGGTTTACCTATTATTTTAAGAAAAGAATAATATTTTTAATCCTCCCATTTGTCAACAGGTCAAAGGCACCTGTACGGCGTAATTGGGATGATATATTGGACCGCCTTCGATCCGAACCGGCGTTTGCGGTACTGCGGCGCAACAGTGGCGTGGAGCGAAAATACCATTGCAACAGCGGACAAATAAGTGTTGACACACATTTGGGGACTTGTTAACGTACCCCCTGTTTTTGGGGCTGTAGCTCAGCTGGGAGAGCGCATGACTGGCAGTCATGAGGTCAGGGGTTCGATCCCCCTCAGCTCCACCAAAAAATCAATCGGCACGGCTGACCCCCTTTGGTTGGCCGTTTTTTTATGCAAAGCTCTATACTTATGAAAACCACGAAATCGGATTCAACCTCGCTCATGTCGACTGCCGAGCCCCCCGCCTGCCGCCGATGCCGCCGTTTCGCACTGTGGTGTCTTATCGGCTTGCTTTTGTTCGCGCCCAGCGGCAACGAAGGCCTGACAGCCGAGCGGCCCGGTGAGGTTTCGACCTCCGGCGTTTCAGCGACCGAGCCACTGGCATTCCCGGTGGTGCACATCTACTTTGCCGATCGAAACGGCCGTTACCTGCAGGCCGAGGAACGGATCTTCGCCAGATCTGAAGAAGAGATCGACCGGGGCAGAGCGATCATGGAAGCCTTGATTAAAGGCCCAAAGCCCGGCCTGATGCGAACCATACCCGCCGGCACCCAGCTGCGCGCTTTTTATCTGGCACCCGGAAACCGGGCCTACGTCGATCTTTCCGAAAGTATCACCGAGCAGTATCCGGGAGGGTGCAAATCTGAAATATTGACCCTATATTCAATCGTTAATTCACTGATATTGAACATGCCGGAAGTTTCAACGGTGAAGATCCTCGTCGGCGGCAGGGACGTGCCGACTCTGGCAGGTCACATCGATATCCGGTATCCCTTCAAAGCCGACATGTCGTTGATAAGATGAGTGACAAAAGCAAAATAAACCGCATCCGCAACATCGGCATCATCGCCCATATCGACGCCGGTAAAACGACGGTAACCGAACGGATCCTTTATTACACCGGCCGATCACATAAACTCGGTGAGGTTCACGACGGTGAGGCCGTCATGGACTGGATGCCCGACGAACAGGAGCGCGGCATCACCATAACCTCGGCCGTCACGACCTGTCATTGGAAAGAGGCCGAAATCCAGATTATCGATACGCCCGGACACGTCGATTTTACGATCGAGGTCGAACGCTCGCTGCGGGTGCTCGACGGTGCCATCGGCGTATTTTGTGCAGTCGGTGGTGTGGAGCCGCAGTCCGAAACCGTCTGGCGCCAGGCAGATAAGTACAAGGTGCCCAAGATGGCCTTCGTCAACAAGCTCGACCGGGTAGGAGCCAATTTCTTCGGCACCGTCGAGATGATGCAAGAAAAGCTCCATGCCAATCCGCTGGTCCTCCAGCTGCCGGTGGGGACCGAGGATGATTTCAACGGCGTTATCGACCTGATCGAGATGCGGACTATCGTCTGGGACGACGAAACCCTGGGGGCGAGTTACCAAATAGAAGACATCCCCGAGTCGATGATCGACAAAGCCCGGCAATACCGGGATCACCTCGTCGAGACCGTGGCCGAACAGGACGACGACATCATGGAGGCCTATCTCTCCGATGCGGCTATTGCACCGGAAGTCCTCCAGGCAGCCATTCGCCGGGCGACGTGCGGCTTGAAGCTGGTACCGGTGCTGTGCGGCTCCGCTCTTCGGAACAAGGGCATCCAACTCCTGTTGGATGCCATCGTTCGGTTCCTGCCGAGCCCGATTGAAGTCCCACCGATTAAAGGCATAAACCCTGAAACAGGCGACACCGTCACGTGCAAGAGCAGTGATACGGCCCCTCTGGCCGCGCTGATCTTCAAAGTTTCGATGATGGAAGGTCGCAAGCTATCCTTCGTTCGCGTTTACAGCGGAAGGTTGAAGGCCGGTGATGACATCTATAACCCGTCCCTGAAAAAAACGGAGAAACTCTCCCGCATATTGCGGATGCACGCCGCCAAGCGCGACCGCATCGATATGGCCGGGGCCGGCAGTATCGTCGGCGTCGTGGGACTCAAGGTATCTTCCACCGGCGAAACGCTTTGCTCGGCCAAACACCCGGTTTTACTGGAACGCATCGAGTTTTACGAGCCGGTCATCTCAATCGCCATCGAACCGAAGACCCACACCGACCAAGAGAAGATTTCACAGGTCCTGGAGAAATTTCTGGCCGAGGACCCGACCCTGCGCGTTCGCCAGGACGAAGATACCGGGCAGACGATATTGTCAGGCATGGGTGAACTTCATCTCGAAATTATTATCAGCCGCATGCAGCGCGAGTTCAACACTCAGGTCAACGTCGGCAAACCGCAGGTGGTGCATCGGGAGACCATCGAGGCGGAAGCGGAAGGAAACGCCGTTTTTGACAAGGAAATCGCCGGTCAACGTCAGTTCGGCGAAGTGACTCTGCGCCTGAAACCGCTGCCGAGGGGCTCGGGAGTGCGCTTTGCTTCGCGGGTCAGCGCCGAAACCATACCGGAGATCTTCATTCCAGGCATCGAGAAAGGAGTGCTGGAATCGCTTGAAAGTGGAACGCTGATGGGATATCCGGTCGTCGATGTCGACGCCATGCTTGTCGGCGGCTCCTTTCGCGAGTCGAACGGAACCGAACTGGCCTACAAGGTCAGCGCATCCATGGCCTGTAAAAACGCCCTGAACAACGCCAAGCCCTATCTTCTCGATCCGATCATGAAAGTAGAGGTCTTCGTTCCGGAAGCGTTCATGGGAGAGGTGATCGGAGACCTGAATGCCCGTGATGGAAAAATCGAGGCCATCGATTCACAGGCAGGTATCCAGGTCATCAAGGCGGTCGTGCCGCTGGCACAGATGTTCGGCTATTCCACGGTGCTGCGCTCGGCGACCCAAGGCCGCGGAACGTTCACCATGCAGTTCTCTCACTTCGATCGTCCCTGATCGTCAGGCTCGCGGCAGGAAATAATGATGCAAGATTGCGCCTTACTTTGGTTTGTCTGCAATACACACCAGACGGCGCATGTCAGGGATGGGTGCCGGTGGATGTGACGCGGTAGACAGGCCAACAGAGAGGCAAGATGAGCCATTATTTCTTGCCGAAGCCCCTGTTGTCAGCATTTCACCGGGCCGTGTCGGTCGGCTCTTACGATTCTTTCAATGCCTTGAGAATCTCCTTTATCTCTTTGAGGCGTCCCTCGATTTCGCGACGCTGATCGGGATCCTGCGTTTTTTCCAGGGCCTGTTTGAAGTGAATCCGGGCGTTGGTATAGTCGTGCTTCAGGTAATAATATCGCCCCAGGTTCAAGTAGGCCTCGGCCAGTTTCCCTTCCTGTCCGTAAGCTTTCCCGAGAAAATAATAGACCTGTTTGGCAACGATTTCCTGTTTTAGCAGGCGTTCAAACGCCGCCTGGGCCTCTTCCGGCTGGTCGAGCTCCAGACGGGTGCGCCCCAGGAAAAACAGTGCTTCCGGTTCCTGGGGATCGAGGCTGAGCGCACTCGCAATAGTCGTAAGCGCCTCTTGGTAGCGCCTGTCCAGAAAATAAACCCGTCCCAGCCCGGCTAGGAATATCGGGTTGAAGGCTTCGGTCTCGAGCGCTTTTTTGAGTGCGGTAACCGCTTGCTCGTTTTTACCGGCCCTGGCGAGCGCCAGCCCGTATCCGTAGTAGGTTATCGCATCTGCAGTTTCGCTTCTCAGTGCCGCTTCGAATGTGCTCAGGGCGACTTTTTCGTCGCTATAAAGGGCAATGAGTCGCGCATGAGCCAGTTGAAATGCCTTTGTGTTAACCGGCCGGCTAGCCTGGGGCTCTTTTTTTCTGCTGGCAAGATAGGTATCGATGTAAGCCATTCGATCTTCCAGGGCCGGGTGGGTCATCAGGTAGGTGGGAACCTGATCGGACCCGTACCACTGCTTTGCACGAATTTTGTTCAGAACAGAGACTAATCCCTCCCCCGTGTACCCCGCTTCGGTCAAATATACCATGCCGACCTGGTCGGCCTGAATTTCGTTCTCCCGGCTGTACGCCAGTGACGCGGATTGACCGGCAGCCATCGATCCCATTGTCAGGGCACCGGCCGCCTGACCGCCGCCCGCAGCTCCCAGCAATATCCCGGCAGCGATCCCGGCTAAGGTGGCGATGTTGATCAGCTTGGAACGCTCAATTTTCTGGGAGATATGTCGGCAGGTGACGTGCGAAATTTCATGCGCCAGAATTCCCGCCAGCTCATCTTCATTGTCCATTGCCGCTATCAGTCCGGAGTAGATAAAAACATGTCCGGCTGGAGTGGCGAACGCGTTGTAGACTTCCTGGTTGACCACATAGAAATGGTAGGGAAATGGCTGTGGCGGTAATTTGGCCAGGATTCTTTTCCCCACCGAATTGACATAATCGACGATTATCGGGTCATCGATGATTTCCAACTGTAGCGTGACATACCTGAGAAATTCACGGGCCAGATCTTCCTCTTCCTTAATAGTGATGCCAGTTGCGGCTGGGGGGCCGATTAGGCCCGATAGGAAGGCAAACGCTATCAGTCCGGCAATATTTTTTTTAAATGCGTGCATAAGACCTCATCTCGATTACTGAGGATGAACCCGCTCTCGGATTGCAGCGAGTTTATTGGGGCGATCATGACACATTTTTAAAACCTTTTCAAACTGCTTGCAGTATGTTAGGTTCTCGGCCATGGCGCATATTCTCTGCATAGCCAACCAAAAAGGCGGGGTCGGCAAAACGACGACGGCGGTCAATCTCTCGGCCGCCCTGGCAGTGTCGGAAAAAGAGGTCCTGCTGGTGGATTGCGACCCGCAGGGCAATGCCACCTCGGGCGTCGGCCTGGATAAGAATCGCATCACGAAAACCCTCTACCATGGCCTGCTCGGGACCGCTACTGCGCATGAGCTTATTTTAAACAGTGACATCGACACCTTGAAGATCATTCCGGCCAACGTGGAACTGATCGGGTTCGAAGTGGAGATGATGTCCAATCCTGATCGGGAAACGGCCCTTAAGAACCTGGTCTCCGCAGTCGCCACTGATTTCGACTATGTCATTCTGGACTGCCCGCCCTCCCTCAGTTTGCTGACGGTCAATGCACTGACCGCGGCGGATACCCTGCTGATACCGCTTCAGTGTGAATTCTATGCTCTGGAAGGCCTGGGCCAGCTTCTGCAGACCGTCAAACGGATCAAACAGCACTTGAACCCGCACCTGATTATAGCGGGCATCCTATTGACCATGTTCGACCGTCGGACGAACCTCTCTTATCAGGTGGCCGAAGATGCCGAAAAATATTTTAAAAATCTGGTCTATAAAACCACCATACCGCGCAACATCCGATTGAGTGAGGCCCCCAGCTTCGGCCAACCGATTTTACTCTACGATGCCACCTCGACCGGAGCGCGCGGCTATTTCGACCTGGCCCGGGAGATCATGGCCGCCCATGTCACCGATTCGGCCCGCCTTTAAACCCATCAGGAATGACGACCAAAAATGCCCAGAGAAAACACAACCAGACACAACGCCGACCCCAAAAAACGCAAGAAACTGGCCCTCGGTCGCGGCCTGGATGCGCTGATTCCCGATTTCGAACCGGAGGAGGACACCTCGCGTGAATATTTTCTGTGCGACGTCGATCTGATCCGGCCGAACCGCTACCAGCCGCGTCAGCATTTTCCCGACGATGACCTCGAGGAACTCGGCAACTCGATCAAGGTGCAGGGCATCCTTCAGCCTCTGCTGGTGCGCCGGATAGACCACGGTTACGAACTCGTGGCCGGAGAGCGGCGCCTGCGGGCCGCCCGAAAAATCGGTTTGACAAAGGTTCCGGTTGTTTACAGGGATGTCTCCGACACCGAACTGCTGGAAATGTCGATCGTCGAAAACATTCAACGCGAAGGCTTCAATCCAATTGAAGAGTCCGAAGCCTACCACCGCTTGATAACGGAATTCAAACTGACCCAGGACCAGGCCGCCGAACGGGTCGGCAAAAGTCGCTCCGCGGTGGCCAATTTTCTACGTCTCCGAAATCTGCCGCAACAAATCAAAGACAGCATCGTCGACGGCTCTCTGAGTATGGGTCATGCCCGAGCCCTGCTGGGTGTCGACAAGAAAGCCGCTCAGATCGATATCTGGCGCAAGGTGGTGTCGAGGGGCCTCTCGGTTCGTGAAACCGAAAGCCTCGTACGGCAGCTCAGAGTCGAAAGAACACCGCACCGGTCGCCGCCCTCCTCCTCCAAAGACGTGTATTTTTCCGATGTCACGGCCGATCTTTCACGTCACTTTGGCACTAAGGTTAATATAAAACGCCGCGGTAAAGTCGGCAAGCTCGAAATCGAATTTTACAGCGATGACGATCTTGACCGATTGCTCCGTCAATTGAAGGGATAATGGAGGCGTCGCTTTCTCCGGGTGGCCAATCGATACCGCACACCGCTTGTCTCGCGGAGCGCCGGCGGTAGCGGATGCCGCCTGCAGAACCCAACCGGCCGATGGTGCGGCCGGTTTTTGCCAGGTAGTGTGGGATTTTTTACCAGACACGATACGATGGCACTGCACATAATCATCGACGGGTACAATCTCATACGCAACTCGGCCGCGCTCACTGTGCTGGACCGTCAGGATATCCAACTCGGCCGAGAGGCACTGGTGGACATGCTGGCCGCTTATAGGAGCGTCAAACATCACAAGATCACGGTTGTCTTCGACGGGACCGACGCATCGGTCTATTCCCAATCGCACGATCGCGTTAAGGGAATCACAGTGAGGTTCTCGCGTTCAGGCGAGACGGCCGACGAGGTGATCAAGCGCATGGCGGCCCACGACCGGGAGAAAGCGCTGATCGTCAGCTCAGACCGGGATATCGTTACGGCTGCCGCAGCCTGTCGTGCAACGACAATCAGTTCCTCAGAATTCGAGCAAAAGCTTTTAATGGCCGGGGCCGACGGCAGCGGTGGTTCTCGAGAGGACGACGTCGTCGACAGTCGACCTTTTTCCACCCAAAAAAAAGGGCCCCGACGACGGGCACCCAAAAGCCGACGCCGCAACCGGAAGCGGATCGGTAAACTTTAACCGCGGAAAAGCGCGATTGAAACCTTTGATCATTAGTTCGAAAATAGAATTTGGGCCACATCCATAGCCTGACATAACCGGCTCAACTGGCTCAACGGACACAACCGAACAAGGTGGGCGCCTTCGCCCGGATAAACGGTTTCGAATTGCGACTGAAGCTCGCCGCCAACGGGTTCTAATCCCGGAGCGCTAAATGAAGAAAATAGGTGTCATTGATGGACAGGGCGGCGGCATCGGAAGCGCGATTATTAAAAAAATAAAGGAATTGTATGGTGAAACCGTAGAAGTCGTCGCTCTCGGCACCAATGCGATCGCCACCGCTCAGATGCTGAAAGCCGGGGCCAATCGCGGTGCTTCCGGAGAAAACGCAATCGTACAGACCACTAAAAGTGTCGACGTTATTCTCGGTCCCCTCGGCATCATTATCGCCCATGCGATGATGGGAGAGGTCACGCCCGGTATCGCCGAGGGGGTAGCCGGAAGTCCGGCCGCTAAATTATTGCTGCCGCTGACCCAGGAAAACGTGACCATCGTCGGTGTCGCCCGTCTTCCAATGCCGCACCTGATCGAAGAATTGATCGATATGCATCTGCACAATTTCATCACCTGATCGGATATCACCAACTCGATGAAGATCTTGATCGCAAAGACGGCCGGTTTTTGTATGGGGGTTCGCCGCGCCGTCGAAATGGCCATGGATACCTCCGGTGACCAGCGGGGCCCCATTTACACCTTCGGTCCCCTGATCCACAATAGCCAGGTCCTCGAACTTCTCGAGAGCAAGGGCATTTCGATTATGACCGAGATTCCCGACCGCGGCACCGGCACCGTCCTGATCCGGGCGCACGGCGTCCCGTACAAGACCAAGCTGCAGCTGAAAAAAGCCGGCTTCTCCGTCATCGATGCCACCTGCCCAAGGGTGATAAAAGTCCAGAGCATCATCGGCAGACATGCTAAAAAGGGGTATGCATCGATTATCATCGGCGACAAGGACCATCCCGAGGTGACCGGTCTGCTGGGGTATGCCGGTCAAAACGGCCACGCCGTCGGGAGTTTCGAAGAACTGGATTCGCTGCCGCATTTCGACCAGGCCATCGTTGTTGCCCAAACCACACAGAATACCCAGTTTTTCGAGGCCGTCAAAAATTGGGCCCGGAAAAAGCACCCCGAATATAAAATCTTCGACACGATCTGTGATTCCACCGAACGCCGCCAGACTGAAGTCATACGCCTGGCGGCCGAGATCGACGCCCTCATCGTCGTCGGCGCGCACAACAGCGGCAACACCCAGCGGTTGGCTGAAATTGCCGGCGCATCAGGCAAACCCAGCTACCACATCGAAACAGAAGCGGATTTAGATTCTCCTGCCTTCAAAGGTCTTGCGAGCGCTCGACGCATCGGGATAACCGCCGGAGCCTCCACACCCAACTGGATTATCAAACGGGTGTACCGAGCGGTTGAATCCCTGCAGTTTAATAAAGACAGGGGATGGCGCCGCGCATTATTTGTGATTCAGCGCACGTTGATGCTGACCAATATCTACGTTTCAATCGGTGCCGGTGCCCTGTGTTATGCCGTTGCCGTTTTACAGGGCACCCGGCACTTTTTTCCGTATATCGTCATTGCCATGCTTTTCGTGCAGTCCATGCACACTTTAAATCACCTCACCGGACGACTATCCGACCAATATAATGATCCGGAAAGGGCCTTGTTTTATGTCAAGCACAAAGTGTTTTTAACCGTTCTGGCCAACATCTCCGGCGGCGCCGGCCTGATGCTGGCCTTTACAGCCGGCTGGTTCCCGTTTTTGCTGCTTTTCACCATGAGCGCGCTCGGCCTGTCCTATAATCTGCGAATTATACCGGTCGGCATCGGCGGTAAACGTTACCGGAGAATAAGAGATATCCCCGGCTCGAAAACAATATTGATCGCTCTGGCATGGGGCATCGTAACCGCGGTTTTTCCGTCGTTTGCCGAACCGATGCGGGACAACTCTTCTGTCATCGTCGCATTTCTCATTTCATCCTCTCTGGTGTTTACGAGAACTGCGTTCTTCGATATTCTCGATATGCAGGGTGACCGCATCGTGGGCCGCGAAACGATTCCCATCCTGCTGGGGGAGAACAGCAGCCTTCGCTTACTGAAAAAGATACTGGCAATGGTCGTTATCAGCCTGATCTTGGCCGCCGGTTTCGGAATTGTCACCGGTTTCGGATTCTGGCTGCTCATCAGCCCGATTCTCATGTATTTTGTCCTTTGGGTCTTTGAAAGACGGAAGGTGCAACCGGGGATTCGCCTGGAATTTCTGGTTGAATCCAATACTGTGTTGACGGGATGTCTGGCTCTCCCTTGGTCGATTATGCACTAGCCGCATTGCCGCAGCTGCAGCCAAAGCCCATTCACGGTGAATTCCCCAAACCTTTCACAAGACAACCTCTGTCCGGTTGATTTACCCATAAAAATTTATTATAGACAACCCCCTGTGGATAACCGAAAAGGTTCATGTAAGGTAAACCGTCGATCAATCCTTCATAGGGGAAGGACAAATATGGCCGAGATACCAGATGACATGGACATATAATTGATCATCGACCGGCAACAGAGTTGAGCCCGGTCCGTTCGGAAACCAGAAGAAGTCTGATAGGACACTTGAAAAACGGCTGGGGGGATACGGTGACCCAAGGCGCGCCGATGCAAGACCATAACTACGAACAGCAAATCCTTCAAAAAGTCTCGCGTTCTTTTGCCCTGACGATCCCCCAGTTGCCGTCCGATCTTCGTTTAACTGTCACCAATGCGTATCTGTTGTGCCGGATCGTCGATACGATCGAAGATGAAGAGACGCTTTCCACGAAGCAAAAACGCTTTTTCATGCAGGCGTTCAACGGTGTTTTAAAAGAAACATCGACCGCCAAGGAATTTGCTGAAAATCTGTATCCGCTACTCTCCGGCAAGACATTACCGGCTGAAAAAGATCTCATTCAAAACGCCGGTATCGTCGTCCGATCATTCTCCTCTTTTAACAAAGAACAGCAGTCCGCGCTCAGGCGGTGCGTGGCGGTCATGTCCGTTGGCATGTTACGATATCAGGAAAACAAGAGCCTGCATGGGCTGGGGAATCTCTACGACCTGGATGCTTACTGCTACCATGTGGCCGGCGTGGTCGGAGAAATGCTGACCGAGCTGTTCTGCGTGTATTCGTCGGATATTTCAAAAAAACGCGACCAGCTATTGCAGTTGGCCGTATCTTTCGGCCAGGGGTTACAGATGACCAATATTTTGAAGGATCTCTGGGACGATAGGGCCCACGGAGCCTGCTGGCTGCCGCGAAGTGTCTTTTCAGAAGCGGGTTTCGATTTAATGGATCTTAGCGCCGGCAATTACCGACCCGAGTTTGGAGAGGGTCTCTACCGGCTTATCGGCATTTCGCTGGCGCATTTGCGCAATGCGCTCTCCTACACTTTGTTGATTCCACGGCAGGAAATCGGAATTCGGAAATTCTGCTTGTGGGCCATCGGCTTGGCCATCTTCACCTTGCGCAACATCCACGGGAAGCCTGACTTCACGAACGGTCGCGAGGTAAAGGTTTCCAGAAGCCGTACCAGAGCCATCATCGGTGTATCCAATGCCACCTTGCAGAGTAACCTTCTGCTGAAGGCCCTCTTTCGTCTGGCGGTGCACGGTTTACCGGCACCCGGACGCACTCACAACGGTTTCCGGACGACTCACAGCCAGATCGTTGAAAAGCGCTTGTTTAAATATCAAGGCGATGGTGACGGCTGACGGTTTGAGGGATTTACAGACAGGACGGCCCTCAAAGACGGTCTCCATCGTCACGTAATCAGAAATTTGTGATATCTTGATTTCCTTTAATCAAGGGGTCTGAGAGGTTTTCTTGATAATTGTGAGGCAGAAAAGACGAAAAATGGGCTGGATCGTAAAGTGAGCATTCCCGTTGTCCAGAAAGTGCGCATCGGTGCGTATATCATCCGGCAAATGCTCTTGCAGAAGCTGCGTTTCCCGCTGGTGCTCATGCTCGAGCCATTATACCGCTGTAATCTGCACTGCCGGGGGTGCGGTAAATTAGCCCACTCGGAAAATATCCTTAACAAACAATTGAGCGTGGAAGAATGTGTCAATGCGGCCAATGAATGCGGGGCACCGGTCGTCTCAATCGCCGGTGGCGAACCGCTGCTGCATCAAGGTGCTCCGGAAATTGTCAACCAGATCACAAAACGCAAGCGGTTCGTTTACCTCTGCACCAACGCCTTGCTGGTGAAAAAACGGATCAACGAATTCTCACCTTCGCCGTATTTTACGTTCAATGTGCACTTGGACGGTCTCAGAGAGCGCCATGATGCCCTGGTTTGTCGTTCAGGTGTTTTCGACAACGCCGTGGAGGCCATCCGCCTTCTGACGGCGCGCGGTTTTCGTGTTACCACCAATACGACCTTCTACGACGGGGAAACACCCGAAAACGCCAGCCGGCTTTTTGATTTCATCATGTCACTGGGGGTCGAAGCCATGACCGTTTCGCCGGCCTTCAATTATGAAAACACCGTCGACCGGCAGCAATTTTTAGGACGCTCCAGCACCCAGAGATTGTTCAAACGCCTGTTTGAAATCGGAAAGGATCGCAACTGGAAGTTCAACCACAGCCGTCTGTATCTGGACTTTCTGGCGGGAAACCGGGATTATAAATGCACCCCCTGGGGCAATCCGACCCGCAACGTGTTCGGTTGGCAGCGTCCCTGTTACCTGTTGAATGCAGGTTACACGGCCACCTACAGGGAGCTCATTGACGATACCGAGTGGCAGAAATACGGCACGGGCAAGGATCCGCGCTGCAGTGCCTGTATGGTGCACTGCGGCTTTGAGGCATCGGCCGTAATGGATTTGGTGAAACATCCCTTTAAGGCCCTGAACACCAGATGACAACCGGATGGTAAGACCGCAGCAATAATACAGCTTGATTGGGCAATAGCACCGTCGGGTTGAATGATTTGGATCAGACAGAACCGTCTGAATACCTGGTGGCGATATAAGCCGGCAGACGACGCTTCATCAGGGCAAGCCATGCCCGTTTAAGGGCAACCGATGCGGCTGCATACTGTCGGGTTATCCGTACAATGGCACCCATTAATGAGGGCTGGCACAGCAGGTTCCGTAAGAGCGCTTTGTGGCCAACATTTCCGTCATGGTCCAGGCAATCAAAAATCTCTTTCGGCACGGTCGTTCTTGACGGATCGCAAATCGCCCGTAAGAGGAAAATCGGAAGATGTGACACTGCAGCGGCTCGGGCAATGGCGGCACTTTCCATATCCACAGCCAGCGCTCGGGTCTGGAGAAAGAGAGCTTCTTTTTTTTCTGAGGTAAAAACGGCCTGACGGGTTGTTGCAACCATACCGTAGTGGACCGAAATGCCTTCGGCCGAAAGGGTTGAGAGGGCTCGGACCGCACAATCGGCATCCGTATCCCAGACGCTGGTTGATTTGATATCGTCGACCTGAAGAACCGCCGCAGCAATGAGCAGATCACCGGCACACAAACCGGGATACAGTCCGCCTGAAAGGCCGATGGCGGCCAAAGCGGTGGCGCCTTCCGAGATCAACCAGTGGGCGGCGGACAGCGCCCTTTCTTCCCCCACACCCGATTGAACCGCAATAAGGCTTGTGTCGTCACGGAACCGCCTGCGGTAAACCGGACGTCCAGCGACCATCCGCCATCGCCTTCGGCCCAAAACTATTCGTGCCTCGGATGCGAGCCCGAAGACAAGGCCCAATGTGGGTTTCATGATCAAGGTTGATGTTTGATGCGACAGCGCAGAATGTTCATATAGCGGCAGTGCCTAATGAGGACCGAAAATTAGATTGTCTATATCAGATCAGATCGGTGGGTGTCAAACTGGTGAACATGCCGCCAGAAATTCTCGGTGAAAATAGGAATCCTAATGATTACGCCGGGTAACCGGACTCTGTCCGAGACGCGTGAGGCTGTTTTCAGTTTCGGCGAGCCCTTGATTTCCGACAAAAGGATGTGACGAACTTGCAACGTTTTGCTCTGGTGATGACACTTCTGCTGACCCTTGCCCCCATGTCCGGTCGCGCCCAACCGGCTGAAGCGGTTGCGCTCATTGAACGGTTCAATGGGGCCCTTCTGGAATCGATGCGCCGGGCCGATGCGCTCGGACTGTCCGGGCGCTTCAAATACCTGAAGCCCGTCATCGAAAAAAGTTTCGCCATACCGCTCATCACCAAAATCTCGGTCGGCAAATACTGGAAAAAACTGACCGCGCAACAGCAACGAGAACTTATCCACGATTATCTCGAGTGGTCGACGGCCAATTACGCCCGTCAGTTTGACGGCTTCTCGGGCGAGCGGTTCCAGTTGATTCCCGCCTCGAATTCGGATCAACAAACGGTCACGGTCATCAGTCAGCTCATCAAACCCAACGGTGAGAGGATAGGCTTTCACTACCTTCTCCGGCGTCTGGAAGGGCAATGGCAAATCATCGACATCCAGATTTCAGGTGTCAGCCAACTGGCCCTCACCCGTTCGCAGTTTGTCAGCGTGATCGAAAGCGACGGTTTTGAGGCCCTGATCGACTTGCTCCGGGGGAAGGTGAAAGATATTGATTCGGGCGCCGACCCCTGAGAGGCCGGTTTTAAGGGCAGGAGCGGCGGCGGTCTGCCGAATGCAATATTTATCCTTTAATCTCGGCCGAGAGTAAACTCATGCGTGACGACACCATTGACGATCATAGGACGGCTACACTGGAGAATGCGATCGCCGCGGCCCTTGGCTGGCTGGAAGCCAAACAGTCTTCAGAGGGGTTCTGGGTCGGCAGACTCGAAACCAATGTCTGCATTGAGTCTGAATGGATCCTGGCCATGCATGTCATGGGAATTGACGAAGACGCCAAAAAGCCCGGTCTGATTCGTTCCATTTTAAATGCCCAAAGGCCGGACGGTGCCTGGGACGTCTATTACGATGCCCCGCGGGGAGACATCAATGCAACAGTTGAGGCCTATGTCGCCCTGCGGGCTACGGGGACGCCCCCTGACTGCGGACCGTTGCAGAAAGCCCGCCGATGGATCGCCGCCCAAGGCGGGCTAAAAGGGGTTCGCGTGTTCACGCGCTACTGGCTGGCGCTGATCGGCGAGTGGCCCTGGGACAAGACACCCAACATACCGCCGGAGATCATCTTCTTTCCCCGCTGGTTTCCCTTCAGCATTTACAATTTTGCCGCCTGGGCCC
>Ga0316198_10000742_pt1 | contig 17828 bp, 17 predicted proteins | sample OudBieAanoxic_MG_FD_204935 | JGI IMG/M metagenome (GOLD analysis project Ga0316198, IMG submission 204935) | Coastal sediment microbial communities from Oude Bieten Haven, Netherlands - site A anoxic | ecosystem: Environmental > Aquatic > Marine > Coastal > Sediment | place: Netherlands...
GGTTGACGAGGTAGGTGTTGCCCGCACTGACGTCGAGCTCGAGGAGCTGCGCGCGGCGCATGGTTCGCGCGACGAGCAGGAAGAGCGTGTGCTCGCCGGGCTCGAGTGGCACGAGCACATGCTTGTGACCGCCGATGACGGCCACGCATCCGCGTTGCGCGTCGACGACTCGAACCTTCGAGGCTTTCGCTGGGTATCGCTGCCGGACGAGGACGAGGAGAGCTCGCTCGGGCGGCGCGACGTACGGCGACCCTGCGCTCGCCGAGTTGGGTAGCGTTGAGATGCTGGCGATGAAAACGATGACTACGCGCAAGTTCCAGATGGCGCCGTTCGTGCAAAGGCGCTTGCAGTAGGCCGCGGAAGGCATGGGGTGACTGTACAAGAAGGGAGCGCGCGTAGGTGGCGAAAGCACCGTGCGCTTGTACTTGGACGACTGCTTCGGGACCACGCACGTCATCACGCTCGAGGTTACGGACAGCGACGATGAGACGACCGTGTCCGAACCGCGAACGCTGATGATTTGGACGCTTTGCTAACAGCTTCGACGTAACAGGCCGCGCGGCCTGTTGTTTTTCTCGTGTTTGTGCGCAACTCCGGTGGGCGGCGGCCGATGATGGGGTATGGGCTGGGCCGGCGCCGCTGCAGCGAGGGACGATTCGTGGCGGGGATGTCGATGCTGTGCGGTGCTGGCCTGGGCCATTTCCTATGGCCGCGCGTTCGGCGAGCGCTTGTTCTCGGCTTCGTTTTTTGCGAGCCTCCGGCATGCTCGTACTTCCCCACTTGCTTCGTGTTTCCGCCACTCTCGTCGTTCTTGGTCTTGCCGCCGGGATTGGCGCTTGCAGTAGCAGCGACGGTGGTGGTGCTGCAGGGTCGGCGGGAGCTGCCGGAACTGGCGGGGCTGCGGGCACCGGCGGCGGAGGCCTCCCCGACGGACGCCCTGACGACCCGGTAGTTGAAGGCCCCATCACCGAACCGGGGGCGCCCTTCGTCGCGGGGACGACGGGGATCTTTCTGTTTCGGCAGGGGTACGAGCAGGTTGAGTTCTTCATCTCGGGGACGGCGAAGTCGTTCACGAATGCTGGGGAGCTCGGCTCAGACGGCCGGTGGGAGGTCGAGGATGGGGAGACGGCGGAGTACACGACGCGCGCGCTCGTGTATCGGCCGACCTCGGCAAGCAAGTTCAGCGGCACGGTGATTGTCGAGTGGCTGAACGTGAGCGGCGGCTTGGATGCCGCGCCCGACTGGATCTCGATGCACACGGAGATCTTTCGGGAGGGGCACGTGTGGGTGGGCGTGTCTGCGCAGGTCGACGGGATCGAAGGCAGAGGCGGCGGTGGCGTCGGCGAACTCTACCTCAAGGCAGTGGATCCGGTGCGCTATGGACCATTGTCGCATCCGGGAGACAGTTTCTCCTACGAGATCTTCGCGCAGGTCGCGCAGGCGCTTCGTAGGCCCGTCGACAACGCGCCGTTGCAGGATCTGGTGCCGGAGCGGATGATTGCGGTGGGTGAGTCGCAGTCGGCGGGGCGGCTCGTGACCTGGGTGAACGCGCTTGCTCCGGTGTACGGGCTGTTCGATGGGTACATCATTCATAGCCGCGGTGGCGGGAGCCCTGCCCTTTCGCAGAGCCCGCAGGAGGTGGTCGACACGCCGGACGTCGTGACTGTGCGCGACGACTTGAATCAGCCGGTGTTGATGTACCAGACCGAGTCGGATCTGCTGCTTCTGAACTCACTTCCGAGCAATCAACCGGACTCCAGCATGTTCCGGCTATGGGAGGTCGCGGGGACGGCGCATGCCGACGTTTACACGCTGGACCTCGGGCATTCCGACGAGGGCGACGACCCATCGATCGCGGCGGTCGTTGAGAGCACGCAAGGCGCGCCTATTCCGGACCTCATCACTTGCGATTTACCGATTAACTCCGGCCCGGCGCACTGGGTGCTCAAGGCCGGCCTTCATGGGTTGATTGACTGGATCGCCGACGGGACGGCACTGCCGGAGGCGCCGCGTCTCTCGGTGACGGAAGATGGCACCGCGTTTGAGCTCGACGAGCTTGGCAACGTGCTGGGTGGGATTCGCACGAACTACGTCGACGCACCGGTTGCGGTGTTGTCGGGGCTTGGGCAAACGGGCAACAGCTTCTGTCGAATCTATGGGACCACGGCGTTGTTTGCGGATGAGCAACTCGCCGGGCTCTATCCGACCGAGCAGGACTATCTCGATGCCGTGAATGCTGCGGTGGATGCTGCGGTCGCTGGAGGCTACTTGTTGTCGGTGGATGCAGCGTTGATTGTTGCCGATGCTGAGGGGTCAGGCATTGGCGGACCGTAGGGGCGAGAGCTCCTTGCGGTAGAGGTGCCAGTCCAGGTGGAATCGGCCGTCTTCGTAGGTCCCGATTCGAGTGTAGCCGTGGCGTTCGTAGAACGCGGGGGCCTGGGTCTCTGCGGTTTCGAGTTGGACGACGTGACAGCCGAGGTCTGCGGCGTGAGACTCGAAAGCGCGCATGAGGGCCGAGCCAACGCCGCCGTGAGTCGCGTCTTCTCGAACGACGAGTTGCTCGAGGTAGGCCATGCCGCCGACGATCTTGTAGATGGCAACGCCAAGGCAATCGTCGTTTTCGTATGCGCCGAGGGCGAAATCTTGTTGGTCCCAGTCGATGCCTTGGCGGCGGTTGTGCGGCGGCCAGTGGACCTTGTTGAAGTCTGTGGCTTGTTGGACGGGGATGGATTTCGTCTCTGGCATGGTGGCGAGGGTAGTGGCGGGCGTCAGCGGAGTCGATGGAACCCGTCAATCGGAGGTCGCCAAAGGGCCGGAATGACTTGGGAGACGGCTGGACCGCCGCTTGCAGCAGCTAGAGCATGGCGAGATCCAGGGCCGAGTCAGTCCGTGACGTCATGGACGCGGCGTCGCTTCGACGCATCGGAAAGAACCAACTGCTTCGGGCGTTCTCGAAGGTGGTAGCCGAAGACTGGAGCAACACCGCAGCGATGCTGGCGTACATCGGAGAAATCGATCGGCGTAGACTCTACCTCGAGGACTCCTACCCCTCGATGTTTGCGCTTTGCACGAGGCACTTCGGCATGTCGGAGTCGATTGCGGGTAAGCGCATTCGAGCAGGCCGCGCGGCCTGTCGTTTTCCTCGTATTGTGGCGATGGTTCGCCGAGGAGAGCTCCATTTGAGCGGGGTACATCAGCTCGCGGGGTATCTCACGGATCAGAATTGCAACGAGGTATTGAACCGGGCGAAGCACCGGAGCATGCGAGAGATTGATGTGCTGATCGCGGAGATTTCGCCGCAACCGGACAGGCCGTCGGTGCTTCGCGAGTTGTCGATGGAAACCGAAGAGGGGGATGTATCGGCGTTCGAGGGGACCGACGGATCTGCTCCGAAAGACCTGGTGCCGGCCAACAGCCTGAAGAACCTGACCGTTCCGCTGTCGCCACGGCGATACAGGTTGCACGTGACCATTGGTCAGCCCGCGAAGGACGCATTGGAGGAGCTTCAGAATCTCCTGAGTCATCGAATCCCGAATGGGGATCCGGCGCTCGTTGTCGAGCAGGCGTTGGCGTTGCTCCTGGCAGAGACGAAGAAGAGACGAGCAGCGTTGGCCGAGAAACCGCGCGCACCAAAGAAGGCGTCCAAGCGGACGCGTGCCATTCCAGCGCACGTGCGTCGTGCAGTGTTCGAGCGGGATGAAGGTCGATGCGCCTTCGTCGATGGCGACGGCAAGCGCTGCGACTCGGCGTGGCAGGTGGAGTTCCACCATTCTGTTCCCTTCGGGAGGGACGGGCCGCACAGCCTGGAAAACGTCGAGCTTCGCTGTCGTGCGCACAACCAGTACGAGGCAGAGCTGGAGTACGGAAAAGCGTTCATGGCGAAGCGGCGCCAGTCGGCTTAGACTGGCGTGAATGGCCCTGACTCGACGTGACTTTGGCCGCAGTGTGCTGGCCGGCATCGCCGCTACGTCGGTCGGGGGGGTGGTCGGCTGCGGCACCGACGGGGGCAGCGGGGCGACCGGCGGATCCGGAGGTGCCGCAGGCCTTGGCGGTACCGCCGGCACTGGCGGAATGAACAGCTGCACTCTGTACCCAAAACAGACTGCGGGGCCGTTTTATCTGGACCTGAACTCCCTTCGTCGCGATATCAGCGAAGGCAAGGCCGGAGCGTCGCTGCGGATGCAGGTGCGAGTGCGGGCTGCGGACTGCTCGCCGCTGAAAGAACTCGCGGTGGATTTGTGGCACTGCGACGCGGACGGCGTGTACTCCGGTTTTCCAGGGCAGCTGGGCGGGCTCGACACGACGGGGCAGACGTTTCTGCGGGGGACGCAGGTGACGGACGCGGACGGTGTGGCTGAGTTTGAGACCATCTATCCCGGCTGGTACCCGGGGCGGACGACCCACCTTCACTTCAAGGTGCATACCTCGGACTCGACGGAAGCCACCTCGCAGATCTATTTCCCGGAAGAGCTTACTTCGCAGATCTACGATACGGAGCCTTACGAGGTACGCGGGCAGAAGGACACGCCAAACGCCAGCGATGGGATCGCCACCGCCAACCCTGCACCTCTGGCCGAGGTGACGGGAGACGCGTCGTCGGGCTACTTGGCGACGATCCTCGTGACGGTCGTCTAGCTCAAGAAAACTTCGCTTTCAGTTCCGCCGGGAACCCGTCGTAGGACAGACTACAGGAGCTCTCTGCTCAATCAGCGCGACAGGATCTGATAGACCATGACCAGTGCGGCCCCTACTGCGGTCGCGAGCAGCGCAAAGCCGACAATCGCGCGCACGGAGCGCGGTTCGGGCTTACCGGCGAGGTCGAGCAGGATGAGTGAGCTCGCCAGCGAGAGCGCCATGATGGCGGTTGCGTCTAGCGCGCCTGCCGAAAGAGAACCGAACCCGCCGATGAGGAGCATGACGACTGCAATAGACATGGCGATTTTTCGGATTGGCATCGCTAGCGCTGGCTCGGCGTCGGTCGCTTGGCTTGCGGGACAGGGCAACTCTACCACACGCGAGGCAAGAGCCTGTATCGAACCCGGCTCATGTAATCAGCATATCCCGGAAGGGTATCGCGCAGGTGCTGCTCCTCGACGAGAATGCGCGCCACGAGACTCGCGAAGACCGCCACGAGGCCAATGACCGCCGCGTAGCTCTGGAGCCAAAGCGCGAGCCCCAGCAACGCTACCAGGAACCCGGTGTAGAAAGGATGTCGAACACGACCGTAGAGGCCGCTGTCGACGAGGTAATGCCCGCGCTCGCTTTGATGCCTGACAACCGGTGTGGCGAAGGCGTTCTGGTAGAGCGCGACGAGAATGAAGGCGAAACCGGCAAAGCCAACGACAGCGCCGAGACGGGATACAGCAGGCGCTGGCGTCACAAACAGATGCAGGCGAAAGACATCAAAGGGGATGAAGACAAACCACCCGCCCACCGCCAGTCCGATGAACGCCGTCGCGATGCGGTCAGCGACAGGCTGCTTCTTGCTGATCGCAGGCTCGAGGCGCGCCTCGAGACTCGACGGCGCAGCGACGGCGAGCCACACGATGGACGCAAACAAGACAACGCCATACGCAGCGAGAAATTGAATCGCTCGAGGCCAATCCCAAGTGCCGGCAGGAATCAACAGAAGCGAGCCGAGCAGCACGAGCTGAAACACGCCCCCTAGAAGGCCTCTAGCAATCAACACCCACATCTCGATTGAGCGTACTATCCCAGAAACGTCCAAGGAGGAAGATCAGATGAGCATCGAAATCTTACGGGCCGCCCTCGGATGGGCCGCTTTGCTGAACATGGGCCTGCTGCTCTTCTGGTTTGGGATGTTCATGGTCGCACACGACTGGGTGTACAAAGTCCACAGCAACTGGTTCACGATGTCGCGAGAGAAGTTCGACACGACCCACTACAAGCTGATGGGGTTCTACGAACTCTCAATCTTCGTCGTCCTGCTAGGCCCTTACCTCGCGCTGCGGATTGTCGGCACGCCCTAGCCCGACCGCGCTTGCCCTCAGAACAGGGCGATGTCTTCCGCGGTGAGTCCGTCTTTCTCGATGAGCATGTACCGGTCGCGATCCGCGTCGTCGCCGTTCTTCCAGTCAGCGTTGCCTTCGTTGAGGCGGCGTTGGGTGCGGTTCTTTCGCTCTTTGAGTGGCTTGCCGTAACAGGTGTCGGCGCCGATGGAGTGCGTGACCAACGCACCGTCCAGCCAGAACTTCAACAGCCTGTGTTGCTCCGTGCCACGCCGGACGAGCGTAATCTCGGGAGAGGGGCCCATGGCCTTGTCGACAGTGTGGAGACGGACGAAGTACGTTCGGCCGACCTCGGGGAAGATCTCGATGCGCCGAGTGTTGTTGTAGCCAACAACGTAGAAGACGAGTGGCACCGGGTCCACGGGGAGAAGCTGCGCCTCTCGACCGCCGACCTCTGCAACACATCGCTTGTCGGACTCGAACACCGTGAAGACCATCTTTCGGTCTACCTTCTGGTTCTGAATGAAGACGACGAGAGCCTTCTTCGGTGGCGCGACGAACTCGAATTTGTCGTAGGCCGTGGCTGACGGCGGGTCTGAAAAGGCGACTAAGAGCAGAATGGCGGCTGAAGTCGATAAGAGGCGCTTCACGCCCTACTCCTGTCACGAATCCGGCTATGATCTACCCAAATGCTCGACCTTCCCCGGAGTTGGTGGCTGTGCCTTGCGTTGACCTGCGCGTGGGGCGCCTGTGACAAGAGTCCACCACCGACAATTGCGTCGAAGCGCGCGGCGGCCGCCTCTGCCCCAATCGGCGCTGGCAAGACTCAGTTGGTGACAGTCCTGTCGGAGCAATGGAACCAGTTCCGAGCGGAGCTCCGCCGCTATGAACGAGTGCCCGGGGAAAGATGGAAGCCGGTCGGTCCGCCTATCGACGTAGTGCTTGGGCGCGAGGGCTACGCGTGGGGACGCGGGCTCCACGGCAGCGGCGCACCGCAAGGCCGACCCGGTCCAATCAAGCGTGAGGGCGACGGCCGCTCACCGGCCGGCGTGTTCGATGTCGGCCCGGCATACGGCTACGCTCCGAAGCACGAAGAGATCTCGCTCCCTTACTTCCAAGCGGCGCCCAGCCTTCGATGTGTCGATGATCCGCGGTCTAAGCACTACAACCAAATCGTCTCAACCGAAGACACGGCGCCCGACTGGCGAAGCGCCGAGCGAATGCTGCGCGACGATGCCCTCTACGTGCTGGCCGTCGTCGTCGAGCACAACACCGAAGCAACGAAGGGCGGCGCCGGTAGCTGCATCTTCATTCATCTCTGGGAAGGCCCAAACCAAGGCATGAGCGGCTGCACGGCCATGTCGATGAGCGCGTTGGAAGAGCTAGTGTCATGGCTCCGACCAGGGGCCTCGACCTTGGTGGCACTTCCTCGAAGTGAATACGAAGCGCTCAGGCGACCGTGGGGTCTTCCGGTCGTGCCGCTGCCCGGTCAGTATGATCGCGCCAGCACGGAAAGCGGCACGCGCCGGGGTGACTGAAGCCGCACTACTGACGTCGCGCGAGCGTGAGGAACATCGCGGCCGACAAGCCCGAGGCGCCGAAAATCATGCACATCACCATGACTTGATAGCGAACGGCGATGAGTGGAGAGATGCCCGAAAGGATCTGCCCGGTCATGAAACCAGGAAGCGAGACGAGGCCGACGGCGAGCAGACTATTGACGATGGGGATGAGTCCTGCCTGGATGGCAACCCGGCGCGCGTCGACGTAGGGGACGCTCCGCTCGAGCTCCGCGAAGAACCGTTCTGCGGAAATGCTCACGGAGTTCATAGACGCTGCGAATATCATCCCTGCAAGCGGGACCACGACGCTCGGCTCGTACCAAGGCTCGAGAGTGAGCACGGCTTGGGTAATCAGCGCGAGGGTGAGGCCGCCGCCAGCGAGAATGGAAAAGAAGGCACGCCGATAGAGCGTGCCTCGGAGCTGCGGGACGGTACGAAGCGCGATCCAGCTTGCGGCAACGACCATGACGCCGAGGACCGCGAGCACGACCCACGGTGTGTCGGTCTCGAAGATGTAGACGAGCACGTATCCGATGAGGAGGAGCTGCGCGACCATACGCGCGAGGCCGATGAACCCTTGCGCCGCATCGGCACGCCACCGCCACAGGACGAGCAACACGAAGAGCGCCGGGATGGCAGCCGCAACGAGATGCAAAGGTGGGATTGTTTGAATTGCAGACTCCTCAATCGCGACGCGTCGCCTCAAAGACATATCGGGCGACATCGTCGATTTGCTCCGGCGTGAGCGTCTTGTCGAAAGGCGGCATCGCGCCAACACCATTGGTCACCGCGGCCTTCACCTGTTGGGCGCTTCGGCCCATGTCATCGAGGTTCGGACCGACCGCCCCGACGGCCTGCGCATCCGACAAGGTATGGCAAGTCGAGCACGGCGGCGCGGCGGTCTCGGTGAAGATCGTGCGACCGCGGCGGCCGGATTCGGACAGCTCGACGGGCTTGCGAGGACCGCGTGGCTGGGCCGACCCTTCTTCAGGCGGCGGCGTGAGACAGATGTCGTCGTCGGCGTTGCACACCTGCACGGTCACCCCCATGTCGCGCCAGCTGTTGTTACCGTAGCCGCGCTCGTTTTCGTTGCGGAGCTCGGGCTGGATCTCGCCCGCAGCGTTCGTCGCGCGACTGTAGAGCTTGACCGGCCCAGGCTGCCGTTCGAGCTCGAGCTGGAAGACCCGCCAGGCGTACTTCCCGAGGTCGGGCCCGACCCAGCGCGCCGCTTGCCAGCGCTTGCCATCGGTCGACACTTCGACCTTCGACACCGCCTTCGCCCCTCCGAACGCGACACCGGTCACGCGAAACTTCCCCGCGACGACGGGCGTCTGATCCGTAGGGGTTGTGATGAACGACTTCACTGGCATTTCCCACATCGCGGGTTGGTCGGGCGAGCCTTTGTCGCCAATGGCACGCATGCGGTAGCCAGTCTGCTGAATCTTCGCCGGCCCCTGCTCGCGGCTGAACGCGAGCTGTTTGACGAACTTGATTTGATTGCAGCCGAAGTATCCCGGCACGATGAGTCGCAGCGGACCACCGTGCGAGCGCGGAATGGGTTCGCCGTTCATCTCCCAGGCGAGCAGGCAATCATCGAGCGCCTTTTTTATGGGAATCGAGCGTTCGACGACGACCTGGTTGCGCTCGACGCCCTCTGGCAGGGGCTCGCCTCCAGTCGTGGTGAGGTAGCGCATGCCTTGGTCGACCCCGCCGAAGTGCTCGACCACCGCACGCAAGGGCACACCGCTCCACATCGCGCAGCCCGCCGCACCGACGCCCCATCGGGAACCGCTCGGCCCGTGTTTGTAGTACTTGCGTCCGTTACCAGAGCATTGAACCACAGTCGCCATCGTGGCGAGGCCTAGCTTCTTGAGCTCGTCGACCCGGATCTCGCCTGGACGCTTCACGCCCTCGATACGCGTGGTCCAGCCATCGCGGTCGGCAACAATCTCAGGCGGCGGAAGCGGCAAGTTTTGTCGCACGAAGAACGCGCTGGTCGCCGTGAGCACGCTCGTTCCGAGCTTCTCGCGGCGCGTTTCGAGCGTAAGCGGGTTGTCGCCGTGCTTGATGAAATTCGCCGGGTCCTTGTTGTCGGGGAGCGTCGGCTTCGGAACGCTGGGCGCAGGGGCGTCAGCCGAATCGATCGGTGCGGGCGCGCCGCTCTCTTTGCATCCAGCTACCGCGGTGAGGAGCGCGCCGCCGCCTGCGGTCAACGCGCCGACGACGAATCGCCGGCGTGCGGGGTCTGGGGATTGCTCGTGTTGCTTGCTACTCATACTCAGTTTCCTGCGATTTCGGGGGCAGACCACTTGCGTGCAAAGCACTTGGCCAACTCGGTCGCGGCGGGTTTGCCGCGGGGGGTGAAGCCCGGGTCGCGCGGGCCGCCAAAGCCAAACCAGTTCCAAACATAGAAACCCGAAACGCTTGGCGTCTCGGTGAACGCATCACAGAAGCCGCGGTAGAGACGCTGCTGCGCACCGAGGTCTAGCTCACCCGCAACGCCATCATCCCAGGGTCGCGCCGCTGCGTTGCTCTGACTCGTGTATCCGATTTCCGTAATCAAAACGGGCTTGCGGACGCCTCGGGCAAGCGCCTGGATCTCGTTGCGCGGTCCCCGCCACGCCCGCGCCAGGTCCGCGCCCGCCTTCGCCCCGCTGTTCGAGAGCGGGAAGTATGCACTCAGGCCGACCTCGTCGACCGCGTCCCAGAACGGAACGTCATACGCATGATCCCAGTTGGCCGAATAGGTCAGCTTCCCGGGGAAGACGCGCCGGACCTCGCCGATGGTCGCGCGCCACTCCGCCTCGTAGCGTTCGAGCGAGCTAAGCTCCGAGCCGACAACGAAGCGATGGGCGTGCTCTGCCGCCGCAAGGCGCGCAAGTGGCAGGACCAAGTTGCGATAGGCTGCAAACCAGGCATCGAGGCCGTCAGCGGGCGAGATCACCCCGCGCCATTCATGCGGCGCGCGCTCGTCGAGGCGCACGACGGGCATCAACGCGGCCCGCATCCCTGCCTGGCGCACTTGCCGAAGCGTTCGCGCGACGGTCGCATCCGTCGGCGACTTTCCGGCAACGCGTCGAATGTTCGAGGCGAACCGGTTCGACTGGTATGCGTTCACCACGACCAAGACGTCGGTCGCCCCGCGCGATGCGATCTCGGTGACGAGTGGGCCGTAGTCCCAGTGAGAATCGCTTGCGAAGAGTCCCAGGGCCACGCCGCGCACGAAGCTCTCCCCATGAACCCTCGGCGCCGGCTCCGCCGAACGCTCAGACTCGGCGAAGGCCATCGCCGAGAGCAAGGCCGACACCAGCAGCGCAAGCGCAGCGGCGCGCATCAGGGCTCCGCCGGCAGGTCGAGCCGACTATACTCGGCCCAGGAGCCGTCGTAGTTGAGCACTTGATCCGGGCTGAATCCCAACTGGTAGAGCGCGTAGTACACTGCGGCGGAGCGGGTTCCGGATTGGCAGTACATGACGACCGGCTTGCCCGGTTCAACGTCCCGCGCAGCGAACAAGTCGCGCAGCGCCGAGGGCGACCTCAATCGATGGTCTTCATCCTCGTGGCGCAGCACCTCGGCCCAATCCAAGTGCACCGCCCCAGGAATGCGCCCGGCGCGCGCAGCCTTCGGGTGCTTCTCTTCTCCGCTAAACTCGATGTCGCTGCGCGTATCGATGAGCTTCGTTCCCGAATGCGACGCAATGAACGCCGACACATCCGTCCAATGCTCGGCCGTCGGTGATTGAGGCGTACCCCCGCGCAGGTCACCAGGCTCAGGCCGAAGCCCTTCCCCGCCGGCGACGTAATGGCCCGCGGCTTTCCAAGCTTGCAGCCCTCCGTCGAGCACGCGCGCCTCGAATCCAGCAGTCGCTCGAAGCGTCCACCACAATCGGTAGGGCTCCGGGCCTCCGTCACCATAAACGACGACCGTGCTGTTCGAGCGAACCCCGAGATCCCGCAACAGTCGCTCGAGCTCCTTAGCGGGCCGCGACATTCCTGGAACCTCGCCGCCGCCCGAATAGTCACTTCGGTAGAGCCGGCGCGCTCCAGGAATGTGACCAACTTCGAAGCGGTCTCGAGGTCGCACGTCGAGCAATACCAAGGTCGGCGAACCGAGTGCCTTCGCGAGCTCGGCGACGCTAACCATGGCATCCGGGCGCCGGTACCCAGCATCAACTGCGTACTTTCCGAACGATGCCATCGCCAGCTCGGCCGCGGCGGGACTCTCCGAATACGCATCGGCTGGAGGAAACACACCGGTTGGCTGGGATGCCGCCGCCGCTTCGCCGAGCATCGGCGTCTCAACCCCGTGAGCACGCGGTTTGCTCAGGTACCAGGCCCCCGCCATCACCAGAGCGCCGACAACGGTCCAAAACGCGACGCTCTTCACGCCGGGCGCGAGCTTCTGCAGGGGCCAGATCTCCTGGCTGAAGAAGTTGTCCGGGAAGGTCTCGACCCCCTTGAAACCGATGTGCGGAGGTGGGTCCGCCGGCATCTTCGCGGTGCCGAAGATCCAATCCCAGCAACTGAAGATGATGCCGAAGTTGACGGTGGTCTTGGCGTCGCCGTCGTAGTTGTGATGCCAGAGGTGCATCCGTGGGCTGTTCAGGATGTAGCGCCACCAGCCGTGCCCGAGGTCCAAGTTCGCGTGATTGAGGTGACCGATGAGCGTGCCGAAGATCGCATGGAACATCAGCGCTTCCCATCGGAAGCCGAGAAACACCAACGGGAGATAAAGCACCGACTTGTAGATGATGACTTCGAGCCACGAGAAACGGAACGAGACGATCCAGTCCATCTCACCGTCTTTGACGCTGTGGTGCGCCTTGTGAAATTCCCAGAATAGCGGGACGCGGTGGAGCATGTTGTGGACGCACCACTGAAGGAAATCGACGAAGATCAGGGCCACGATGATCTGTGCCCAGAGCGGCCAATCGACTGCCGCGTTTCGGTACACCGAGTCGGTGAGCCCTTCGGCTGCAAGCCAGCGATCGACGTACGGCAGCACCCAGGTGCTTGCCAAGCCAGCGAGCAACAGCCCGAGGAAGTGCGCGTTGAACACCAGGTGAATGAAGTCCGACCAAAGCTTCGGACGAAGCTGCTTCTGCTCGGGGCGCCACGGAAACAGGCGCTCGAGCAGCATCACGAAGCCCGACAACACCGCCAGACTGATTGGGTACATGTACGCCGCCATCGTAGTGTGGATTAGCACCGAAGAACGGCCCAGACTACCGGTGCCGGCACGTCAGTTGCTAAGGCCCGGCGCCGCCCCTCACCTCCTCGATCAGCGCCCGGGTCACCTCGTTGCGCTGCTCGGCGGTCCAGTAATTTCGGAATGGGTCGACATCCATCACGGGGCTGGCGTGGTCTCCGCGGGCGAGCTCGCGGTGGGTCGCCCCTGGCAGCAGGGTGCTGTCCCTCGGCACCAAGCCATCGTTCGGGACGCCAGCGATGTCGCGGAGATAGGCGTTTGGAAGCGTCATCACGCCGATGGTGGCCATGGCAGCCGACGAAGCCTCCGTCACCCGACGGCCGATGAGGTCGATGGCCTCGCTGACCGAGGCGCGCACGACGCGTGTCACCTTGGTCGGAGTCTTGGCGTACTCGACCGCGACCGCCGCGCTGATGTCCTCGACCAAATCCGCGCTGAACACACCGCTTGCGAACGACCCAGCAAACCGGGCCACGGTCGTTTCTGATTCATATACCGTGTACGCCGCGACGACTGGTACGCGCCTGGTGAGCTTTCGAATCGCGCTCTTGTGTGCCTGCATGTACGCCGTCCGCGTTTTGACTTTCAGGTCTGCGAGCGCTTGTGCGTCCCCGCCGCCAAGCGCCTGCAACAGCACTCCGTCCATCGGAGAAGACGTCGAGTCGGCCAAGGGCGAACCGTAGAAAGGAGACTGAAAGGCTACCCACCCTCTCACCCGGGCCCAGAGCTCAGGCGCGCCGAGCAAGGCGTGCAAGGTGTCGAGCCCACCTTTGCTATGCGTCACCAAGATGACCTTCTTGTCGGTCTGCCGGAGAAGCGCCCGTATCGCCGCCGCATTGTGTTCCACGCTCTGAGAGGTGTTGAACGCGTCGGAGACGAGCGAGATGTTCCGATACGCGATGCCCCTCTCGTCGAAGTCGCGCATCTGCGTGTAGAAAGTCATGAACCGTCCCTCCTCGATCGGTAGATCGATTCGTGGAAGGGCTTCGGCGACCGCATCTCCAAGTGCGAGGTCGAGGCTCCGATCGCCCGGCAAGTCCAGATGCATGTTGAGCGACCGCGCCGCCCGCTGAAGCGCCTGGTTGATCTCGTCTTCGAGCTGCTCGCTCAGCGCATCGTAAAGCTGCGACATGAACCCTCCGACGAACCAAACCTCCTGGCCGCGAAACGACTTGGCGAGCTCCTGGGCGCTTGCGGGCTTCTTGTCGGGCGGCAGTGTGGGCACGCCCGCATCCGTCCCGCTCGGCCGATCCTTGCATCCGGCCAGCCCCGCGACGCAAAGCGCCAAGCAAACGACAATCAAGCTAGCGGCGCCGAACGAGCGCATGTCCGAGCTAAGGCCAGTCGGGCGGCGGAGGAAGCTCCGCCCCGGCGACCTTGCCCTCCATCCGGTGCGCCACGAAGTCCGTCACCGTGGCATGCTGCAAGTAAGGGTTCTCCGCGAGCTCCTCGTCGAGCGTCGAGACGGTCACGGGGCCGTAGTTGTGCCCGGGGTACATGCGCGTGTCGCGCGGGAGCGAATCGACCAGGCCTTTGAGCGTGCCGAACATGACCTCGGGGTCGCCGCCGACGAAGTCGCAGCGGCCGCAACCCTGCACGAACATGGTGTCGCCTGTGACGATGGCGTCGCGGACGCCGTATGTCGTCGAGCCGGGCGTGTGGCCAGGCGTATGCATGAAGGTCACGTCGAGATGCTTGCCGATGGTGAGCACGTCGCCAGGACGGTGACGCTCGAGGTTTTCGGAACGGAACTGAGAGAAGTCGATCTCCTCTCCAAGCATGTGCACCGGCACGTCCGTCTTCTCGACGAGCGCATCGACACGATTGACATGGTCGAAGTGGCTGTGCGTGCAGAGGATGTCGGTGATGCGCACATCGAGCTTGGCCGCTTCCTCCAAGATGACGTCAGCGTCCCACGCCGGATCCACCACGGCGCAGGTTCGGGTCGCCTTGTCCCCAATCAAATAGATGAAATTGTCCCAGGGTCCGAGCTCGAACTGGTGAACGAAGATGCCTTCGTCAGCCACTCAGAACTCCACGACGCTACGGATCGACTTGCCCTCGTGCATGAGGTCGAATGCTTTGTTGATGTCGTCGAGCGGCATTTTGTGGGTAATCAGGTCGTCGATGTTGATCTTCCCGTCCATGTACCAGTCGACGATTTTCGGGACGTCGGTCCGCCCCTTGGCCCCGCCAAACGCGGTGCCGCGCCAGACGCGCCCTGTCACCAGCTGGAAGGGTCGCGTCGCGATTTCCTCGCCTGCGCCGGCCACGCCGATGATGACGCTCTCGCCCCAGCCTTTGTGGCAGCACTCGAGCGCTTGACGCATGACCTCGACGCTGCCGATGCACTCGAAGCTGTAGTCGGCGCCGCCGCCAGTGAGGTCGACCAAGTACGGCACCAAGTCGCCCTGGATCTCTTTCGGGTTCACGAAGTGCGTCATCCCAAACTTCTCGGCGAGCTCACGTCGCGCCGGGTTGAGGTCGACGCCGACGATCTTGTCGGCGCCTGCAATCCGGCACCCCTGCACCACGTTGAGCCCGATGCCGCCAAGCCCGAAGACCACGCAGTTGGCTCCTGGCTCGACCTTTGCCGTATTGATGACTGCCCCAATCCCCGTCGTCACGCCACAGCCGATGTAGCAGACCTTGTCGAACGGGGCGTCGGGCCGAATCTTCGCCACGGAGATCTCGGGCACGACGGTGTACTGCGAGAACGTCGAGGTCCCCATGTAGTGAAACAGCGTGTCCTTGCCGAGCGAAAACCGACTGCTGGCATCCGGCATCAAGCCCTTGCCCTGCGTCTCGCGAATCGCCTGACACAGATTGGTCTTGCCCGAGGTGCAGTAGTCGCAGTTTCGGCATTCCGGAACGTAGAGCGGGATGACATGGTCACCGACCGCCACGCTCTTCACGTCTGGCCCAACCTCCACCACCACCCCGGCCCCTTCATGCCCGAGCACGGAAGGGAAGATCCCCTCCGGGTCGGCCCCGGAAAGCGTGTAGGCATCGGTGTGACAAATCCCGGTCGCCTTCATCTCGATCAGCACCTCGCCTGCACGTGGGCCTTCGAGCTCGATCGTCTCGATCGTGAGCGGCTTGCCGGCCTGATGGGCGACTGCAGCGCGTGTCTTCATCGTCGTCTCCGGGCTAGTTCGCGCGAGGCGTCTGCAGCGCTTCGAGCGCATCGCCAACCGTGAAGCTGGCAGCCTTACCGCTCGGCGGATACTCCTTGAACGTCTCTAGGAACTCCCCAACCAACATCTGCGCACCGTAAACCGCGAACGCGCGGTCGATCAGCCAGTCCCAGTAGGTGTTCGACGTGATGTCGGCCCGCTCGTACGGGTCACGCCGCAAGTTGAAGAGCTTCGGAAGCCGAAGCGAGACGAACGGCTCGGCCCACACCTGAAGCGTCCCTTGCACGCGTTGCTCCATGAACACGATCTTCCAATCGCGGAAGCGCATCGAAATCAAATCACCGTCGTCCGAGAAGTAGAAGAGCTCGTCGCGATGGCTCGGCCCGTTTCCAAGAAGCGTATCGAGCTGGTTGTACCCATCGAGATGTACCTTGTAGCGCTTCCCGCCCACCTGGGAGCCCTTGAGGAGCTCTGCCTTGACGTTTGGCGCGCCCGCCGCCGCAGCAAAGGTCGGGAGCCAGTCCATGTGCGCCATGATCTCGTTGGAGACGGTGCCAGCCGGAACCTTGCCCGGCCAGCGCACCATCGCGGGCACGCGCCAACCGCCCTCCCAGTTGGTGTTTTTCTCGCCACGGAATGGTGTGGCCGCTGCATCCGGCCAAGTGTTGTAATGGGGCCCGTTGTCGGTGCTGTAGAAGACGAGCGTGTTGTCGGTGATGCCGAGCTCGTCGAGCTTGTCGAGGAGCTTCCCGACATGCATGTCGTGCTCGACCATCCCGTCCGAGTATTCGTTTTGCCCGGAAATCCCGCGAAGCTCCGGCTTCACGTGCGTGCGGAAGTGCATGCGAGTCCCGTTCCACCATACGAAGAACTTCTTTCCGGCCGCGTGCTGCTCCTCGATGAAGCGAAGCGCCGCATCGCAGGTCTCGTCGTCGATGACCTCCATCCGCTTCTTGGTGAGCGGGCCCGTGTCCTCGATGCGCCCGTCCGCATAGCTGTGAATGACGCCGCGCGGAGAGAAGCGCTTCTTGAATGCCTCGCCCTTCGGGTAGTCCGGGTTCTCGGGCTCCTCCTCGGCGTTGAGGTGGTAGAGGTTGCCAAGGAACTCATCGAAGCCGTGATTGGTGGGAAGGAACTCGTCCTTGTCGCCGAGATGATTCTTGCCGAACTGCCCCGTGGCGTAGCCGAGCGGCTTGAGCACCTCCGCGATGGTCGGGTCCTCGCTCGAGAGGCCCATGTCGGCGCCCGGCATGCCGACCTTCGACAACCCAGTCCGAAACACCGACTGCCCGGTGATGAAGCTCGAACGCCCCGCCGTGCAGCTCTGCTCACCGTAGTAGTCGGTGAAAATCATCCCTTCGCGCGCGACGCGGTCGATGTTGGGCGTGTGATAGCCCATGAGCCCCATCGTGTACGCGCTGATGTTCGACTGCCCGATGTCGTCGCCCCAGATGACGAGGATGTTCGGCATGTCGCCATCCTGCGCGGCTTTGACGACATCTTCCGTCTTGGCGATGGACACCGGGCTCGCCGGGTACGCCGTCTTCTGCGGTTCCCATCCGGTGCGCGGCTCGCTCTGCGCCGTCGCCGCAGCGGTGTCAGCCGGCGCGTCGTCGCTTGGCTGTGTGACCGGCTTGCAACCGAGCACTAGAAAAAACGACGACACGCAAATCAACGAAACCAATCGAACCATGGAAGCCCTCCCAACAATGAAGCGGGAAGCCTAACATGGCCGCACCGAGGCGAGTCAACCGGTTTCGCGGCAAGCTTCTAGACGCTTACTTGCAGTCGCCCTTGTCCTTCTTACAGGGCTTCGAGGGCTTCGGCTTTTTGTCGGTATCGCTATCACTGTCGCTGTCACTGTCGCTATCACTGTCGGTATCCGAATCTGAGTCCGTGTCCTCGTCATCACAGTGACCATCGCAACAGCACTCGCCGTCGTCACACCACTC
>Ga0316198_10000743_pt1 | contig 17822 bp, 15 predicted proteins | sample OudBieAanoxic_MG_FD_204935 | JGI IMG/M metagenome (GOLD analysis project Ga0316198, IMG submission 204935) | Coastal sediment microbial communities from Oude Bieten Haven, Netherlands - site A anoxic | ecosystem: Environmental > Aquatic > Marine > Coastal > Sediment | place: Netherlands...
GGAGGCTGTAGAAAAATACGGACTTTTTGAAAATGACCCTATAGAGATCCTTCGATGCGTAGGAGGCTTGGATATTGCTTGTATGACAGGGATCTATCTTGGATGTGCAGCTAATTCCAAACCAATATTGATAGATGGTTTTATATCTAGTGTGGCAGCGTTAATAGCTCAAAAAATAGTTCCTGAGACGGTGGATTATATGATAGCTACCCACAAAAGTGAGGAACCAGGTATGGTAGTCATAAGCAAAACTTTGGGAAGAAAAACATTTTTAGATATGAATATGAGGCTGGGAGAGGGAACAGGAGCAGTCCTTGCCTATCCCATAATAACATCAGCTTTAGAGGTAATGAAAAGGATGAAAACTCCAAAGGAAGTCTATAAAATTTTAGGATAGCAGGGGGAATGCTGTGAAATCTAAAGAACATTCAGGACATAGAGACAGGATTAAATCTAAAATCTTGAAGAATGGTTTAGATGGATTTTTAGATTATGAAATTTTAGAGGCATTATTATTTTATACGGTTCCAATGAAAGATACCAAAGAGTCGGCAAAAGCACTTTTAAAAGAATTTAAAACATTAGAGAAGACCTTGAATGCATCTAAAGATGATATATTATCGCTGAAAATAAAAGGAATAACTGAAAATACCTGTATCTATTTTAAACTCTTGTATGACTTAAATAAAAAGTTATATAAGGAAAAATTCAGGGAAGAGGTCATTCTAAACTCTGTAGAAGCTACATATGACTTTTTAAAAAGCAGTATAGGACTCTTAGAAAAAGAAGTTTTTAAAATTATATTTTTAAGTTCTGACAATAAGTATTTAGGAGATGAAATTATATTTTTGGGAACAATAGACAGGAGCCAGATATATCCCCGAGAGATAGTGAAATGTGTGCTGAAATACAATGCGAGATCAGTTATATTTTCTCACAACCATCCCTCAGGGAATCCAAAGCCATCTCAGGCGGATCTTGAGATGACAAAAAAGCTAAAAAAAATACTAGAACCGTTGGAAGTGAGGGTTTTAGATCATATAATTATAACCCCAGAAAAATATTATAGTTTTCTAGAAGAGGGGATTATATAGAGGAGGCTACAATGAATAAATCTAACAAGATGACGATAGAAGAAAAGATGGCCATGAGATTAAAGCAAAAAAACGGGAAAAAAATTCAAAGCAAAGAAATAATAGATGAAAATCCTAAAAATAAAATAGAGAGTAAAGAAAACAAGACAATGAGTAAACCCGAAGTTATAAGAAAAGAGATAATTAAACCAGAAAAAGTAGAAAAAAAAGTTGAAGAGAAAGACCTAGCTATGCCAGCTCCTGCTGCCTGTGGGACAGAACCTTGTGACGAAAACTGTGTAAAAAAGAAAGCTGCTAAAGAGGAATTAAACAGAGAAATTTTAGATGAAGAATGGGAAGCTGAAAAGAAAGCGGCAGAAGACAAGGGAAAAGTTGAAAAAAAACAATATAAGATCTTGGGTATCATGTTTGAGATAACTAGAAAAAGATATTACTTTGAAGTAGTAGATGATGTTGACTATGCAATTGGAGATAGAGCTGTAGTGGATACTGCTAGAGGTAAGGAGATCGGTTTAGTATACATGGCTCCTAAAATGATGGGTGAAGAATCTTTGGTATTGCCATTAAAACCAGTAATCAGAAAGGCTACAGCAGAGGATAACCAACAATTTGAAACTCTTAAAGCAGAGGCAGAAAAAGCTAATAATATAGGAAAAGAAAAGATAAAAAAACATGAGCTGCCTATGAAATTAGTGGCTACAGAGTTTACTTTTGATAAATCAAAATTAATCTTCTACTTTACAGCAGAGGGTAGGATAGACTTTAGAAACTTGGTAAAGGAATTAGCTACTATATTTAAACTTAGAATTGAATTACGTCAAATAGGTGTAAGAGATGAAGCTAGAATATTAGGGAGTTTAGGAATCTGTGGGAAGGAACTTTGCTGCAGAATTTATATCAATAAATTTGACTCAGTACTTATTAAGATGGCAAGAGATCAAGGGTTGGTAATAAATCCTTCAAAAATTTCTGGAGCTTGCGGAAGATTACTTTGTTGTATTAAATATGAGTATCAACAATATGCCGATGCTCTATTAAAGTGTCCAAGTATGGGCCAGACGGTAAATGTGGAAAATACCAGAGGCAGAGTCGTTGGGATAAATCCATTGAACGAATATCTATATGTAGATGTAGAGGGTAAGGGTAGAATGAGACTGAACTTGGATGAGGTAAGTTTTGATAAAAAAGAAGCCAGAAAACAACATAAATCTAAGAAAAAAACCCCTGAAGAAGCAGCAGCGAAAGGATTGGAAGCGAAATAATGAGAGCAGATGAAAATTTAGAACCTCTAGATCATGGGATGGTTATTTTACAGAAAAAAGATGGATTTAGATTTGGAGAAGATGCTGTTATGGTAGCAGAGTTTTTTACTCCTGCTAAAAGGGGAAAACTACTGGATATAGGGACAGGGACAGGGATAATCTCTCTGATCCTGTCTCGTGATCCCAAGATAGATAAGATAACATCGGTAGAGATCCAAGAAGAGATGGCTGGGATGGCTAAAAGAAGTGTGGAAAAAAATGATCTTACAGAAAAGATAGAAGTTTTGAATATAGATATAAAAAAATTAAACAGAGGGAACACTTACGACTATATAGTAAGCAACCCCCCCTACATGAAGTGTTCCAATGGAAAAGTGAATCCTCACTCTATGAAAGCAATTTCCAGACATGAGATAACTTTAAATTTGGAAGAATTGATAGATCAAAGCAGGAGACTCCTAAAACCAGGAGGTAGTCTGACAATGATATATAGGAGCGAGAGGATGGTAGAACTATTAAATAATCTATCACAATCTGGATTCTATCCAAAGAGGATACAAAATATATTCAGTGAAAATACCAAAGTTTCTAAACTTTTTATGATAGAAGCTGTCAAGGGGAAAAATAAAGGTTTTGAATTTTTAGAGCCCCTGTATATAAAATAAAAAAACTTTAGATTTGTGTCTTGAGTTTTCTATTTTCAATTAAAAAAGAGGCCACGCCTCTTTTTTAATTATCTAAATAAAGCTGAAAAAATATCCTATTATGTATAAGGAGATGAAACGTCCACGTTTATTTTATTTTGTGGTATAATAGGAGAATAGAAGGTGGATGAATAATGATATTAGAAAAAATTTCAGAAAATATAATAGAAAAAATCAAGGAAGAAATTGAGAACGCCCATGGAAATGAGGTGTTTTTTCGTGGTATCCCAAATAATGAAGGAATGGTCGATGAGATAGAGGTTATTGCCAGAGGGAATAAGGGATCGGTACCGGCTCTTCTCAAGAGGATGAAAAAAAAGGAAGTCATAATCCATAACCATCCTTCGGGCTATTTATACCCGTCTGATGCAGATGTAGCTGTGGCGTCTATGTATTCAGATCAAAAAGACGGAGCCTCATATATTGTAAATAATGCTGTGGATGATATCTATGTCATGGTAGAGATAAATAAAACAGAGATTAAAAAGATAGATATAGGGCCATATTTTGAGGAAAAAGGTCTTTTAGCAGGAATATTTAAAGGATTTGAGTATAGAGAAGAACAATTTCATATGGCTAAACATATTGAGAATGGGCTTAATAATAAAACTAAAGTTGTAGTAGAGGCAGGAACAGGAACAGGAAAAACCCTTGCTTACTTAATACCAAGTATAGAGTGGGCTATAAAAAATGAAAAAAAGGTAATAATTACAACTAATACTATAAACTTACAGGAGCAGCTCCTCCACAAAGATATTCCCATAGTAAAAAAATTGTTGCCTGAAAAATTTACCTATGTTTTGGTCAAAGGCAGGGGGAATTACCTGTGTAACAGAAAAGCAGCCAATATAGGTATAGGAGGGAGCTCAGAGATCGATGATATGAGCAGTTCTCAAAAGGACCAGGTCAGTTATGTATTGAAGTGGTTTAAATCCACTGAACATGGAGATAAAGGAGAACTTCCATTTGAGGTAGATTATATAGTTTGGGAACAATTTATGAGTGAGACAGATATCTGTGCAGGGAGCAAGTGTGCTTTTAAAGAAAGTTGTTTCTTTTTAAAATCTAGAGAGGAGAAGAAAAAAGCGGATGTTTTGATCACCAACCATCATATGTTTTTTGCTGATCTGTCCATACGAAAAGAAGTGGGATTTAATACAGATTATTCCATATTTCCAGACTATGATCTGGTAGTATTTGATGAAGCCCATAATATAGAAAATGTAGCTCGGGATTATTTTTCCTATGAGGCATCTAAATATTCATTTAATAAGACGTTGAATAATATCCATCATGTAGGAAAGAAAAAAGATTCCAGCAAATATACGGGATTATTAAATTATTTGAGAAATATAGGATATAAGGGATATGACTCTATAAAAAAAGAGATCATCGAAGAACTAATATCCCGGCATCTAGATTTGGTTAACCGTGGGAACGAATATTATTTGAAGGTTATAGAAGCTTTTGCAGGACAATCCCAGGGGAATATCAGTCTTCGACTGCGAAAGGAAGAGTTAAAACACTGGGAACATTGGGAAACGTTGAAAGGTTTAGAGGAAGAGATGCTCCTAACCTACAATGCCTATATGAGAAGGTTAAAGAGCTTAATTCGTGTAATAAAAGAGATCGATGATGAGACAGGAATAATAAGCGATTTCACAAAATATACTGAAAGGCTGGAAACGTATTTTTCTAACTATAATTTCATAAAGGAGATGGAGGATAAAAACTTTATTTATTGGATATCTCTAAATCAAAAAAAGAGTAACGTAAAATTTGTAGCGACACCTTTAAAAATAAGTGATGAACTGGATGAAAATCTGTATTCTAACTTGGAACATCTGGTATTTACCTCTGCAACCATGGCGATTAACGGCAGTTTTAAATATTTTAAAAAATCCATAGGACTCCATGAAGAAGTCTTAGAAAAGATAATTGATTCTCCTTTTGATTATGACAAGCAGATGAAGGTATATATTCCAAAAGATCTGCCATCTCCTACAGATCGTGGTTTTTTAGATGGGGTAAAGGATTTTGTAGAAAAACTCATAAAGAGGACAAAAGGTAATACATTTTTATTATTTACCTCATATTCTACATTGAATTACTTATACTTCATGTTAAAGGACAGACTAGAAGAGGACGGATATGAATTATTTATTCAGGGGCAGGCACCGAGAAATCAATTGGTGGACATGTATAAAAAAAGCAGTAAACCTGTACTTTTTGGAACAGCATCATTTTGGGAAGGGGTAGATGTAAAAGGAGATAAACTGAGTTCTGTAATCATAGTAAAGCTACCATTTAAAGTACCCAGCGATCCTGTGGTAGAAGCCATCATAGAAAATCTAAATGATGAGGGGAAAAATGCCTTTATGGAGTACCAGATACCTGAATCAATAATCAAATTTAAACAGGGAATAGGAAGGCTTATTAGGAGTTGTGATGATAGAGGTGTAATAACAATTTTAGATAATAGAATTATAAAAAAACGATATGGAAGTCTATTTATAGACTCGATTCCAACAAAAAATATCCATATAAAAAACAAAGATGATATCATATAGGCTGATATTGGAGGCAGATGATGAAAAAAATAGAGCTTTTTGGTAGAAGGTTAACAATTGGATTTGAGAAGAAGGAAAAAGTAAAAAAAGAAACGAAAGATATGGAGTTGTCTACAAGAGAAGTGGTCAATGAAAAAGTCGTGTATTTGATCTTAATATTAGTGCTGACTGTAGCCAGTGCGAATACATATCTATTCAGTGGTTATCTAAAATTAGGAGATGTGGCTAGAAGGGATGTAATTGCTCCTACAGAAATAGTTTATAATGATAGAGATGCCAAAGAAAGAATAGTTTCTGATATCCTAGCAAATTCCCAAAAGGAATATATAAGTATAGAGAATGTAGAGGAAGAAACCGGAAAAAAGATAAATATCTTTTTTGAACAAATAAAAAGGAATAAGAAAATAGACTTAAACCTAGCTTATCAGAGGATAAGTGATGAGCTTAACATAGAAATCCCATCTGAAGTTTTTACATATTTATTTGAAAAACCAAATGATGAGCTGGATAATCTAAGAGATAAATATTTGAAAGATATAAAAACCTTGTATAAACAAGGGGTAAAAAAAGATGGGAATTTATTGAGGCTGAACAATATATTTGAAGTGATTAAGGATTTGGATTTTTATGAGGAAAGTTTTATAAGAACCTTTATTAAACCGAACTATATCTTGGATAGTGAAAAAACTGAAGAATTACTCAATGAAAAAATAGAACAGGTAAAAAATGTATCGGTTCGCATAAAAGCTGGATCAGTAATCTTGAAAAAAGGTGAAGTCGTTTCAGAAAGCAAGGTAGTTATATTAAAAAATGCAGGACTTTATGGGAAAACAGGAAAGATAGTAAAATTTATGGGGACACTGATCTATTTATTTATACTATCTGTAATTTTTAAAAATATTTGTACAAAGTTTATGTTTAATGAAATAAGAAAAAAAAATTATTACAGTGCTATAATGTTATCCATGGCTGTGGGGATTATATCTTCTAGGGTAATAGATCCCAATTGGAAATATATATTACCTATAGAAACTGTATTTATACTTTTAGGAATTCTAATAAATATAAAAACCAGTTTAATTATAGGTGGATTCTTGATCCTCTATGCTATTCCATTAAATGGATTTAGTGTAGAATATTTAGTTATAGAAATACTTAGTTTGATAGTTTCGTTATATCTGGTTACAAAAATAAAAAATAGAACGAATATTATTAATACGGGTATCTATATAGGGATGACCAAGGTATTTATAGTGTTAACCATGGCAGTTGGCTTGAATATGGAATTTATAGATAGTTTAATTAAGAGTGGGGTATTATTCTTGTCGGGAACTTTTACAGGGATGTTAACTATAGCACTCCTCCCATATTTTGAAAGAACATTTAATATTTTGACAGATATAAAACTGTTGGAATTAGGGGATCTATCTCAGCCTCTGCTCAGACGATTATCGGTAAGTGCTCCTGGAACATTTCATCACTCTATGATGGTGGCTACCCTGTCAGAACAGGCTACAGAAGCTATAGGTGGTAACCATGTATTGGCTAGAGTAGCATCTTATTATCATGATATAGGTAAGATGAAAAGACCACAGTTTTATGTAGAAAACCAAGCTGATGGAGTAAATCCACATAATAATCTGAGTTCTACTCTGAGTACACTCATAATAACATCTCACACTAAAGATGGTGATGAGATGGGAAGGGAATACAACCTCCCTAAGGAAATAAGAGATATTATGTATGAGCATCAAGGAACGACTTTGCTGGCATATTTTTATAATAAAGCAAAGCAAAGCAATCCATATTTAGAGGAAAGTGATTTTAGATATAGTGGACCAAAGCCTAAAAGCAAGGAGTCAGCAGTAATTATGCTGGCAGACTCCATTGAGGCAGCAGTAAGGTCACTAGATGAAAAAACACCAGTAACTATAGAAAGGATGCTGCGAAAAATTATAGGCTCAAAGATAGAGGAGCAGCAGCTTTCAGATGCAGACCTTACATTTAAAGAGATAGAAGTTATAATTCAAAGTTTTATAAAGGTACTCATGAGTATCCATCATGTGAGGATAAAATATCCAGGACAGAAGTAGGAACTGTAGAAGCTAGACTCCTTTTGTCCTATCGGACATCTTCCTCTTGATCAAAAGGAAGAACTTATATAGGGAACCGAGGTGGGATACCTGAAGGGTGAAGGTTTTTATCTGTGTTAATTTGCATCAAAAATAAAAAAACGGTTCCTAGGGAACTTTTAAGGAGGATATTCTTTTGAATATAACAGTAGAATTAACTAAGGGAATAGAAGGATACGATGAATTTATAGATTTAGAGACGGTAGAAGATTATATAAAAACTGTCATAGAAGATGAATATACCAGTGAAAAAGATCTGTATATGTCACTTTTATTGACCAACAATGAAAACATCCAGACAGTGAACAGGGATTACAGGGGGAAAGATCAGCCCACAGATGTAATATCATTTGCTTATTTAGATAGTGAAGAGGATTTTGAATTGGGACCTTATTTGACGCTAGGTGATATAGTGATATCTTTAGAAAGGGTGGAGGAGCAGGCCAGCGACTACAACCATAACTTTAAAAGGGAATTTTACTATGTATTAACTCACGGGATCTTGCATCTGTTGGGTTATGATCATATTGAGGATGAGGATAAAAAAATAATGAGAAAGAAAGAGGAAGAAATTTTAGAGAAACACGGATATAGCAGAGATATTTAAAGTTAATTTTGATTATTTATTGTAAATTATTAATTGTCAATTTGGCCGAAGGTCATAGGGGTGGTTTTGTGACAAAAAAAATAACTAAAAATGGTAAATTTAGTGAAAGTATAAATTATGCTTTAGAAGGAATAGTTACAGCCATAAAAACTGAGCGAAATATGAGGATTCATATATTTGCTGCTATCTTGGTGGCTATACTCAGTCTTATGTTTGGTGTGACAGGATCGGATTTAAAAAGTTTATCTTTTGCAATCTCTCTGGTGTTCTTTGCTGAACTGGTGAATACTGCTATAGAAGCTGCAGTAGATATTAGTACGACCAGATATCATCCACTGGCTAAAAAAGCCAAAGATGTAGCAGCAGGAGCGGTACTGGTAGTATCTCTCAATGCCTTGGTCATAGGATATATAATTTTTAGTAAACAAATCAAAGAAGATACTTTTGAAATTTTTAGGCTGTTAAAATCCTCCTATGTAGATACGGTTTTATTTGTATTATTTATAGTGGTAATAGGAGTTTTTGGAGTTAAATCCTACTATAAAAAAGGAAAATTATTACATGGAGGGATGCCTAGTGGACATTCAGCGGTAGCTTTTGGACTCTGGGTAGGAGTTTCCTATACCACAGAAAATATAGTGGTGACAATATTAACTTTTGGGATAGCTCTTTTAGTGGCTCAGTCCAGAATAGAGGGGCTGATTCACTCTCCTAAAGAGGTCCTGGCAGGGAGTATTCTAGGAACATTTGTTACGTATGTTTTATTAAAATTGATATTTTAAGGTGGTAAAATGATGATAACAGAATTAGATTATTTAGTTCTCAGTGGTCTTTCATATGGTGATTTTAAAGAGGGGGATATAGGCTTTTCCTTGGAAAAACTCTTGTTTTTAGATAGCGAATCTAAAAAAAGAATGCTTTCTTTTCCAAATGAAATTTGGCCCTATGGGGGAAGCGATATATTTCAAAAGACATTCCACACTCTTTTGTGTGAATGGAAAGTTATAGGCATAATGAATGATACCTATAGAGAAGGGGTAGAAAAAACAGGGTTTTATGCTGTAGCCTTTGAAAAAAACGAACAGATAGTCATCTCTTACAGAGGCACAGAACTCAGTTCATTTGGAGAAGCATATAAAGATTTTATAGAAACAGATCTCTTGATAGGTGTGGATAGAAAACCAAAACAGCTGGAACAGGGTGTAGAATTTTATAAAGAAATTTTAAAGAAAGAACATAAAAGTATAGCTTTGACTGGTCATTCCCTAGGTGGAGGAATAGCACAATATGTTGCACTAATCTCCGATTTAGAAGATTATGGAATCCCAAAGGTTTATACTTGGAATGCTATTGGAATCAATAAATTAGGGATATTAAGTATAGAGGATTTTTTGAACTTTGATTCTATAGCAGAGAGCAAATACCCATCTTTAAAAAATGATGAAATTCTCTATAAAAGGACAAAAACTTATTACTATAGCTGCCTTTTCAAACTTTTGAAAAAAAATGACTATATTAAAGATAAAGAGAGTATAAAAAAAATATCTAAATTAGATTTTAAACTAGAATTAAATGGAGAAATCGAGAAAAAAATAGAAGATTTATTTACAGTAAATAATAAATCCCTCCTGCCTTTTTTCAATAAAAAAGATGAACCAAAAAATGAATTAATAATTAGTCCTCAAGTTTTTATAGGTGATTTTTTTAATGAAGATATGATCTATGAAGAATTGACCAGAGCAAGAAAATTTATTAAAAAATTCAAAAAAAATAATAAGTATGATGAACATATAATTAATTTTGTTCATTCGGAAGATTTTACAATTACACTCTATAGTCATTTAGGGAGTACGTATGCGATAAATAAGGGGCTGGTTAGATCAGATGAAAAATTGCACCCTCTTCTAAAAAAAATGTATGCATTTACTAAATCCATGAGAAGTTATCATATGTATCAAGTGTTTTTACCCTTCTTTAGTTTTGAAGGGGTAGACAGAGGCAGGATAAAAAAAGAATTGAGTATTGATTATATAGCTACTGAGGTTAGGAGAGTTATCTATCAGGAAAATAATTTGTCCGATAAATTTTTAGGGTTTTACTACAATGGTTTGGAGTTAGATAATGATAGTTATTATAAGATCAAAAAAGAGCTCCTCCACGGAATGGAAATGACCAAGGCAGATATAAAATATTTAAAGGAATCGATTATAATTATAAAAAGGATGGATTTTGAAAAATTTAAAGAGTTGTGGAAGAAAGTTCAAAAAAAAGTGGGAAGTCCATATATAAAAAAAGATATATACGACCTGATAACATTTCACAAAAGGGATAAATAAGCCTTATTTTTCTTGAAGATTCTCCTAAATTATTGTATAATTAATTAAAAATGATAATCTGAGAAGATTAGCTGGCAGGAAAAAAGAGAAAATAATATGGAGGCATAAGAATGAAAGCAGCGGATAAATTAAGAGCAGGAAGTACATTTGAAGATAATGGAGTACCATTTTTAATATTAAAGGCAGAGAGATTCCAATCAACATCTGGAAAGAGACAAAGAGCTCCAGAAATTACATTTAAAGTAAAGGATCTTATCAGTGGAAGAGTCAATGAAACTACAGTAAAAGCATCTGATATCATGAACGACATCATGTTAGATAAGCAGTCTATGCAATTTTTATATGAAGATGATGGAGAATATAACTTCATGAATCAAGAAACATTTGAGCAAATTGGATTACAAAAAGAAGATCTAGATGGTGCTGTAAACTATTTAAAGGAAGAAGTTGTCATCGACATCTTATTCTATGAAGGAAGACCAGTAGGAGTAGAATTAGAAAACCACATGGTATTCAAAGTAACTTATACAGAGCCTGGATTAAAAGGTGATACTACAGGAAAAGCACTTAAAGCAGCTACAATTGAAACTGGTTATGAATTAATGGTTCCATTATTTATTGAGATGGATGAATTAATTAGAATAGATACAAGAACAGGAAAATATGTAGAAAGAGCTAAGTAAGAAACTTTAAACCTAGAAAATTTTTATTTTCTAGGTTTTTTTTAACAGAAGTTCAGAGATCCTAAGTTAGGCCACTAGGAGGATAACTTATGAAAAAAATTTTTAAATTAATAGTAATATTTATGATTGTTGGTATATTTGCCTTTGGATCGACGGCCAAGGTAGCTAGTTTTAATACCCTTCATCTAGGATGGAAAGGTGATCATAGACAGGAAAAAATAGAAGGAATAGCCAGTATCATATCCCTTTTTGATTTGATAGGAATCCAGGAAGTTATGAAAAAAGATGAAGTTAAAAAACTGACCAATGAATTAAAAGCCCAAACTGGAATAGAGTGGAGGTATCACATCTCTCCCTATGCGGTAGGCAGTAAAAAATATCGAGAATATTTTGCATATATTTATAGAACAGACAGGGTAAAACTCCTAAAAAAAGGTAAGTTTTATCCAGAAGAAGACAGGGGAAAAAACTTTATGAGAGAACCATATGGAGCCAAATTCCAAATGGGCGACTTTAAATTTACCTATGTTTTGGTACACTCGATATTTGGTGACAAGAAAACACAGAGGCAGTTGGAAGCTATGCAGATGACCGATGTGTATGATTGGTTTAAAGAAGAGTATGATGGGAAGAATGAAGAAAATATTGTTATAATAGGAGGAGATTTTAATATACCTTCCTATGATGATGGTTTTTCTGGGTTTTTAAAGCATAAAGACCTGATAGTTGATGCAATACCTCCTAATCAAAAGACAACTATAGGAAAAAAGGGATTGGTATCTAGCTATGATCATATCTTTTATCCCTATGAATTAATGAAAGACTGGTATACAGGCAGGAACGGAGTAGTGGATTTTACAGACAACAATCATAGAGAGATAAGAAAGGTGATTTCGGATCATTTACCTGTTTTTATAGAGGTTAATACAGTAAAAGAAAGAGGAGAATAGAATGGGAAAAAAAGCAATAATATTTCTAAGTGGAAGGCTAAATCTAAAAGCCGAATACTATAGCAGTATAAAATACAGTGAGTACGATATCTATTGTGCAGATGGCGGAGCGGATCACGCCTATAATTTAGGGGTCATTCCTAAATTGATATTGGGAGATCTGGATTCTATCTCAGAGGAGGCATCTTCTCATTATAAAAACTTGAGAGTAAAATTTGAAAAATTTTCTGTATCTAAAGATTTTACAGATGGAGAGCTAATCCTGGAGAAAGTCACAGCCAACTATAAAGATATTTTAATCTTAGGAGGATTAGGAGGACGAACAGATCATTTTTTAACTAACCTGAATCTCTTGGAAAAATATCAAGATATCATCTATGAAGATGAGAATGAGATGATATTTTGGATAAAAAAAGATATGGAGATTTGTGATCAAAGGGGTAAAACTATATCTTTTATCCCACTTACTCCATTAGAAGCATTGACATTGGAAGGATTTCGTTATCCTTTGGACAAGGTTGACATATCTAGATCTAGTTCCCTTTGTATGAGTAATATCATAGACAGTGAAATTGTTCGAATAAAATACAAGGAAGGTTCTGTTATAGGAATAATACAGAAATAGTTATTGATGTTAAGAGGAAAATCGGAATTAATATAGTATATATATAATATAGAATTAGGAGGTGATTGTGATGATGTATATTACGCTGTTGTTAGTAGTATTGGCTATTATAATATTTTATTTAGCAGCACTTTTGGTATTTACACCTTATGAGGAAGATGATAAATACGTTCTTAAAATTTTAGAATCCGGATATAAGCTTCATCTGGTCGCTACTGAAAAACATGGGATATTAAAAAAAATAACAGATAATGGTGCTAAGTTGATATTGACCTTGGTATACTATATCTTGAAGGATCGAAAATATACCGACAGTATTGAAACTAAAAATGAAGATGAAGATGATATTAATTAAAAAAATCCCAAAATAGTAATCTACTATTTTAAGGGATTTTTTTAATATTTAGGAAAATATTAAATTTATAGAATAAATAAAAAATTATAAAAACCTAAATTGCACTTATTTGGATGCAGCGTCACGTTGCTTTTTTTAATATTCAATAGATTTAAAGGTTTGACCATCTAGATCTTTAATTTTCCAAGAGGAAGGAGTTAAAATTCCATATGAATTGGAATTTCCACCCTTTGGAAGAGTTATAGATCCTGGATTAAATATATAGATATCTTTTTTTTCTGCTAATGGCAGGTGGGTGTGGCCGGAGATCAGAATATCTCCCTTACTCATGGGAAATTTTTCCTCTGTAAATAGGTGGCCGTGGGTAGCAAAGATACGTTTATCTCCTAAAAATAAATTAGTGAAATCACTCATAATAGGAAACTCTAAAAGCATTTGGTCTACCTCACTGTCACAGTTCCCTCTGAGGGCTATGATCTTTTCTTTATACAGGTTTAATTTTTCAGCAACCAATTTGGGATTATAATCTTTAGGAAGAGGATTACGTGGCCCGTGATAGAGGATATCTCCTAATATCAGGATATAGTCTGCCTCTTCCCTTTTAAAACACTCCAATGCCTTATCTAAATAGTATATTGAACCATGGATATCGGAAATAACAAAAATTTTCATCTTAATATCCCTCTGGATTATTGGACTGCCATTTCCATGAATCTCTGCACATGTCTTCTAAATTTTTCTCAGTTTTCCAGTTTAATTCCTTTAAAGCCTTTTCAGAGTTGGCGTAACAAGTAGCCACATCTCCAGCTCTTCTTTCTACTAATTCATATGGGATCTTCACATTATTTACTTTCATAAATGTGTTTACAAGGTCCAGAACACTTATTCCGTCTCCAGTTCCTAAGTTATATGCTTCTACACCAGTTTTATCTTTGAACCTTTCCAGTGCTCTGATATGACCGATGGCCAAATCAATTACATGGATATAGTCACGTACTCCAGTCCCGTCATGGGTATCGTAGTCAGATCCAAAGACACTTAATTTTTCTCTTTTTCCTACAGCTACCTGAGTGATATATGGCATTAAGTTGTTTGGGATACCATTTGGATTTTCCCCAATCCTTCCGCTCTCATGGGCTCCGATAGGGTTGAAGTACCTTAGAAGGGCAATTCCCCACTGATCATCGGAGATATACAGGTCATTTAAGATCTGCTCTATCATAAGTTTTGTACTCCCGTATGGGTTTGTAGCACTGAGGGGCATAGTTTCTAATAGTGGAGATGTATTGTTTAATCCATATACAGTTGCAGAAGAACTAAATACTATCTTCTTGACACCATGATTCTTCATTACATCACAGAGGACAAATGTAGTGGTTAGGTTGTTATGGTAATATTCGATGGGTTTGGCTACAGATTCTCCTACAGCTTTGTACCCTGCAAAATGAATTACAGCATCTATCTTGTTTTCTATAAATACTTTTTCTAAATTATTTTTATCTAATAAGTTGATTTCATAAAATTTAAATTCCTTACCTGAAATCTCTTTTATTCTGTCTAATACCTTTGGATTACTATTGGAAAAATTATCTACTATAACTACCTCATAGTTTTCCTTTAATAATTCTATTACTGTGTGGGATCCGATATATCCGGCTCCTCCAGTTACTAATATTTTCATAACTTTACCTCCTGCCTATGGCAAAATATTTTATATTGATTTCAAAGTTATTATACCATAAAGAGAAAAAACTTTCTCAAGGGATATAGGAGTTTTATATAGAGCCTATGTAATGATTGTAAGGAAATATGAAAATGGATCCTCCTAAATAGTTGTTGACAGACTTTACTAGGGTATTGTAGAATGATTCGTAATTAACTAATAAAAATATATTTTAGGAGGATAAAATATGAAGTTTACTCAATGACAATGACAATTAACTAAAACTTCCGGTGGAAGAGACGAGATCTGCTATAAATTCAAAATATAGATAAAACTAGTTTAGATAAATTAATTTCTTTTTTCTGTAGTTTTGAGACTACACCTATTCTTTTTTAGCACGATCATTTTTTTTATTTTGAAACAACTCTCAGATTTATTATGAATCAAAATCCCAAAGGGATCCATGTTTTACGCCACTGATTATAGGGGCTTTTTTAGATGAAAAATAATAGATATAGAATAGAGGACGCTCTTTTTTGTATTGTTTTTTAATGAGCATAAAAATATTTACTAGCAAAAATTATTACAGGAATAATAAAAGAAATTTTTATAAACTTCTTTTATTATAACAAAACTGCCATTTAGCATTTTTTTAATGAGTGTAGCTGGGAATAGTTTTTCAGTTGACTAAAATCTATTCAAAATTTAAGGAGAAAACAATGAAAAAAATAATGATATTGATCGTACTATTTATGTTGGCCTTTACCAGCTTATCTGCAAAACAAGAAGTGAAAAAAGTCTCTTCTAAACAAGCGCTTCAATATTTAACAGATGAAAATTATTTATTTGTAGACACTAGAAGTGTGGATGAATATATAGGATGGCCTGTTAATATAGAAGCAGAAGGACACATTAAGGGAGCTGTTGATTTTCCTATGACATGGTTTTCAATGCTCAATAAAAAAAACTTAGAAAAAGAATTAATTAGACGGGGAATAACTAAAAATAAAACTTTAATTTTATATGATAATTTTGGAGAAAGAATAGAAACTCCTTTAATTAAAATGGGATATAATGTCCAAATTTTAAAGGATGGAATGAAGGAATGGAATAATTTAAAATATCCAGTTGAAAAATTAAAAGGATATCAAATGTATGTTTATCCTCAATGGATTGATGATTTAATTGATGGGAAAAAAGTTACCAATTATGATGGCAGAAAATATGTGATTTTAGAAGTAAATTCTAAAAAAAAATCAGGTCATAAAATTAGAAATTCTATTTTGATAGATTATTCATTTTTAGAAACTGAAGAAATGTGGAATAAACCAAGTGACGAAAAGATAAAGGAAATATTATTAGCCAAAGGTATTACAAAAGACACAATGGTTATTTTATATGGACCGAATTTAATGGCATCAAACAGATGTGCTGCTGTAATGAAATATGCCGGAGTTGAAGATGTTCGTATCTTAAACGGGGGTACAAAAAGACTAGAAAAAGAAAATTATTCCTTTGTTAAAGGTTATATAAAACCTGTTTCTGTTTCAGAATTTGGAGCTGAAATTCCTGTAAATAAAGATGTCCTAATTGATTTTGATAAAGAATTAGAGTTAGTTAATTCTCCAACTGCAGTTATAGCATCAATAAGAAGTTGGCCAGAATATATAGGAAAAGTGACTGGTTATACTTATATACATGTAAAAGGTGATATCGCTAATTCTAGATTTGGATATGCAGGTAGTGATCCCTATCATATGCAGGATTATAGAAATGTAGATAACACTATGTTTAATTATAATATTGTAAAAAAAAGATGGAAGGAATGGGGGATTACTTCGGATAAAGAAGTGAGTTTTCATTGTGGTACTGGATGGAGAGCGAGTGAAACATATTTTTATGCCAAAGCTATGGGATGGAACAATATCCATGTGTATGACGGTGGATGGTATGAATGGCACATGAGACAAAATGCCCCTAGAAAACCATTGGGAGTTCCCAATGATGCTCCATCATCAAAACTATAAAGAGATTTATAATCTCAAGAAATAAAAAAATGTTTAATAAAAATTTCTAAGGTCTAGATTTTAAATTCTAGATCTTTTTTTCTCCCACCACTTCCCCATTGACACTAATTCTGAATAGGTGAAATTAGGGGATCAAAAACATTTATAAAACTTGATACTGTCTTAAAAAGATGAAATTTTTTGTAATTTTATAAAAAAAATGATATAATCTTCTAAATAAAAAAACTTATATAAATTTCGGATATGGCGAAAAGTTTCTACCAGCTACCTTAAACAGCTGACTATAAGAAGATAGATACCTAATATTTTAATATATATTGAGGTTCTATTTTCCTGAAACATATGGAAAATAGAACCTCTTTTTATTTAAGAAACTATAAAATTATTAGATACTACCTACTAAAAATTTAAGGACGGGGGAAGTTGGATGCTAGAGAGAATGTTTAAATTGACAGAGAGAGAAAGCAGTGTAAAACAAGAGGTTATTGGAGGACTTACTACATTTATGACTATGTCATATATTATATTTGTAAACCCTTCTATAATGGCAGATACAGGGATGGATAAAGGAGCTCTTATTACTATTACATGTTTAAGTGCTGCAATAGGTAGTTTGATAGCAGCTTTTTGGGCAAATGCACCACTAGGATTAGCACCTGGGATGGGACTTAACGCATTTTTCACCTATACATTGGTTATTGGAAAGGGAATTCCTTGGGAAACAGCATTGGGTGTTGTTTTTATATCGGGGTTATTCTTTTTAGTTATGTCAATCGGTGGGATAAGAGAGAGGATAGCACAGGCAATTCCTGTG
>Ga0316198_10000744_pt1 | contig 17802 bp, 17 predicted proteins | sample OudBieAanoxic_MG_FD_204935 | JGI IMG/M metagenome (GOLD analysis project Ga0316198, IMG submission 204935) | Coastal sediment microbial communities from Oude Bieten Haven, Netherlands - site A anoxic | ecosystem: Environmental > Aquatic > Marine > Coastal > Sediment | place: Netherlands...
AGTTCTGTCATTTGCGATGGCCTAACGGGCAGGGAGTTAACCGGCCGAGCAGGATATCAGGCGGACGCTTGCGTCCGACTGTAGCCTGCGATGGTCCGGTTGAACGACCGGTTGGCCGGCGCCGCGCCGGACACCGGGCGTGCACTTGACTCCCTGCCCGTTGGGGCGGCGCGAAGCGCCGCGCCAACTCTAAGTAGATTGTCCACAGTTATGTGGACCAACGTTGCGCTTTTTGTTGAGTTCATTTGAGGTCATCGATGATCCCCTTCGGCTTTGAACTGTTGCCTCTTCGCTTGATTGTACTGCTTCCGTCTCGGGATGTTCTATTGCTTGGTAGGCAATGTCACACGAAGGGTGTTCTATTGCATTGGCTTTCTCTGCCTGCGTAGTGGTGCCGATCGTGTCAACGGGACTGACGACTCCTTTGCCTCCACTCATATTGAGAACGTGGGTGTAGATCATCGTTGTCTTGACGTCTTTGTGTCCGAGGAGTTCCTGGATGGTGCGGATGTCGTAGCCCGCCACGAGCAAGTGCGTGGCGAATGAGTGCCGAAACGTGTGGCAGCTTACCCGCTTGTCGACCCGCGCATCGCGGACGGCCTGTTTGATGGCTCGGTGAATGACGGTGTGGTGGAGGTGGTGGCGGCGGGTTTCTCCGGTGCGAGGGTCGGTGCCTCGGCGGCCGGCGGGGAAAACGTACTGCCATGGCCAGTCGCCGGCTGCCGTTGGAAATTTCCGGGAAAGGGCATTGGGGAGGTGGACTCGGCCGAAACCGTCCTCGAGATCCTGTTCATGGAGTTCCTTGACTCGGGCGAGATGGCGACGGAGGCGGTCGCGACAAGAAGACGGCAGCAGGGTGGTGCGGTCTTTTCGCCCCTTCCCATCGCGGATGGTGATCACCCCGAGATCGAAATCGACGGACTGGATCCGGAGACGGAGGCACTCGAGGATGCGCATGCCGGTGCCGTAGAGAAGCATGACGACGAGTTGCACTGTGCCCTCGAGGCGGGCGAGGAGTGCGGCGATCTCTTCACGGCTCAGGACGGTGGGCAGCTTCTTGGGTTGCCGGGCGCGGACGATGTCTTCGATCCACGGTGGATCCACCTTGAGGACGTTGCGGTAGAGGAAGAGGATGGCCGAGAGGGCCTGGCGCTGGGTGGAGGCGGCGACGTGGTCGTTGACCGCGAGGTGGGTGAGGAAGCGGTTGATCTCGTCGGAGGAGAGCTCTTGAGGGTGGCGGCGGGTGAAGGCGAAGAATCGGCGGACCCAGCCGAGGTAGGCCTCTTCGGTGCGGATAGAGTAGTGCCGCACACGGATGGCGCGCCGCATCCTCTCGATCAGCTTTGGGGCTTTGGCCCCTCCGGTGGCGGCGGGGTGGGGGATGATGGCCATGGTGTAAATGTAGTATAAAGACAAGAAGCACGGAAGTCAATGCAACGGCGCGGTTGCGGTCGCGGTCCCTGCCCCTCTCCTTACGTGGCCCGTGAACGCCAGCTCATTCCCCCACCGAGATACCGCGCGTTGATGCCATTGCCGACAAGGTAACGAACGGCCTCGGCGGAGCGCGTGCCGTGGGCACAGACGACGATCATCGGCCCATCCGGGAGTTCGTCGACCCGGTCCCGGAGATCGCCGACCTCGATCTCCACCACCGACCCCGCTTCCACTGGACGCTCTTCGCGCTCTTCGTCAATCCTCACATCGAGCACCGTCGCCGCCCGCAGATCCATCAACGGAGATTCGGCCTCGATCCCGTCGAGCTCGTTCTGTGCAGCGCAGGCAAGGACAGTTAACGGGTCGAGAGCCGGCGCGTAAGGTGGCGCATATGCGTGCTCGATATCGATGAAGTCTTCGATGATCGCTCCCCGCAGTATCAACTGGGCAGCCACATCGATCCGCTTGGCGACCTCGCCCCCCTCACTGACCCCCTGGACGCCGAGTACGCGGCGGCTAGCCGGGTCATAGACCATCCCGAGCAGAATGAGCTTGGCCTCGGGCCAGTAGTGAGCTCGGTCTTCGGCGCTGATCCACACCGACCGAACGCCCTGGCCGTCCGAACCGAGCCGGTACGCCGTGCACCCCACGGAGGCGACGTTGAGATCGAAGGCCTTGACCGCGGCTGCGCCGGCGATGGGACCGAATGATTCCTCTCCCCCGGCGATCACCGTGCCGAGCACCCGTCCCTGGCGGTTGGCCAGCGACCCGAGAGGGGTGTAGGCCGGCCCCCCGGTGACCACGTTTCGCACTTCTGCGCAGTCTCCGGCTGCCCAGATGTGCGGCACCGAAGTCCGTAGCTGTTCATCGATCCTGATCGCCCCGGTGGGCCCGAGAATGACTCCGGCGGTCTGCGCCAGTGCCACATTCGGCCGTACGCCGACGGCCACGACCGCCACATCGGCGCGGATCTCGGTTCCCCCGGCGTGGATGGTGACGCCATCGTCATCGGGTTCGAAACGCTCCACCGGGCAGGCCGTCATCACCTTGACGCCCTGGCTCTCGAGGTGTTTCGCCACCACTGTGCCGAGCTCGGAATCGAGAATCTCGGGCAGTGGCGTGGGCGCCGCCTCGATGAGGGTCACATCGGCGCCCCAGAGCGACGCGAATGCTTCGGCCACCTCACAGCCAACGAGACCTGCGCCGACCACCGCCACCTCGCCGATCTCACCGCGCATGAGACCGATCTTGAGCGGTTTGACGTCGTCCCAGACGTGGAAGGCGCGAATCCTCTCGTGCTCCGGCTGACCGGGCAACTCTCGGTGGGAGGCGCCAGTGGCGAGGACCAGTTCGTCCCACTCGATGACACGCTCCGCGGTTCCGTCCGAGATGCTGAGGGTTTTCGCCTCGGGATCGATGGCTGTGGCCCGCCAGGGCGCGAGGACCTCGATGCCCTTGACCGAGGAGAAATAGTCGACGTCACGATCGGCGCCATAGGGAGTGCGCCTCAAAACGCCGAGCTCCTCGATATCTCCGGACAGCACATAAGGCATCCCGCATGCGCCGTACGAGAAGACCTCGTTGGCTTCAACCACGGTCACCGACCAACCCGGCTTCAGACGTTTGACACGGCACGCGCAGCGCAGCCCTGCGGCCGAAGCACCGACGATCAAGATTTTCTTGCTGGTTTGGTTCATGGATGCTCCATCAATCACCCGAGCTCTACTGACCGCAAATCACCCCAACCACGAAGACACAAAACAACGACGGGCCCGGGACGCCATCGGGCGGGTATAAAACCCGCCCCTACGAAGTAGGAATGGGCCGCGCTGTGTCTCTGTGCCTCTGTGGTTCGAATCGCGATGGTGCGACAACTTCGTGCCCCCTTGGTGTCTTCGTGTCTTTGTGGTTGCGACGAGACCGAAGACTCGCGAAAGAACCCGAGCGACTCCGGATTGCGAAGTCGCTCGGGCTTTGGTTTCCACAACACTGCCGGCCGGCTGCGCGCTGACGAATCGGCATCACATCCCGGCCCGCAATTCATAATTCATAATTCAAAATTCTCATTGAGTCTTCATCTGTCCCCGGACTTCAAGCGCGATCTTGTAAAGACCGGTCACGATCAGAATCCCGATGGCGTAGATCGCCAGCGAGATGGTGAGCTCGGGCGCGGTCGGCGAATAGTGGGTCACCTTGCCCAGCGGCGAAGGAATGAAACCGGCGATGACCATACCGAGGCCCTTGTCGATCCACAGCGAACCGAAGACCGCCATACAGCCCACCACCAGGGTGGTTTCGGCACGGCGGGTCACCGGATTGACGAGGATCACCAGGGCCACCACGGCGAGCACCACCGACAGCCACATCCATGGCGCCAGGAAGTGGTTGCCTTCGAGCCCCATGAAGAGGAACTGGAAGTGGAGAACGTGCTCGGGGATGTCGCTGTAGAGCGCCGTGAAGAGCTCCATGGCGACAAAGAACACGTTGAGGAGCATGGCGTAGGTGACGATTTCGGCAAGCTTCTGGATCGCTTCTTTACCGGGATCGAACTTGGTCAACTTGCGCACGATCAGCGCAAGCAGGATGAGCAGCGCCGGACCGGCCGCAAAGGCCGAAGCCAGGAAGCGCGGCGCCAGGATGGCCGTCATCCAGAATGGACGCGCGGCCAGACCGGAGTAGAGAAACGCCGTGACGGTGTGGATGCTGACAGCCCAGGGGATCGAGAGAATAATGATGGGCTTGATCCACTTCGGCGGTGCTTCGCCGCGTCGTTCGCAGCTCAGCGATACCCGGCTGATGAGGATGTTGAGACAGAGATAACCACCGAGGGCCACGGTGTCCCAGAACATCATCGAGTGCGGTGTCGGATGGAGAAAGACGTTGAAGATCCGGTCGGGTCTCCCCATGTCGACGAAGATGAACAGCATGCACATGATGACCGCCGCGATGGCGAGGAACTCGCCGAGGATGGTCATCTTGCCGAATGCCTTGTAGTTGTGGAGGTAGTAGGGCAACACCACCATCACCGCCGAAGCGGCGACGCCCACCAGGAAGGTGAACTGGGCGATGTAGAGGCCCCAGACCACATCACGACTCAAACCCGTGATGGTCAAACCGGTGGTGAACTGCCAGAACCAGCACGCGGCTCCTGCCCCGATGATTGCGAGGAGGAAGAAAATCCACGTCCAGTACGTGCGGTTTCCAGTGAGCGCCTTCTCAAGCATGGTCGCCCCCTTCCGAAACCTCGACCACGGCCGCCGGTGCGGTCTCCTGCAGGGTCCGCGGGTCGTCGATGATGTAGTAGACCTCGGGTTGGGTCCCGAGGCCGGCCTTGCGTCTGATGGCCATCCGCTCGGTGAGGACCTGACGGACCCTCGAGTTCGGGTCGTTGACATCGCCGAAGACGATCTCGTCGTTCTCACAGACCTCGACGCACGCGGGTTGGAGACCACGTGCGAGGCGTTCCTCGCAGAAGGTGCACTTCTCAACCACCCCCCGCATCCGGGTGGGATAATCGATGGTGATGTTATCAATGGCCGGACGCGGGTCCTTCCAGTTGAACGAGCGGGACCCGTACGGACAGGCCACGACGCAATAGCGACAGCCGATGCAGCGGTGCCAGTCCATCATAACGATGCCGTCCGCATCACGCTTCCAGGTCGCCTGGGTGGGGCAGACCCTGGTGCACGGCGGGTTGTCGCAGTGGTTGCACAGAAGCAAGGTCGGTTTGCCCTTGAGATCCTCACGGATGAAGTGGAATTCCTGCGAGTGGAAAGCCGTCTCGAAGTCTTCCGACCAGATCCACTTGACCTCGTTTTTGGGATCGTCCGCCCAGTCGGGGACGTTGTGTTCGCGATGGCACGCCTCCACGCAGCGCCCGATGAGCGCGTCGTCCTTGGAGAACTTGCGGAGGTCGATGACCATGGCCAACCGGACACCCTCCGCCGACGGCTCGGCGTGGCTGTCCGCCGTCGACGCCTGAGCATCGGTGGCCTTGATCGACGAAACTCCGGCCGCTCCCACGGCGGTGAGGCCTGCCAGCTTCAGGAAATCACGTCTGTTCCCATCCATCAGTTGGCCCCTTTCGGTTCCACATGGCAGTCCCAGCAATAGGGTGAGACCGCCAGGTAGGTGTGGCAGGCGTCGCAGAACTCGGCCTTGTTCGAGTGACAGTCCATGCACGTCCGGGAAAGGCTCATATCGAAGACCTTTCCGTTCGAACTGCTCACGTAGTCTCGTTGTCCCGTCCTCACCACCTCGTCGCGCCACAGGTTGAGCAGATCCATGTGCTCCTCCCGCATGTATTCGGTGGCCTCGACGCATTCGGTCGAGCCATTGGTCGGCAATTTGAGCTCCGGGGCCTCCGGATTCTCCGGGGTGATCGCGTTGAACCACAGCGGTGAGGTGGCCAGGACCACGAAGACCACGATTCCGACGATGATCTTGCCGGCGTCATACATCGGTGGTGTCCTCCGTTTCTTCCTTCAGCGGTTCGCCACGCAAGTTCAGCTTGCGTTCAGGCTCACCGTCCATGACCAGTGCATTGGCCACGAGTTCGTGAACACCGCTGATCTCCACCCCGGGCGCCCAGTAGTCGGCGAGAGGCGGCAGCGTCGCGCGATCGATGGCGCAGATGCAGCTCATGAGGTTGACGTCGTGGTTGTCCTGCACATATTTGAGAGCGTTGCCCCGTGGCAACCCACCGCGCAATCGCATCTCCATGTTCTCGTCGTTGCCGAGACCGGCGCCGCCCGCACAACAGAATGTGTGTTCACGGATGGTGCTCTCCGGCATCTCGAAGAAGTTGTTGCAGACGCTGTTGAGAATGTACCGCGGCTCGTCGAAGAGCCCCAAGGCCCGCGCCGGGTTGCACGAATCGTGGAAGGTCACCCGGTATCTGTCGTTGCGGCTGGGGTCGAGCTTGATTTTCTTGTTGCGGATCAGGTCGGCGGTGAACTCGCAGATGTGGACCATCTTGGTCGATCTCGCATTTTCGAAGACGGTTCCCGTGATCGGTGAACGCGGCACTTCGAGGTAGTCGGCGGGTCCGTTCATGGTGTCCATGTACTGGTGCATGACCCGCCACATGTGACCGCACTCACCACCGAGGATCCACTTGACGCCAAGTCTTTTGGCTTCGTGGTAGATCTTGTAGTTGAGCCTTTTGATCGTGTCGTGCGAGGTGAAGAGACCGAAGTTGCCGCCCTCCGAAGCATAGGCCGACATGGTGTAGTCGAGCCCGATCTGCTTGAAGAGCATGAGATAACCGACAAAGGTGTAGGTGCCTGGATCAGCGAAGTAGTCGGCCGATGGGATGATGAAGAGAACCTCGGCGCCCTTCTTGTTGATCACCGGGTCAACGTGGATCCCAAGATCGTCTTCAAGCTCCTCGCAGAGAAACTCGATGTTGTCCTTGAAGGTGTGGGGTTGGATCCCGAGGTGGTTGCCGGTGCGTTGGCAGTTGGCGACCGGTTCGCAGATCCAGTTGATGTTCAAACCCACCAGCATCATGAGCTCGCGGGCCATCATGGTGACCTCTGCGGTATCGATGCCGAAGGGGCAATAGACGCTGCAGCGGCGGCACTCGGTGCACTGGAAGAAGTAGTAGAACCACTCCTTGAGCACGTCCTGGGTCAGCTTCCGGCCCCCGCCAGCAGCGCCGAGGAGCTTGCCGGCCAGGGTGAAGTCGTTGCGGTAGATGGAGCGCAGGAGCTCCGACCGCAGAACGGGCATGTTCTTGGGATCGCCGGAGCCGATGAAAAAGTGGCATTTGTCGGCGCAGGCGCCGCAACGAACGCAGGTTTCCATGAAGACCCGCAGCGAGCGGTATTTTCCGAGACGCTCCTTGAAGCCTTCATGGATGATCTGCTGCCAGTTGTCCGGCAGGTTCCAGTCCTCATCGGTGGGTGACCACTCGCGAGGGTTGGCGAAGTGCATGTACTCGATGCTCTTCTCGCCCCCCGGGTAGGACCAGGTGCCGCGCCGGGATTCGAAATCCACCGACGGGTCCATCCAGTTTCTCTTTGGGGGTTCGAGATCGATTTGAATCAGTTCTTGAGGTGACTTCTCCGCCATGGCCTACTCCTTGTCCAGGACGAAGCCGGAGGCCACCAACTTGTCGTGGAACTCCTCCTCCCACTCGGCATAGGTGTGGCCGACGATGGGCGGGTTCCAAGGGTTGACGTGGCGCTTGGCGCGGTTGTTGTTGGCCAGATTGCGGGTCGGCGAGAGAAAGACCCCGGGTGCGTGCAGCAGCTTTGAGAACGGGAAATAGACGAGTAGCACACTGACCAGAAAGATGTGGATGAAATACAGCGCACCAACGCCCTCGGGCGCCACGAGTTGGAACGACGCCCAACCTGCGATGGCGGCCTTGACGTTGACGATGTCGACCTTCTCCAGATGCCGCATCAGGAAACCGGTGATGGCGATCCCGAGCAGCAGATAGAGAGCGAAATAGTCCGTCGGCAGCGAGATGTACTTCACTTTGGCGTCGGCCAGCCGCCGCAACAGCAGATAGGCCAATGACACGATGAGCAGGACCGAGGTCGCGTAGATCACGGGGACACCGACCTTGAAGAATCCGTCCAGGGCCTGGGCCATCTCGACCAAACGCGGCACCGGCTCGACAAAGAACCTGAAATGCCGGAAAACCACGATCAGCATCGACCAGTGGAACGCCATGGCGGCGGCCCAGAGGTACTTGGTACCGATGTAGTTGACCTTTTCCTTTTCGGTGATGAGTTCGACTTTGGTGTTGCGGAACAATGACCTGAAGAACAGGACCTCGAGGAACATCCGTCCCACGACACCGAAGTAACCGCTGGGATTGTCAAACTCGGAGTTCTTGATCCACGGCAGCGACTTCTGTTGGCCTGCGGTGGTCGGGATCCGGAACGGCACCGGCGCACGCGCCCAACGAATCACCCTGGCCACGATACCGACCAGGAAGACCGCAAACGCGACGCCCGGGATCACCGCCCCGAACACCAAACGCAGATCGTCAGAAGCGACCGCCGTGACGGCGAGCAGTGCCAGGACGGCAACCGCGACGAGGGAAACCAAGGCACCCATCGACTCGAATCCTCCTTCCTAATAGACCGGAGATCTGTGACCGGACCCAACTCGGGACCGAACCTCCGGATGATCTCCACGCGTCAGGCCGCACCGTCCTCGATTCACGGAGAATCTCTGGCAACCCATGCAGCTCACGCGTTGGATGGTGGGCCGCCCGCTCGTGCTTCGCGCCACGAGTTGAGGCGTTCCATCACCTTGAGAGATCGATTTCGAATTTCCTTTACCCGAATGTCATACATCTGTTCACGACAGCGGCTGTATACGTTGAAGCCCGTCAGGAGCACGCCGTCAACCCGAGAGTTGAACTCGCTGATCGCATCGCCCGTCGTGTCATCCGCGATTTCCTGATAGACGGCTTTGAGGATCAGGACAAACGACACGGCTTCAGCCGGTGACATGTCCTGCAGAGCTCGAATCCTCACGATCCGGTCGAGAGCCGACTCGATCTCCACCGTTTCCTGACCATCAACGACCGCGTCGAGAATCGGCGCGAGCTCCTCCCGGAGACCTGCGCCCACCGGGTTGGCGAAAGGGTCTGATTGCTCACGAAGGAAACGCGCCGTCTCGGCCGGGTAGCCGTCGACGATGAGGTCGAACCACCTCGCGACCATCTTCTTTCGCTCATTCTGGTTGAGATTCAGAGACATCGACCCCCTCCCGAATCGAAGGTGCTACTGCAACCGCTGTGCCAGTGACCCGTCTTTGATCGGTCGATGCAAAACACTCATCCTGCGCCACCTGGGTCGGTGGTGACCATCGGGCGATGTGCGCGGATCACTTCACGCGTTTCGGTCGCGTAACGACCCACCCCTTTCGCCCGCCCTTTCTACCCGAATTCGTGACCCGAGTGACGCGATTTCAAACCGCACCGGTCGTCACGAACCGAGGTAGGCGAGGCCCTGCGACTCCCCGGTCAATGAAAAGAAAGCCCTGCCGCCCCACCCCCGAACGGAGGAGAGACGACAGGGAGAAAGCGACAAGAGTCGAAGATCAGACGCAGCCGGTCGGTTTCGGCAGGCCGGCCACTTTGCAGGCGCCCTTCGCCGGGCCCGAGGGGAACAGTTCGTAGATCTCTTTGAGCTGGAATCCGGTCTGCTTGCAGAGCTTGCGGATCATCGGGGCGACGCCAAACTGGAGATAGTAGTCACGAAGGTAGTTCACGACTTTCCAATGGTCCTCGGTGAGGTCATCAACGCCTTCGGTGGTCGCCAGCGCGTTTGCGACTTCCTCGTTCCAAGCCTCAGGCTCCATCATGAAGCCGTCTTCGTCGACGGTGATCGAAACGTTCCCTTTTTCAAAAGTTGCCATAGCTCAATCCTCCCTTTTCTTTCCCGGGCCTTCGACCCCGGTAATTTCTACGAGTGTCGTGTTTGCGTTGCGGGCCTTTTTGATTTGGGCCTTTTCCATGCCCTTGACGAATTCCTGCGTTGGGGCGTGACCGAGCTCGATGGCCCTCGCCAAATAGCGTTCAGCCGCACCGTGATTGTTCAGGGCGAGATGACCCACCGCCAGGTGGTAGGTCGCCGCCGGATGATTGCGCTCGAGCGTGAGCACCTTCTCGTTACACTTCACGAGATTTTCCGGGTCATTGAGGTAGAGATACGCCTGCCCCAGGTTGTAGTGGGCGATGACCAGTGAGTCGTCGAGCCGAACGGCCTGCAAATTTGCGTCCCGACAGCCTTTGAATTCCCACCTCATCAATCGAACCCCGCCAAGATTGACCCAGGCTTGGACCATCGTTGGATCGAGCTCAACAGCCTTGAGATAGGCCTCTTCGGCGGTCTTGACCCGTCCGGATATGGTGTAGGCAAGCCCCAAGTTGTAGTACGCCGCTGCGGACTCGGGGCTTTCTTCGATGGCCTTGAGGCACCGTTCGATGCGGTCCTTCTGGCTTTCACGACTCATCGACTTCTCCTGACTCCTCGAGGAGACGCTCGAACGCCTGGCGTTCGCCCGGGTCCTCGAAATCGACATGCTCAGCGACAATTGTGCAAACCGGCCGGACCGCTTCGGGCGCCGCCTCTGCGATTCTGGTCAGGGCCCTGATGATCTCCCGGCGGAGTCCATCGTCCCACGACAGCGAGGCGAGCGGTGCGATAAACGGAGCAACCAATTCAGCATCATTGAACCCAATCTCTGCCACCGCGGGGATGCCGTAAAGACCGTTGGTGGCCGACTCATCATTCAGCGCCCACATGAGCCGACGTATGAGATCGATCCCGATCTCGGGATGATCGGCGGCAACGACTCCCAGAGCTCGAGCCGCGCGCCGGCGAAGAGTTTCGTCACAGTCCCACAGGCGGCCCAGCAAAAAGCGGGTCGCGCGCGGCTCCTGAGACGCCAGCGCGCCCAAGGTTTGCTCGTCTCCGACCTGGAGCAACTCCATCACTCGTCCCTTCAGCCCCATGCCGCCGCCGGCTGAGTGAACTCGGCGGCGTGGCTCGAGGCCTGGGCCAGGAACCCAGTCGCCCAATGGGGTGAGGCGGATGCGTGGAGGTGCAGATAGGACGCCCACACTCGACCGACAACGATTCCGTCGCGACCGTTCCCTGCTCCTGAACCCCGCGCCACCGCACCCGCGGTCTCTGCCAGATCACCACCCGAAGAGATCTTCGAATAGTGAAACTCATGGCCCCTGAGTTCGGTGCCAACGGGGAAGAAGGGGTTGTCGCGGTCGATGACGACCGTTTCGTAGCCGTGACCCTGCGGTCGAGAAGTCTGCTCGATGGCGAGATCAAGGACACCCGACATGGGGTAGACGATGTCACCCACCCGGAGTTCCCGGGCGAGGTACATGAGACCGCCACATTCTGCGTAGACCGGAAGCCCACTTTCGATCCGCGCCTTCACGGATCGAGCGAAGCCGTGGTTCTCGGCAAGCCGCGCTGCGTGAACTTCGGGGAACCCTCCGCCGATATAAAGACCATCGACATCGGGCAGCGCTGTGTCGCTGCTCGGCGAAACCGCGACCAATCGGGCGCCGGCGGCCTCGAGGGACTCGAGATTTTCCGGATAGTAGAAACTGAACGCCTGGTCGGAGAAGTACCCGATGGTAACCCTTGCCCGACCTAGACGAATATCACCGACCTCGAGCGCGACCTCGGGGGCGGTTGCCGCAAGGCTTTCGACGAGCTTGAGATCGACGTGCTCACTGATGACAGCAGCGGCTCGTGCAATGGCTTCGTCGCGGCGGGGGTGTTCCACCGCCGTCACGAGACCGAGGTGACGGTCCGGCAACGGATCTTCTCCGCGGAGACGCGGAATGGCGCCAACCACGGGCACACCAGTGGCTGTCTCGATCGCCTCGCGAATGACCCGCTCCTGGCGGGTGGTTCCGACGCGGTTGAGAATGACACCGGCGAGGTTGAGGGCCGGATCAAGATGGATTGACCCGAGCACCGCGGCGGCGGCAGTCCGCGTCATCTTCGTGACGTTGACGACGAGGATCACCGGAGCGCCGAGGAGCTTGGCTAAGGTTGCGGTTGAGTGGCTCCCGGCGGCGTCGACACCGTCAAAGAGACCACGGTTTCCTTCCACGATCAAGATGCCGGCATCGGATGCAGCCTCGATGGCTCGACCGATGGCGCCTTCATCGAAGAGATACGGATCGAGGTTGCGACACGGGCGGCCGGTGGCAGCCGTCAACCAGGCGGCGTCGATGTAGTCCGGACCCTTTTTGAAAGCCTGGACCACCCGACCACGGTCGGTCAACGCCCGGCACAGGCCGAGGCTGACCAGAGTCTTGCCGCCATCGCCGGACAAACCGGCGACCACGAGTCGTGGGGTTCTCAGTTGCATGGATCGACCGTCCGTGCGCCCCTCGCTACTCGCCCACGATGAAGCCGCAGGGACATTCCTCCCAGCACTTCTTGCATCCATCGCAGACTTCCATCTTCTTGATCTTGAAAAAGTTGCCGAGCGATGGTGGATCGACCTTGGCAAAGACGTTGGCCTGGCAGTACATCCAGCAGTTTTCACAGCCGAAGCATCTGCCGCAGCTGAAGCAACGGTCGGTCTCGGTGAGGACATCCTCAGCGATGAGACCGAGGTCGACCTCGTCGAAGGGATTCGCCAGACGCTCTTCGGGCGACTTGATCTGACGCTGGGTCCGCTCGATGGGTTTGTACCAGTCGAGCTTGATCTTGTCGCTGCGGAGCATCTCGCCCTGGTCGATTGTCTTCAGCTCTTTGCCCTGAAGCTTGGCGTCGATGGCGATGGCCGCCATGCGAGCCTGGCCGATTGAGGTCGTCGCGATTCCGAGATTGATGTTGTCACCGCCGGTCCAGACGCCTTCAACACCGGTGAAGCCCCACTCGTCGCCGTTGAGCCAACCATCACCAAGCTCCTCGGAGTGCATGGCCGCGAGGTCCGGTTTCTGACTCACCGCCGTGATGACGGTCTGAATCGGCAATTCGTAGGTGTCGCCCTCGATGGGCACCGGACGTCGCCGTCCGGAGGCGTCGGGCTCGCCGAGCTCCATGCGCTGCACGACCATGGCGCGGACGGCGCCCTCGTCGTCGCGGAGGATCTCGATGGGCGCCGCGAGGTATTCCATGTTGATTTCTTCTTCGATGGCCTCATCGATCTCGCGGTCGATGGCGGGCATTTCGGCACGGGTCCGGCGATAGAGAATGGTCACCTGAGCGCCCATCTTCGATGCCATGGCGGCCGAGTCACCGATGAGTCGTTTGGACACGCGCGCGGCGTCGATGGCGGTGTCGCCACCACCGATGACCACCACGTTGGTGCCGATGTCGACCTTCTTGCCCGAGTTTGCGTGGTTGAGGAACTCGGTCCCGGTCCAGAGCCCCGGACCGTCTTCACCGGGGATGCCCATGGCTTTCCCCTGGTGGGCGCCGATGGCGACGTAGATCGCGTCGTAGTCTTTCTTGATATCGTCGTAGGAGACGTCTTTACCGATCGTGGTGTCCAACTTGAGCTCAACTCCAAGATCGAGAATACGTTGGACCTCGGCGTCGATGATCTCGCGCGGCAGCCGGTAGACCGGAATCCCGTAGCGGAGCATACCGCCGGCCTTCGGAAGGCTCTCGAAAACGGTGACCTTGTAGCCACGGCGGGCCAACTGGTAGGCGCATGACATACCCGAAGGTCCGGCGCCGACCACCGCGATCTTTTGCTTCTTGTCGTCTTCGCCCTCGATCCCCTGGGCTTTGAGGCCGTGCTCGAGGGCATAGTCACCGATGAAGCGCTCGACCGAGTTGATCCCAACCGGACCGTCTTTTTTGCCGCGGTTGCAGCCGGTCTCGCACGGGTGCGGGCAGACCCGACCCATGACGGACGGGAAGGGGTTGGTTTCCATCTCGAGCTGGAAGGCCTGTTCGAGGGCTTCGTCGAGGCTCAGACCGAGCTTCTCGCGCAGTTGAATGACGGTCAACCAACCACGGATCTTATTGCCACTCGGGCAGTTCCCGGTGCACGGAGGGAGGCTTTCCACATAAACGGGGCGTAGCGCCGAGAGCTGACTGCCACCGCCGCCGCCCTTGAGTCGGGACTCGAACGTGCCCGTTTTCTTTTTGTCTTTCTTCTTCAGTAGACCCATGAGACGCGTCTCCTCACTGCGTTGCTGTTTCCTGGGCCCAGACTCAGGAAAGCTTCGACATGTACTGTTTGAACTTCTCCAGGTCGCCGAGCATTGTGTCGTGCTTCTGCTCGTCGCGGAGCAGATAGTCGAGCAGGAGGTTGGTCACCGGATTCTGGCTCTGACCCTTGAGGTTTTCAGCCAATTCAATGGTCTGCCGCTCGAGTTCATCGTGCGCCTCGAGTTGGCCCCACACCTCGGCCAGCTCCTCGGGCTGAAGGGTGATGGGAGTTTTGGTCATGCTGTCGATGATGAACTGCTGCACCCGGTGGTGCTGAACGGAGTCGTTTCGGATGATCTCCATGATTTGACGAATCAGGAGGTTGTCGGTCTTCTCCATGATCTGCGCTGTGGTTTCGATGGCGTCGCGCTCGATTCCCTGCCACTGTCGAAGAACGGCCACCGCTTCGGCAGTCCGCTCCGGTCCGCTTTTCTTATCTCGCGCCATAGCATCCTCCCGTGAATGCGAGGCGGCCGAGGGAGGGGCGGGGAATACCCCTACCCCTCCTCGCCGCTCGTTGTAGGTTTTCTCGCCTACGCCTCGGGCAGCGTCACGTAGCTGCCACCCGCGTACTTGTATGTCAGACGGCCCGAGTCGATGAGCTGGCGCAGTGCCTTTTTGCACATCTTCTTGTCGACGTCGTCACCGAACTTCTCCATCATCTGTTTGGAAACGTCCATCGGCTTGAGATCTCTCTTGCCCTTCATGGATGAAACCAAATCAAACATGGCGTCGGCCACCTGATCAACTGTCACTTCGTCGGCCATGGTGTCCTCCTCAGTGTCGGATCTGCGCCGTCCTGGTGAAGGTCTCGCCAGCGTGCTTGAAGTCATCGATGTGGTACTTGGTGAACTCGATTTCGGTGAGTTCGAAGAACTTCGGCCAACCGATACGATCGATCCACTCGCCCATCCGCTCGTGCTTCTTGGCGTTCTCGGCGTAGATGTTGACGATCTTGGTAACCGCTTCGACCACTTCGGGCCAACGCGGCGGGTTGTTGGGGATGAAGGGAATGGCGAGCTTCGAGAACTTCGGCGCGACGCGCGCGTTCGAAACCTTACCGCCGACCCAGATGGAGATACCGTCGGTCTGGGCGTTGTTGATTTTCACCGCCGGGCAGACCGTGTAGCAGTTGCCGCAATACATGCACTGCTCTTCGATGATTTCGACGGACTGGACGCCGTCGACGCTCGCCGGACGGATCGCGCCGGTCGGGCACGAGGCCACGAGGGTCGGGATCTCGCACATTTTCGGCAGATCGTTGTGCTCGATCACCGGCGCCCTGGTGTGAACACCGAGGATCGCGATGTCCGAGCAGTGGACCGCGCCGCACATGTTGAGGCAGCACGCATAGGCCACGCGAAGCTTGGCCGGAAGATCCATGTTCTGGAAGCGGGGCATGAGCTCATCCATGACCGCCTTGACGGTTCCCGAGGCATCGGAGGCCGCCGAGTGGCAGTGGACCCAGCCCTGGGTGTGGACGATGTTGGAAATGCAGTTGCCCATGCCGCCGACGGGGAATCCGTACTCTTCGACTTCGGCGATAAGGGGGGCGACGTTCGACTCGTCGCTGAGCAGGAACTCAACATTGTTGCGGCTGGTGAAGCGCAGGTGTCCACCGCAGTACTTGTCGGCGATATCCGCAAACTTGCGGATGGTGCTGACGGCGAGCAAGCGGGGGGACCCGCAGCGAACGGTGAAGATTTTGGCGCCTGACTCGGCAACGTGAACCATCACACCGGGCTTGAGGATCTCGTGGTGGTCCCACTTGCCGTAGTTTTCTTCGATCACTGGGGGCAAGAATTGTTTGTAATTTGGGGGGCCGATATCGGTAATGCGTCCTTCTGCCATGTTGATCCTCCTTTCCTACTCGAAGATCTCGTCGTCGAAGAAGATGTAGGGATTCGAGCGCGGGGCCATGACCATCTCCGGAATCGGCTCGAGACCGATTTCTTCGAGGAAGTTGGAAAGGCCGACGCGCTGGATGAATTCACCGACGCGCTCACGGAGTTTGCCGTGCTCGCCCCAGAGATCCCAGATCGCCTCGGTGAGCTCTTTGAGATCTTCATAGTCCGAATCAGGATCCATCTCGAGGAATGGAACGAAGACCGAACACAGCAGCGCGCCGCCGACGATGGGGGCTTTGCCGCCGATGAGGATCGTGGCGCCACGGTCGGTGCCGGGTTTGAGCGCCTTGGGCATCACGTTGATGCAGTGCATGCACTTGACGCAGTTGGGGTTGTCGATCGCGAGAGTCTTGCCGTCCCACTCGATGCAGCGGGTCGGGCAGCGGTCGCAGATCTCCTCTTCGATATCGACGGTCTTGGCATAGTCGAGGACAGCGGCCTGGTTGACCTGGATCTCGTCGCGCCAGGTTCCCATGACGGAGCAGTCCGACCGGGCGATGGACGCCACACAGTCGTTGGGGCAACCGGCGAACTTGAACTTCCACTTGTAGGGGAAGAACGGCCGGTGGAGCTCATCCTGGAAACTCTGGGTGATGTTGTAGCAGGCATCCAGGGTGTCGTAGCAGGCCCACTCGCAGCGGGCGGGGCCGACACAGCACGACGGGGTACGCATGTTGGATCCCGAACCGCCAAGATCCCAACCGGCCTCGGTCAGATCCTTGAAGAGCGGCTCGATGGCCTCGGTGGTCGACCCGAGAAAGACGATGTCACCGGTCGAACCATGCATGTTGGTGAGGCCCGAACCATGACGGTCCCAGATGTCGCACAGGGTGCGCAGCGCATCCGAGGTGTAGAACCATCCCGACGGCTGGTTGATGCGGTGGGTGTGGAACTCGGCAACATTCGGAAACTCCTCTGCGAGATCCGAATAACGACCGATCACGCCGCCGCCATAACCCATGACGCCAACCAGACCACCGTGCTTCCAGTGGCTGATGCTCTCCTCATAGGAGCGCTCTACTTGACCCAGTAGGTCTTGGACCATCGGGCGATGGGCCTCTTTCTTGATCTCCTTGACAAAGCTCGGCCACGGTCCCTCCTCGAGCTCGTCAAGCAGCGGCGTCTTGTATTTCATTTCTGTCATGGCCACTCCTTTCCAATCGATATCGCGTGAAATCTACGCTGACTCCATGGTGCCGGAAAAACAAAGGGCTCCGACACCCGAATCCGCCAAGAAACAACTCCTCCTTACATCATCGACGCCGGTGCCCAACGAGAGGCCGCAGAACACCACCACCGAGAAGAAATACCCGCTCGGTCTCAGACCAACAATCAGGGACAAGATAACGACAGGCAGAGCCACAAAAAAAACGCGCCATGAGACCCTCTGGTCATCGGTCGTCCGCGCTCTATTGAATCGGTTTGCCATTCCCCTGTCCTCAGGCATCCTGGAGAGACAGCAATGCCGTTGTCCAACCTTGCAACCCCTGTGCCAAACAGGTACCTCATCACCCAGACCACAAGTCGTTCACCAGATTGCACTTCGACCCTAAATGGAGGGAGACTCCAGGTCGCCGGCACTACCCGCCAGTTACAAAAACGTAACGAGTGAGGAGCCCCGATCAACCATCGTTCCGGGATCCCCCGCCGTTCCGTCTGCGACCATCGAAATCTGGAACCTCGATCTTGAGATCCCGGATCTTTCGGAAGAGGGTGCTCGGATGGATCCCGAGGAACTCCGCGGCCTGCTGCCGGTTTCCGTTGGATCGGCGCAGAGCATCGGC